>VYMA01000109.1_pt1 | contig 21867 bp, 15 predicted proteins | sample 5109851 | NCBI WGS metagenome assembly VYMA01 (sample SAMN12291814, study PRJNA351875) | freshwater metagenome | isolation source: freshwater lake | place: USA: Michigan, Wintergreen Lake | collected 2011-08-02
ACAGATTAATAATTCCCCTGATTTTGAAACCAAGAATAGTTACAGCATTCGAGTAAAAACCACCGACCAAGGGGGACTCAGTTTTGAGAAAACCTTGACAATTACTGTCAATGATGTTAATGAAACTCCTGGTAATCTTGCTCCCACAGCCCTAATTTTCCAAAATGCTGTCACCGAGTTAGCTGAAAATGTCGATGTCACCCCAGAATTTAAAGTCGCCGATCTCCTGATTGAAGATGATGGTTTAGGAACCAATAATCTCTTCCTCACGGGACGGGATAAGGAACTCTTCTTAATTCGGAATTCGGCTCTTTTCTATGTCGGTTTTACCCCTAATTTTGAAGCTCAAAACAGTTACGAAGTCACCGTCAATGTCGATGATCCAACCGTTGGTGTCACCCCCGATCTCACCCAAACCTTGACTTTAAACATCACCGATGTCAATGAAGCTCCCACAGCCCTAATTCTTGCCAATAGCACCAATGCGATCGCTGAAAATACCGATACCAGTCAAGGTGTCAAAGTTGCCGATATTCAGATCAGCGATGATGTCTTGGGGACAAATAGCCTTTCTTTGCTGGGTAATGATCAGAGCAGTTTCCAGATTCGTGGACGGGAATTATTCTTCATCGGTAAGGCCGATTTTGAAGCCCAATCCCTCTATAATCTGACCGTGGCGGTGACGGATACCACCCTCAAACCGGCTCCCAACGCCACGCCAGACGCAACGGTTAATTTCACCCTAGAAATTACCAATCTACCCGACCAAGCCGTTAATCCCCAAAGCCTCCAATTTAATAATACGGGTGATGGACAAGGTTCTCTGGTTTTCAACTTTAGTGACTTGCCCGGTAGCATACAGATCAAAGCGATTGAGGAAGGACTTCAACAGACGGGAGCTTTCTTTAATAACGTTGTCGGTCTCTATCCAGTGGCCGATGATAACGGAGCCGTTTTTGACAGCCTCGATTTAGATGGAGATGGCAACGCGACAGAGTTAATTCAACCCAGTCAAGCGGGTTATGCGCGCACCGCCTTAAGTCAAGGGGTGAATAACTTCATTTTGCGGGCCAGTGGGGAAGGGGCAAACCAAAGCACCACCGCCGCTGAATTTGGGGATGTGTTGTTGGAAGGGGGGCGACGCTACGCACCTTTTGTCATTGCCAATGGCGGCAATCTGGGAGGAAGTCTGCAAGGGAGTATTCAGGCATTTTTAGCGAAAAATCCCGATAACGTGGCGGCTACTCTAGAAAACTATATGAGTCATGAGGTGGCCTATTTCTCCTTTGGGGCGGCAAATCCCGATGGTGCGGAACATTTACGGTCAAGGGGGAATAATATCTTTGGCTTTGAGGATTTACCTGGTAACTTACCCAATATCAGCGATAACGACTTTAATGATGGGATTTTGGCGTTTAATTTTATTGCTTAATCGTCTTTTGCTGGTCTGACAAACCTTTTCCTCTGGGAGTCGGAGGTGGTTGTCTTTTTCTAACTGCGAATCGCCGTCATTTGTCGCCCCAGAGGACTCATTGCCGTTTCCGATTAATGATAGCACAGATGGCTTCCAATCCAGCAATGATTTATTAATAAATATCACCGGATTCACCGGTACTTTACCGGCTTTAGGGGGCATGACAGAGGGTAATTTCTTTGTTTAATTAAGTAGGTGTAGGGTGCGTTAGGCGACTATCAATTCCGTCAAAAAACCAAAATTAACAATCCGCCGTAACGCACCACCTCTATTATTAAATTGGTGCGTTACGCTATCGCGCTTCACAGCCTAGTAAGTACCGCGCGCAAAATTAATTACACATATCTAACCCCCCCCCTTGCCTCTTGCATGAGTGCATGAGTGCCTTTCTTCACTAGGAAATTTATTTTGCACGACTACTTAGTAAGCAGACAACTCAAATGAACCCAACAACCGCCAATTATGATGAATCCTGGAAAGAAGCATTAAGCGAATATTTTGAAGCGTTTTTCTAGAAAAAGGGTTTCTTCGAGAAACCCTTTTTCTGTACTTGTGTTAAGGGTTACAGGTTCACCCATAGACTAACATCGAAAACAAAACACCCCAAGAGAGCGAGAGAGCAAAAACGAGGGAAATATTAAGAATTGTGTAAAAAGCTTGACAAATAGGCAAAAGTGCAGTATTTAAAACCGAGGACTAAGCTAACCGGTGGATAGGATGCACAATCAGCATTCAGGTCTTGATTCGGTAGGGCCAGCACTCAAATTAATATCCGCACCCATAGAGAAAAGGTTATATAAATCTAACTAATCATTGACTTGAGTAATTGGTATTTTACAAATCCCTGAAAGCAAGTCACCATAGGAATTAAGCAAATGCAGTTCCGCATCAAATCCTGTGGGAGATAGAAATTATGGTTGCTTTAATCACCCCAAAACCGGCTAAAACCAGCCGTTTAACCACACAAATCCAAGAAATCGCCGAAAATACCTTTACCCTGCGCTGTTTGGATTGGGACCGCGATCGCTTTGATATCGAATTTGGTTTAGAAAACGGTACCACTTATAACTCTTTTGTTATTCAAGGGGAAAAAACCGCCCTAATTGACACATCTCACCGCAAATTCGATCGCCTTTATCTGGATGAATTAACTAAACTAATCCACATCAATCATCTTGATTATTTAATTATCAGTCACACCGAACCCGACCACAGTGGTTTAGTCAAAGAAGTTTTGGAATTAGTCCCAGAAGTTACCGTGGTGGGGGCAAAAGTTGCCATGCAATTCCTCGAAAACATGATACACAGACCCTTTAAACAGTTAATAGTTAAAAGTGGTGATACTTTAGATTTAGGTAATGGTCATATCTTAGAATTTGTTTCGGCCCCTAATCTTCATTGGCCCGATACTATCTTCACTTTTGATGCTAAAACTGCCACCCTTTTTACCTGTGATGCTTTCGGAATGCACTTTTGTGATGATCAAACCTATGATCGAGAAAAAGACCTGCTAGAAGCCGATTTTCAAACCTATTATGACTGTCTGATGCGACCGAATGCTCGTTCGGTTTTAGGGGCAATTAAAAGAATCGAGAAATTTGAGATTAATCTCATTGCCACCGGTCACGGTCCCCTATTAAAACACCATATTTCTGATTGGGTGGGACGCTATCAAACTTGGAGTCAAGAACAAACTTCTGCTGATACTTTAGTGGCTATATTCTTTACCCAAGATTACGGACAAAGCGAACATTTAGCTACTATGATTAGTCAGGGTTTGAATAAAAATGATGTGGTGACAGAATTAGTCGATATGAATAATGCTGATCCCCACGAAGTCAGAGAATTAATCAATCAATCTAAGGGAGTTATCATCGGAATGCCTCCCCAATCTTCTCCGATTAACCAGACGATTTTAAGCACGATTCTTGCTTCAATTAATGGCAAACAAGCGGTGGGATTATTTGAGTCAGGAGGTGGGGAAGATGAACCAATTTTTCCCTTAAGAAATAAATTACAGGAAATCGGGGCGATCGAAGCTTTTCCTCCTCTTTTAGTTAAAGACAATTCCCATCAATCCCTCGATTTGATTGCCGATGAAGCAGGAACCGACCTCGGCCAATGGTTAAGCCGAGAAAAAACGATTAAACAAATTAAGTCGATTAACAACGACTTAGAAAAGGCTCTAGGACGTATTAGCACTGGATTATACCTAATTACTTCCCAAAAAGCCGATTTATCCAGTGCCATGATTGCCTCTTGGGTGACACAAGCAAGTTTAAATCCTTTAGGTGTGGCGATTGCAGTGGCTAAAGATCGGGCAATGGTATCCTTTTTACAGCCTAGCGATACCTTTGTTTTAAATGTTTTGGCTGAGGATAATTACCAGAAATTAATGAAACATTTCCTCAAGCGTTTCTCTCCCGGTGCCAATCGTTTTGAAGGCATTAAAACCTATACTGCCAATAATGGATCACCAATTTTAGCCGATGCCTTAGCTTACATAGAATGTCAAGTCACCAGTCGTTTAGATTGCGGCGATCATTGGGTAGTTTATTGTACCGTTAATAGCGGACGAGTTGCTCGTTTAGATACCTTAACTGCTGTCCATCATCGCAAAGTTGGCAACCATTATTAACAGTTATCAGTTATCAGTTATCAGTTATCAGTTATCAGTTATCAGTTATCAGTTATCAGTTATCAGTTATCAGTTATCAGTTATCAGTTATCAGTTATCAGTTATCAGGAGGCAGGAGATTATTTTTATTTATTCTTCCCATCACCCTACTTCCCCACTTTCCTAACACCAAATTTTATCAATTTTAGGAGCAATAAAATGTACGAACCAATTAAAAAACCTTCCCCAATGATGGTGCGGGTAGTGCAAGTCTTAGAAATGATTCAAGATTTAATTGTCATTTCTCTCTGTATTGGTTTATTTAGCTTCATGGTGTTAGAAGTCAGAGAAATGTTTATGTCTCTGCTGCCACCGATTCAATTTCGGATTATTACCGCCGATATTTTATTCCTCTTAATTCTAGTAGAATTGTTCCGATTGTTAATTATTTATTTGCAAGAAAAACGAGTTTCTATCGGTGTTGCTGTGGAAGTTTCTATCGTCTCGGTTTTGCGAGAATTAATTGTCAGAGGAGTCCTAGAAACTAATTGGACACAAGTATTAGCCGCTTGTGCTTTTCTAATAGTTCTCGGTACATTAATGGTGTTAAGAGTTTGGCTGCCTCCCACCTTTGAAGGTATCGATCCTGAACAAAAAGTTTCTGAACGTTATCGTCAACATTTAGTTAAAGAATTAACTGAAATAAACAGCAAAACTTAATCAGTTATCAGTTATCAGTTATCAGTTATCAGTACAGCTAATAACCAACTTAACAATTATGACCACTACTACCTTAATTCCCAATCCTGCTATTAATAATCGCTCCCGCGATGTTCAAACCGCCGAAATTGCCGATCAAACTTGGGTTTTTCGCTCGCGTACTTGGGACAGATTAAAATTTGAAATAGAATATGCTCGTCAACGGGGAACCACCGCTAATTCCTATCTTATCTGGGGCGATAAAACCGCCTTAATCGATCCTCCTGGAGAATCCTTCACCGAAATTTATTTAGAAGAAATTTGTCAATATGTCCCCTTACATCGTCTTGATTATCTAATTCTAAGTCACGTTAATCCCAACCGTATCGTCACTTTAAGGGCATTATTAGCCGAAACCCATCAAATCACCATCCTCTGTTCTAAAGCTGCCCTCAATACCCTGAAAAATGCCCTGCCTGATGCCCAAATTTTGGGCATACGAACCGATGAAATCCTTGATTTAGGGCAGGGTCATCAACTCAGTTTTATTAATGTCCCTACCCCCCGCTGGCCTGATGGAATCTGCACTTTTGACCAAAAAACCCAAATTTTATACAGCGATAAATTCTTTAGTGTGCATCTGTGCAGTGACGATATTTGGGATAAAAATTGGAAAGAATTAGACGCAGATCGTCGTTATTATTTTGATTGTCTCCATGCCGTGCAATCTAAAACAGTAGAAACAGCCCTCGACAAAATTAAAGAATTTCCCGCCCAATATTATGCACCTGCCCACGGTCCGATAATTCGTTATAGTCTTAGTCGTCTTGCCCACGATTATCGTTATTGGTGTCAAGAACAAAAAACTCGACCCCTACAAGTGGCTTTATTATATGCTTCTGCCTACGGAAATACTGCCACCCTGGCCCGGTCGATCGAACGAGGATTATTAGAAAATGATCTGGCCGTAGAATCAATAAATTGTGAGTTTGCCACCCCTGCCGAAATTAGTCAAGCGATCGAAAATTGTGACGGATTTATTATCGGTTCTCCCACTTTAGCCGGTCACGCTCCTACCCAAATTCAAACCGCTTTAGGAATCGTTCTTTCCACGGCAGCAAAAACTAAATTAGCTGGGGTTTTTGGTTCCTACGGTTGGAGTGGGGAAGCTGTAGATTTAATTGAAACTAAACTCAAAGATGCCAATTATCGCCTCAGTTTTGAGTCTTTGCGCGTGCGTTTTAACCCCACAGAAAGCAGTTTACAAGCAGGTTATTCAGCCGGAGAAACCTTCGCCCAGACCTTGAAAAAAACCAAAAAATTGCGGGTTCCCCAACAGGGAATGACCGAAACACAAATCGATCGCACTGCCCAGGCCGTTGGTCGGATCGTCGGTTCCCTTTCTGTTCTCACCACTCGTCAGGGCGAGGATCATGCTGGTTTCTTGACCTCTTGGGTATCCCAAGCCAGTTTTAACCCCCCAGGGCTAATTATCGCCGTTGCTGACGAACAAGCAGCCGATCGCCTAATTAACTCGGGAACCGGCTTTACCTTGAATATTCTCAAGGAAGGGCGCAATTTACGCCGCCATTTTTCCAATCGCATCAAATCCGGCAGCGATGTCTTTACGGGATTAGAAACCCAAGTCGGGGAAAATGGCTGTCTGATTTTAAGCGAAAGTCTCGCCTATCTAGAGTGTACGGTCAAAGAGCGACAACTCTGCGGCGATCGCTGGTTAGTCTATGCCACCGTCGAGCGGGGTCAAGTTTTGGATAGTAACGGTGTCACCGCCATCGGTCATCGCAAATCTGGTAGTCAGTATTAAAACCGGACTAGCGGGGTCAAGCTTCAAGCTCCTGACTTTCCCCCTATGGTCTGCCTAGATTTCTGGGAAACAAATGTTATGTTAGTATCTAAAGTTATCATTCAGGGCTATTTTGTCTTTGTTTTCCCATGAAAAAATTGCCGTTAATCCTATCGGTGGGGAGTGTCGCTCTATTGTTGGTGGGATGTCCAGCTTCTGACCAAGCTAATCAATCCCCACCGATTACCCAAGAAACCCCCACCCCTTCTCCTAGTCCCCCGGCTGCCCCACCTCCTGCCTTTAGCGGTGCTGTGCAACCAGCCACCGAACCAGCCACCCCAAGGGTAGCTGGATTAATTCCTGCCACCGATCCCGACCAAAAACGGGCAGAAATTAACCGCGGTCGCAGCGATCCCTTCGCTATTTTGCCTCTGCAGCCTAATATTACGATTACAGCGGAAGAAAAACCCCCAGCTGGGACTCCAGCGGCCACTGGCGCAGCTGCACCAGGAGGTAATCGTCCCGCAGCCGCACCTGCACCCAGAGGCAATCGTCCCGCAGCCGCAGCTGCACCAGGAGGTAATCGTGCCACTCCCAGAGGACCGATAGTTAAAGCACCGCCGCCGCCACCGCAACCAACGGAAGCGGCAGCAGTGCAAGTATTGGGCATCATCCGGTTGCCTACCAGTCCTATGGCGATCGTGAAAGCACCAGGAGAAAACACGGAACGTCGAGTTATCCCCGGTTCTACCCTCTCTAATGATTTAATTTTAGTCAAAGCGATCAATACTAATGCCAACAATCCCTATATTGTCCTAGAACAATACGGTCAAACTATTACCCGTCGTTTAGGGGATGGTGTCCCTGAACCCGCCGCACCGCAAGCCTCGATCGGCTATAATATTTCCGAATCAGGAGAATAAAACCCGTGCGATCGATTGCTATTCAACAAAAACAAACCATTATTTATCCGCGAATGCCCTTGGCTATCTATCGAGAATTAGCCAGCCATTTACAACAGGTTCAGGGTGTCGAAACCCATCTCACTCCCCAGCAGTTCCAACAATTCGATTATCACCAAAGTCAGATCGGTAGTCTAGAAATTAACTATAGCGAGGCTTTTCAGGAAAGCGATCGCACTCTGGTCACGGCAATTCTCGATTACTATGCCCAAGACCACGGACTCTATCAGCTTTCCTAAGCTTTCTCTCCTCACCTTTTCCCCAATTACTAATTTTCTTGTTAAAAATTCAAAGGATTTTATCTGTCAATATCGCTTCATTTTATGGCCAAGAACAAGGAGATAAAAATTAAAATATTTCTGATTTTAAGCTACCGACGACCAGCGGTAGTCACTGATAACTGAGAAGTAGATGGGTGTTAAAAATTGTCAGATACCCCCCTTATCAAGGGGGGCAGGGGGGATCAAAGATAAAATCTATCTTCAATTTAATTGAAACCACTTACTTAACTGCTCACTGCTCACTGATAACTGCTCACTGATTACTGAAATGACCCTACCCAATTCCCTAGAAGAAACAATCCTGCAAGCAAAAGCCGCCACCCAACTGGCTCTAGAATCGGGAGCTAGACGCATACAAGTGGAATTAGTTATCCCAGAAATTGCTCTACAAGCGCAAGCTTTAGCCCTTGATTTTACCTCTATTTTTGACAGTTATGGTTCTGGTTTAAGGGTAATTTTTCCCGATACTGGGGCCGCCATGTTAGCTCGACGGGATTGGGGAGAAACAGTTTTTCAACTGGGAGATTTAGGTAGTCGTTTTATTCCCATCGAAAACAAAATTAAGCCCGAAGATGAAGCTTTTTTAGTTGTTTGTCCCTCCTCGGTCGAGATTAATTCCGTCGAAAAACTCTGTAACCTGGCCGAAGATCGCCCCGTGGTTCTTCTAATTCCCCAATTGGAAGATGTATCGGTAGTGGGTATCGGTTACGCAGCCCGACAATTGCGAGAAAGATTTTTAAGTACCCTAGAAAGTTGTTATTATTTTCGTCCCTTGGAATCAGCGATCGTTTATCGTTCCTATCCTTCCTTGTGGCAAGTTTGGCTAGAAAAAGAAGATGGTTACGACTTAATTTCCGAACAATCCACTAAACCCATGGGCGAAGCTTTAGAAAATCTGATTCTGAAAGCTTCTAGTAATAATCCTAATGATAGTTCTAATCCTGCTAACAAAGCCAAAAAGTCGGGTTTATTTGCCACTATGGGACGCTTCTTAAAAGCATTGCAACAGTGATATACTCCCCCCGTCAAGTTAGGCTGTGACGGGGGATTCTTGACCCATTGCTGTTAGAAATTCCTTGCTTCAACGGATTGACCTCGATTGCAACTTTTGTTCTTCTATTTTAACCTATAATTGGGCAATGCTATAATAAAATTAATCGGTAGTTTCCCTAGAGGTAAACTTTTATGATCGTCAATAAGCGAGAACTCAAGCAAACCTTAAATCGGGTGTACTTGAAAATCAAGCCTGATACTGAAACAATTCAGGTTTTTCAAGCTAATTTGACGCGCTTGTTGGAGCAATGTGACAGCAAAAAGTCTGAAGAGTTTAATAAAAATTTGCTGATAGATTTTTTGAAAAATACCTATTATACTGATCGCTATTTTATCAATACAAAAGAGCGCATTGATCTGGTGATTCATAATAACCAAGATGTTAAAAGTCCAGTGGGGGTTATTTTTGAGACGAAGAAACCTAGTCGGACAATAAATGCAGAAATGCCAAGACTGGATCATCTCAATACTAAGGCTTTTCAGCAGTTAGTTTTATATTTTCTCCGCGAAAGGGTGACGGATAAAAATCTTGAGATTAAACACTTGATCGTGACAAATATTTATGAGTGGTTTATTTTCGATGGGAAAATTTTTGAGGAGTTGTTTTTTGCTAATAAGGCTCTAGTTAAACAGTTTTGCGATTTTGAAGCAGGGAGACTGAGTAGTACGAAAACGGATTTTTTCTATCAACAAATTGCCGAACCAGCGATCACTAAAGTTATTGAGCAAATTAAGTTTACTCATTTTGATCTGCGAGAACTGGAAAATTTAGATTTGCTGGATATTTACAAGATTCTTTCGCCAGAACATTTACTTAAGTTACCTTTTGTTAATGACAGTAATACTTTAAATAAGCCTTTTTATAATGAGCTTTTGTATATTATTGGTTTGACGGAAGTTAAGGATAAAGGGAAAAAGTTAATCGGACGAATGAAAGAAGGCGATCGCTGTGATGGTTCCCTGATTGAAAATGCGATTAGTCGGTTGGATAGTTTAGATAAAATTGCACAATTAAAAAATCCGGAAGAGTTTGGAACTACGAATGAGGAACGGCTTTTTAATGTGGCGTTGCGGTTATCAATTAATTGGATTAATCGGGTTTTGTTTCTCAAACTATTGGAAGCGCAGTTAATTAAATATCATCAAGGCGATCGAGATTTTGCCTTTCTGAATTTGGCGAAAGTTCCCAGTTATGATGATCTCGATAGTTTGTTTTTTGATGTGTTAGCCAGGGAGACAAATAAGCGCGAGGCTAAGGTTAAAACGACTTTTGCTCATGTACCTTATTTAAATAGTTCGTTATTTGAGCCAACGGAGACGGAACAGCAAACGATTGTCATTGGCAATTTGCGGGAGCGAACTTTACCCATTTTTACAGCGACGGTGCTAAAAGATAATCAGGGTAATAAGCGAGTAGGTGAGTTGAATTCGTTGGCTTATTTGTTTGAGTTTTTGGATGCTTATAAATTTGATCGAGATGAGTTAGAAAATCCTCAAGAAGATAGCGAAAAGTTAATTAATGCTTCGGTGTTGGGGTTAATTTTTGAAAAGATTAATGGTTATAAGGACGGTTCTTTTTATACGCCGAGTTTTATTACCATGTATATGTGTCGGGAAACGATACGACGAGCGATCGTGCAGAAGTTTAATGAAGTAAAAGGCTGGAATTGTCAAACTTTAGATGATTTGTATGAACGAATTGAGGATAAAAAAGAGGCGAATACTATTATTAATAGCCTGAAGATTTGCGATCCGGCGGTGGGTTCGGGACATTTTTTAGTTTCGGCTTTAAATGAGATAATTGCGATTAAGAGTGAGTTACGGGTTTTATTAGATAGTTCGGGTAAGTCGCTAAAAGATTATCGGGTAGAGGTGCGAAACGATAAGTTATTGGTTTACGATGATGAGGGGACTTTATTTGCTTATCATCCGAATAATAAAGAAAAGCAACGGGTACAGCAAGCTTTATTTCATGAGAAACAGACGATTATTGAAGGGTGTTTATTTGGGGTGGATATTAATCCTAATTCCGTGACGATTTGTCGCTTGCGGTTATGGATTGAGCTTTTAAAGAATGCTTATTATCGAGAAGATGGCAATTTGGAAACTTTGCCAAATATTGATATTAATATCAAGTGTGGTAATTCTTTGATTAGTCGCTTTGCTTTGGATGTGGATGTTAGACAGGTTTTACAGAAGCAGAAGTTTAGTATTGAGGAATATCGCAATGCTGTACAGACTTATCGCAATGCGGAAACTAAGGAACAAAAGCGGCAGATGGAAACGCTGATTGCTAAGATTAAAGCTGGGTTTAGTGCTAATTTATTAATTGGTGATCCTAAGAAGGTGAAGTTACGTCAATTACAAGGGGAGCTTTATAATCTGGAAAATCAGGGTTTATTATTTGAGGAGACTAAGACGGAGCAAAAAGCGCGGGAGAAAAAAGTTACTAAGTTAAATAATGAGATTGACAAGTTAACTGCTGAAATTGCAGATATTGAAAGCGGTAGGCTGTATGACAATGCTTTGGAATGGCGGTTTGAGTTTCCCGAAGTGTTAAATGATGACGGGGATTTTGTTGGGTTTGATGTGGTGATTGGGAATCCGCCTTATGGGGCTGTCTTATGCGATATCGAAAAAGAGTTTATGAAACTTGAATATTCAGATTATCACACTAGATGGACAGATACTTTTAATTACTTTATCGGAAAAACTTTGCTAATCGCAAAAGAAAATTCATGTAACTGTTTAATTATACCAAATAATTTTTTGTTTCAGAATGAGTATGAAAAATCGCGAAGAAACCTTCTTGCTTTATCTTCAATTGATTTAGTAATAAACTTAGGCGATAATGTTTTTGATGATGCAGAGGTTCCTACTACAATTCTTTTATTTAAGAAAGAAGTCAATCCTAATTATTTTATTGAATATGCAGATTTAAGATCATTTAAAAAATCTAATATTCTATTTCAACAAACTGAATTTTCTAAATACTCAAAAATTGATGTATTAGACACTCCATCTTCAGTTTTTGGAGTTAATAGATTGTTAGCCTCTATTAACGATAGAAATTCTAGCAGTATAAAATTAATTGATGAAATTGCTCTTGAGGTTGCAAACGGTATTCAACCTACTGGTGATAAAATATTCAGAATTCATTCTTCTGAAGCAAATGAGCTTGGAATAGAACCATCTATATTAAAAAATGTATTAGTAGGAAGCAATTTCAATAAATACGTCACATATGAAAGTGATTTTAAAGTCATATATACTACAAAATCAGTCAATATCAATGACTATCCAAATTGCTTGTCATATTTGGAAAAATACAAGGATAAATTGGAAAGTAAACGGGAAACAAAAAAAGGAATTTTACCTTGGTGGTGTTTGCATTGGGCGCGATACAAAGAACTTTTTGAAGAAGATAAAATTATTATTAGACAGACTGCGGATCGTGTAATTGCGACTATTGATACTGATTCATACTACGCTATGAATAATGTAATCATATTGAAGATTAAAGAAGAATATAAAATAGATTTTGATTACAAATTTCTTGTTGGCATTTTAAATTCAAAGTTAATTGATTATATTTATAAACAGTTAACTCAAGAAGAAAATAGAACTTTTGCCGAAGTTAAACCAATTAATATTAGAAAGCTACCTATTATAGCTACAGATTTACATCAAAAAAATATAATTATTGACATTGTTGACAAAATTCTCACCGCCAAAAAAAGCGATCCTACTGCTAACACAAGCGAATTAGAAAAGCAGATCGATCACTTAGTTTACAAACTCTATCAACTCACCTATAATGAAGTAAAAATCATTGATCCAGAATTTGCCCTAACAGAACAAGAATATCTGGACTTACCCTAATTTATTCTCCGTTTTGCCTTTTGCCTCGTCTGGCCCAAGCAATTTAAATGCTTGACAGCTTAATTTCCGGCCAACTAGCTACCACCGAGGCCAATTTATGCAAATCCCGACGATCTTCGATAAAGGGAAAAACACCTAAAACTGGACAATTAGTCAAGGATTGAATTAAATCGATCGGTGTTAACTGCTCTATCTCCGTCTCAGTGCGCGGTTCGAGACAATTAAGGATAATTCCGCCCAAATTGACCTTTTTCTGCTCTGCTAGGGCAATATTAGCCACCGTTTGGGAAATCGCTCCCAATTTCACCGGCACCACTAAAAGGGTTTTTAACCGCCATTGAGCCGCTAAATCCGCCAAAGTTAGCTCGTGGGTGACAGGACAACCTAAACCCCCTAAACCCTCAATTAAAACCAAATCTTGGCTTTTTTGTAGGTTTAGCAGAGCTTGCCACACCGTCCCTAAAGGAATATCTCGACCTTCCAAATCAGCAGCCACAGGAGGCGCTAAGGGTGCTTGATATTGCAGCGGTGTGATCATTTCTAATCGACCCTGAAATAAACCCTCATACCATTCTCGATCGCCTTGACCCGTTTGCATTAATTTCATCAGCCCCAGGGCCTTGGAGGGATAGTATTTTTGCCAATAAGCCACTAAAGCAGTGGTGACAACGGTTTTACCCGCATCGGTATCCGTAGCCGTAATCAAAAGACTATTCATAAACTCCCAGGCCAAGTCAAGATCAGGTGAAATCACCAATATTTATCATCTTATCTCCCTTCTCCCCCATCACCCCACACCCCACACCCTACACCCCACACCCCACACCCTACACCCCACACCCCAGATATTGCATGGGTAAGATGCAAAAAGAAAAAAAACTGCGGCCAAAAAGGTGAGATGGAATACACTAAAAGTATAAGGTTATCAATTTTGCTATTTTTCCAGTTGCATCCTAGGCAACAGAATTGCAATTATCCCTCTAGTTAGAAATTGGACGGTTTGCCCTGTGGTTTCATCACTTCCCAAGCCCAATGACTCTTTAACAACGGTTCCCCAGCGTTGTTCTGGTGCTTATGCCTTGATGGACAGTCTCAAACGTCATGGTGTTAAGCACATCTTCGGTTATCCCGGTGGTGCGATCCTGCCCATCTATGACGAACTCTACCGCTTTGAAGAACGGGGAGAATTACAACATATTTTAGTGCGCCACGAACAAGCGGCCGCCCATGCCGCCGATGCCTACGCTAGGGCCACCGGCAAAGTGGGAGTCTGTTTCGGTACTTCCGGCCCCGGGGCGACCAATTTGGTGACAGGCATCGCTAACGCACACATGGACTCCATCCCGATGGTAATTATCACTGGTCAGGTGAGTAGGGCGGCCATCGGTTCCGATGCTTTCCAAGAAACCGATATTTATGGTATTACTCTCCCGATTGTTAAACATTCCTATGTGGCCAGAAATGCCCGCGAAGTAGCGAGAATTGTCGCTGAAGCCTTCCATATCGCCAGTACAGGACGACCAGGACCAGTTTTAGTCGATATTCCCAAAGATGTCGGTTTAGAACTATGTGATTATATCCCCGTCGAACCGGGAGATGTGAAACTAAGCGGCTATCGTCCCACGGTTAAGGGCAATCGCCGTCAAATCGAGGCCGCTTTACACCTCTTGGAAACCGCCGAAAAACCTTTACTCTACGTTGGTGGAGGTGCGATCGCAGCGAATGCCCACGCCCAAATTGCCGAGTTTGCCGAGCGTTTTCAGTTACCCGTCACCACCACGTTAATGGGGATCGGTGCTTTTGATGAACATCATCCCCTCTCGGTGGGAATGTTAGGAATGCACGGCACAGCCTACGCTAATTTTGCCGTGACCGAGTGTGATTTATTAATTGCCGTCGGCGCTCGTTTTGATGACCGAGTAACCGGGAAACTGGACGAATTCGCCTCGAAAGCTAAGGTCATCCATGTGGATATAGACCCCGCCGAAGTGGGCAAAAATCGCGCCCCCGACGTGCCGATTGTCGGGGATGTGCGGGTAGTTTTAGAACAAATACTCCATAAAGCCAGAGAATTTGATTATCCCACTAATTCCGATCGCACCCAAGCTTGGTTAGCCCAGATCGAGCGCTGGCGACAAGATTATCCCCTGCAAGTACCTCGACCGGAAGGCAGACTTTCCCCCCAAGAAGTGATCGTTGAGGTGGGTCGTCAAGCACCCCACGCCTACTATACCACCGATGTGGGCCAGCATCAGATGTGGGCGGCCCAATTCCTCAAAAATGGACCCCGACGTTGGATTTCTAGCGCGGGATTGGGGACGATGGGTTTCGGTTTACCCGCTGCGATGGGGGCCAAGGTGGCGATTCCCGATGAGGAGGTCATTTGTATTAGTGGTGATTCCAGTTTCCAAATGAATCTACAGGAATTAGGCACTCTCACCCAATTTAATATTCATGCCAAGACGATTATTATTAATAATGGTTGGCAGGGTATGGTACGTCAATGGCAAGAAGCTTTCTATGGGGAACGTTATTCTAATTCCAATATGGAAGTGGGAATGCCGGATGTGGAACTGTTAGCCCAAGCTTACGGCATTAAAGGCATTACTATTCGCCATCGAGAGGAATTAGCCGCAAAAATTGCCGAAATGTTAGCCCATGATGGTCCAGTTTTGGTCAATGCGATCGTGACTAAGGATGAAAATTGTTATCCCATGGTTGCCCCTGGTCAAAGTAATGCCCGTATGATTGGTTTACCGAAAATTGTCACCAAGGGTTGTGAAATGCTCGATTGTCCCAGTTGTGGCGCGGTTAACAGTTGGAATAATAAATTCTGTCCTGAATGTGGGGCGAAATTGTAACCAAAAATTGTTAATTAATTAACCAGCCTCCGTTAAGTATAACGGAGGTTTTTGGCTTTTTCTCTACTGTGTGAACATCATAATTAGGTAGGCGTTAAAAATTATCAGAAACCCTCCTTATCAAGGGGGGATAAAGGGGGGATCGGCACCCCCCTTATCAAGGGGGGCAGGGGGGATCGAACCTAAAATCCATTTTTAATTTAATTATAATCAGCTACTTAGAAATTTTCAAATAGAAGCAATGGCCGCCCTAGAAAAAGCCTTAGAAAAAGAAGTGGAAAACTCGATCGCCACCGTGATTAAATTAGCAATATCTCAGTGACAAAGACAAGAGGCTGAAATCAACACCATGGACGACAATGAGAAGGACAACCTAAAATCTTTTCGCTAATTTTGCCATAGACTGCACCCTTTGCTTCTAAAATGGGCTATTGCGGCTAGATCCCAATAGTGGTCAAGCATTTGCCCGTAGACTGAAATAAAGTACGTTATAAAGATTATGGCCAAAGTTCTGGTATCCGATTCGATCGATCCGGTAGGAGTAGAAATTCTGTCACAGGTTGCCCAAGTGGACGTGAAAACAGGACTATCCGCCGAGGAAATCATTCAAATTATCCCCGAATACGACGCGCTGATGCTCCGTTCCAGTACCCGCGTCACCAAAGAAATCGTCGAAGCGGGCAGCAAACTGCAAATTATCGGCCGCGCGGGGGTAGGAGTCGATAATATCGATGTTCCTGCGGCCACTCGTCAGGGTATTATTGTCGTTAACTCTCCCGAAGGTAACACGATCGCCGCTGCCGAACACGCCTTGGCCATGATGTTATCCCTCTCCCGTCATATTCCCGATGCCAATCAGTCGGTAAAAGCGAATAAATGGGAAAGAAATCGCTTTATCGGCACAGAAGTTTATAAAAAGAACCTAGGAGTCGTCGGTTTAGGTAAAATTGGCTCCCACGTCGCCAAAGTGGCTAGATCCCTAGGCATGAAAATTCTCGCCTACGATCCCTTTATTTCCAAAGAACGCGCTGATCAACTCGGTTGCACCCTGGTGGATCTGGAATTACTCTTTGCTGAGTCCGATTTTATCACCCTCCACGTCCCGAAAACTCCCGAAACCCAGCATCTCATCGGTCGGGAAACCATCGCTAAGATGAAACCCACAGTCCGCATCATTAACTGTTCCAGAGGCGGCATTATCGATGAATTGGCTTTAATTGAAGCCCTCGAATCCGGTAGAATCGCCGGGGCAGCCTTGGACGTATTTGAACAGGAACCCTTAGGCGAATCTAGATTAAGAGAATTGTCTAACGTCATTCTCACTCCCCACCTGGGTGCCTCGACTACGGAAGCACAGGTGGGTGTGGCTGTTGATGTGGCCGAACAAATTCGCGATGTCCTCCTCGGTTTGCCAGCGCGTTCGGCCGTTAATATCCCCGGACTAACTCCCGATGTTATGGAAAAACTGCGCCCTTACCTGCAATTAGCGGAAACTATGGGGAATCTCGTCAGTCAGTTGGCAGGAGGTCGCTGTGACTCGTTAAATGTCCGTTTACAGGGAGAATTGGCCACTAAAGACAGTCAACCTCTGGTGGTGGCGGCAATTAAGGGTTTACTTTCCCAAGCCCTCCGGGAACGGGTAAACTATGTTAATGCGGCGATCGAAGCTAAGGAACGCGGTATCCGGGTAATCGAAACCCGGGATGCTTCCACCCGCGACTATTCGGGATCGATTCATTTGGAAGCTAATGGTTCTATGGGGACCCATTCCGTCACTGGAGCGCTGTTAAGTACCGGAGAAATCCGCATTACTGACCTCGATGAGTTCCCAATTAACGTGCCACCGAGTAATCATATGTTATTCACCCTTCACCAGGATATGCCCGGTATTATCGGCAAAATTGGCGCACTTTTAGGCAGTTTTAATGTCAATATCGCCAGTATGCAGGTAGGACGCAAAATTATTCGCGGTGACGCAGTTATGGCCCTGAGTCTCGATGATCCTCTACCAGAAGGCCTTCTCTCGGAAATTACTAAAGTCCCCGGCATCCGTGATGCCTACACAGTAAAACTCTAGATTAAATCAGTTATCAGTAAACAGTAATCAGTAATCAGTAATCAGTGAAAAGAAAGCTCCGAACTTGCCACTTAATCCTGTTGACTGAAAACTCAAATTTGATAACTGATCCCTGATCACGGATAACTGATATATGTCTAATAGTTGGTGGGAAATTACAGTTTTGTGCGAACCTAGTCTCGAAGAAACGGTTTTCTGGAGACTGGAAAATTTTGGCTGTTCGGGAACCGCCACTGCTAAAAAACAATCCTCTTTAGAGATTAAGGCCTATATACCAGAAATTAAAGCGCAATTGCTCGATTTAGAGGCACTAAGCCTCTGGTTAAAGCAAGATGCTTTGATTTTAGGTTTTCCCGAACCTGTCAGCTATTGGCAGTTAATGGACGAGGAAGACTGGGCCAGCAGTTGGAAACAACATTGGCAGCTGGGCGAGATCGGCGATCGCTTTTTGATCTGTCCCGCTTGGTTAAATCCCCCGGAAAATAACCAGAGATTGGTAATTAAAATTGACCCTGGTTCCGCTTTCGGCACGGGAACGCACCCCACCACCCAATTATGTCTAGAATCCCTAGAAATGCGTTTAAGTAGCAATCCAGAGCATAAAATTATCGCCGATATCGGTTGTGGTTCTGGCATACTGGCGATCGGGGCGATTTTATTAGGGTCCAAAAAAGTTTATGCTGTCGATACAGATCCGCTGGCGGTGAGTGCGACGCGCAGTAATCGCTATCTCAACCGAATTAACCCCGAAAATTTAGCTATTAATCGGGGTAGTGTCGGGGAGTTATTAGAATTAATTCCCGATGGTGTCGATGGCATTGTTTGTAATATTTTAGCCGAGACAATTATCGCTTTAATGCCCGAAATCACCCGTCTGGCAAAACCCAGCACTTGGGGAATTTTAAGCGGCATCCTTGTCACCCAAGCACAAACAGTTAACGATATTTTAGAACGCCACGGCTGGACAGTGGCTGCCCTGTGGAAACGTCAAGAATGGTGTTGTCTTCAAATTCGTCGCACCGTGGATTAATATAGCTGTCAGCCTTGAATCAGTTATCAGTGATCAGTTATCAGTGATCAGTTATCAGATTTGAGTTTTCAGTGAGCGGTATCAAGTGAGGAGTATTAAATGGCATTAACAGTGCTGTCTTTTCACTTCACTGATTACTATTTACTGATTACTATTTACTGATTACTGAAAAAAGCATCCATGACGCCAGATAGTTTTCGCATCAGTTTTGCTCCCTTATCTTTGCAGGAAGTATATCAATTAGCCGATGATGGGGCGAATGGGGCTATTGTACTAATGAGTGGTACTGTACGGGAGCAAACCGACGGTAAACCGGTTATTTATCTTGATTATCAGGCCTACGAACCCATGGCGATGGAGGTTTTCCGGCAAATTGCTCGGCAAATTCGGCAAACTTGGCCCGATACCAATCGAGTTGTCATTCACCATCGCACCGGTAAGCTACAAATCGGGGAAATTAGCGTTTTAGTAGCGGTGGGTTGTCCCCATCGGGGGGAAGCTTTCGCAGCCTGTCGTTATGCTATTGATACTCTCAAGCATAATGCCCCCATCTGGAAAAAAGAATACTGGTCTGATGGTTCTAGTCAATGGGTTAGTATTGGGGCCTGTGAACTGGAAAATCAATAAATGGCCTTCAGGATGGGTAAATAAACCCATCCTCTGAATAATTAGGGTCTGCTGAAAAAGTTTTTCCTGGGGGTAGGGTGTGGGGTGTGGGGTGTGGGGTGTAGGGTTTTACCAGTTTTGAGGTGGTCAGTTACCTAATTTTCGGGGAAACTAAAGATATTATCCAACAAGGTTTTTAGATTTATTCAGCAAGCCCTAATTAGGCCGCTATGGCGGTTTTTTCGGCGATTAATGCCTCTTGGCGTTGAAATTCGGCTAATTGTGCCATAATTTCATCCCGGACAATCTGACGGTATTCCAGGAAATGCTCGTTGTGGGCGCAGACAGTGATATAGTGTTCGGCATTGGCGGGATTATGGCGCAAAATACCGAATAAATTCTGCCAGAATTTCCAGCGAGTGGAACGTTTAAAGCCCTGTCGCCAGATAATTACCGCTAGGGCATAGATATCAGCCCGGCGAGGCAGTTTAAAGGCAGGTTTAGCTTTAGGTGCGCCTAATTTCAGGAAACAGCGATAGGTGCGATCGAGAAATACCTCCGGATCGTACAATGTCCAGAAGGCTTCAATATATTCTGTGGCAATATCTTCGATCGGCCGGGTGGGAACGAAATTCATCAGGGTACTTTGGTTAATGTCCTGTTTCCCCGTTAATCGTAGTCGTCCTTCTTTTTCCAAGCGAGTCCATAGAGCAGTATTGGGTAAAGCTTGTAACATTCCGAATAGAGCCGTGGGAATGTCTGCTTCTTCGACAAAATTAATGATGCGCTCGGCTGCTCCTTTTTTCTCGCCATCAAAACCGATGATAAATCCCGCCATGGGGCGCAATCCGGCTTTAATAATCTTTTCTACCGTCTCGGTTAAGGAACTACGGGTATTTTGGAATTTTTTGGTTAATTGTAAACTTTCTTCGTCGGGGGTTTCAATACCTAAAAAGACCGCATCAAAATAACAATCGACCATCATTTCCATTAATTCGGGATCGGCGGCTAAATCCACCGATGCTTCCGTGTTAAACCGGAAAGGATACTGGTGTTCTTCTTGCCAAACCTTTAATTCTTTGAGGAGTAATTTAACGTTGCGTTTGTTGCCAATAAAATTATCATCCACCATGAACACGCCCCGGCGCCAACCTAATTCGTAGAGATAATCTAATTCTTTTAATAATTGTGCGGGGGTTTTGGTGCGGGGTTTACGACCGTAGAGAACGATAATATCGCAAAATTCGCACTGGAAGGGACATCCGCGCGAAAACTGCACCGACATGGAATCATAAGCTTCAAAATCGAGCAGGTCGTAGCGGGGAACCGGGGTAATTGTCACATCTGGTTTTTCTGTGGTGCGGAAAACACCTTTGGTTTCTCCTTTTGCCAATGCTTCCACAAACATCGGGATGGTGATTTCTCCCTCATCGAGAATCAGAAAATCGGCCTCGGCAACTTCATGGGGGATAGAAGTGGGATAGGGACCCCCCACGGCCACCAGTTTACCCCGTTGCTTGGCTTCGTGAATTTGCTCGATTAAATCTTGACGTTGGACAATCATGCCGGAAAGAATCACTATTTCGGCCCAGTCCCATTCTGCTTCTGTCACCGCCCGAATATTGCGATCGACCAGTTTAAATTCCCATTCCTGCGGTAAAATCGCCGCCACCGTCACCATACCCAGGGGGGGAAGTAAGACTTTGCGATCAACTAATTCCAGAATTTTGTTATAGGACCAGAAAGTCGGCGGAAAAACGGGATAAATCAGTAAGGCGCGCATATTCACTCCTCGCTCGACGGCGATCGATTCTTGACCTTTCGCTTGATTGTAATCTTTTTCGGTCAGGGATGGGAAAACCGTTGTTTACTAGAACTAAGATCAGGCTTGATTTTCGGCCGCCATGCCAACCCTTGACCCTACCCCCATAAAAGTTTATGGTCAACATTAATAAAATTTATGTAAACAAATGTTGCATAGTCTGGGAAGTTATGTTACATTAAATATCAAGCACTTGACTTAAACGCAATTTTCTTATAGGAAGGCAATTCACCATGGATAAGCAAGAAAACAAACTCGGCTTCACCGCTTTCGCTGAAAACTGGAATGGTCGTTTAGCCATGCTCGGTTTCGTTATTGGCGTAGCTACGGAATACTTAACCCACAAAGGCATCCTTGCTCAATTGGGCTTAATGTAATTTCAGCCTCGATTGCTGTGCATCTACAATCATCGAAAATTTGGGTCTGAAATCCCGTCCTAAAAGGACGGCCTGACATTTAATGTATTTCTTTAGTACACTTGAGGAAAGTAAGCACAGACTCAATTGAGCGAGTGTCTAGCGGGTTTTTGGCTAACCCTTTAAGGATTTACGTCTCTTAAGAATCTCCGCCGTTTTACGGCGCGGGAGTGTCAACTTGAATAAACTGTAAAAAAAAGGGAAAGAGCCTAGCTCTTTCCCTTTTTTAGTTGGGAAGTGGGGGTGTGGGGTGTGGGGTGTGGGGTGTGGGGTGTGGGGTGTA
>VYMA01000102.1_pt1 | contig 21299 bp, 24 predicted proteins | sample 5109851 | NCBI WGS metagenome assembly VYMA01 (sample SAMN12291814, study PRJNA351875) | freshwater metagenome | isolation source: freshwater lake | place: USA: Michigan, Wintergreen Lake | collected 2011-08-02
CTGCGCTATGTTAACTTAATTTTATCGCAAGAGGGAAATTTAATCTCTCTAAGCGAACGCCTGTTCTCGTCGGCTTGTATGTAAAGTTTTATGTACGGATTCAACATTTCTGCTCTTGACCCTTGGCTGTCAGCAAACTCTCCCCAGACGTTACTGATTGGGGATATGAACGAGGATTAAGGGAACGGGGAACTTAGATAAAACTGATGTTAATTAAATAACTTTTGCCCCTATCAAAGCAATAATAATCAGGGCGATAAATTGCGGAATTAATAATCTTAGTGCTTGTTTAGCAATTTCTTCAGTCAGGAAAATAGAAGTTAAAACACCAACAATTAACACTATATTTTGCGAGAAGATAATACTATTTTTCTTGAACTGATAAGTGTTACCCAAAAAAAGTAAAACTGATAAGTTTTTTTAATTTTATGAGATTTTTTCCTTGATAAACAATCCGAGCGCTTATCGCTCTCTTCGGTAATCTAAAGCCTTTTTTATATCCTGTCAAGACCTTCCCTCTTTGGGGGGAAGACAGGTTTCCCGTTTTTTTGTAGTTGCCAGCGTTTTTGCGAGCGGTTCATCCGATCGAATGGTCTGGACTATGCCAAAACAAAAACTGTCTGATCGGACGATACGGATTCTCGATTTTCGGTCTGGCTGGCATTTCGACTAATTTCTAAGTGCGAGTAGAGAGACAATTACGAACTTCGTTACAAACACAAGGATATATCTTGACTTATCTTTCTGCCAGAGTTCTTGTTTTCTGTTAACAGACCAATGCCAGAGGACTAAATGCCCATCTCTTCCCAATAAAGTTCAATCCCGGAAGAGAACTCCTTCGGTTTATTTTAAAGTAAATTAGACTCTTTCAAACCCGATAATGCTGCATCTACATCTAGGATTTTCTGACCCATGATGTGGTTATCATCTTCTCCTTCTGATTGAATAGCGGCAATATAGGTTGAATTAACTGATTTTAGAGCATCAAACTGAGCAAAAACGGGCAATAAGTTACCTTTATCGCTGAGACAAAAAATATTTTTAGAGTCAGACAGGCTGAAGATAATTGTATGTAGTGATGATGCCCAAGGACCGACAATATATTTATGCTTATTTACTAAATATATCTTTTCTTGTAGAGTCAAATTTTCTGAATAAATAATAGCAAAGCCACGTTCTCTTAATATATTTTCTAGTTGCTCTTCCCCTAGAATTTGTCGGTTGGCTTTTTTTAGTTTAGTTCGAGAAATGTAAAGCGGTTGCTCAGTTTGCGTGACTTTATCGGGTAAGAGCTTTTGGGCTACTAACTCGGGAACAAGTTTATGACAGCTAAAAACCTCTCTTCTGTGAAGACTCAGAGAAGGATAAGGAAAAACAACCTCTCCTAGTATCACAGGTCTAGTTAACTCTAAGAATTGCTCAGAGTCTAAGTCAAGAGCAGTCATAAATTCGTCAACGAAATTCCTAGAGACCTTTAAGTCACTGATAGACTTAGCTTTATGAGGTTGTCCGATTACCAAAATTCCTAATTTTTCAGCTTGTTCTAAGTACCAAAGACGACTAATTGTTTCACAAAGAAAATGTCCATAGTGTAGTGTGATATTTTCTCCATACATAAATTTCTGATCAATCTTTTTGATTTTAGTAGTATCAATAGATTGATGGTATAAAGATTCAAATTCCTGAGAATCTTGCTCGGATTTTGGAATCCATGGCATTTTAGATGTGTTAATTCTTGAGCCATCTCTTAAATCATAGAAAGCTTGATACCTAGGAACATAAAGGACATCTTTGACGGTGATAGTCTTCTCTAGAGGTAGTTTCTCACTGTAGTTTATACTATAATAGTTTTCTTTAACTACTTCCAATTTATCGGGGTGATAATTCAAAAAATTGATCCGGTATTTCTGTGGATATTGTCTCTCTATAGCACTAATTTTTAAGGATTTGTAATTATTTTCCCATTGACTCGATACTGAGTCTCTTATCCTTCTAGGAACAAATAGAGCTTGGCTTTTTGATAAATATTTAGACCAATTATAGTTGGCTACATCTAGTATTTTGGCGGTAATTCCTTGCATAGAAATTTTAATACAAATTAGAGGTACATAGGCATTATAACATGAATATTTGCCAATATCAAGGTTCATGGCTAGAAAGTTTCCATTCTGACTAATTTCTAAGCGCGAGTAAAAAGCCGTTGGTGTCAAGGTACAAACTACTTAGGTTAGGTATAAATTTGTTGGGCAGTCGTTTCCATTGGATCATCTGAAAAAGCGATCGCATCTTAAAACCTGACTCAGTGACAAACTGCGATCATCCCCATTCAATGGGTTGTTTGCAGAGAATTAGAACTAGCTAATTTTTCCTCAATCCAGTCTTTGACAATAGCTTGTAACGGTAAATCACGACGCTGACTTTCTTGCTCAAGAGCCTCTACCATCCATGAGGGAAACTCAAAGGCAATTGTTTGTTCCTCGGAATTAGAACGTTTAATTTTAGTTAAATCCAAGTATTCGATGATATTTTCTCCCTCATCAAATTTGCGGTCAAAATCTTCAGCTTTCATAAATTTCTACCTCTTCAGGTCTAGTTAATCTCCGTGGCTGCATCTCAATTTGGTCGAAATATCTATAGGACATTTTGGGTGCAGGCAGTTCGATAAACTCACTGACCACTAGGCGCTCCTACCATAATATTATGGTAGTGACTGTATCGGCAAGAGTCATAGTATAATTAAACCAAGAAATTTGGGGATTCCCTGGCTGCTGTTATCAGTGAGCAGTGAACAGTAAACAGTAATCAGTAGTTTTCACCTCACACTGTCCACTTAAAACTGCCATCTGATCACTGATAACTGAAATCCCCAACACCCGACCCCCTAATTTAATGATTTAATAGAACCGACCACTGCTGCAGGAGATAAAAACTATGTGTATTCTCGGTTTTGATCCGGGTAAGGACAAATGTGGGATTGCGGTCAGGTCATCGACAGGGAAAATTTATACCCATGAGGTGATAGCATCGTCACAAGCGATCGAGCGTTTAGCCAGTCTCTGTCAACAGTATCCGATCGAATTATTGGTGATGGGGAATCAAACCACCTCAAAAAGTTGGCGCGAAAAGATTGCCGCTCGTGTCACCATCCCAATTACTCTAGTGGATGAACGCAATAGTACCCTAGAAGCGCGCGATCGCTATTGGCAAATGTTCCCCCCCAAAGGATTACAGAAACTCATCCCCCAAGGTATGCGTCTTCCCGATCGCCCCATTGATGATATAGTAGCGATTCTACTGATCGAACGTCATTTACAGTCCAAATAATGTCACACTACAAAATAGACACAGCAGGGTGGATAGACGATGCTTCTAAGTAAAGGTTTTGAAGTGGAAATGTACACCGGAACAGCAGCCGGAGAAGTTATCGGTTTATCCGATCGCATTGTCAAGGATTTAGATGGTTTTGTCCGGGAACCGGATAGTCGTAACGTAGAATATACCACGGCTCCCATGACTAACTATGACCGTCTTTTATGCGCTACTTTAAAACCTCGTCTCGCTCTACGGCGATATTTGCGTCGTTTAGGCGATTATACCCTCATCCCTGGCAGTACCCTCTCCTTGGGCGATAGTCAACATTTTTATCGCAGTGACCCTCAAAATCCCTATCATGACTATATTGAACAGACCTACGGCACTAATGTAGTCACGGCCAGTATTCATATTAACGTCGGTATTAGCGATTATGAGGATTTAATGCGTGCCTGTCGCTTAATTCGCCTAGAAGCTCCTTTATACTTGGCTTTAAGTGCTTCCTCTCCTTTTCTCGATGGTAAAATCACCGGTTCCCATTCCCGTCGTTGGCAAGTTTTCCCCCAAACTCCCGCTTATGTTCCCCTCTTTGAAAGTCATAAACATTTTGTCACTTGGACCGAGGAACAATTAAAAATCGGTACGATGCAGAATGTTCGTCATCTCTGGGTGTCAGTACGTCCTAACGGTAGCAATCGTCCCTATAATCTCAATCGTCTAGAATTGCGAATTTGTGACCTGATTGCTAATCCTATTAGTTTATTAGCAGTTATGGCTTTTTTAGAGGCCCGTTTAATTCAACTTTTACACGATCCCCAATTAGACCCTTTAATTTTAAGTCAATTACCCAGCAGCAATCGCGGCGAGGATTTATTAACTTTAACCCAAGAAAACGAACAGGCTGCCGCGCGTTTTAGTCTTGATGCCACCCTGAGACATTGGTACGATGGCCGGGAAATCTTAGCTAGGGATTGGATTAAAGACCTCTATGTTCAAGTTTATCCGATCGCTAAAGAAAAGGGTTTTAGTTGTTTCCTCTCCCCCCTACAAAAAATCCTCCGCGAAGGTAACAATGCACAACAATGGTTAAAACAATACGACCATGGTATGGATGTTAAAAGTATTATCAAACAGGCGATTATTACCCTAGAAAAAGAGGAACGAGAGTTAGAACATAAATTATGTCAGCATATTCTAGTCGCCTAAATAATTATTTTAAGGCCATGGTAATTAAACCCTGTTGACCCAGAAGAATTTCCCGCAGTAGCGTACAAATTCCCACCCAAATAATCGGAGAAATATCAACTCCTCCCAAGGGTGGGATGAGTTTACGCACGGGGATTAAAAAAGGTTCCGTTGGCCAGGCAATAATATTAAAGGGAAAGCTATTTAAATCTACCTGTGGATTCCAAGTCAGCACGATCCGTAAGATAAATAGAAGGGTCATTAACCCTAAGATAATTCCTAAAGTCCAACTCAATGCGATCGCTATGTCCATAATCCCTAAATGAGTTTTTTACTAATTGCCTCTGTCCTAATATAGCAGTTTTGGTTCTATCTTGAAATAATTATGTTTAAAGGTGGGCGTTGCTGATTTGAGATATGAATCTTCTTTTGTGGGATTTTTAAAACCTAGACTCAAACTAACTTTTGGATACGATGCACAGTCGGCATTCATACCTTGATTCAGCAACGCCAAAAGGTGCGTAGGACGCACCCTACAATAGCGGCTATCACTTTCAATTAATAGACTTGATCGTGATTACCAATATCAACAAAAACGGCTTTTTCATCGTCTGTAAAATAAAATATCACTCTTTGATTATACTCAATACTAAAACTCCATAATTCTTTAAGTTTGCCTGATAATTTATGAGTTTTGAGAGATGGATCAAACGGATTTTCTTGAAATTTTTCTAGCTTTGTCCGAAATTTTCTTTCTAACTCATGGTCGCCTTGAAAACGTTTTTTGAAGGCTCACTTAAAAGACTCATCAAAACTAATTTCTATCATTATTCTTCTAAAAACTGCATTAGTTCATCTGTATCTGAGGAGAATTTTAGTTTTCCTTCTTTCTCGTTCTGTTTGGCTACCAAATAGTTTTGATAAATTTTGTCACGTTGCTCTTCTCTTAAAAACTGTTCTAAAAGAAATTGTATCTCTTCCTTTTCTCCTAAAGATAAGGTTTTAATTGCTTCTACGACTTCACTAAATGTCATATTTATCTCCTTAAAGATTTTATATATTTGTTTCTATGTATAGTTTATCAGTGATCGCCGATAACTTCAAGGTTTTTTTTCTTAGAATATCTTAGGGAAGTGTAACGCATAAATATTACAAATTGATCACAATTAAAAGTAAAAAGGTGCGTTAAGTAACGCACCCTACCAGATCGGCGATCGCATACTGAGATGATGCGATCGCTGCTTGGTCTAACGTTCCCAATCACCCGCCGCAGATAGACTTTGCATCATAACTGATTAGCTTTCGTCGGTCGGTGTGCATTGGGGTTGTTATGCCGTGTCACCAACAGATATGATGCGCCAATCACCTTATGGAATAAACAACCGACCAGCCCCCATATAGTCTTGGATATCGATCACAATTTCTACAAGCCTTTCAACGCAGCGTTCTCGATAGTCAGATTCATTGACCCTATCCGGATCGCCAATCGTAATGATCGGAAATGAAGTCGGTTGATTTTCTTCACGCATTACTTGTTCCAACGAGTCTTCACCCTTCGCATTCCGGTTTGCCGTAAGTAAGAGCATCCCGTTGGTTTGGGCAAATCTCCAAACTACTCGATCATTGCTGTCTGCGGGTAAGCCAACGTCTTCAAATGTCCTCAACCGAATTAGAGCGAGATCTAATAACCCGCTAACAACAAGACTTCCAGAGATCAGAATTGCCTGCCGATTCAAGTTGTAATCAGCCAGAACAATCATTGCTTCTTCGCTTCCCGCTTTGCTCTCCGTTCTTGAAGTATAGCTCTAACCGCTTCATAGCCTGGACGAGGAGGAGTAGCAGCGATCCGAGCAAAACGTTCGCGATTCCTCTCTTCCCAAAATTGTTTAGTTTCTGCGGCAGTCTTTAAAACCTCCTGATACTCCGCTTCCACTTCTGTTCGATGTGTTTCAATGTAGGAAAGGGCAGCATGAATCTGAGCATCTGTAAAATTGAAGGCATCACGAATAAACTTGGGTGGATACTGAGCTTTGAGATAATCCATTACGTCATACAGAGTAATACGAGTATCCGCAATTGTAAGCCCTCGCTCTGTGCGGATTATAGCTGTTTGTCCATTCGATGCCAGCACCATAGCAGTCTTAGCTTTTAACCATTTAGTTCCATAGTAGCGCACAAAAAAAGCAAGGGGCGCAAACGCCCCCCAACGACTGATTCACAAAACCCTTAATCCTCAACCCAGACTGCTTACCATGATTTTAGTTTATCATTGATCGCTTTATCAAGTCAGGTGCAACGTTGTGTTATGCCCGATCGCTTTGGCAATCACTTAATCTTCAAGATCGATATGATGTAGCCTGTGTTAGCGTCAGCGTAACGCACGAATTTTGAACATTAGGTAAGGTGCGTTAATGAAATGTAACGCACCCTACAAGATCGGCGATCTGCTACGCAGTGCCTTCGGCATCGCACTGCTGTCACTGCTCCGTTTTTTTCTTTTCTTGCCATGTTGCTCACCGCTAGATTCAAATTACCTAACGGTCTAGTTGAGCCGCAGCAGATAACCTTTGACTTTTACAGATCGCTTTTTAGCAGTCCGCTCCAACGCAGTGTTAGGCGGCTATATGGGAGTAGCTCGCAAACGGATACCAAGGGATTGTATAACTCTTAAAACAGTGGCAAATTCTGGATTACCTTCGAGTGACAAAGCTTTGTAGAGGCTTTCACGGCCTAAGCCTGTTTCACGTGCAACATTGGTCATTCCCTTGGAGCGAGCAATATCTCCTAATGCTGCTACCACTAAATTAGGATCGCCATCTTCAAGAGCGGCTTCAAGATAAGCTGCCATATCTTCTTTCGTTTCTAGATGTTCTGCTGCATCCCAAAGAGAGGTTGTAACTTTATTCATGATATCTCCTATAGGTTTTGTGATAAGTCTAAGGCTGTTTTGATGTCCCGATCTTGAGTACGTTTATCACCTCCTGCAAGCAACACGATTAATATATCTCCTCTTTGTACGAAATACACTCGATACCCTGCACCATAATCAATGCGAAGCTCTGATACACCTTTTCCTATCGGTTTTACGTCACCAGGATTGCCCATAGACAACCGCCGAATACGAACATCTATACGCGCTCTAGCTTCCCGATCGCGAAGTGACTTAAACCATCGAGAATAGATTTCAGTCTCCCGAATTTCAATCATGCTTCAAGTGTATCCTATGGGATACGAAAAAACAAGCAATCAGAGAACCTGCTTAACTACTTTTGTTCAAACAAAAAAATAAGGTGCGTTACATTCATCAACGCACCCTACAAGATCGGCGATCTGCTATGCAGTGCCTTCGGCATCGCACTGGATGAATAATATAGCAGAGAACGAGTTGGTTAGGACAACCCAGATCGCTAAAATTCAGTTCTAGCAAGGATTTTCCTGCTGCCGACCGCCCTCTGCAAAACCGCCCCTGCTATAGCTTTGATTTTCATTTCCTGACAAGATCGGCAATCACACTAGAGAAATCGTATGGTAAAAACTTCATCACTTATACGATAGTCATCACTAAAGGTAGGAATCGCTTTACAAGTTCCTCGGCTATCGTAGCAATTAAACGCATAATTTCGTCGAGTTTTAATCATAATTTTGTCTCCAGACTTAATCTGGTTTCCTCCTGATGAACCACGGACTTTATAGACGGTGAAAATTTCATCACTCACGTTAGGATCATCACTATAAGTCGGTTGAGCTTGAATTACACCTGCACTATCATAGGAGTTTATATAGTACCCTGTACGCATTTTGAGCATGATTTTATCACCATTCATTAAATATCTTCCATTTAAATCAATCAAAGTAAAAATTTCATCACTAATGGCTGGATTATTACTATAAGTCGGTTGAGCTTGACATACACCTTTACTATCATAGCAGTTGAGGTAATAACCACTACGAGTTGAAAAAATAACTCTTGTTGTTTGAGAAGCAGTAACTATTGGAATAGAAATCAACTCAAGAAGAAGATTAATTAATATTAGTAGAGTGAATTTTTTCATAGTAACCTTAGTATTGAAATACGGACAAAACACTTAGCACCTAAGTATGAACGGTCTAACTAGATAATATACGGAAACTTTCCTTATACTACGCTAAATACGCACTTTTAAAAGAATCTTTCCGTATATCACGCCCAAAAGCGTGTTAGCCAGACTAGCGTACTGTAAACAGCACTAACTATTGTCGTCTTCCAAGGGTGATCGGCAAGATTACTGTCATTTTACCCCTAGTTTTCTCTCTTGGCTCAGTCTGTAACCAATCTTTTACAAAGCTGTAACTTGATCCCAGGGAATAAGTTAATCCAGCATTAGGCGATCGCTCCTCAGCAATTGAGAAAGTTTTCACAACGTCCAACGGTAGCAAGCAATTATTGTCCAGATCAGCGATCGCTGAATAATTGCCTCACGATTAGCATTGACGTTACCGATAATCAAGGAAATAAATTTGCCCCCATCAAACCGACTCGATCAACTGCGCTCTTTTTGGTCCCTAACATCGGAAAAAATCCTCAATAAGGCTTGACAAACTAGCTAGACTTGACTTATAATTTTAATATAATGGGAATCCGTGTCGCCCTGCAACCCCTCTCTTTTCAGGCCAGATGCAGAAGTAACTTAAAGATGACAGAATTTCGCATCGAGAAAGACAGCATGGGAGAAATTCCCGTACCTGCCGATAAACTTTGGGGAGCGCAGACCCAAAGATCCCTACAATACTTTAGTATCGGTGATAATCTCATGCCCCGGGAGATGATCGGGTCCTATGCCATTCTCAAAAAAGCCTGTGCAATTGTCAATCAGCAAAAGAATCGTCTCAGTCAGGAGAGAAAAAACCTTATCTGTCAAGTCTGCGATGAAATTTTAGCCGGACAACACGCGGATAACTTTCCCCTCTACGTTTGGATGACGGGAAGTGGCACCCAATTTAACATGAACATCAACGAAGTCATCTCCAATCGTTGCAGTCAACTGACGGGGAATCCTCTGGGTAGCAAAACCCCCGTTGACCCCAACGATCATGTTAATATGTCCCAATCGACTAATGATTCCTTTCCCTCGGCCATGTATATTGCCGTTACCTTGGCAGTCAAGGAAAAATTAATTCCCAGTCTGCAACTATTACGGAATAGTCTCGATGAAAAGGCGCAATTATGGGCAAATATAGTTAAAATTGGCCGCACTCACCTACAGGATGCCACCCCCTTAACCCTCGGACAAGAATTCTCCGGTTATGTGGGTTTATTAGATGATGGCAGCGATTGGCTAGAAAAATGTCTAGAAAAAGTGTATCGTTTATCCTTGGGAGGAACAGCAGTGGGTACGGGAATTAATGCTCCTCTCGGTTTTGCTGAAGATGTGGCTGCCGAAATCGCTAATCTGACCAAATTACCCTTTATTACCGCTCCTAATAAGTTTACCGTGCAAGGTTCCCACGATGCTCTGGTTTTTTTGAGCGGGGGACTGAAAACTATCGCTAGTTCCCTCTATAAAATTGCTAATGATATCCGTTTACTTAGCTGTGGTCCCCGTTGTGGATTAGGAGAATTACAGCTGCCGGAAAATGAACCGGGTTCTTCAATTATGCCGGGGAAAGTTAATCCCACCCAATGCGAAGCTTTATCGATGATAGCAGTGCAGGTGATGGCTAATGATTTAGCGGTGACGATGGGAGGTGCTGGGGGACATCTGGAGATGAATGTCTATAAACCGCTGTTGATTCATAATCTCATGCAGTCTATCCGTTTGCTTAGTGATGGTTGCGGTAATTTCTGTCAATTTTTGGTTCAGGGGATGACTGCTAATCAAAAACAAATTGAGACTTTTTTAAATCAATCCTTGATGCTGGTGACTGCATTAAGTCCCGTGATTGGTTACCAAAAGGCTGCCTACGTCGCTCATTATGCCCTAGAAAAGGATTTAACCCTGAAAGTGGCAGCCTTGCAACTAGGATACATCGAGGAAGAGGATTTTGATCGCATTGTTGACCCCGCTAAAATGGTTAATCCCTACGTTGCTGATGGTTAATTGTCTGAGGGGATAACTGCTGTAAAAATCATGAGGTCGCAGGCAGGCACGGATTCCCATTATATATATAAGTATAAGGCAAGCGGCGGGATTTGTCAAGCCCCGCCGGTCAAAATTTCTCCTAAACTTGGGTGATGATAGCGAAGAAAACAAACAGAAAAATCATAAATGCCCCTGCCATGCGGAAGAATGGTTTAGGAAGATTAATAATTTTCTCCAGTTTCAAGAAACCCACCAGAAAATAAGCGACGATTGCCAGGAGAATCGGGATAACTAAGCGTAGGATTGTGCCAAGGGGACCAGAGAAAAACTCACCGATTTTATAGCGGGGTGTATTTTCTTCCGCGTGAGGAGGAATAGTTGCACTTGTCCAAGTTTCTCCCCCATCGGTGGAACGAAAAACTGTAGTTTTAGCGCCACCAAAACCGAATAAAGTTTTATCTTGAGCGTAATTAGGAGAAAACCGGACTGAGATACCAGCGGAAGGGATACTATGAATTTTCACTAGGGGTATTTTAGGATCACCAATTGATTTAAAAGTTTCTCCTCCATCGGTAGATTTAAACAAACCATCTCCCTGTAAACTAACTATTACCGTGCGATCATTAGCATAATCAGGAGAGATAGCAATGGTTTCTACTGATGCTTGAGGATTAAACCCCGGTTTCTCTAATTTTGTCCAACTTTTAGCCCCATCTTTGCTGACATACAAACCAGAAAAAATTGTCCCCGCAAAAATAGTTCCATCACTGGGATAATTGGGAGATATTGCCAACTGCACATTAGAAGCTTGTGATAGGGGGGTTCCTTGGCTGACATTTTTCCAAGTTAGTCCACCATCAACACTTTGATAAATACCCTCTGTTCCCGTGACAAACAAAGTTTTATCCTTAGCAAAATCAGGGGAAGCTACCATAGCAGGGGCATAATTACCGGAAATTCTGCCCACTTCACTGATATTTTTAACCGTATTTCCTCCATCGGTAGAACGAAATATTCTACCCTGCTGATTGGTGAGAAAAAGAGTTTTATCCTTGGCAAAATCTGGAGAAGGAACTATTCTCGGACCGCGTACTCCTTCATCAATTTCGATAATTTTCCATAAATCACCACCGTTATCGGATTTGGCAAATCTATTGCGTAAAAACCCCGCAAAAATAGTTCTATCTTTTCCATAGTTAGGAGAAAAGGCAATGTCAAAGAAACGCCGGGGATCTTGTCCTGATTCTTCGGGATCTTTACCAAGTCGATAAACCTCTAAACCGCGATTAATTGGTGTCCAAGTTTCCCCTTTATCCCGACTGATGAAGATATTGCCTACATAATTAGCAATGACGACAGTACCATCCTGGGCATAATTAGGAGAAACCGCCATAGCGATAACTGTTCCCCGGTCTAAAGTTTCTATTTCCTGCCATTGTTTGCCGCTATCTGTGGTTTTAAATAAGCCATTAAATCCCCCTAAAAACATCGTATCTTCAACGACTTTTAAATCCATAAAGTGGGGAACTTTATAATCATCAGCCTGTTTATCTTTCGTTAAACCCTCGCTCATCTTTTTCCAACTTTTGCCCCCATCTTGCGAAACATACATTCCGTCATACCAAGTAATGGCATAAAGGGTGGAGTTTTGGGCATAGTCGGGAGAAATAACGATGTCTTCGATGATTTTATCTTTAATTCCTTCGTTAACGGCTTGGAAGGTTTTACCATCATCAACGGTTTTTAAAATACCTGCTTCTTCTGTGCCGACAAAAAAGGTTTTATCCCTGTCTAAATTAGGAGAAAAAGCAATTGTATCTACTGCCCCCACATTGGTAGGTAAGGGGAGATTCTGCCAAGTTTTCCCCCCATCGGAGGAAGTGTATAATTTACCCTGTTCATCCCCGAAAAAAATTCGCCCTGGATTGTTGGGAGTAATAGCGAGAAAGGTTATTAGTGTCTTGGTGGGGAAAATATTTGACCAATTTTTACCACCATCTTCGGTTAAATAAACCCCTTTTTCTAATCCCACTGCTGCTGCTATATTGGGATCGGAAGGGGCAATTTGGACAAAGTTAATAAAATCAGTTGCTAAACCCTGATTAACTTTCTGCCAAGATTCCCCCGCATCTTCACTTTTATAAATACCATTGGATCTTGAAGCTAAATAGAGAATATTTTTATTGAGGGGAGATAGGGATAGAGAACTTAATTCCCCCGTATAATCTAAACCTTGAATTAATCTTGTCCAGTTGTTACCTCCATCGCTAGACTTATAAAAGTTATTTCGCACCAAGATATATACTGTATTATCTGTCTGGAAATCAGGAGAAACTTCCACTTGACTAATCACATCATGGGGACGATGGGCAAAAGCAGGATTACTCCAAAGACAAAAAACTGTAGCGATTATCAATAAAATGAGATGCAACTTGTGGGCGAATCTCAGCAAACTTTGGCGATTAATCATACTTAAACTGCTAATATCGAGAATAAAAATTGACCTAATCTAGCAAAGGGCGATCAAAATTTAAGCAAGGGTTCTGTAAGAGTATAGACGAAAACGGCGATTATAACCATTACTAAAATCAGGCTTATTTGCTATCAGCATAGATTAGAACCAATCTCTACACTTTGATTGTTGTAGAGACTCATTGCCTTTTGTAACCCTTGTTTGAGACCAAGTTCGATCGCTTTTCTGGACAAGTCTAACACTTTCAAGATCACTTCGTTTTCTTGGGGAGTGAATCGGCCTAAAACGTGGGAAATAGTCGCTTTTTCGCTTGATTTACCGATTCCTATGCGTAAACGAGCGAATTTTTCCGTGCCAACGTGGGCAATCATCGATTTAATACCGTTGTGTCCGCCCGCCGATCCCGATAGACGGATTCTCAACCGGCCTAGGGGCAGATCCATATCATCGTAAATGACTAAAATCGACTCTGGAGCTAGTTTATACCAGTCCAGCACCGCTCGCACCGATTGCCCGGAGCGATTCATATAGGTTTGGGGTTTCAAGAGACGAATTTTGCCCGGGAGAGGACTGTCACCTTCGGCGATAAAACCTTGAAATCGCTTATTTTCCTGCCAAGATAGCCCCCAATCCCGCGCTAATGAGTCCACAGCTTCAAAACCGATATTATGACGGGTGCGATCATATTTGGGTTCGGGATTACCCAAACCGATAATTAGCTGAGGAATGATTAAATTAAGGGTTTTATCGGAATTCATAGGGAGAAATCGGGCTTTTAACCAGGACCCGACTCTCATTATCACCCAATTAGCACTCCGAGCGCTGGAACAAAGTTTCTAGATAAACCTTGGCACAGCTATTTTGCTCCTCAAAATTCATCCTTTCGGGGGATTGACAATTAAGTAGAAAAAATGATAGTGCCGCCGTAAACACACCATCTTGATCCCAACCGGGGTGAGTTTCTAGGTATTGTTGTAGGGATTGGTGGAGGATTTCGGGGATTTCTGCCAAGATACTGACTGGTGTATTCATATCGTTTACCTCTGATCGGAAGTGGGGAAATCCCTGACTGGTGCAGTGGACAGTAAGGACTATTGTGAGCCAAGTTGGGGGGAGTTGCAATATTACCAGATGTAAAGGAATGCTTTAGAAAAACTTAATATTTACGAGGGAATCAGGGTTAGAGCTAGATTTTATTTACTCAACTTAACAGTAACTCAGTATCTAGCGAGTGAGATTTTGACAATCAAGATTAATTTTTTCTGGAAGCAAGTGCCGATTATATCGCTGTTGCCTGTGGAAAAGTCTGGGTAAACTGTGGAAAACTTGGGAGTGAGTGGGGAAAGACTGGGGAATGTATGGGGGAAAACATCGGGGAAAAATAAGATTTGCAAATTTTAGTCAGCAGTGCTGCTCAAATCCGATCCCTGATAGCTATCTCACAAGTCTGGGAATCTCGACTCTGAATGCTGGCTGCTATGCTTTTACCACCAATACGGAACAGGTAGCTTCTGCCACCACGAGACTACTAACAGAATCTTCGATCACCCGTTGAACTCCCGTTAATCCCCGGCTGCCGATCACGATCAGATCAGCTTGATAGATATTAGCTAAACGAATAATTTCCTCCGCTGGATCGCCAAAGATGACCTCGATTTCACTAGGGGTAGCAATCTGGGATTGATAGCAGCGCAATTGATCTTCAATGATCTCACGGGAGGGGTGAGGGCGATCCACTGCCGATTCATCTCCCTCCTTACCAAGAATATGGGTGAGTATAATGCAAGAATTTGCCGTTAGAGAGAGGTAATTCAAAGCATGAAGGACTCGATGGGATGATTCCCCACAATCTAAGGCAACAACGATATTTTTAAACATTTTGACTAAATCCTGCCGCTAAATAAATTTCCAATTAAGATTCCAGAGCAAAAAATCTTTTATTTTGCCATTATCTAAGGATAATAAGCCTAGATAGATACTTTTATAGGTTATCGCGCTCGGTTAAGATTTCGTACCCCGTGGCGGTTACTAAGACAGTATGCTCAAACTGAGCAGAGAGAGCATTATCCATTGTCACCACCGTCCAACGATCGCGTAAAGTTCTGGTATGTTTGGATCCCGCATTGACAATTGGTTCAATTGCCAGAGTCATCCCGGCGCGGAGTTTGACATTGGGTAACTGATTAGTGCGAAAATTAAATACCGAGGGTTCTTCGTGGAGATTTCTGCCGACTCCATGACCGGTAAAATCTTCTACCACTTGGAAACCGTTAGCTTGAACGTGATCTTCGATCGCTCCTGCGATATCGAGCAGATAATTGCCAGCTTTTACCTGATTTATGCCTTTATATAAGGCTTCTTCCGCCACGCGGATTAATTTTTCGGCTTTGGGAGAGACGGAACCGATAGCGATCGTGATACAGGAATCCCCATGATAACCTTGGTAGTAGGCCCCCGTATCTACCTTTAACACAGAACCGGCTTTGAGGCGTTTTTTCGGGCTAGGGATACCGTGAACGACTTCGTTATCGACGGAGGCACAAATCGAGGCAGGAAAGCCATAATAACCTTTAAAACTGGGAGTAGCACCCATTGCGCGCATACGTTTTTCCGCATAGACATCCAGATCCGCCGTTGTCATCCCGGGTTGAGCGATCTGGGCAATTTCCTTGAGGACAGTGGCGGCAATTTTACCCGCTTGTCGCATAATAACGATTTCTGCGGCGGATTTGGTCTCGATTCCCCGGCGGCTTTTCTGTACTCGCGGTGAACCTACTTGCTCTGGGGTTTTAGTTTCGGGAAAAAGCAGCTTGGTTAGGATGTTCATGGAGATTTGGCTGTCGAGTCTTTACTTAACTTAGCATTTTCTAGGCGATCGATGACTGCTCTGGAGAAATCAAGGAACATTTAGAAAAGCTATAGTAGGAAAAAGGCTATTTTTCCGGCGAGGTGACAATTTATGGCAGTCAAAAAAGAGTTTTCCAGTTTTCAGGAACTGTTGCAAACCACTAATCTCCCCGTGTTAGTGGATTTCTATGCCACTTGGTGTGGTCCTTGTCAAATGATGGCTCCGATTCTAGAACAAACGGGAATGTATTTCAAAAATCGCCTACAAATTGTCAAAATTGATACAGACAAATATCCCAATTTAGCCAGTAAGTACGGTATTCAAGCTTTACCGACTTTAGTAGTCTTTAAAAATGGTCAACCGATCGATCGAATTGAGGGAGTGGTGCAGGTTAACCAACTGGTTCAACATTTACAAACTCTGTTGTAAGATGATTTTGAACTAGAACTAGGAGTTAGTGTCATGGCAAAGGCGATTTGGAATGGTGCAGTGGTAGCGGAAAGCGATAACTGCGAAATTGTCGAGGGAAACTACTATTTTCCCCCCGATACCATCAAAGCTGAATATTTTCAACCCAGTAACACCCATACCATTTGTTCTTGGAAAGGAGAGGCTAGTTATTATACTCTCAGGGTAGATGGACAGGACAATAAAGATGCCGCTTGGTATTATCCCGATCCTAAACCAAAAGCCCAAAATATTAAAGGATATATCGCTTTTTGGCGAGGTGTGCAGGTTGAGAAATGATCGCCATCTACCCCGGCAGCTTCGATCCAGTTACACTCGGTCATTTAGATATTATCGAACGCAGTGTGCCACTATTCGAGCGAGTAATCGTGGCAGTTCTCTGCAATCCCCATAAAAACCCCTTATTTACCGTCGAAAAACGCATAGAACAGATCAGTTACTGTACAAAACACCTGAAAAACGTTGAGATAGACAGTTTTTCAGGATTAACAGTTGAATATGCCAGATTGAAAGGTGCTAAGGTGCTGTTGCGGGGGTTGCGGGTTCTCTCAGACTTTGAAAAAGAACTGCAAATGGCACATACCAATAAAACTCTCTGGGAAGGGATTGAAACGGTTTTTTTGGCCACCACGAAAGAATATAGTTTTTTAAGCAGTAGCGTGGTTAAAGAAATCGCTCAATTCGGTGGCTCCGTCAGCCATCTAGTCCCAGAAAACGTTTCTAGAGATATTTACTCATACTATAGTTAACATACTAGAATACAGGAATGAGGACGATCTGAACCTATGGCGCGCCGAGAACCTAATGATCGCAGAAAAGCAGTACCTAACACTTCTAATAGTGGGGTTCCCAGTCCACCCGTCGATTTCGATATCTATCAGGATTTGGCGCGTCTGCAAGAGATGATTTTTGAGAGTTTCCATATCCCTCTCACCCGTTGGACAATGATCGATGAGGGACAGATATCCGAACAGATCGAGATCATCTATGAAACCGTGCCACCAGCAGTACAGAAAGCTTTAGCAATTTTGCAGGAAGAAGAGGAAATTATTACTAAAGCGGAAGAATACGCTCAACAAGTCCTTCGTTCCGCTCAACAAAGGGCAGCCCAAATTCTCGATCAGTCCGGTATTATTCAACAAGCAGAACGGCAAGCAGCCCAAATTCGTCAACAGGTTCAGCAGGAGTGCGAATCCGTGCAACAACAAACCCTAGATGAAATCGAACAGATGCGTCACAGCGCCCTACAGGAAGTGCAACAGTTACGACAAAAAACCCAAGCTGAATGTCATGAAATTCAAAAAGGTGCTGACGACTATGCTGAAGCGGTTTTAGAACATCTCGATCAACAATTAGGGCAAATGTTACAAGTTATCCGCAACGGTCGTCAACAGGTAAGATCGAAACCAACATCGTCAAAAAATTTACCCGGAGAACGTCCTTAATCAGTGATCAGTGATCAGTGATCAGTTATCAGTTATCAGATGTAAGTTTTCAGTTAATTAGTTAGTTAGTTATCTTCATCTTTATCCCTGATTACTGTTTACTGTTTAGGGGTTGCCGAAAAGAACCAAACCTCCAATTCCTCACCGATAACTGATAACGGAATTTCATGAATAACCCCTCCTCGAATTACCATCTATGCGGACGCTTTCTTAGCGGGTTATTCAGCTGGAAAATTTGGTTATTTGTCCAGATATTTGAAGGCAGTAAAAGCTTTTATCGATTCCTGTATCATTATTTATATCGTCGTCCTAAAATCGATCGCATTCTCGGTAGCGATGTCGTCTATATTCCTGAGAAAAAACTTTATAGCATTCCCCTCGATGTGCTGAAAATGGAGCAGCAAATGGTTAATAGTGATCGCCAGCAGTTGACTTCTATTACTACTTGGAAAGTTAAAACGATTCATCCCACCATCACCGAAACCGAGATACAATTCCACGATATTACCGTCGATTTACAACAGGTACACCTGATTAAATCCGATCTTAATAACTACGATTATACTAATACTCGCCGCTTGGCTCCTCTGGTGAAAACCTTACTTTTTGAAATTAACCCCAAAATTGCCAGTTTAGTAGAAAAGAAAAATCAATTACATAGACTGCGAAATCTAGCCGCATCTTCCGAAATTTTTCATTCACAAGCTCCATTATATGATCGAGCAATTAATCAAGTCCAGCTAATTATTGATCAAGCGGAAACTTTGAGACAAGAATGTTTAAAATTTATCCGAGAAACCCTGATCGAATGGGAATTAGTGCAATCCGATATCGATAGCAATCTCGTTGATTGTCCCCTCGATTTTGCCAGTCAATATCAACTAATTCAAGAAAAATATCAACTCTGGAAAGAAGAAGTACAAGCTTATTTTGAATTAAAAGATTCTTCCCTACCTAAAAATTAACTATGGTTATCAGTAATCAGTAATCAGTAATCAGTAATCAGTTATCAGTTATCGGTTATCGGTTATCAGTTATCAGTTATCAGTTATCAGTTACAGGATTTATTAAACCTCTTGCATAATTAATTTGTGAAGGTTCAAAAACGGCAAAAGTAAGGATTAAATTGCATAAAATATGTAAATAGACCATTTAATTGATTATTATTCATTCTTAATTCTCCTGACTACTGACTACTGACTCCTAACCCTAACAACAATTTTTGATTTTTACAAGAGGTCTATTATTATGTCTAGTTTAACGGTAATTCGTGAACATATTTTTGCTTGGGGAAAACGCACCTATATCATGGGTGTTTTAAACGTTACTCCCGATAGTTTTAGTGATGGGGGAGAATTTGACAATGTTGAAAATGCCCTGCTACAGGCGATGAAAATGATCGAGGCCGGGGCTGATATAATCGATATCGGTGGTCAATCCAGCCGTCCGGGAGCCGAAGAAATTAGCCTAGAAGCAGAATTATCGCGAGTTATCCCCGTAATCACCGCTATTCGACAACAAAGTTCTATTCCTATCTCTCTTGATACCACTAGGGCGGTCGTGGCAGCCCAAGGTATCGCCGCTGGGGCCGATTTGATCAATGATATTTCTGGGGGAACCTTCGATCGCCTATTATTGCCCACGGTGGCTAAATTAGCTGTTCCCATCATCCTCATGCACCTGCGGGGTAATCCGCAAACCATGCAATCCCTAACACATTATGATAATTTAGTCAAGGAAATTAAAGAATTTTTACAGAATCGCGTTAAGGAAGCTTTACAGTGGGGCATTGCTAGGGAAAATATTATCATCGATCCCGGGATTGGTTTTGCCAAAACTGGGACACAAAATCTTGAGTTATTGCGAGAATTAGGGCAATTTCGGGATTTAGGTTTACCTATTTTAATTGGATTATCGAGAAAACGCTTTATCGGCGAGATTACAGGCAAAAATGACCCAAAAGAACGAGTTTTCGGAACGGCGGCGGCCTGTGCAATAGCGATCGCTAAGGGGGCCGATATCCTGCGCGTCCATGATGTGGCTGCGATCGTAGATGTGAGTAAAGTGGTGGACGCAATCGAGCGAAGTTGAAAATTTTTGCTAGTCTTAGAATCATCCACAGTTCGATCGAAATTAGCGATGAATAGCCAACTGACCAGCGATTATTGTATGCTACCCGTGATTCGATCTCCCCGAGATTATCAAGTTTTTCGCATTAGCGCTGGGGATACGAATCGTTTAGCGATCGTCTTCGATTCTACCGTAGCGGGGGATTCCTTGACCGTCTGTGTGGAAATTTTCGATCCCCACGGTCGCACCCCTACCCATCGTCATAATTTTGCTGTAGAAATGTTTTTTATCCTCAAAGGGGAAGGAATGGCTATCTGTGATGGTAAACCGATTCCCCTGGGTCCGGGGGATAGTTTATTAGTCCGTCCCACGGGTATTCACGAGATTAGAAATGTGGGGGACGGAAGACTTTATGCACTATGTTTTATGGTTCCCAATGAGGATTTTTCGGAATTGATTCGCAATGGTATCCCAGAGGAGTTAGACGCAGAAGATTTAGAGGTGTTGATGGGAACTATTAAAGCATAATCAAGCAATATCATCCCTTAAATTTTGGGCTTTTTTTCAAGAAAAGAGCGATAAAAAAGGTAAAGGTTCCTCCCAGAAGGCCGAAGATTAGCCAATTTAATCTTGGATAGCCTTTATTGATAGCGATGACTGTAGCAATGCCACCGATGAGACAATGCCAGAAAAAAAGTAACAAGAATAAATCCAAGCTCAGGGATATATCACCAATTAGTTTCATATTTTATCAGTAGAGCGATAGAGTTAATTGTTTAGATAGCAAATCTCTAGAATTTTTCCAATGACCGAATCCCTGACCCGATTTTATGTTTATTAGCCTCTATAAGTATTTCTATTTTTTTGTCCAAGGCCATTTTGTTCCCATCTCGGTTAAAGCTGAAAAAACTAGATAGAGAATGAGAAGGGTAACACCAAAGATAAAAGTCAATAAGTCGTTATTCATCGAGTTATCACTGATAGGTTAAAGGTCACTGATTCGCTACTATCCATTTGTCCACTACTTAGTAATCGCTGCTTTTCTAGACTGTTGAAACAGGTTTGATTATTGTTGCTGTTGTGCCAAATAGTTAAGCACTGTTTCCAGAGTCAAGTCTAAACGCTCCGAGATTTGTTGCGGGGTTAAACCGAGGTCTTGCAGTAGAGGAATTGTTTTCAATTTTTGCAAGTTTATTCCCTGTTCAATTCCCTGTTCAATTCCATCTCCAAAAGCTTCTTGATAGAAACGAGTTTGTTTTAGGTCTTGTAGTTCCAACATAGCTTCAATTTCCTCTCGACTTTTTTGGGGTAACTTATAAATTATGATCGTTTCGATTAAATCAATGACATTTCTCTGCACTAAGCGATCGCTCACTTCTCTTTGAGCCTGTTTAATTAAAATCTTAGCAGAATTAACAGCTTGACTCTCACTTTCCGTA
>VYMA01000108.1_pt1 | contig 20529 bp, 23 predicted proteins | sample 5109851 | NCBI WGS metagenome assembly VYMA01 (sample SAMN12291814, study PRJNA351875) | freshwater metagenome | isolation source: freshwater lake | place: USA: Michigan, Wintergreen Lake | collected 2011-08-02
TGAATGGATTGAATTTAGCGCCTATAAAGACCGAAAGAGCCTCCTCGCTTACGTTAAAAAAGTGCTGGACAATTTTGGAGGCGAGTATGTAATTAATTTTGCCTAGGTACTTAGTTACGATGCCGAAGGCGCTAGTTAGCAGCAAGTCGCTCTCGTCGGATGCGTTAATCAAATGTAATACTAAATCTGGTTATTAAAAACTGATTACTTATTCTCCGTTTTGCATGAGTGCCTCTCCTGATATGTAACCTATACTCAACTGATTACTTATTCTCCGTTTTGCATGAGTGCCTCTTGCATGAGTGCCTCTCCTGATATGTAACCTATACTCAACGGATTTAGTATAACATACCTTATTTTTGTTTGAATTAGAGAAGACAGGATGAAACAACCCAAAAGAAAACCCAACCACCGCGATAGGGAGATTGGGTTTTCTGGTTATGAATTGATTTTAAGGAGCTAAAGCGTTACCGCGCAGGAGAGAACCGATAGTTTTAGCAGTAATCTTCATCTGTACGAGAGGATTAGCGGGAACAACGGTTTTATAGAGATAACTGTCAAAAGTCATCTTCTGTACGTCCTTATCGGAACACATTTCCACAAAAGCTTCCCGGGTGGCATCGGTACGGTAGAAAACCCGCTGCAGAATATCTAACACCAGATAGGTCATACCGTATTTCTTATCCCAACGCTTCAGGTAGAGTTTTAATTCGTCCTCTGTGGGAATACGTTGGCCGCCGTTGGTGACTTCGACAATGGTTTCCGCACACATCCGCGCCGATTTAGCGGCGAAATAGATGCCTTCTCCCGAAGACTTAGTAACTGTTCCCGCAGCATCGCCAACGAGGGCCACACGACCAACTACACGGCGAGGACGGGGATGTTCGGGGATGGGGTGAGCTTCCACGCGGATGATTTCGCCACCTTCCAGACGACGGGCCGCGCGAGCGCGAATACCGGCTTGTAGGTCTTTAATCATGGCTTTATTGACCTTCATTGTGCCAGTACCGACAGCGACGTGATCGTATTTGGGGAATACCCAAGCGTAGAAGTCGGGGGATACGTCTTTTCCTACATACATTTCGGCCAGGTCTTCGTAGTAGGCCATTTTATCTTGGGGGAGACGGATGCGTTCTTGGAAAGCGATCGCATAGTTGTAATCCCCGGCATCAATAGCTTTGGCAATGCGGGAATTAGCACCGTCCGCACCGATAACCACATCCACCTTCAGAGATTTCATTTCCCCTTGGGAATTGCCGTGGGAGTGATCGGCGTAGTGTAGGGTATAGGGATCGGTGCTATTGGTGGGAATGTCGAGACCGTAAACGGTTCCGTTGATTAAATGCGCTCCTAATTTATGGGCGCGTTCTCTCATAAAACCGTCGAGGACTTCCCGACGACACATTCCGATATATTCGTCTTGATTATCGAGATTAATATCGACTTCGACGTTAGAGGGGGAGATCATTTTCATTTTTCTCACCCGGCGATCGATAATTTCAGGAGGTAGGTCAAATTCGCTCACCATACAGAGAGGAATCGCTCCACCACAGGGTTTAGCATTATCTAATTTGCGTTCAAATAAATAGGTTTCAATGCCTGCTTTAGCTAATGTTTCTGCCGCCGAAGAACCGGCCGGCCCTGAACCCACAACAGCGACTCTTAACACTCAGGTTTTCTCCTACATACTTACGAGCGAGTACGCTTTGCAGTGTACCACAGGGGTTTAGCCGAAAGAAACGATATCCTCCGATTCTGCCCGATCTTGCAACAGTGCTTAACATCCTCTGTTACAAAAGTTTATTTTATTGTCTGTAGATGTTTTTTTATCGATGTGTTGTATTGTGTTACACCCCTCTCCCAAACTGGGAAAAGGGTTTAGCTGCGAGGATTGTTAACCTCTTGCTTTCAACCAATCGCTAATAGCGGGGGGTAAATCCCGTTGCACTTTGCCACTGACATACATTCCGATATGTCCGACGGGGAAAGCACAAGCGGTATAGTCAGAAGTACCGATATAATTCCCTAAAGCGAGGGAAGAAGCGGGAGGGACAAGGTGATCTTTATCCGCATAAAGATTGAGAATTGGCATGGTCAGATTGTGTAAATCTACCCGTTTATCTCCTAACATCACTTCCCCTTTAATCAGTTTATTTTGCTGATAGAAATCCTTGAGAAACTGTCGGTAGGATTCTCCCGCTTGGTCGGGACTATCAAAAATCCATTTTTCCATCCGCAGAAAATTAACTAATTTTGATTCGTCTTCCATGATGTCAGGAAAATCGAGGTATTTCTGATAACCTAACTGCAAAGGTTTCAATTCCAGAAACTCTAAGTTGAGAAAATCTCCCGGAATATTGCCCATGGTATCTACCATTAAATCGATGTCTAATGCTTCGGAACCCAGGGAACACCCCCCGCGCATATTTAAGAGGGTCTCGGTTTGATAAAAATCTACGGGTGTCACCATTGTCACCAGATTTTTTACCTTATCGGGATAGAGGGAACTATAGCATAAACTAAAGGTTCCTCCCTGACAAATTCCTAACAGATTAATCTTGTCGAGATGGTGACTTTGACGAATAAAATCGACGCAATTATCCACATAACCATTGATATAATCATCAAGGGTTAACCAGCGATCGCTCCTCGTGGGATATCCCCAATCAATTAAGTAGATATCTAAGCCTAATTTCAGCAGATTTGCCACTAAAGAACGCCCTTCCTGTAAATCTACCATGTAGGGACGATTGACCAAAGCATAAACCATCAGCAAGGGAATCTCGAAGGGTTTTTCAACCACGGGTTTAAAGTGGTAGAGAATGATTTTATCTTCCCGATAAACTGCTTCTTTTTCCGAGACTCCACACTGAATATCTTCTTCTTTAACTCGTTTGAGATTGTCTAAACCTTTGAGATTTTTTTGAGTTAATTCTAGATAATCTTGGGTAAAATCTTCCAGTTTCACTTGCGTCAAAAATGGCCACATAATTTAATTCTCCTAGGGAAGTAGGGTGATAGGGAAGTGGGGATTTTTCAGTGAGCAGTGAACAGTAATCAGTAATCAGTGAAAAGAAAGTTCCTAAGTTTTCACCTAACACTATATACTTAAAACTGCAATCCGATAACTGATAACTGATAGATTACCTAATTGTCAAGCACAATTAACTAATTGTTACTTTCTACTGCTTTTTTTCTCCTAAAGCTTTTTTGAGACTTTTTACCTCTTTGCGTAATTCATAGATAGTCCGATGAATTTCATCGACTTCGCTGCGGGTAGGCAGATTCATTGAACGCAGGTAAATTTCCATTAAATCCTGCTGTTTGAGTCGATAATCATTGAGGGAATTAATAAATTTTCCCCTTACTTTTAGGTTTTCTGGTTGACAAAAAGCCTTTTCAAAAATATCATCAGCGACGACACTCCACACATCTTGAAATTCTCGCCAATTCTTGACAGGTTGACCTTTTTCTGCTAGGAAAACTAATTTTTTAGTTAAAGCTTCAAAGGATTTAACTTGGATATCAGCCAGCACAATTTGATAGTTAATACTAGCTTGATAAAGAATGCGCCAAGTTTCAAAACTATCGAGTAATTTGCGGTTAAATTCTCGCGGCAATCCCAATAGAGGCATCTGTAACCATTGGCCAAAAGTTTCATCATAAAACTTCTGCCAATAGATATTATTGAGTTCGATCAAAGAAGAAGTGTTACCTAACCAAGCTTTGGTTATTGTCTCATTTGACAGCACTAAAGGATCGAACCATAAATGATTGAGACTTTGCAATTGTTGCAGGTAAATTGTCCATAGTTGACTGACATCTTGACTACTTTGGGAAGTGGTGGTAGTAAAACTATTCAGTTGACCGCGCATCTGTTGGGTATAATTATCTAAAATTGTTTGCCAGTCTTCTCCTGTTTGCATTTTCGGGAAGATACTTTCCCAAGCTTCCACCGATAATTTTAGGAATTTGATCAATAAATCCCGATTATCAAAATAGCGCTGGGTTGCCTCTTGCAATTCTGGTTTAATATTGCCCATAGGAGTCGGTATCGCCCCCATCATATCAAACCAACTTGACCACATTTTTGCCCCAGTTTCTGTCCAAAGATTGACGTAATCCGCAGCCATCTCACTCCAAGCTTGTGTCGGTTTATCCATTATTTTTGCCCTTTTACTTTAACTCTAATTTCTCTAGTTTACTAACCCACTCTACACCCGATAACTGATAAGTAGTCGTGTAAAATTAATTTCCTAGTCGAGACTCCGAGACAGAAGACAGATAACTGATAACTTACCCACTGATAACTGATTAAGCACAATTATTTGTAGGATGGGTTAGCGGTAGCGTAACATAATCGGGCGTTGGGTTTCATGCTTCAACCCAACCTACGTTCATCTTATATTTAATTCCATCCACCTACTTAACTTACCCACTGATAACTTACCCACTGATAACTGATAACTGATAACTGATTAGGTGTGATGGGCCCCATTAACTCTGAGGACTTCTCCAGAGACATAACTGCTGGCAACAGGAGAGAGTAAATAGGCAGTTGCCCAGGCGATATCTGCGGGTTCACCGAAGCGACGACAGGGAATTTCGGCGGTGATTTTATCGCGAACTTTCTCGGGAATCGCTAAAGTCATTTCCGTGTTAATAAACCCCGGCGCAATCGCATTGGCGCGAATATTATAACGGGCAGCTTCTCGCGCTAGGGATTTGACTAAACCGATAACTGCCGCTTTTGTGGCCGCGTAATTAGTTTGGCCGGCATTACCGCGATCACCGGAAATAGAACTAATACAAACGATCGATCCCGCTTGTCGTTCATACATTCCCTCAATAAATGGCTTAATCGTGTGATTAACCCCTTTTAGGTTGACATTAATCACTAAATCCCAATCTAGCGGCGTTAATTTAGGGAAAAAGTTATCTCTGGTAATTCCCGCGTTAGCGACGATGCCATACACTGGTCCCAATTCCGCTTCAATTTGTTGAGCTGCCGCTTCCATCGATTCCAACTTAGTCACGTCGGCCACAATGCCTAAACCCTGGGGATTATCGGTGGCTAAATCCGTGTAGGCCACCTTGGCCCCCAAATCTATCAAAAGAGAGACAATAGCCGCCCCAATGCCTCGATTTCCGCCGGTGACGACGATAACTTTCTCCTCTAGTCCCAGAGATACCATAATTTTTTCCTCCTAAACTCTTTCAATTGCGATCGCTGTTCCGCCACCGGTCCCATGACAGATGGCTCCCATGCCGAGGGTTTTATCCTGTACTTTCAACGCATTAATTAACGTCACCAGAATTCGCGCGCCGGAAGCGCCGATAGGATGACCCAATGCGATCGCACCACCGTGAACGTTTTGTTTTTCCCTCGCTAACCCCAGATCCATCTCAAAAAGCAGATTATTTAAGGCAAAAGCTTCGTTATTTTCCACTAAATCGAAATCTTCGAGCGTTTTATCTAGAGATGCCAGTAATTTTTTCACCGCTAGGACGGGGAATTCTGGGAAGCGATCGGTTTTTCCAGCACCCACAGCGCCGCCAAGGATTTTGGCAATTGGTTTTAAACCGTACTGATCCACCGCTTTTTGACTGGCTAAAAGGATAGCGGCAGCCCCATCGGAAATCTGACTACTATTCCCCGCAGTTAAAACTCCCGACGGATTAAAAGCCGTCCGCAGTTTTCCTAACCCTTCTGGGGTACTATCGGGACGAATACCCTCATCTTGATCAAGAATTGTGGAACCTTTCTTAGATTTGATCTCAATTGGCACGATTTCGCCCTTAAACCAGCCTTTTTCTGTGGCTGTGGCCGCTCTTTGGTGGGATAAAGCGGCAATTTCGTCTAATGCTTGCCGAGAAACCCCGCGATCGAGACAGAGGCGATCGACTTGGGAACCCATACCCTCACCCGTGGTAGCATCGGTTAAGCCATCGTGGAGTAATAGGTCGGTTAATTGTTCCGGCGCACCCATGAGGGATTTATAACCCCACCGGGCCCGATGGGAGAGAAAAAAGCCAGTTTGGGACATGGATTCGATGCCACCAGCGAGGACGATATCCGCTTCTCCAGTGCGAATTGAGGTGGCAGCGTTACTAACGGCCATCATTCCCGAAGAACAAACCATATCCACCCGATATCCGTCCACAGTTACGGGAATTCCCGCTTTAATCGCCGCTTGCCGGGGAATTAACTGACCATGACCCGCTCCCAAAACATTGCCGAAAATGTACAAATCTAGGGCTTCTGGGGGCAAATTAGCGATTTCTAGGGCGGATTTCATCACCGTTGCCCCTAAATCGGCCGGGGATAATCCCATTAATCCCCCACCAAAACGACCAATTGGAGTCCGGACTGCGGCCACGATGTAAACTTCTTGCATAGACTTCTCTCTATTGGGAAGCGAAGATAATAGATAGAATTTGCTTAAGAATATCGAGTCCGAAAAAAGCAAAATCCCAATTGACTGTCATTGGTTAAAAGTTTATGGCCTCGATGCCTTGAGTTTTTGTCTATCTACTCTCGATTTTGCAGCAGAATTTCTGTGTCAGAAGATATATTCATTAGAATTTAACTTTTCCGGCAGCAATACCGTTTTTTTATGGATTTAGTCAAGCGCCTAGTTTTTATCGGTGGTGGTCATAGTCATGCGATCGCCCTTCGTCTTTGGGGACAATCACCCCTAAAAAACGTTCAATTAACTTTAATTAGCGATGTCACCCATACTCCCTATTCGGGAATGTTACCCGGCCACATCGCCGGTTTTTATGATTTTGCCGAGACTCATATCGATTTACCTTCTCTAGCTAGGTATTCTCAAGCACAATTCTGTTTAGCTAAAGCTATTAGCATAGATACGGAAAAATGTCAAGTAATTTGTCATAATTCTTCATCAATTCCCTTTGATTATCTCTCGATCGATATCGGCAGTATCCCGGCAGTAGATAATGTTATCGGTGCTAAAGAGTACGCTATTCCCGCCAAACCAGTGCCGATTTTTCGGGAAGGATGGCAAGAAATCCTGAAAAAAGCGGGTAGTAAGCCTAATAATCCTCTCAATATCGTCATTGTGGGTGGTGGCGCAGGCGGAGTCGAATTAGCTTTAAATATGCAGTCCCGTTTGACCAAAATTCTCAACTCTAGCAGTAATTTGAATTTATCTCTAATTCATCGAGGAAAAAAACTACTACCAGCCCATAATAATTGGGTCGGTCAGCGTTTAGAGAATATTTTTAAACAAAGGGGGATTAGATTATATTTATCAACGGATGTAATAGAGGTAAGACCAGACCAAGTTATCTGTTCATCGGGGTTAGTTTTACCCATGGATTATACAATTTGGGTAACAGCTGCCTCAGCCCCTAGTTGGATTAAAGAGTCGGGATTACTGACAGATGAAAAAGGGTTTATTTTAGTGAATAATTATCTGCAATCTCTGTCTCATCCCCATATTTTTGCCGTGGGAGATATTGCCACGATTCCAGATTATCCCCGTCCGAAAGCAGGAGTTTTTGCCGTCCGACAAGGAAAACCTTTATACGATAATTTACAAAGAATTCTGCAAAATCAGCCCCTAAAACCCTATTTTCCCCAGAAAAATTATCTGAGTTTAATTGGGACAGGAGACCAAAAAGCGATCGCATCTTGGGGCGGTTTTGGATGGCAATCACCGTTATTATGGTTATGGAAAGATCGGATCGATCGAGCTTTTATGAGACAATTTGATACGCTCTACGATACTTTACCAAAATCTCGATGATTACGAGTTAATAAAATCACTCCACAGGACAGTGCAATCGCTTCGATTCGAGCATCCATCTTTACCAGAAGAATGCTTAGATAATCTGTGTCTAATAAATATCTCATATATAGCGTTTCTGATTCACAAGAGGTACATTCACGATTGTGAACAGCTTAATCAGCAAAGGTTTAAGTGTGCCGCACAGATGCGAGAACCGCTATAGTCATTTCAGATAATTCTGATACAGTCTAGACCGACAAAACCCTTAGGAACTCTGGGATTAATATTCTCAATCTTAATTGAAATGACTATAATTCTAATTGTAGTTGAGCGTCGAGACTTGCTACTCAAATTTCTTAAAAAGGTGCGTTGTCAAATTGAAAGATGATCCGAATCAGCACCGGAACTGAAATTACTTTGATAGCAAGGATTGCATTGCATCTTTCATATTCTGATCTGACAACGCCTAAAAAGGTGCGTTACATTCCATTAACGCACCCTACAAGATCTAAAGTAAAGTTAGAGAACGAATAAGCATAGGTTGGGTTTCCTTGCGTCAACCCAACCTACAGGGTTTATTTAAGGACAATGTTGGGACTTATCTAATTTATTAATAGCGTTATTTACCCGCATTTTAAATGTTGGATCATTGTAATTTTTTGATGTTTTTAAATTGCAAACCTTTTGATATTGGGGTGAACTCCAATCCTTAATCTTCCCTAAGGTGTAAGCAATATACAAGTTTTTAAGATATGGGTTCTCTTTATTGTCATTGTCACCAACTATGCCGCCGATCAAAGCATTCACCACTAGGGGTTTTGCTTCTGGATCCTTATTGGCTAACTCACTTAAAGTCAAACTTGCAGTTTTTCGCTCAGACGTAGTAAATTTTTTAATCAAGTCTTCTATTTGGATTGTTACTTTATCAGATTTAAGCTCTGATATACTCGTCGCTTGTTCTTGTGCTTGTTGTTTGTCTTCAGGAGATGGTGGCTGATTTGAATTGGGTTGTTGTTCTGCAAGTTGCCATAAGATGGATTGACATTTTGTTGCATTGACATTAGCAGCTAGTCGGTTAAAGATAGGACCCAAATCTTCACTGCCATGATAAACAGCATCCGTGATACGCGCGAAATTTTCGCATTCGCTTGGGTTTGTAGAGTAGATTACAGTTCTGTTGGTTAAAAATATTCCATAAATATCCTTTTGTATATTTTTCTTCGCTTGTTCTTCCAGATTCTGAATCTCTGCATCTTTTTGAGCAATGTCTCGGTTTTTTTGATCAATCTCTTTTTGTTTGTAATAAGATGTTAACACCAGAACAATGAAAGGGATTAATGCACCTGCAACAAAAGTTAAAAAAGGTTTTGACCAATGATTATCCTCTTTAAGTTTTTCATATTCTAATATTATCTTGGCTTGTTCAGGATTGCCTACAGACAATTCTCTCAGATCTTCAAGTGATACACCTGCATGAGGTAACGCATTCTGATTGTTCCGATTTTGAAACAGTGCTTGCAAATTTTGAAGCCATGCTTGTAGAATTGTCATCTGCTTGTCCTCGTTTGAACGAATTAATATTGCTTGGCTTTACGCCGCTGTAACCAGCGTTTGAACGAAGTAGCACTTTCTGTAGATTGTTTACCAAGCAACAATCCTTCAATACCGATATCCTCATCGAGTTCTGGCCAATACATACCATAACCTCCACCGCTAATTTGAACATTAACACGCTCAGCCGGACTGCCATGAGCCAGACGCGGATACCAGCCAATCGGGACAGCAATGGTACGACCGTCTTCGAGGTCAACAGACAGGGTATCGTCTGTCACCGTGACACTGACTATTTTAGGCTGGGCCAGTGTCACCACCGCAGAAATCATCCCATTCATGTCTCAATACCTCCAGATGTTCACGGATTATACGCTCAATGTCACGCAACTCTCTGCGATTATAACCGTGATTTGTTGCCAGTGTGACATCGGGATCTAGCCAGAATTTGGCGCTTCGGTTCTCTCGGTCTGCGTGTATATGTCGTGGTTCATGGCAATCATAGGAATAGAAGTAGAAGCGGTAAGGACCAGTCCGTAAGGCCGTCGGCATAGGTACAGATTGCCCCCAATCTTGACTTTATCTATTAGACATCTCCAAAAATTATAATCCAGTCACAGCTTGCTTTTAGTTTGTGTACTCACTAAATAGTTCGATAGCTGAAATGTATATCTATCGTTGCTAATTCAATTTCACTGAAAAAATATGAGGCAATTAAAATAATTTTTATTCGGGTAGATTCCTTAACTAGAAAGACTTTTGCTCTTGAGATAATATTAGGTCGAGGTCTATTCTTGACCAAAGATCAAACATAATTACTTATCTCCTTCCAAACTTGGCGTTTGTGAAAATGGGTAAACAGTCTATCTGCAACGAAGCTGATTGCTCTCCTTATGCTTCAACAGAAGGATTAATGGATTGCCCAATTCTTATAGACTCAGATATTGCTGCCTGTTGCTGTTGTGAGACTTTTAGCTTAAACTCTATTACTCGCCTTGAACCGACCTTTCAATCGTTTAGATTAACAGCATATCAGATATATTTGAGTTTAACGGGGAGTCTGACCACATCTCCAAATATTAGCCTCTGCACCTATGGACTTAAATAGGCAAAATTGCTGATTATTGTCCGATAACACCGAGTTACTGTCAAGGCCGTTGGGAGTAAAATCTGATTTGGGAATCCCACAACCTGATAAAGTAAAAATCGTCCCGATAGCTTGACTGGTTATCGGGAGAGAACGTCAATAGTTTGTTAAATAGTACATATAAACCAATGCCACGTCTTCGCTCGATTATTTCCCTAGTTTTAGTCCTAGTTACTACCCTGCTGGTTAGCTGCAGTGGTCCCCAAGCAACTATCCCCACCGTTTACAGTCCGCAAAAAATCGAACAGTTACAGGTTTACATCCAACCCATAGAAGGATTTCGCCAAAAAATGAGCGTTTTGCAAGACCTCATCGCTGACAAAAATTGGGTAGATACTCGCACCTATATCCACGGTCCTTTGGGGCAATTGCGTCAGGAAATGGTAGGATTATCCCGTAATTTACTGCCCAAAGACCAAGAAAAAGCCAAGCAGTTAGCGAAAAATCTTTTCGTTCACTTTGAACGTATCGATGCGGCAGCCAAAGAAAAAGATGCTAGTCTTGCTGCTAATCAATTCCAAGAAGCATTAAAAGACTTCGATGCTTTCTTAAATATTGTTCCTAGTTAGTTTGTATCAGTGATCGGTGATCGCCAATCACTGATCACCGACCAGCCCGCAGCTAAAAAACCGATAAATGCTATTTTGGTTTAGTTTGGACGCTAATAGGGCCATTAACCATGGTTTGACAGGCTAAACGATAATTTTCCGGTTTTTTCTTCAGACAGCGCTGTTCAAAGTCGGTTTTAGCCGAGAGATTTTCCATCCCCTCGACAATTGCCACTATACAAGTACCACACTGACCGTAACCGCCACAATTCATCAATTTACCGCCAAAAGTGTAGATATCAACGCCATTCTGGATTGCTTTCTCTCGTAAATTCGCTCCATCTGCCGCTACCACGATCTTATTCTCTTTGACGAAGTTGATGTTACCCATGACTGTGTTACCCTAAATTTTTGCAAATTAATATTAAAAAATATTAAATTTTTTTGATTGTAACATTTTTGGCTCGCTCTTCTAAATATTCGGCGATGCCAATAGCGATCGCTTTTTTGCCGATAAATTTCCCTAATGCCGCTTTTGTGACCAAATAAGCCACCTGTTCCCCTTGATCGCCCTTTTCCTCACCCCTATTAGCAATGACAGCCTGATAGCCCTTTTCTAGGCGTTTACGGGCGATTTCCAGTAACTCCTCCTGACTAACTCCCTCCTGATACTTGAAAGTCACCATATCTAAATCGGGAAATTTTTCTCTCACCTTGTCAATCACTTTTTCCGTCGGCACAAAATTAAGGTTTAACTGCCCTCCACTGGGAATCTTACCAGAAAAAGGACTTTCTAAGCGATAATCTGCCACTGCTGCCGAGAAAATCCCAAATTTATAATCTTTACTCCCTAATTCTCCCATCACCTTCCCTAGATACTCGTCATAAGTTTCGATAATTTCGTGGGGTAAATAAGCGGGGGGTGTATAGCTGCCGCGTCCGTGGATTAACTGCACCTTTGCCCCGCGCAGGTATAATTCTTCTGCAATAGCGACTCCTAACTGTCCAGTAAAACGATTAGTTAAACGACGGATATTATCGATAATCACGGGTGTGGGTCCACCGGTGACTAAAATCGCCATATTTTTCAGTACAGAATTACTGAGAATCCCACAGGCTGCCACAGCAATCTCTTTTTCTCCGGGGAGATTGTGTTTACCGTAATCATCCCGGGGTGGCATAATTTCCACCCCCAAGCGATCGAGAGTTTGCAAAGATTCGCTCAGAATAGCATTATGTAAACTGCCGTGCATGGTGGGGACAAGCAGAATTTTAGTTTTTCCCTTTTCCTGTCGTCCCAAGGCCGAGGCCAAGCATGAAGTGATCACTCCGTCAGCTATTCCGTAACGAAACTTATTAATCGTGTTATAGGTAGCGGGGGCGACTAAATAAAGATCAAAGGGAGATTGATCGCTTAAATGTTCTGCTTTTGCCGTTAATTGGCTAATTACGGGATTAACCGTACTCCATTCCAAAGCTTCCCTAGTGACGTATCTTAAAGCTTCTTCTGAGACAAAAGCCACGACTGTGGCCCCGAATTTACGCAAAGATCGGGCAATTAGCGGCGCTTTCATGGCCGCAATCCCTCCCGTTACCAGTAAAGCAATCCTTTTACCCCAGAGATGATGATTTTCTAAGGGTACTTCGCGATCGCCTAAGTCCGAATCCGTGGGAGAGGAGAAATTCCAAGTCATAAATTTGGAGGTGGGGAGAGGGGGAAATGGGGACATGGGGAACTGATAACTGATCACTGATAACTGATCACTGATTTGAAGATTTGTCTATCCCTGACCGAGAAACTGGTTATGCTAGTAAATAAAGGGTTGCTTCGGTGTTCTTATGATTGACAAAATTTTAACTAAAGTTCGATCGCTTGCCAAGCCGCTATTAGTTCTAGGATTAGTGACAACGCTGATTTTAGGTCATATTCCCAGTGCTTTAGCGGCATCGGGGGGTAGAATGGGGGGCGGTAGTTTTCGCGCCCCTAGTCGCAGTATTAGCCCTTCTAGAGGTGGTGGTTACAGTTCCCCCGGTTACGGTGGAGGTATTGGTTTTCCCTTCCTCTTGCCCTTCTTTTGGGGTGGTGGTGGCGGTGGCTTAATTTCTCTGTTAATCTTTTTTGCTATTGCCAATTTCCTCGTTAATGCTTTCCGTAATGGTGGAGGCAGTGATGAAAACGGTATGGCTGTTGAACCGGGATATGAAACCGTCTCCGTGGCGAAAGTACAGGTGGGTTTGTTGGCTAATGCCCGTTATCTGCAACAAGAATTAAATCAAATCGCCCTAACAGTCGATACTAGCACCTCCGAGGGACGCGTCGAAGTCTTACAAGAATCGGCCCTCGCCCTGTTACGTCATCCGGAATACTGGGTTTATGGTAACGTCGATTCTCAACAAACCAGCCTCAGCAGTGCAGAAGCGAAGTTTAATCAGTGGTCCCTCAACGAACGCGGTAAACTAACGGCGGAAACCTTAACTAATTACAATAATCAACTGCGTCAAGGTCCTAGAGACAATATTTTACCCGAATCGGCTGGGGAATTAGCTAAGACCGCACCGGAAGGCTATATTTTGGTGACTATCTTAGCCGGCATTGTTGGTAAATTTTCTCTGCCCAAAATTAATGATTCCCAAGACTTGAAACAGGCCCTGCAACAAATTGGTAGTATGGGAGGCGATCGACTTTTAGCGGTAGAAGTGATTTGGACTCCCCAAAGCGAGGGTGATATTCTCAGTCAAGACGACATTCTCGCCAATTATCCCGATCTGAAATTAGTGTAGTTTGTCGGGGGATAACCCTAGATATTGCCCAAAATCTCCCTGTAAAAGGGAGATTTTTTGATTATTAAGGATATTGCCCTGGTTAACAATATAATTCCTGAATCCACTGCCATTCTTGGGCTAATCCTTCGGCTAAAGATACTTGGGGATTATAACCTAGAATAGTACGGGCTTTGGTGACATCGGCGGCGGTGTGACGGGCATCTCCTCGGGCCAAGCCTTGATGCGATCGCTTGATCGGTTTACCGATGACTTTTTCCATAGTATCTAAGACATCCAGCAAAACCACGCGACTACCACCACCAATATTAAACACCTCCCCCACCGCTTCCGGCACGACGGCAGCGGCTAAATTTGCCGCTACAGCATCGCTAATAAAGGTAAAATCGCGGGTTTGTTTGCCATCCCCGTAGATGCCGATGGCTTTGCCTGCGATCGCTGCTTGAAAAAACTTATGGAAAGCCATATCGGGACGTTGCCGCGGTCCATAAACGGTGAAATAACGCAAGGCAGTGACGGGAACGTTAAAATTCTGGTGATATAGCCAACAGAGTCTTTCTGCCGCTAATTTGGTGATACCATAGGGTGAAACCGGTTGGGGACAAAGGGTTTCGGGAGTCGGCATCGTTTCCGCATTGCCATACACCGAGGAAGTGGAAGCAAAAACCATCCGTTGTAAAGACGGGGTTTCTTTAGCGGCCTCAAGAATAATTTGAGTAGCATTTATATTCCTTTCGGTATATTGACGAAATCCATCACCCCAGCTTGCTCTGACTCCCGCTTGGGCTGCCTGATGGAATAATACTTCTACTCCTTGCAACAGTTGTCGCCAGTCGAGGGCTTGTATATCCGCTTCGATTAACTTAAATTCGGGATATTTGGCTAGAATATGGGCATTTTTGCGCTTTAAACTGGGGTCGTAATAATCGTTAAATTGATCGATACCGATCACCTGATCTCCTTGTTCTAAAAGCTTTTGGGCCAAGTTAGAACCGATAAAACCCGCGACACCAGTAACAATATGAGTAGCCATTTAATCCTAGTCGTTGATATTTTGGATCGATTGTAATCATTTTTGCGCTTTTTGCCGCAATCAATCTCCGCCGTCCGCCGTCAGCTTTTAGGGGTCAAAATCAAGATATTTATTGAAAATAGGCGAATTTTACCAGTTTTATCCCGATCATGGCTCTCGATCGATTCCCTTTTCCCCTCCACCATCAGCCCCCTATTTCCCATCTGATACTAAATCCGTTGACTATAGGCTACTGATTTATTCAGCCAGATCTAAATAATCAGTTTTTAATAACCGGATTTAGGATCAGGGGTTAGTGTCAGGTGATTGTCAACTCACCTTTTTTTGTCATTAAAAATCTCTAAGATTGTCCCTGTCTGCTAGCTGCAATCGCTCTTTTTCTAGGTACAATTCCGTTTCCAATTCTTTACTGAGGAAATAGTTGAGGAAAGTTCGGATAATAGCGATGAGGGCGAGTTTTGCCAAGGCTTCTATGGTAGGTGTGACGGTGGTAGCCACGATGTCTCCACCTAACTGAAACTCTAGGGCTAAAGATAGCCAAGTACCGAAACGAATGCGAATTTGATTGAAGGAAAAAGAAGGATGACTGCGACGGTGACGATGAGACTGCCAAGCTAATTGTAGGGTTTTAATTAATCCGATCACCACACAAGCGATTGAAAGACTTTCCAGGCAAAACTTGATGATTGCCACGGCGGAGATCAAGCCTGTTTCTAAAGTTGCTAAAAATTCCATTTCTTCCCTGATTGTCCAAGCACCGAAACTCGCCAGAGAATCCCCAGAAAAGCCACTAACCCAATCTTACCGTCCACGGCAACAGTTGACAACGATTTTGATTGCTTTGATTAAGTAGGTTGGTCTCTTGCCACGAATCCTATAAACCAACCTACCCTCTAAAGATTACATTCTTTTTCTGAAACCAACACCCGCTAAACCAAAGGCTAACAGAGCAAGCAAGGAAGAAGGTTCAGGGACGGGAATGGGAGTTCCATTAAATTGAACCTCAGAGAAGCCTGTATTAGTAGGAGTACCCGTCTGCCAGTTACTAGCAACAACAAACCGGACAAAAGACGCTGTAACCGGAGAAGAAAAGCTGAACGTCTGTGGATTTATAGCGGCGTTAGCTGCGATAGCAAACTGAGTAGGAGCCACCGCTATAGTAGTCCAAGTCGTACCATTGGTGGAGGATTGAACAGTCACGTCTTTAATTCCTCGATTGAAATTTATCCGGTTATAGTTCCAGAAGCTAAAACCAGCGAGGCTATAGCTGCCCTTGAGATCAAAAGTGATATTACCAGTGGCCGTACTTCCCAGCCAAGCATTAGTACCATCCGCCACAGCATGAAGTCCCGTCAGACTTGGTATATTACTGGGCAACCCTGCGCCATTGACGGTATTGGTGACAGAAGAACTAACATTACCCATATCCGTTGAAGCAGTAACTCCAGTAATCAGAGCGGCTTGGGCTTTTTGTGCCACACCTAACATTAAGCCTAAACTGGCAGTGGATAAAACAATCGGTGCGATGGGGACTCTCATTGGCAGGCTTCCTTTTGTAAAGTTAAGTTAAGTAAAGTTAAATAGATTTAATACATCTTTACGTATCTTATTTTTTTTTTGCCAATTTCTGCTATTTTTGATACAGTGTTTTGGTCGTTTTTATGGTATAGAAGTCAGGTTTATTCCCTCAATATCAGAAAAAAAAGAGCCTCTCTTGGCTCTTGGCTGAAAAATGTTCACAATGTCACATTATGGGCGCAAGCAGTTCGATAAACTCACTGACCACGTTGCGCCCCTACATTGCAGCTGCTTTGATTGGTAGGGAACCATAGCGTCAGCCCTTGATTTGGCAGTTAGAACAGGTTTCTCGCCTGTTCTAACCTAGGGCTGACTCAAGCCGGTTTTCCCTCGACCACTTTATCAATTAAACCGTAGGCGACAGCTTCCTCGGCGGAGAGGAAATAATCGCGGTCCGTGTCTTTTTCGATGCGTTCGATGGTTTGTCCGGTGCGATTAGCCATAATTTCGTTTAATTGCTGGCGAATACGCAGGATTTCCTTAGCTTCAATGTCGATATCCGTCGCTTGCCGGCGCCCGGTTCCGCCCATGGGTTGGTGAATCATAATCCGCGCGTGGGGAAGAGCGAGACGCTTACCCGGACTACCAGAAGCAAGTAAAAATGCCCCCATAGAGGCCGCTAATCCCACACAGATAGTCACCACCTCCGCTTTGATGTACTGCATGGTGTCGTAGATGGCCATACCGGCGGTAACGGAACCCCCCGGCGAGTTGATATAGAGATAGATGGGTTTACTGGGGTCTTCCGAGTCGAGATAAAGCATTTGGGCCACAAGGGCATTGGCTAAACCGTCGGTGACTTCCTGCCCCAAAAAAAGAATGCGTTCCACCGAAAGACGGCTGTAAATGCTAATCCACTGTTCGTATTGACTACCCGGCAGACGGTAGGGAACTTTTGGCACACCGATAGGCATAATTGGTAACAACTCCTGCTAATTTGTAATAAATCTTAACTAACTTGGGCGAGGGGTTTCGGTAGTTCCTTGCGACTTTCCAGAACGCGATCGATTAATCCGTAGTCTTTCGCCTGTTGTGGGGTGAGATAGAAGGTGCGATCCATATCTTTCGCCAGTTTTTCGGTGGTTTGACCCGTATTTTTCGAGAAAATCTCTAACATCGTCTGTTTGTTGGCGATTACCTCTTTGGCGCGAATCTGGATATCGGTGGCTTGTCCTTGGGCCCCGGTGCGATTTTGGTTGAGAACAATGGTAGCGTGGGGTAAGGAGGCGCGAAAACCCTTGGTTCCTGCCGAAAGAATCATCGCCGCAGTTCCCATGGCCTGCCCGATACAGATAGTATGAACGGGAGGTTTAATGTAGTTGAGGGTGTCACAGATAGCGAAAGCTTCGGTTTCGTAGCCGATCGCGTCGCCGGTGTACCAGGATGTGCCGGTAGAGTTGATATAGAAGAAAATCGGTTTTTCGGGATCGTCAAATTGCAGGTAAAGCAGTTGAGCGATAATTAATTCCGTCACGTCCACCCCGACATTGCGCTTGACATCATCGGAGGAAAATAAGGGCAACCCCAGATAGACAATTCTCTCTTTGAGCAGGAGAGATTCTAAGTCCGGTGGTGGTGTCCGATAGGCTGCGTCCCCATAATAGGCAGTTTGTACCGCTTTAATCACTGAGTTCATCGAGTTTTTCCGTCATACACTGTATCCTGCTTTTGATTTTAACGTAATCAGGTTGACCGATTGCGTGGGGGTATTTTTAGCTAGGTTCGTCTCCAGGAATCCCTCATCGGCTGCCCGCGCATCTCATACCATTTTTAAAAAGTGGTGGCAGAAAAAATGGTATAATAATACTAAGCTTTTGACTAAAATTGATAACTATCGGTGGCAAAATCAATAAACCAGATCTAACCGATAGTATCGACCGATTAACTATGGCAGAATGGATTATTTACAAAGAATTTCGCTTTGAAGCGGCCCATCGTTTACCCCACTACGAAGGTAAATGTCGTCGTCTTCATGGTCATAGTTGGTTAGGACGGGTCTATGTGAAAGGTAATCATTTACAGTCCCAAGGCTCACAAGAGGGAATGGTGATGGATTTTGGCGAAATTAAACAATATTTACAGCCGCTACTCGATAATTTTCTCGATCATCATTATCTCAATGAGACCACTGGTTTAGAAAATCCCACCAGTGAAGAATTATCGCGCTGGATCTATGAAAAATTGGCCAAAGCTGGTTTACCCAACCTTTATGCCGTCGAAATCCGCGAAACCTGTACCTCTGGATGTACCTATTATCCCTAATCGGCAAGCTATCCTTAGCTAGGATGGATTGCAAACCTATCCCACGAAAATTATAAGATTCCCAGTCACAATACCCTAAAATGAAGGAGTTAGGAGACACCTGATATGCTATCTACGGTTAAGAAACTTTACGAAACAGACTTTAATCTTTGGGTAGAAGAAACTGCTAACCTACTTAAAGAAGGTAAGTGGGAGTACCTCGATTTAGAAAATCTGATCGAGGAAATTGAGGCAATGGGTAGGAGTGATAAAAAGGCTTTGAAAAGTAATTTAGAAAAGCTATTGCTTCACCTCCTTAAGTGGAAGTATCAACCCTCTAAACGTTCTCATAGTTGGCAGTATTCTATCACCGAACAATGTTTGAGATTGTTAGAAGTTTTTGAAGATAGCCCCAGTCTCAAGGTATATTTTGAGGAAGTTTTTGATCAGTGTTATCAAAATGCTTGCCTACTTGCCGCTAGAGAAACAGGGTTAGATAAGAAAACTTTTCCTGAGATCTGTCCCTTTGCCAAAACCGATATCCTCAATCCTGAATATCTACCGGATTAATAATAAATAATATTGAAGGCTCTCTTGGATATTGGCTGAAAAATATTCACAATGTTACATTGTGGGCGCAAGCAGTTCGATAAACTCACTTCACTGCGCCCTTTCCTTAATAAGATTTGCTTATTACCATAACCTCAAGAGAGCCAAAATGCCTACCTTTGACAATTAGAAAATAGCAGGTTGGGCCTTGCTATTGTTCGACCAAAACCATATTTTTCCTACATCAAAAAATTGTTGAAATAAATCCCAAAGTTATGGGAGCATCTCATTTATGCAAGTGAGTAATTATACTTATCCATAAAACTGGTTTCTAGCAAGGCTTTCAAAATAGCTTGACATAAACACCTGATTTAGGGGTTACAAAGGTGAGGCGATTGATGGCTGAGGCAGTACCGAGGGAGCCGAAGCCGAGCAAAGCGAATAGACTGGAGGACTCAGGTACTTGTACGCCAGAGGAAAAACTGACGTTATCGATTACGTCAAAGCTATTTGGGTTATTCACGACGGCACGTTTGATCAGCACATCCGAGAATACGCCAAAGAATCCTAAACCGCCGCTCGGGATGGCTACATCGAATGAATCGATAAGGGCATTGCCTACTCCATAGAGGTCTACTGTCGCCAAAATGGTACTCCCGGACTGGCTTCCACCCCCAAAGTTCTGGAACACATCGAACGCAAGGGCATTGGTACCGACATCGAAGATCATGTTCCAGCCAGCGGATGTGGGCGTATTCACGCCGATGGCGTTAGTAGGATTTGCCGATTGACCTGGCGCGGCGAAATAGGCATCCGTGCCGCTGGTCAGGGCAAAAGTAATGCCAGCTGCCACCTGACCGGGAGAAACCACGCCTAGTATGTTGGACGAGCTATCAATGGGGGCAGGAAATAGCGTGCTGTTTCCTGCAGCATCGAAGTCCTCGAAATCTTCTAACGTCAATCCAGGATTGGCGGCATTGAAACTTGCCCGATCGCCATAATAAGTAGGTAGGGCAGTAGCTGCACTTCCTACCGCCAGACTGATAAGTATTACCCCCCCCCGATGGAGTTTTTGATAATTTTTGCTAATGTCATAACTAAATGCCTCCTAAAAAATGTGGCTCTGCCTAGACCCTAATATATATTCCCCTAGATGTATATATATTAACCATTGATTTTAATGCATCTTATCATTGACTTTAATGAATCTTTAAAATCCTGCCAGATTCTATCTGTTTCAATCCCCCTTCACAGCGTCAGCTTGGCAGCAGGAATTCTTGATTCACAGAAACTTCACTTGATACAATAAAGTTAGGCCAAAATGCGATCGCAAGAGATAAAGCA
>VYMA01000112.1_pt1 | contig 19924 bp, 24 predicted proteins | sample 5109851 | NCBI WGS metagenome assembly VYMA01 (sample SAMN12291814, study PRJNA351875) | freshwater metagenome | isolation source: freshwater lake | place: USA: Michigan, Wintergreen Lake | collected 2011-08-02
GCCTTCCTCTAAAATATCTTGATAGATGACGGATTCTCTCATAATGTCACTCCGAAGGATTTTTTTAATCGTCTCTCGATTTAATACTAACCCGGCGAGAATACTGGTAGCGGCAGCAAGATTGCTTTGCACCTGTTTTTGGGAGATAGTTTCTAGAGAACGGGACACCTGACTTAACACCTGTTCGGGGTCATCGGTATCACTGAGGACAGCGAAGGGTAATAAACCGGGATGATGGAAAAATTGTGGTGTATTTTCTTCCCAAAGACGGATGACTTGGAAGGAATGAAAGGTTTCCCCCAGACGGAAAGTATTTTCTTGTACTAGGGGGGAATCACTACGTCGCAGATAAATTACCACTTGACGCATTTGTTTTTGGGGATGACGACGATAGACGCGAATGCGATAATCAAGCATTCGGAAAGGAATCTTAGAGTTGGGGTCGGTTTGAAACTCGGTATGGAGAATTAATTCCTCTGACTGCAAAAAAATCAGAGAATCAGCGCGAATGGGGTCTAATTGTAATTCCGTCGGGTCGAGGACGGTTAAGGAGAGGGGAGAACCCAATAACCAAGTGGCTAGATCATCGGAGAAGTTTTCGGCAATAAATTTACAAATATTATCAAACATCTTCAGGGATTACTTTCCGTTTCTCCTAGGATACCCTCGATCGCCAGTGTTGACCTCCTGTATTTGTCGTAACTGTTGCCGAAGAGAATCGTAGCGCGGAATACATTATCGGCAATTACTAGAGGAAGGGGTAGGTTACAATCAGTTTAATTTTATGAAGTTTTATGTTATTATCTACACTTATGAATCAAAAAAGTTTAGAGAAGCATAGCTTATCAAAGGCTCGGCTGAAATCCTTTTCCCTAGTCACGGCCACTGCGATCGGATGTATTAGTATCGCCACCAGTGCCACTGCAGCCAGTTTTTCTTTCGCTTTCGGTAGCAACGGTACGGGGAACGGTGAGTTCAATTTCCCCAACGGTATCGCTGTCGATGGCGGTGGCAATATCTATGTGGCTGATACGTCCAACAGTCGCGTACAGGTACCCGACTCTGGTGGTGTCTTCCAGTCCACTTCCGGTAGCAACGGTTCGGGGAACGGTCAGATCGATGTCCCCGTCGGTATCGCCGTCGGTGGCGGTGGTAATATCTATGTGGCTGATGGTAGCAACAATCGCGCACAGGTATTCAACTTCAGTCGTGTCTTCGAGTCCGCTTTCGGCAGCAACGGTGCGGGGAACGTTCAGATCAATCGCCCCCGTGGTATCACCGTCGATAGCGGTGATAATATCTATGTAGCCGATGCCGACAACGATGGCGCACAGGTATTAAGCCAGAGTCAGCCGCCAGTGTCCACTCCCGAACTTTTTGGTATTATCGTATTAGGCATACTAGGTAGTGGTTTAGTGGTGCGTCGCCTCGCTAAAAGTCGTTAATCGCGCTTGGGGTGGGGAGATGAGTTAAAATTTTCCTAATTCCCCACCCTTTGCGGTTAAAAGCTTTAATTGTCTTGCTGCCTCTGTAATTCCTCGATTGCGTCGGGGGACAAATCGGTAAATCGAGCGATTTCTGGGATAGGAAAACCAGCAGATAGCATTTTTAAGGCAATTTGTCGAGCTTTTTCTTCTTTGCCTTCCTCTTTGCCTTCCTCTTTGCCTTCCTCTTTGCCTTCCTCTAAAGCTTCTTGATAGACCTTAGTTTCTCTTAGATCACTTAAACTAAACATTTTTTCTATCTCCTTACGGGTTAATTTGGGCAATTTATAAATGAGAATTGTCTCAATTAATTCTAGAATGTCCTGCCTTTTTAAAGACTCCTGGAATTGTTGTCTAACTTGTTGAATCAGTTCTTTGCCTTGGGCTAAGGTGTTTGGTTCCGATTCGACAATTAATTGTAACACTTTTACCCCCAGAGAATCCCCCTCACCTAATTGATTCAGATAATAACAGTTAACTCGTCCTGACTCAAAGAATTCTTGATAACGAGATTTGGGACTATTTTCAATTTCCCGATGAGGATAAATGATCACCCCTTGCCAATTCTGGCTTAACTCGCTTTCATGAAAATAGAGAAATATTTCACTGAAAAAGCGGGAGTAAAACCGTTCATCTTTTTGAAATTGTACCTCAACAAAGTAAATTGGGTCATTCAGGTTATCGGGAAGAAAGACACCATCTAAACGAAAAGCTAGTTGTTTAACTTCTAGGGAGGAAAATTGATAATGATTGACGGTTTCTGGGGGAAGATTGAGCAAATCAAAGAAACTTTCCGGAAAAGTCTCAAAGAGACGATAGAAAATACTGTCCGTTTTCACTCAATTTTGTCCCTCAATGACTTGTGGTACTTGTTCAATTTCTAAGTCTAAAGCTTGGGCAATTTGTTCTCTAGTTAATCCTAAGACCAATAAACGGGGTATAGAGGTTAATTTAGCGGATAATTCTCCTTCCTCTAAAATAGCTTGATAGATGACGGATTCTCTCATAATGTCACTCCGAAGGTAAGATTCCGTCCAAGAATCCCCACGCATTTAGGCAACGGGAGTGTCAACCACGAGGAATGCCGATAGCTGGTTAAAACCACTAAGATAGGGCGGCGAGAGTAACTAAAGACCATTTTTTTGGTAAGATCAAAGCTAAACTAACCATCACGCCTTACTTGAGGAAAGATTTATTTATGAGCGATATAGGGTTTATTTTGACGATAATCAACAATTTCCTGCAAATTTACTCGGTAATCCTAATTGTTAGGGTTTTACTGACTTGGTTCCAAAATGCTGGTTGGGCCTATCAGATTATGTCTTTTCTCAGTCCGATTACCGATCCCTATTTAAACCTCTTTCGCTCGATTATCCCACCCCTAGGCGGAATGGACCTGTCCCCGATTCTCGCGTTCCTGCTGCTCAACGTCGTTCAGAGTGTCGTGGCCACAGGGGCCACCAGTCTGGTCAGTAGCAGTTTCTAAATCCGAGGATCCACACTACTGGTAAAACCGGAAGCTTTGAATTTTTCCAGTCGCAGGGGGGTTGGTTGATTGGTAGAAACAGAAATTCTGATCTCGAAATCACTAATCCCCGGTGGCACTTCGGGAATTGCCCCGACTCGGCTACGATTTTGTAAAGCTGGTTCCCCGTTAGCATCGTAAATCCGACCAAAAACATCGGCATCATAGACGGTTTTTCCAGAATTATTTTTAGCTTTGCCGGTGATTAAAAAACAATTAGCCGGAAAACTGGTTCCCCCACTGGTGACACTCCCCTCGGCTAATTCGGGGGGACAGTCTTTGTAAGATACATCTAATAGTTGAATTGGGGTCAAAGCTTGAGCAGTAGGGATGATAAGCCAGCTAGACAGCCAGAAGAGAGCAGAAAGCAGTAAAACGGTGAGCGAGCGTGGTGTCATAGATGAGTGATTTTACGGTATGATTTCCCCAATACTTAGATTATCGTGGATCGTCACCCTTTGAAATCAGCTTTTTTAGGACTTTCATGGATCGAGATGAGATTGAAACCACTCTCAAAGCGGCTTTTCTCCAGTGTGAGGCTTTATTATGTCCTCTCAATGAACAACAAAAAGAAATTTTGTTAGAGGTGTTTTTTGAGCAAAATTCCCTCGCTGATGGCAATCCCCTCGACGAATTAACATCTATGCAAAGGGAGATTTTACTGGAATTTATCCTCAAACAAGAACGGGAAAATTTAGCTTGGAAAAGTTCCCTCCTCAATGATTGGCTTAATGATCGCCCTTCCGGTGCGGTACAATTTATCCGCGATCAGTATGGCTTGGCTTGGTTGAACAGCATAAAACCGATTCATTGGCAAGAATATTTACAAAAATTAAGGTTAACCAGAGAAAAATTACAGGTGGGAGATACGATCGAGGTGTCTAATGGATTATGGGAATGGATTCCCGCAGACGCTGCCGATAGTTGCGACTGGTTTCCCTGTGAGGTAATAGAAGTAAATGAAACTGAGGATGATTCCCCCCCTGTTAGTTGCCGTATTCGCTTTCAAAACGGTGAAGAATGGCAAATACAAGGAATATATCAGTGGAATCGCCCTAATTGGCGTTTTCTGACCTGAAGGAAGATCACTGCTCGGTTATCGGCTAAAATTAAGAACTGTAAAGAAAACAGATAAATTTTATGGCCGCTAAAGTTGAGATCTATACTTGGAGTTCCTGTCCTTTCTGTATCCGCGCTAAAGCATTACTCAAGAAAAAAGGGGTGGAGTTTACCGAATATTGTATCGATGGTGATGAAGGAGCGCGAGCCAAAATGTCCGATCGAGCCAATGGTCGTACGAGTGTACCACAAATTTTTATTAACGATCAACACATCGGGGGCTGCGATGACATCTATGCTTTAGAGAGAAGTGGTGGTTTAGAGCCGCTGTTGCAGAATTAAGGATAAAAACTATTCATGAAACTAGCCTTTATTATCGATCCGATCGAGTATTTAGATCCGGGCCATGATACCAGTATAGCTATTATGGAAGCGGCCCAATTATTAGGCCATGAAGTCTGGATGACTTCCATCACTGATCTCAGTGCGATTGGGGGAAAAGCTTGGGCAAAACTAACCAGAATTGAACTGGTTCCTGTGGAGTTAAAAGATAATCATTGGGTGGCTGTATCTCAATGGTATCAAAGACAAGAGACGGTTTTTACCTGCCTAGAAAACTTCGATTTTGTCTGGATGCGAAAAGACCCACCCGTGACAATTGCCTATCTTTATGCCACCTATTTATTAGACTTGATTGACCCCAAAAAAACTCAAGTAATTAACTCCACTAGGGGTTTACGCCATGCCAATGAAAAGTTATATACTATTCACTTTGCTCAGGTAATGCCCGCCACAATTGTTTCCCAAGATAAAGCGACAATTAGGGAATTTGTCAACCAAAAAGGGGCGGCAGTTATGAAACCTTTGGGTGGCAAAGCAGGGGAGGGAATTTTATTTCTTAGTCCCGAAGATCCCAATCTCAATTCAATGATTGAAATTAGCACAAAATGGGGACAAGAACCAGTAATGATTCAAGATTATTTACCAGCTGCCAAAGAAGGAGATAAACGCATTATTGTCCTCAATGGTGAACCGATCGGGGCAGTTAATCGCATTCCCACCGGTTCAGAATTTCGCGGTAATATAGCGGTGGGTGGACGAGTGGCAAAAACAGAAATCAGCGATCAAGAATTAGAAATCTGTGCCACTTTAGCCCCAAAATTACGAGAAGATGGCCTATATTTTGTCGGATTAGATGTGATTGGTGGCTATCTGACGGAAGTTAATGTCACCAGTCCCACAGGTATTCGCGAGATCGATCGATTAAACAATGTTAGCTTAGGTCAACAGGTGATTAAATGGCTAGAAAATTTTTGGGGAAATGGGTAGTATTTTCAGTGAACAGTAATCAGTAATCAGTGAAAAGACAGTAGGAAACTTCTATTTAATACTGCTCACTTAAAACTCAAATCTGATAACTGATAACTGATAACTGATAACTGATAACTGTCTCCTATAAAAAAAATGAATGCTTTATCAATACCGACGTGGATAGTTCATGTATCGAGTGTCGTAGAATGGGTAGCAGCGATCTGGTTAGTCTGGACCTATGGCGACATCAGTAGCGATCGATCGTGGCGAATGTTATCTTGGGGAATGTTACCCGCTTTAATTGGGGCAATGTGTGCCTGTACATGGCATTTTTTTGATAATATCAGTGCCTTATCCTGGTTAGTCACCCTACAGGCAGCCATGACGGTCTTAGGAAATTTTACCCTCTGTGCTGCCGGTTGGTGGCTGTGGCGTTCCAGTAAAATTAGCGTTAACAATGAATAAAGAGAGTTTATTTGCCATTTCCCTGTTTCCCTATCTGGGGTTTCTGTGGTTAATCACTCGTTCGGGGAAAATGCCCCGTTTAGCCTTAATTGGCTTTTATGTGCTGTTAATCTTCGTTTTTATCACCATTCCTGCCGGTATCTACGCCAAAATCCACTATGGTCAAGAATTAGCTAACGTCGATTGGTTACACGGCAGCGCCGAATTTTTCCTCACCCTCTCCAATATTCTCGTCGTCTTAGGTTTTCGTCAGGCAATTTTAGCCAAAAAGCAAACAGAGAACAGGGAACAGTAAACAGTGAACAGTAATCAGTGAACTGACAACTCACATCTGATGACTGATAACTGATAACTGATAACTGATAACTGAATTGTGATACAATCGCCCCAAAACGTCCCCGCGTCAGTCAACTATGTCCCCGATTACACCGTCCATCAGTGTCAACGAACCAAACCCGCAGGCTGCTATCCAGACTTTATCGGTAGTGGTTCCCATTTATAACGAAGTGGACAGTATCCCCCATCTCGTGGAGAGTATCGCCACGATTTTGCGTTCTTATCAAATTAACTACGAGATAATCTGTGTTGACGACGGTTCTAAGGACGGTTCCACCGAGGTTTTAACTAATTTAGCCAAAAATCGCGATGATCTCAAGGCGGTAATATTGCGACGCAACTACGGACAAACCCCCGCTATGGCTGCCGGATTCAATTATGCCACGGGACAGGTCATCGTTACCCTCGACGGCGATTTACAGAACGATCCCAATGATATACCCCTATTATTGGCCAAATTGGAGGAAGGTTATGACCTCGTGAGTGGCTGGCGCAAAAATCGCCAAGATGACCGGGTAAAACGGCTTTTACCCTCAAAAATAGCTAATTGGCTGATAGCAAAGGTTACAGGGGTCAAATTACACGACTACGGTTGTTCTTTGAAAGCCTATCGAGCCGAATTAGTCGCCGATATGAATCTCTACGGGGAATTACATCGCTTTTTACCCGCATTAGCTTTTATTGAAGGGGCAAAAATAACCGAAATTCCCGTTAATCACCACGCTAGACGGTTCGGACAGAGTAAATATGGTTTAGGTCGCACAATTCGCGTGATTATGGACTTATTTACTGTCTTTTTCATGAAAAAGTTCCTCACCCGTCCGATGCACATTTTTGGATTCTACGGACTGTTATCGATGGTAGTGGGGATTATTTTAGGCGCTTATCTGACCATTCTCAAACTCGGTTTCGGACAAGACATCGGCGATCGACCTTTGTTAATCCTAGCTGTGTTATTCTTTTTAACTGGGGTACAATTACTCTGTTTTGGTCTTTTAGCGGAAATTTTGATGCGAACTTACCATGAATCCCAAAAACGTCCTATCTACCGCGTTCGTACTGTTGTCGGGGATAGGGAATTTTTCAGTAATCAGTGAACAGTAATCAGTGAGCAGTAATCAGTGAGCAGTAATCAGTAATCAGTGAGCAGTAAACAGTAATCAGTAAACAGTAATCAGTAAACATTAAACAGTAATCAGTAATCACTGAAAAGAAATCTCGGAACTTGCCACTTAATATTGTTCACTGAAAACTCAAATCTGATGACTGATAGCTGATAACTGAAAACTCAAATCTGATAACTGATAACTGATAACTGATAACTGAAAAAAATATGACTATTTGGGAACTTGATTTTTATTCGCGGCCGGTGGTGGATGAAAATAATAAAAAAAGATGGGAATTATTAATCTGTGAAACTCCGGCAACAATCGATCGCCCCTCCGATACAATATTTAAATATGCCAGTTATTGTCCTAATACAATGGTTAATTCCCAATGGTTAGGAGAGGCAATTACTGCAGCTATCAAGGCAGCGGGAGTAACTCCCAAAAAAATTCGCTTTTTCCGTCGTCAGATGAATAACATGATTAGCAAAGCTTGCGAGGATATCGGTATTCCCGCTTCCCCTAGTCGTCGCACTCATGCTCTCACTAGATGGATAGAAGAAAGAATGGTTAATTTCTACCCTCAAGAAGTTGGTTATGATCAAAATTTAACTAAAACTGCTTCCGTGAATTATCCTCCTTTAAATGCTGTTCCTCTTCCCGATGCTGTCCGGGGAGATAAGGCAGATAAATGGGCCTTTGTCACGCTAGAATTGTCTTCTTTTCATGATTTAAAAGATTGGGATATTAGCTTCGGAGAAAATTTGCCTATACGGGGGATGGGATTAGATGAGAATCTAAAAATCCCCGGTTTAGTTATTTTTTCCCCCCGTGCTTTACCCCTAGCTGGTTGGATGTCAGGGTTAGAAATGGCCTATTTAAAGTTAGAAACTGGTTCTCGTCCTCTGCTACGTTTAGAAACGGGTGCTAGTGATAGCTGGATTCTCGTCAACGTCACTAATGCCGAGACTTTAAACGAAGCCAAAAACTTTGAAGAAGCTAAACAAAAAGCGAATAATCTGCATTTTTTAGCAGTTCAATCTAACCCTGAATCGGAATCATTTGCTGGTTTTTGGCTATTACAAGAAGGATATCAAGAGTAAAGTTTAGTCAAGGTGGATTGAAAACCCACCCCCACAGAATTAACTTAAAAACATTGTCTAGTCCAACTACCGTGTAACCCGTAGGGAATATGATGTTTAAGATGGATAACCCCTAGGGAATTAGTGATATCTTTAGCATCTAAGATTACCACATTCGATCGATGATTGGCCGCATCGTAAGTAACTACCAATAACCACCCATCATCTTCAGCAATTCCATCGGGTTTAGGCACAAAAATTGGCTCACCCGCAAATCCCCGGGGAGCAAAAGAATGTAATTGTTTTTCTCCCGTTAATAGGTCCAGTTTTAAGATTGCTTGCAAAGGAGCATTACCGGTGGCATGATGAGTGGCAGCGATGTATAAATAACGGTAATCTCGACCAACTTTTGCAGGATTGATGCTGGGAAATTCACAACAATGCTCTAGAATACATTCTCTTGTAACCGTATTTTCTGATAAATTTAGTGTAAATCGCCATAGATGTCCGGGAGCTAAACTATCAAAATCTACCGATTGAAAATTGCTATTTGAATCCAGTTGTGGTAAGGATTGATAACAAATAGAATCGATATAGATTTTCTCCCCCCCTTCGACGTAGCTCGGGGCAAGTTGTTCAAAAGCATTGCTATGATGGAAGACAAAACCTGATGGAGTTTCTAAAACTTTCACTTCTCCTTTGTTAGGATCCCGGGGGATAATAATAATCTTAGTTAACTTGTCCGGTTGATTGATGACGCATTCTCCCGCACCTTTTAACCCAAAAAGAAAGGGAAAAGGATTATAACTAACTGGGTTTTGGAAAAAGATAGCGTAGTGGGGAGTAATAACAAAATCATGGATAAAACAAAAGCCCGGTATGCTGTGGGTATGACGACGTAATAACTTACCCGTGGGACTAATTTCGTAGAGAGTAATGGCACTCGACAAACCCGTTTTGATGGCAAAATTTACCAGACAAGGTTGATGATTATCGAAGATACAAGCGGGATCGATGCGAGGATGAGCGGCAAAAGAATCGCCTTTTTCCAAGATACCATCGAGATAGTCTAAACCAATAGTATCAAGGGTTTTAGCATCGAGGCGATGGGGTTCGGCCGCTTCCCAAAGTGCCAGTAATTTATTACCCCAGTAGATAACATTAGTATTAGCAATATTTTTCAGACGCAAATCAAAAGCATTGCCGAAAATTCCCCCCGGTTTTTTCGTGCCAAAAACGCCGCGATAAAGGGGTTTTCCCGCTTTCTGTTCCTGGAGATAACCCTCAGTTTTCACAAAACGATTACGATAATGTACGCGCCCATGATTGAAGCTAATCGCACTGATCATACCATCCCCATCGAAGGGATGAGCGATCGCATTGCCAGCGATATCCAGTAAACCGGGGCCGTTTTTAAAGACTGTACCCTGTAAATCGGGGGGAATTTGCCCCTCGATGTCTTCTACCTCGTAATCGTACTCGTTAGGTTGGGATTGATAGCCTTTTTGCCAATCCTGACGATTATAGGATTTTTCGCCAATTGTCGGAGTTAGTACCATGGTAGTTTTACGTTTGTATTTACTTTTCTTAACATAACTTAAAACTACCAGAGCTAAAAAGAAGGGGGTGGCTAATCATTTATTTACCCCCTCCTTGTCGTCTTGTTATTTAACAAACAACATTTCTTGATAGGTAGGTAAGGGCCAGAAATTGTCGGCCACTTCCCCTTCCAGTGTGTCAGCATATTCGCGCACCTTATCCATCAAGGGACGGATAGTTTGAGCAGAATACTGCATATGTTCCTCGATCGAGGCAAAATCCTGTTTAGCTATGGCCGCACTCAGTTTGCTAACGCCATCCATCAGTAATTTAATTAAATTCGAGACAGTTTGGGCGCTTTCCTTATCCATCTCGATACCGATCGCCGCCGCATTAGCGATCGCCGAGGACAATTCCGACAAGTAGCGAACGGCAGCGGGATAAATAATCGTTTTAGCCATACTTACCACCAGTTTCGCCTCCACCTCAATGGCCAGCAAATACTGTTCCGCATAGACATCAAAACGACTTTCCAGTTCAACGGGACTAAACACACCCATGCGGGTAAACAGTTCTTCGATATAATCGGCCTTCAGCACGGGTAAAGCATCGGCGGTGGTGCGGAGATTAGCTAAACCGCGCTCTTCTACCGCCATTTTGTGCCATTCCGGGGAATATCCGTTACCTCCGAAGATCACATTTCTGTGTTTGTCCATGATCTCCTTGAGAACACCTTGGGCTGCAGTATTGAGGTCTTCTCCGGCTTTCATCCGGCTTTCTAAGTTATCCGCCACCCAAGTCAGGGAATCCGCTAGAATCGTGTTCATCGCCACCAGCGGACCGGAAACTGACTGATTAGAACCCACAGCGCGGAATTCAAAGCGATTGCCCGTAAAAGCAAAAGGAGAGGTACGATTGCGATCGCCAGGATCCTTGGGGAATACCGGCAGGGTATCGACACCCAGATCCATCAACCCCGGGGCATCAGAACCCTCAATTTGTCCTTGGCTAATTTGGTCGAATACCTTTTCTAACTGGCTGCCCAAATATACCGAAATAATGGCGGGAGGAGCTTCATTTGCCCCCAAACGGTGATCATTGCTGGCGGTAGCCACCACTGCCCGTAAAAGCGGCCCGTACTTGTGAACACCACGAATCACCGCCCCACAGAATAACAAAAACTGCATATTAGCGTGGGGAGTATCGCCTGGATCCAACAGATTGCCCTGGGTGGCGTTGCCGACAGACCAGTTAACGTGTTTTCCGGAACCATTAATCCCTGCAAAGGGTTTTTCGTGCAGTAGGCAAACAAAACCGTGTTTTTTAGCCGTACTTTTCAGCAAAGTCATAATTAACTGCTGATGGTCACTGGCCACGTTAGCGGCCTCGAAAAAGGGAGCAATCTCGAACTGTCCGGGGGCGACTTCATTATGGCGGGTTTTGGCCGGAATGCCGAGGCGATACATTCTTTCCTCTACTTCCTGCATAAACACCTGAACCCGTTCGGGAATCGCGCCAAAATAATGATCGTCGAACTGTTGACCCTTAGCGGCGGGTTTACCGAATAGGGTGCGACCGGTGAGCAGTAAATCGGGGCGACTATGGGCAAAATGAGCATCTACTAGGAAATATTCCTGTTCAGCGCCGCAGCTGGAGTTAACGGGGGCGACTTCCGTATGTCCTAATAGTTTCAGCACCCTGGTGGCGGCTTTACTCATCGATGAAATCGAGCGTAAAAGCGGCGTTTTTTTGTCGAGGGCCTCTCCTGTCCAAGAGATGAACACCGTGGGGATACACAGGGTTACACCATTATCCGTCTCCATAACGTAGGCCGGACTGGTGACATCCCAAGCGGTGTAACCCCGCGCTTCAAAGGTGGAGCGAAGTCCGCCGTTAGGAAAGGAGGAACCGTCCGGTTCACCCTGTACTAAGACTTTGCCCGTAAATTCTGTGATCACCGAACCATCGCTCTGCACGGAGATAAAACCATCGTGTTTTTCGGCGGTGGCGTTAGTCATCGGATAGAAGACGTGAGCATAGTACAGCGCCCCTTTGGACGTGGCCCAATCTTTCATCGCTGCCGCTACTGTACCAGCGATGGAAACGTCTAATTTTCCACCGGTTAAAATCGTGTTTTTGACCGATTTGAATACGTCTTTGGGAAGACTGGCCTGCATTTTGCTCAGGGTAAAGACATCGGTTGCCCACAGGGCCTCTAAACGTTGCGGAATTTTGCTAGGCTGGGGTTTACGGTCTGTGACTTGAGAGATAGCTTGAACACGGGTTCCATAACTCATAAGTATTTTTCCTATTGTGCTGTGTCGTGGATGAAGGGTTACTTTCTTGGGCTTTGACAAGTTTCCCGGTAACTTTGATGTTGAATTTAGGCCAGAGGCTATTCTCCGCTCAATAATTTCGATCCCACGGCACAAGCTTCTGTCCGGTTTTTATCTGCTTACGCCGGCCTCTTTCCCGATAAATTAGCAACACCAGCTTTTATCTTAAGAACAGATAATCCAGAGATTTGTATCAAAGATTACAAATATTTCAAACCCTATCTTCCCCAAGCGATCGCACCTCTCTACAGAAAACGGGTTTCTTCCAGAAACCCGTTTTCTGGATAAAACCACAAATAATCAATAAATATTTAGGGAAAGTAGCGATAAAATTCACGTCGGTGTAGGAGCCGCATTACCTCAATGTTATTATCAACAACTGCTATTCCTAATCGATATTCACCAAGGCGTATTCGGTAGCGATTGGTAGCTCCCTTCATTGGCTTGACGTTACCAATATCCTGCAATGACTTGGCATTGGGTAAATCTCTAAAAGCAAGCTGTAAAATTTGTTCATAAACAGGCTGGTTTTTCAATGCCTTCAAATCTTTGAGAAATCTTTTTCGATATTGAACCTTCAAGGTAAATCTATTCCTCCAAATAAGCCAGTGCCTCTTCGATAGCTAATAGTGGACTCTGCTGTGCCTCATCCATTGCTTGGTTAAGGCAGTAGTCTTCTATTGCTTCGGTGAACTCTTCACAAGACATATCTTCTTGGGGAAATACTTGTCTCCATAGTTCAATCGGAATAACAACGGCTTTGGTTTGTCCGTTTTGGTCAGTTAGGTATTCTATTGAAAGCATAGACAAGACTTGTCAAGTTTGATAAGTCTATGATATTAGAAAACGGGTTTTTTAAAGAAACCCTTTTTCTGGACTTACATAGATAAAACTCTATAGAATCGATAAAAAAGCGATATTTGACAAAATCGGGGGGGGGGTATAATCTTGGAGAATTTTGCCCAAAATTGTTCATGAATACTACAACTACCTTCAAATCTCTCTCTCTGGCTGGTGTTGTCTTCGCTGGTACGGTTAGCGCGATCGCTGTCTTTGGCCTTACTACTGCCCAACCAGCCACTGCTGCGGAGTTCGTTACCTTTGAGACCGATCCTTCGGGATCCGTTCCTAACGGGTTTGTCAGTAATCCCCCCGATTCCCAATTAGTTTCCTTCAGTGACACTCTGGGAGCAGATCTTTTGATCGGTGATTTTGGCGTTCAAGGAGATGGTCAGAGCCTTGCAGTGTTTAGTGACGATGCCAGCGCCCTCAAAATGAACTTCTCTCATCTTATGAAGTCGCTCTCCTTAGATTTCGGCAACGACGATCCTTTCTTTTCTAGTCCTGGTGATACAGCCGAACTGACCCTCTTTCTAGGGACAACCCAAGTTGGTTTCGTCTCTGTCCCGATGAACCGCGACGACATCATGAATCAAACCATCTCATTTGCTGCTAGTGGGCCAGGTCAATATTTTGACATGGCAACCTTCTTCTACAATGTAGCGGTTCCCACCCCTGCTGGCACTTCTGGCTTGACTGAAGTTGTCGATAACATTGAGTTCCAACCAGCAGGGAAAGCAGTTCCCGAACCTAGTACCGTTCTAGGATTGGGACTGTTAGGCTTGGGTGCATTGGTTAAACGCCAGTTAACGCCAAAGCCAGACAGCGACAAAGCTTAATTAGTTCCCCAATCCGTGTCATAGAAAAGGGGTTTCTCAAAGAAACCCCTTTTCTGGAATAAGAAGCGATCGCTAGGGATTGCTAACTCGCACTAGACTGGATTAAAATAATTGATTAACTCCCAATCATTTGTTTAATCATGAGTCAAGCTGCTGCAATCAATACTAAACTAATTGATTCCCTTACTCAAATTATCCTTTCCTTAACTGACGAAGAACAACAGCTTCTGCTACAAAAAATCCAGCATCCAGCCTTATCTGATGTCGATTTTCATCAAGGTTTTCCCTTTGATGTTCAAATTCCTAATACAGAAACGCTCGCCACCATTGAAGAAGTAGAAAAACATCCTGAGCGTCTTAAGCGTTATAGTAGCGTCGGGCAGATGTTCGAGGATTGGAACAAGGATACAGGGGAATGTTAACGCCACAGGAAAGCACCCGCTTTCGACGCGATTTGAGGCGGATGAAAAAACGGGGTAAAGACTTTTAGAAAAAGGGTTTCTTTGAGAAACCCTTTTTCTGGACTGTCAATCTCTTGTCTCAATTAATTCGGGGACAAGTTCAGGAATAAAACCGGGTTCAGCTAAAGAACCAGTAACATGATGTTCAAAGACTTCTGCGGGGGGAAAAGTTTTCTTAACTTCCTGAGATTGCGGATCCGTAGAAGGTAGCCATTTAATTAGGGGTAAAGGTAGGAGAGTAGAGAGATTAGTAATCACTACCAATAACCAAAGGTTATCAAAATTAGTTTCGGTGACTCCCAACCAATGGGTTAATAAAGCGCCAATTTCTTGGGAAACTAATCCTGACATATTCCAGATGGACATTAATAAAGCGAATAGAGATGCTTCAATGCCCACGGGACAAAGACGGGCCGATAAAATTAAGACGGGTAAAAAGGCAATTTGTCCCATGACGGTGAGGATGAGACTATCCCCCAAACTAAACCAATGATCGTCAATACCGAGCGCTCGATTAGTATGGGTAACTAGGATTAGGGTAGTCATCCCTAAAACCGCAGACATCACCGTACTCCAACCCAAAATTAAACGAAAGGAAATCGCTTTTAAAAACCGTTGATATACCCAGATCCCCAGGATCGAGGCTAAACTGGTGACTAAGCGCACTCGTCCTAAAAATTCCGGTTCAAATCCTAACTCGTTGGTGGTGAAGTAAAAAAAGGCAGAATCGGCGCTAGGAGTAGCCTGCCAGAGAAAAATAAAGGCAGTGGGTAGTAAAATTGATTTTTGTCTGATTGCTGACCATAATTGCCCGATTTGCTCCTTGACTTTCGGCGTGGATTGTGATTCATCATTGTTATTCTTGACTTTTTCCTCTGTAATTAAAAACGCCATGGCTGAGGCAATCAGGGGAAAAATAGCCGTGAGAGCGAAGACAGGACGAGTACCGAGGTGTGCCAGTAACCAACCCCCCAGATAAGCCGTAATTAAGCCGCCTAGCGCCGATATTCCCCAAGTTAAGGACTGTAGAGAGCCGGATTGAGTTAAGGACTCTCTGCGCGCTCTTTCTACTACCAAAGAATCGACGATGACATCACTAATGGTGACAGAAAGGGAACCAAGCAGGATCGCCGCCGTCGCTTGCCAAGCATTCTCCACCACAGTGGCTAGGGCCAACCAAGCTAAAACCCCCAGAATTCCCGATAAAATTAGGTAGGGCCGACGACGATAGCCGAAAATAGGCAAACCATCCGAAAGAAAGCCAAAAGCCGGTTTAATCACCCAAGGAATCGCCGCCACTCCGATTAATGCCCCCATCTGGGAGGGACTCAAGGCCAAATCGTCTTTTAAAAAAAAGCTAACCGCTAATCGGGAGAGTCCGAGAATGCCCTGGACGAAATAAACCCCTAAAATGCCAATTAATTCGGGATTAGGGTCATTTCCGAACAAGATACTCTCTTTAAGGAATTTTTTCCCGCGATCGATGCCAAGGCGATTAATAAGCATGAAGTTTCATAAATATTTGTTACTGTCTCTATAATAATGATTGAGCGCTCGATCGGTGCGTTAGCTGTTAGGGTTTAGCTGTTGAGGTTTAGGTTTTGGCGTTTGGGTATTGGGTTTTAGGGTTTTAGTTGAATTTCCCCATGTCCCCATTCCCCCATTCCCCCATTTCCCTATTCCCCTATTTCCCCACTTCCCTGTTACCTCAAAGTGATAACTTCTGTCCCTCACGAGTATGATTATTGCTATAGTGATATCATTTTTCAAAAGTGTTAGGTTTGTATCAGCAACAAACATTGAAAACTAACACATCCAATTGACAAGTTCCATTTCCCTTTTATCTATGCCGTTATCTCGGAACCAGATTGAGAAGACAATAGAAGAAATCGATTACCTAGCTAATCCCTCAAGTGAGCGATATGGGCGATTACTCAACTGGCAAAATCCATTCGATCCGTTTTGGCACTATGGGATCGGTTTGTCAGATCTGCACATCTTCGATACAGGTCGTGGATTATGTCCATTTGAAAAGAGAGAAGCAAAGCTTGTCATTGGCATTGACCACATCGCTTTTAAGCCAGATCAAACAGTTAAGCGACTCAAACACGCTCTTCATGTTTTTGCCGACTGGGAGTACACTTTCACTGGCTGGAATTGCGAACACCTTGGTCGATTAATTGCCACAGATCAACCGAGATGTTATCAAAGTAGTCCCATCTGGTGGTTATGCGACATGACTCCAGAAGGTGATCATAAGGTCGCGCGCCAAATTTTTCAGGATTACTTGAAGGAGGTTGAGCCTGGCGATGCCGAAGGCACTGCGTAGCAGCACTCTATCGCGCCCTAGGGTGCGTTCTCTAATGCAAGTCCTATAGCAAATAATGGGTTATTTAGGACGCTTTCAATTTTCAAACTCTTATCTGAACAGGGTTTCAGCGATGGATTGTCCTAAGCACCTTGGTCTTTGCTATACTACTGCACCGATCGATTTTTGGGAACGCACCTTGCTCATGTATTCTCTCAAGTCAGCGGTGGCAGCGATCGCCGATCTGGTAGGGTGCGAAGCCTGAAATGTAGTGCGCCATTTTTTTATTGATGAAGCAGGCAGAGTTGGGGGTAATATGATAGGTGGGTTGGGTTGAGGAACGAAACCCAACCACCCCAACGGTTACTATGAAAGGTTTTAGTCAATCAAGAGGGTAAAAGTGGCATTCGCTAGTCATTGGATCATGTTAGGTTTATTACTGGGTTTTGCCGTCGCCCATAGCGGATTAGCCAGTTTACGAATGCGGGGAGAAGCTATCATCGGTGCGCGACTGTATCGGGTATTATTTGCCCTTGTTAGTATCCCTCTAGCGGTAATTTTAGTAGTTTATTTCTTCAATCATCGTTATGATGGTTTGCTTCTCTGGCAAGTACAGGGAGTAACCGGAGTAAAAACCCTAGTTTGGATACTTTCGGCCATTTCTTTTTTCTTTCTCTATCCTGCCACCTTTAACCTGCTGGAGATCGCCGCTATCCAAAAACCGCAGGTTCATCTCTACGAAACCGGCATCCTGCGCGTTACCCGTCACCCCCAGATGGTAGGACAGGTGATCTGGTGTATTGCTCACACCCTCTGGTTAGGGACAAGCTTTACCCTATTGACTTCCCTAGGTTTAGTTGCCCATCATCTTTTTGCTGTCTGGCATGGCGATCGCCGGTTAGAGAACCGTTACGGAGAGGCATTTTTAAAGGTCAAAGAACGCACCTCGGTGATTCCCTTTTTAGCGATTATCGATGGTCGGCAAAGCCTAAAGTGGCAAGAATTCCTTCGTCCTGCCTATCTAGGAGTAACAGGGTTTATTCTACTCCTCTGGTGGGCGCATCCTTGGCTAATGCAGGCAACAAGTAAAATTTATTGGTGATTTTGCTCCCAACCCCTTTCTTATTGATCCCGATTGGTGTAGAATTGTTTCTATATCAAAATTAAGTTTTCATAAAATCGGTTTAGACATGATGCTATCTGTCAACGAAGAGAGCTTCCCTAAGCTAGTTTTAGAGTCTTCTCGTCCCGTCCTCGTGTATTTTTGGGCTCCCTGGTGTGGTTTATGTCGTTTAATCCAACCCACCCTCTTGTCTTGGCAAAATGACTGTCAAGGTGCGATTGAATTAGTCGGTGTCAATGCCGATAATAATTTTAAATTAGCTAATAGTTTTCGTCTGCGTAGTCTGCCTACTTTAATTCTCTTCGATCAAGGTGTTCCCGTTCACCGTCTGGAGGAAATTCACAGTCGCGAGGAATTGCAACAAACCCTGCGACTAATAGTCAAAAATCAAATCCGGTTCTTCTCGTTTCCGTGTGGGAACGAGGTCTATACTGAGAGTTTCTTCTGCAAAATAGTCCTAGAAGTCTTGCTCAATAAGCATTTCACTATTCTATAAGCGCAAATTATCACACAAAGTCGAGAAGAGCCTCAAATCCTGCGTTCAGCTTAAGGGAAAGATACCTTTTCTGATGGGACTGGCAGAAATAATATAATAGGACAAAAAGTAGATAATCCCAATTGCTACAACTCCCTTAGTTCCCCCAGTTCAAAAATTTAGGAGGCTTGAAAAAAATGCCGATTGGTGTGGCTGAATTTGTCGAAAATCAGGAAAATCGCTGTCCTGTGGTGCTACTACTAGATACCTCCGGTTCAATGCAAGGGGAACCGATTCAGGCTCTCAATGATGGGATCAAAACCTTTCAGGAGGATGTGATGCGAGATATCCAAGCGACGTTAAGTGTAGAAACTGCCATTATTACTTTTGGTAAGGGAGGGGTTAAAACCGTGCAAGATTTTGTCGGAATTGACCAATTTACGCCACCTACTTTAACCGCAGGAGACTTAACCCCCATGGGAGAAGCGATTGAATTGGCCTTAGATTTAATCGAAGATCGTAAAGGAATTTATAGAAATAATGGTATCCAATATTATCGCCCCTGGATATTTTTAATTACTGATGGTGCGCCTACGGATCAATGGAATCTGGCAGCGCAACGGGTAAAACAAGCAGAAGCAGAAAATCGGGTTTTATTTTTTTCTGTAGGTGTTCAGGGTGCTGATATGGAGACGCTCAAACAGATTTCTAATAATCCCCCCGTGTTACTCAATGGTTTAGATTTTCGGGATTTATTTCAGTGGTTAAGTAACTCAATGAAACGAGTTTCTGGTGGTAAAATTGGAGCGGCGATCGATTTACCACCAATGAATTGGGGACAAATTACCACCTAGAGGACAGTTAATTATGTGGAGAACATTATGTCAGTCGGTGGTCGGTAGTTTTCATATCCAAGCGGGATTACCCTGTCAAGATTACGGTGCTTATCAAGTATTGGGTCAGGATGTTTTGATTGGAGCCGTGGCCGATGGGGCCGGTAGTGCCAAACATTCGGATTTAGGTGCGAAAATAACAGTTAAAGCAGCGCTGCAATTTTTAGAGGAAAATCTCAAAAAAACAGCATTAGCTGCCACTGGAACTGAAGCCGAATTAAAGGAAATATTCCGGCGACTGTTGGCTTATGTTCAGCAAATTCTCCAAGAAGAAGCCGAAAAAGAACAGTTGGACATTAATGATCTAGCGACAACTTTACTGGTTGTTTTGATTACTTCAAAACGATTAGCGGCGATGCAGATAGGAGACGGTTTTATTGTGTTCAAACCTCTGGAAGGAAATTATCAGTTATTGTTCCGGCCTGACAAGGGAGAATACATCAATGAAACCACTTTTGTTACTTCTAGCAATGCTTTGGAGGATATGCAAATAGGAGTTTTAACTGAGCCAGTTGCGTTTATTTGTGTGGCGACGGATGGGGTAGAAAAGGTATCTATCGATTATAAAAATTGGCAGCCTTTTCCGCCTTTTTTTCAGCCATTAGAAGAATATTTGCAGCACACAGAAACCAGGGTAATCGCACGTCGTTTTGTATAAAATGTAACAGACAGAGGTGACTGAATGTCGTGCCTAGCAGGGCGAACTGAGAGGAGTTAATCTGAGAGGAAGTAAAAAGTTACA
>VYMA01000151.1_pt1 | contig 18561 bp, 14 predicted proteins | sample 5109851 | NCBI WGS metagenome assembly VYMA01 (sample SAMN12291814, study PRJNA351875) | freshwater metagenome | isolation source: freshwater lake | place: USA: Michigan, Wintergreen Lake | collected 2011-08-02
AAAATCCTCAACCAAAGACTGAAATTAAGTCAAATAATCCCTCACCGAAAAACTGGCAAGAATTAACCGATTTAGTTAGGGACATATCAGGAGAAAATTTACCCTTAGATTCAGCAATAGAGGCTGATATTATCTCTCAGCCTGCTAAGATGTTACCAATTTCATCCCAAGTTTTACAGCAATCCAGAGAAAAGTTATATCATCAGATTAATAATACTAAAAGTAACTATTCCAATATTCAAGAAACAGAATTAGAAATCAATAAACAGAAATCTGAAAATCAAAACCAATCTTTTGATCAACAGTTTAGCTTTCAAGAAATTGAAGAGCAATCAGTTGACTTAGATTATATTATGGAAAGCCTACAAAGAAAAATCAATCAAGAATATCGACGATTTTATGGAGGTTAAATATGGCAATTGAAATCGCAGGAATTCAACTGAATCGAGTACATCAAATCGAGACAATCGAGCAAAATAACTTTGTCTATCACCAAATTCCGGGAAAACAGGGAAACGTAGTACAAAATTTTGGTAGAGATTCGGTAAGATTACAAATCAAAGGCATTTTTTATGGTAATAAATACTTGGCTGATTTAGATAAATTAAGAAAAATTTACAAAGAGCAAAAACCCGTTGAATTTATTGCTGAAATTATCGGACAAGCCTATTTTAGTCAAGTCATTTTAGAAAGGTTTGCCGTTGTTCAATCTGCCACAGAACCCGAGCAATTTAGCTATACTTTAACCTTAGCTGAATATGTACCTCCAACTCCTAGTCAAACAGTTGCACAAGTGGCTTCTGTTGATGCCAATATTAAAGCAGATGCTGCTAGTTTTATGACCGTTGCTATGCTACCAGATGCTTTACAATTTGGTTCAATTCCAGCAATTACTAATCCGATTGAACCATTGAAAGCTTCTCTCGATCCTATCAAAGAAGCAACTAGCACTCTTGATGGTAATCTTAGTGATTTAAAATCACTCTTTAACCTTTAGGGAAAATATGGTGTTCTTGAGGATTTTTGAGATTTTCCTCCCACAGTCTCCACACTCCCCTCCCCCTTATAACTTTATTGACAGTCCCCCGACACCTGCTATAATGATTAGCATAGGTTTTGATAACAGTTCCATTTTCTCTGAAATCCTGGATATATTACGACTTTTAAAATAGTCGGGGATTAGCTCTAAGTCTCGCACTGTCAGCGCAGAACAAATGTTACTATTTGTGTCAGACGATCAGATTATTAACCATTACCTTAAATAAAAATTATGAGTTTAGCAATTCTCGATCAACTCCGAACCCTTGATGTAGATTCACAAGCAGCTTTTGCGGGAGCGGGAAACCTTTTTACCGCTTCTCAGAAATTAGTTAAGGATAATTTAGAGGTAAAAGTTACCTCTCTTCCAGATTTAACCAGTAGCTTTGATCAAGTAACTCAACCAATTACTAGCAATCCGATAGAGATTCCTACAGCACCTTTTTCTGTGGCTGAAATTCAAACACAGATTACGGGAAAATTAGGCGATATTTCTAGCATTAGTATAGACACTTTAACCCAGTCAATTCCGACTAATCCAGGTGCAGATACTTTTAAAGGATTAGCTGTCACGGATCAAGTTAATAGTTCTCTTAGTAATTTAACTTCATCTATTACTGGTAATGCTAATTTTGGTCAACTTGGTATTCCCAAAAATCAATCAACTCCCTTTGACGAGTTTCAAGAGTTTCTCAATAATGCTCAAGCTTTTCCGGGTAAAGTTTTAGATGCTATTATTAAAGCCTTTAAAAATTTTATTGATAAATTATCTAATCCAGACGAATGGTTAGATAGGCTTAGTTCTGACGCTTTAACTGAAATTTTTGTTGAACAAATTCAAGAACTTAATTATATCTTACCCAATGGAGCGATTCAACTCTATACCTTACAACTTAATCAACAGACTCAACTTTATAAAGATTATCAAAATTTTCTAAAATCTCTCAATCCTAAAAATTTAAGCCGTGCCAAAATTATCCCCTTAAGACAACAAATCAAAAGCTGGTTATCGGAGGTTAACTCTCAAGGAGAACAGATTGATTTAGCAGTTAAAAATCTTAAGTCTTTTGATATTGATAAGTTTTCTACGCTCTTAGCAAATCTTCCCAATAGTGGAGGGGGACAAATTGAAACTCTTTCCAAAATGTTTCAAGGCATAGAAAATTTTGTCAATAGTTTAAAAGAACGGATTACCACAGTCACAGAACAACTAAAAACCTTCATTACAAAAATACAAGATTTAATTAATCAGGCTATTACCAAAGTCAGCGAAATCGGGAAAAAGATTTTAAAAGCGATCGCCGATAAAATTGAACAAGCGGGAAAAGCTTTAGATCAGGTTCAAGCTTATCTCACTAATACGATTAATAAATTAGTTGATTTTGTCGAACAAACAGCAGCAAAATCTGATAAGATTGTTAAACCTTTAAAAGAAGCGATCAATAAATTTGCTGATACTGCGGTACAAGGTATTGAAACAGTAGCGAAACAAATTAAACAGACAACTGACAAAATTACGGAATCTTTAGATGAAGTAAATAAAACAATTACTACTAAACTTACTCAGGAACAATTGCAAGAAAAAATTAAGAAACTTCTGGGTGAAGTAACAGGTGTTTTACAAGGTCAACCGGTTAAAGATGCTTTAAATAAAGCTGATCAAGCTATCGATCAAGTGGTAGCGGCTTTGCAGAAAGTTTCCCTTAAACCTGCTTTTCAATTAGCAGTTACTCAAACCAATAAATTAGAAGTAGATCTAAAAAAGATAGATGTTTCTACCATGGGAACTGCACAAAAAACCGCCTTAAAAGTAGGGGTCAAAATTCTCCAAGAAATTGATGTTCCTGGGGTAGTTAATCCAGAATTAACAGCAGCCTTCGATTCTCTGTTAGAGCCGGTTGTTGGGTTAGTAGATTCAATTCAAGGAGAAATTAAACAAGTTGATGAACAAGTTAAATCTTTTGCTCCCGGAACCTTAGTCAAGACTTTTCTTGATCCTTATATTCAATCTCTAGTGACGGAACTCAATAAATATAAACCTTCTGTACTTTTAGAGACAGTTAAACAACTGTATGAAACCTTACTAGAAAAGTTAGAGATATTGAATCCTAATCAGCTTTTAGAACGCTTAGAAGAACTTTATGAAAAATTACTTGCAGTTGTTGACTCTCTCTCTCCTGAAAAACTCACACAGTTCTTGACGGAAAAGCTAAATGCACTGAAAGGCATCTTAGATAACTTACCAGTTGAACAGCTGATCAATAAAGTTATTGAAGCCATCGGTGATGTGGAAAAATTGTTAGGTGGTTTAGGATTAGACAATGTGTTAAATTCTGGTTTTTGGCAAACTTTAGAAGAAATTTTGAGCCTTAACCTCCAAGAACAAATTCAACAGGTAGATACCATTAAAGCCAAAATTGTAGAACGGGTTAATAACATTGATGAAACTAAGTTGATTGCTGCGTTAACCAGCTTACGCGCTAATCTTACCAACTATGCAACGGATCCTAACATTGCGATCAGTAACGCCAAAAATGAGTTAAACCAAGCTTGGGATAATTACCAAGAAGCAGCAAAAAACTTTACTACTCAGTGGGAGCAGACAAAGCCACTTTTAGATAATTTTAATCCCTCCCCAGAATTTGCAGTAGATTATCGCGACTTGTTAACTCGTATGACTGATTTACGTCAAAGATTAGTCACGGCAAACGATCCTACGAAAAAAGATATAACTCCTTCTTCAACTCCCACCAGAGAAAAGTTAGATAATTTACTCACAAGTGCTACAGTGCGAAGTGATGAACAAATTATTGCTGATTTGAAAAAAGTCATTCCTAATGAAATCGAATCTCAGTTGACAGGCCCAGTCAAAAGGATTCTTAGTACCTTGGATGAAATTCTCGCTCAACCCCGTACTGTCTTAGCAGAAATCAAGAAAGTCATTCAACGCTTGCAATCTGCTCCTACAGAAATCGCCAACATTCTGACAAATTTAACCGATTATTTTGGTAAACTTATTCTAGATTCGATCAATAAAGTTAAAACTGCTATTGATGGTACTGTAAATAAAATTATTGATTCCCTGGAAAAAATTTACAAGGATATTCGTAATAAACTCAAAGAACTAAGACCTTTGCTGATTCTAAACTCCTTCTATGATGTCAGTGATTTTAAAGGTGGTACTGGGGCAAATCTCTTGACAAAATTACGGCGTAAAGAGCCATTGGATGCAGTTTCAGCGTATTTCTGGACAACTCTCAATGAAACGCAAAAAGCTTTGCTAGAAAATGCTGATCCCAACCAACCAGGAACGCAAAAAGCTCTTTTTAATGCTCTCAATAAATTACTAACAGATGTAAATTTCTATGGTGCTGAACGTTTCAAATTAGTTGCTGAAAATCTTCCCCAAGAAGCTAAAGATTTAATTGCTAAACCCCAGCGCAGTGAACTAGAAACTATTCGCTTAAATCGCTTACTGCTAGAAACCGCTTATCCTCAAGAAATAATTCTGAGCTTACAATCAATTTATCCATTTTTCTTGGGAAAATTGAAGGATATTTATCCCACCGAAATAGTCAAAAAACTAGATCAACTTCATGCTAACATTGTCAAACTCATCCTTGATATTCCTAAAGCTTTAGAAGGTGCGCTTAATGATGAATATCAAAAAGTAGTAGCTGCTTATCAAGAAATACGCCAGAAAATTGATCGTATTTTTAAAGCTTTAATTGAACGATTATATGGATTAGAAAGTGAGTTAGGTATCGGATTAGAAGATGTCAGTGATGCTTACCGAAGTTTATTAGTAGCTATTCCCGTTTAAGAGAAGGAGGTTAAACTAAATTTATGAATCAACCTCTACAAGTTAACTATAAAGTAACGATTGGTACTACCACTTATACGGTTGATGATTCATCGTTGGTTTTAAACTTGCGGGTAAGTTCTTCATTGAATATTCCTGTAAATTTATGTCAGATTTCTCTCAGTCTTGCTGATTCGTTGGCTCTCTCTCTTGATGAATCGATAACAGTTAAATTAGGAAGTAATTCTCAATTAAGTCAGGTTTTTCAAGGTAAAATTAGCCAAATAAAATGGCAGGTTGATCAGGTAAATATTGAAGCTATGAGTAGTTTTAGTAGCTTGACGAAGGCAAAATTTAACCTCCTCTATGAAAAATCTTTTGCTGGAGATATAGTTAAAAATATTGCTCAAAGTAGATTGAGTTTGGAAGTCAAGCAAGTTGACAATGGGATTAAATTTCCAGTTTATGTTATCGGAAATCAGCAGACAGTTTATGAAAATTTACAAATCTTAGCTCAGAAATGCGGCTTTGATCTGTATGCTAATATTGAAGACCAGTTAGTTTTTGCTCCCTATAAAACTTCAAAAAAACATAAATTTGAGTATGGCATTAATATTCTTGCTTGGGAACAGATGGAGGAAAATCCGTTGCAATCTGGGGTAGAAGTTTATGGGGAAAGTCCCGCTAGTCAAGGACAAGGGGAAAAAGCTGTATCTTGGCTCACTAAAAAAGAGGTTAAAGGAACTGATGGCAAAAAATCTCCAGAAACTTTGCAAATAGGCGATTCTACTGCTAGAACTCAAGATATTGCTAACAAAATTGCTAAAGCTTACTTAAAAAAATACCAGAAAAAACAAAAAGGAGTGATTAAAGTTGTGGGGGAACCTGAAGCTAAATTAGGCGACAGCATTGAAATTGCTAAAATGCCAATATCGTCGCTTAATGGTACTTTTAAAATTACGGGAGTAGAACATTATTTATCTCGTAACAAGGGATTTTATACTACTATTCACTGGGAGGAAGTCTAATGGATTCAATTGTCGGCGTAATGAAAAAAGTTGCTCAACAGGAAGCACAAAAAATCTACACTACTGAACTTGGTATTGTTACGGCAATTTTTCCTCATGCAGCAGAAAATGATCAAGATAATTATCAATGTTCAGTAAAATTAAAAAATAAAAAGCAGCCAGATGGAACTGATTTTGAACTCAGGAAAGTTCCCCTTGCTACTCCCCATTTAGGATGGGTAAATATTCCCAAAGTTGATGACCTGGTTTTGGTTACTTTTATTGGGGGTGATCTCAATTCTCCTGTGATTATTGGTCGTTTATACAATGATCAAGACCGGCCACCCGTCAACCAAGAGCAAGAATTTTTATTACAACATCCTCTGGAAAATGGTAGTCAAATTAAGATTGATAAAGATAGTGTGATTACCATTACCAGTAAAGATCAAAAAAGCATGGTGACGGTGAAGGATAAAGAAATTACAGCAACTAATGAGAAATGCGAAATTAATCTTAATGATGGCGATATGACCTTAAAAACTCAACAGTGTAATATTACTCTTAAGGGAACTACTTTGACGATTGATAATGGGACTTGTAAAATTGAAATTGCCAGTGGAGGAATTACTATTGATGCAGCAAGTAGTAATCTGACATTGAAAAGTTTAGGTGAGATAAAAATTGGTGATGCTGCTACTTCTAGTATCCAAGTTGGGGGGAGAGTTCCAGCAAATGCGATCGCTGATAATGATGACATTTTGTTGACAACTCATACCCATCTGGGAAATTTAGGTGCGCCTTGTCCGATTATGGTTCCGACTGAAAAAATTAACTCAATTCAAGCTAAAGCAAGAAATACAAAAGTAGGATAATTAACTAAGTAAAATCGACAAAGAGGATTAAATTATGGTCAGAATTAAAGGCGCAAACAGCGATTATGAATATTCGGGTCAAACTGATGGAATTGTTGACAAAACGAAAGACAAACCAGAGCTTTTTCTTCAGATTTTTATCTGTCCTTATGATATGCCTAGTCGCATCGAAAAACCCTATAATGGTAAATGGTGCATAGGCACAGATCAGAATTGTCCCCACGAAGGGAATAAATCTGGTCATGCTCTTATCAATCTACATCAAAAGGAGGGAATTTCTTTAATTACTGACAACAATAATAAACTCTCAGTCACTCAGGAGGGTAATATTGAACTCATCCCCGCTAGTGGAAAAGTTATCATTAAAAGGGATAAAAAACCGAGTTGTTCTTTAACCCTGTTAGATCAAGGATTAGAAATCAAGCTAGAAAATGGTGCAGCAATTCGTTTTGATTTAGACGGTAACATTGAATTAAGTCCCGCTGTCAATAAAACAGTGACGGTTAAAGGCAATCTTACCGTAGAAAAAGAAATTACTGGAAAACTTTCTTCCACTATGAAACAGGAATTAATTCAAGAAATCAAACAAAGCTTAAATAAATAACTAGGGGTTAAAATATGACCAGTCTCAATACATTTGATCTGCAATTAACACCGGGAGAACTAGGACAACAACAAGATCTTAATCGAGTTGATGGACGAAAAAATCTATCTCAAGCTATTGTTAATAGATTTTATACTCGTCGGGGAGAATTGACAAAGTTAGGACATCCATCCTATGGATCTCGCCTTTATTTATTAATGGGAGAACCCAATAATATTCGTACCCGTAAGCTGGCAGAACTTTATATCAGGGAATGTTTAGCTCAGGAATCTCGGATTGCTGAAATTAAAGAAATTAAATTTGAACCCCCTTCCCGCGACTTAGACAAACGCAATGTTTTACTAACAACAATTATTTTGCAACCTGTAGGGGAATCTACCGATCTTAACATTCAGTTAGCCATCAATCTTTAGCCATAATTATCCTTCCACCAACACCGAGAATTAGATTATGACTTTTGAACCGAAAAAATTTGAAGAAATCTACACCAGCATGGTGCAGAAATCCCAAGAAAAAGTTCCTACTTTGACAGATTTTCAGGTAGGTAGCGTTATTCGCACCATGTATGAATCTTTTGCTTATGAAATTGGGATACTCTACGAACAATTAAATCAAGTTTATCTGTCAGCCTTTATTGATTCAGCAGAAGGTTCACAATTAGAAATGTTGGTAGCTTTGCTAGGAATTCAACGAGGATTACCAGATTTTGCCGAGGGAACCGTCACTTTTCAACGGGATTTAGGAACCGACATAATTGAAATTCCTGTGGGAACTTTAGTGACTACAGAAGACAGTGAAAAATCACCGAAAAAAGCTTATACAACTATTGAATCCCAAATTTTTCCCGCCAATTCAAAAACTCTTGATGTTAAAATTCAAGCTGTAGAACGAGGAGAAAAACAGGTGACTAAGGAGGAGACAATTAATATTATGCCTCTTCCCATTCCTGGGATTAAATCAGTTATCAATAAAAGTCCTATACAGTTTACTGGAAAGAAAACAGAAACCGATGAGGAATTGCGACAAAGAGCAAAAATTGCCCTAATTTCTTCTGGAAAAGCTTCTAATATTGCTCTAAAAAATGCACTTTTAAGTCAGCCGAGCGTTAGAGAAGTTAAACTGATTGAAAGGTTTAATGATTCTGACAAAAAATATGGTTTAGTTGACATATTTGTCGATGGCGTTGATTTTAGCAATGAAACTAAAGTTCAAAGTCTGAAAAGTCAGATTGATAAAGTTAGAGCAGCAGGAGTATTTGTTCGTTTACAGTCAGCTATTATTGTTACTATAGATGCTGTATTTAAGATTGAAATTAATCCAAGTATAAAAATATCAGAAATGGAGCGCAAGACAATAGAAAAATCTGTAGAAGAAAGCATCATTGCTTATATTAGTCAGATAAAAATGGGACAACCTTTGTTGTTTTCTCAACTAACTCGTCAAATTCTTTCTGTAACAAATGTCTATAATATAGAGCGTTTTGAAATTTGTACCTATGTCCCAACAGACAATGGCTCTATTCCCAGTACACCAACTCAATGTTATGCTGATAATGATCCTCGAAAGAAAATTGATATTGAGGAAGCGCAAAAAATCTATCTGCGTAAGATTTGGGTAACTTCACAAGTGAAAAGAGTTCCTATTGTAATTCGATTGAAAATTAATCAGGATATTCAATCTTCTAAAGAAATTATAAATAAATTATTGGAATATTTCAACAGTCTAAAATCTGGTGACTCAGTGAAAAAAGAAGATATTAAAAATAAAATTGCTGAAACTCAAATCAGTTTTGAAGACTTGAAGTTACAAGTACAACCTTCAGATTTATCATTTTTAGCATTAGCAGTAGTTACACCAGAAGAAATTAAATTGAGTTGTGCCGAAAAAGCCGAATTAGACGAAGCCAATCTGTTTATTTATCGTAACATTCTGCAAATTGTTGGCGCAGTTCAATTTACCCCTCCTAACAAAACTAATGATGAAGAAAAAAATCAAATCAAGAAAATAATTATTGACAGTTTGAATGCTTATTTAGAGACTCTTAAACCCGAAGAAAACGTTGACATTGATGGGTTAGAAAAAGCGGTCAAAAATGTTGTTAATGATATGCCATTCAAGCTTGATATCAATGATTTTATTACTATGATTAATGATCAAGAAGAATTAAGAATAAATCAAAAGCAAATTGAAGTTAAACAATGGGAAAAATCGCAACTTGGTAATTTTTGTGTAACTAGCGAGATTGAAAGTATCAAGGTAGATATTACTAAATTAAGTTTAAAATTGGTAATCCCCAATCCTCCTCCTAGCGACTTCAAGCAAACGGATGTGATTGAACCAATACAAAAAGCTGTTACTAAAGCAATTCAAGAATTTCCGAAACCAGAACAGGGTAAAAACTTGTCTTATGCGAGTTTACGACAAGCTATGCTTACACCAATTAGTTCGCCAGAATTACAAAATTTATTGCGAGGCGTTACTTACGTTATCGAAAATTTTGACCTAACAGCAACTTCTCAATCTGATAACCGCACTCAAACAAGAAATATTAACAACAATCAAGAGATTCATGTTCGTTCCGTCGAAATAATCAAAGAAATCAACCCTCCAGCAACAGTAGAAGTGAAATAACCCTACTAAGCAATCGTCATCCGATATAAATTCTTGCTTTAACTTGCCATACCTGCTATACTGATTTACATGGTTGTTGAGAACGGTCTCATTTCTACCGCAACCCCGCTTTCTTGCGACCCTACTCTCATCTTGTGTTCCTAGGCGGAGAAAACAATGGCGATTAGTGGTAGAACAGCTAGTATCATAAGTCGGTTTCCCCACTTCTATCCTCCCGAAGATCCTAATGGTTTTTTACCTCAATTTTTGGATGTTTTTGGAGAGATACTAGATGAAGTGGAGCAGGATTTGATCCGAGTCTTAAAATCTCATTTTATTAATACAGCAGACAATTTTGGTTCTCTGGGTTTCACCGCTACCCAAAAAGGAGATTTAGATAAAATATTTGCTCTTATGTTAGCAGAATTGGGAGGAACATCCCAATTAACCCAAGTCAATCCCGAATTTCAACCTAGGGATTTTACACAAATCTCCCTATTAGTGAAAGAATTGGTTGATTCAGAACAACCTTTAGCTAGTTATATTTTTAAAGAAATTAAATCGTTTGAAAATACAGAAAATTTAATCAATAAATATCATGTCAACAATTCCTACTTCTCCAAGTATTTTCAATTTCACTTATCACTAATTCTTAAATTGATTATTGGAGAGGATGCTTTTACTAGCTATCTGCGTGATAGATTATCAGCAGAAACCAAAGAAAAATTATTCAATTATGATGGTTCAACATCTGTTAATCCTGATCTAAATCTTGCCTTGGTTAAGGGGTTTAATAAGATTTTACCAGAAGATCGTAATCTTTATAAATACTTGCAACAAAGAAATTTACAAAGCAACCTTTTACAACAAATTACTCAAGGCTTAGAACCAGTAAAAATAGTATTAGCAAAAGGATTGTATCGGCGTTTAAGCATAAAAATTCAAAGGATATTTTCTCGGAAAAACCCGCCTTTTGACCCTCAAGATATTACCCCTGAAATTGAGATTGACTTAAAAAATCAATTAAAAGCTTTATTTAAAAATATCTCCTTTGTCCAACAATTACTCGATGCAATTAATCAAGCTGAAGCAGCGACTACATTTTTATCAACACAAGCAATCAACAGTTTATTAGAAATTGGCAAAATTAGTTTATCTAGTTTGTTAGCGGTTCCAGAGAATACCACCAATATAGAAATAGCCAAGCTTTCCCCCGCAGCGGAATACCTTCTATCTCAAGTCATCGTTGGAGATGATTTAATCCGACTCAATCGAATGCTATTAGAATCGGTTTATCCAGAGGAAATTCCCTCCAGTAAAACACCGACAGCAATAGAAGTCGCTGAACAACTTGCTAAAGCTTTCAATCAGAAAATTTTAACTGATGACAAATTCTATGAAAATAATAAAGAAAGTTTTACTTTTAAAAGCCTATCTCTCGAACTACAAAGCTTGATTCAGTCTAAATCACAAAGTAAACTGCTGAATCGTTTACTGTTAGAAACAGCCTATCCCACTTATTTAGAAAAAAGTATTACCATTTATCGCAAACGTCTTGAACGCTTAGTAGATGTTTTAAAATCCGGTGCTTCAACTCAAGAGGGAATCGTCAAAATTGTTGCTGCAAACTTAGGAATGAGTACGGATGATAACGAGGAGATCAAACCTTGGGAATCTTACCTTTTTGACATTCCGATAACTCTAGAATCCTCTCTTAGTAAACTTACCGTACCCGAAGAACTTCAGAAAGTCTTTCGAGAAAAAGGATTAATTTTGGCATTTGGGACAACTATTGTATTAGAGAAATCCCAACAATGTTGGTTGCTTACTGATGCCAGTCAAGGACAAGTTTATCGTATTCTTAAAAAAAATGGAACCCTTAAGGTTTATCGTCAGTTAATTCGGGTAATTGAATTTTTTCCTGAATTGGTTCGTCACGAATATACAATTCATCCTCATATTGATAAATTTGATGTCCAAAACTCTAATGCCGTTCCAGCTATTCCTGCGATTCAAATCAAGATTTTAGATAATCGTAAAAATCCGCAAGGTTCTTTATCACCTTTGACGAATATTGTTCTAAAGAATATCACCAATAATCAATCTATAAAATATGAAGCAAGTCTCAATATCAATGAAATTTTATTAATCCTACCAGATGGTTCAGCTATGGTAAATGGAGTAACAATTCCTAAACCTCCACTTGTGGGAGCTATGCCGAGTTTACCTTTAGGTCAATCTGAATGGTCAATAGAAGCGGATATTGGCAACCCACAAGTTACTTTTGATAGCACTCTGTTTGACTTTTCTTTGTTTGAAAGTAACGAAACTGATCCAATTACATCTGAGGAACAAGCTAACTCTTATTCCTTGGTGGTTACATTCTCTTTTTATCAAATAACTCCGGGAGGTTTCACGGTTAAGATTCCTTGGCAAATCCCAGGTTACAGTGATCGCTTTGACGAAAGCTTAGATCATCCACGTCATCAAATCCAAAGTTTAATTGAAAAAGTCAAAGCATCAGGAATTTGTGCTAAAATTGCTTATGAACAGCAATTTAAAGAAGACCATCAAATCGAGGAAAAATTGTCATTTAAAGGAAAAGGCAAATTTTCAGAAGATCATAACATAACTGATGAATTTGATGGTCGCTCTCAACAATCTTTACGTTCTGAACAGGAAATGTCTGATACATTTTTGACCTCGGCCGTATTTGACTACACTTATTTTGATACAATTGTATTTACTTAAGGAGATTTAGCTATGGCTATCCAAGACACAATGGACATCAAAGGAAGTCTCACCATCCAAAAAAGAGACTTGAATAATCAACTGGTAGAAGAAATTCACGCTAACAATACTATTGTCACTTCTGGACGAAGATTAGTGGCTCAACTTTTTAGTAAAGACTTCAAAGACACAATTAAACCAGTTTCTCAGATCGCGATTGGAGGTAATGATAAAGCGGTCAGTGATGATGATTTACAATTAGCACAAGAAATCTTCCGCAAAAAGATAAATCCTATTAAAGATAGTGATTTAGTTGTCTTACCTGATAAAAGAATTAAACTAACGATAACGGCTGATCTCCAAGCGGAAGAAGGTAATGCAGAATTAAAAGAAGCGGCTTTATTTAATGAGGATAAAGTCATGTATAATAGGGTTATCTTTAGACCCATCAATAAAACTAAAAATTTTACTCTTACCCTGATTTGGGAAATCACCTTTTGAAATAAACTTAACCTTTTCTCAATCAACTTACACTCTAATTATTGGTGACAATCATGCCATTAGCTGACACTCTCAAAAAAGAATCGGGTGACGTTCTCAGGTCTGATGATTGGAATGTCATAATCAAAGAAATTGACCGCAAAATCAATCGAGATGGAGCCGACACTCTTAAAGGACCTCTAACTATTGCTGAGGCCTTAAACGCCAATAGTAATGTAACTATTTCTGGAAATTTATCAGTAACAGGCGGCAAGCTTTCAGTTTCTGGTAATTTATCAGTAACAAATGTCTTAGAAATTGGCGATCCACCTTTCGGAAATCGTGAGTGGATGCAAAAAGGGATCAAGATTAATTGGGATAGTGATAGGTAAAGAATTAATGAGAATTAAACCCAGTGGTAATGTGGGAATAGGAACTAATCCAGTTGCTAGTTTAGATATTGCCTCAGCTGCTCGCACTGGAACTCATCCAACAGCCGTTAAAGGTTTATATATAACCGGTGATTTTAATGCTGATAATGATGGTGTAGAATTTCGCCATAGTAGCGGTACTCAAGGAATTGGCTTTGGCTTCAATACTATTTATGCAGCTGGAAGTGCTGCTAATCAAGATTTAGGATTAAAACCAAAAGGGACAGGAGAAGTTAAGGTTGCTGGAAATTTATCAGTAACAGGTTTAGTTAATTGTGGCAATCTTTCAGTAACAGGTTCAGTTAGTTCTGGAAGTTTATCAGTAACAGGTTCAGTTAGTTTTGGTGTCACAGGGGGTCAAATGCTTAATTTATGGTCAAATACCTATGGAATTGGCGTACAAGGTTGGACCCAATATTTTCGTAGCGATGCAAACTTTGCTTGGTATAAAGGCGGTTCACACAATGGTGCTGAATTAAATCCAGGTGGTGGAACATCCTTGATGACCCTTGATGCAAATGGTAAGCTTTCAGTTTCTGGTAATTTATCAGTAACAAATGTCTTAGAAATTGGCGATCCACCTTTCGGAAATCGTGAGTGGATGCAAAAAGGGATCAAGATTAATTGGGATAGTGATTACGGAGGAGACTTTCAAGGTAAAGAATTAATGAGAATTAAACCCAGTGGTAATGTGGGAATAGGAATCTCCACACCAAATGACAAATTAGATGTAGCAGGTAGCCTCCGAATTCTTACTGATTCTAATCCAATTCGATTCACTTCCAGTTGGAGTGCTTTTCCTGATGCAGCTACCAATCAGGCAGAAATTTCTAATGACACGGGAGCTTATAAAACCCTGATGATTGTTGGTAATAAATCTGCCAATTTAGGTCGTCGGGTGTCTATTTGGGATCGACTAGAAGTTAATGGCGCTCTAACATACTGGTCTATGGCGCAGGTTTCTTCGAGAAAGTTAAAGAAGAATATTCTGGATATTTCTGCCGAAGAAGCTGTTCAATCCTTAGCTCAACTAAACCCAGTTAAATACAACCTAAAAGCGGATAAAGATAATAATTTACATCTTGGCTTTATCGCAGAAGATGTCCCCGACTTAGTGGCATCTCGTGACAGAAAAACAATCAGTCCTAATCATATTGTTGCGGTGCTAACCAAAGTTCTAAAAGAGCAACAAAATACAATCTTAGAATTGGCAGAAAAAGTCAAAGCTTTAGAGTCTCAAACCCAAAAATTTTAGGTTCTACCGAACTTGTCATGCTAAATCAGTTTGTAGGGTGCGTTAGGCGGCTACTAATTCAGTAAAAAAAACCAAATAAATAACCCGCCGTAACGCACCAACTTCATCATTAAATCGGTGCGTTACGACGGATTGCTAGTCCTAAGTAAAAGCAGAGTTTGTCACCGTCTAACGCACCCTACATTTTACTACATTAGGAAACTAACCGTATATTAGAGACAACAGCACAGGTTTTAGCCAAGCATATTGACTCAGAAGCAGAAATATCGAGTATCATAGAAGAAATCATTGCTCAAACAACTTATCACTAAAGGAACATGAAAGAACAAATCAAAGAACGCATCGAACAACTCAAAGCCGAATATGAGTCCGGTCAAAAAATGTTAGCTGATCTAGAAACACAAGAGTCTAATCTAAGAACTACCATGCTTCGCATCAGTGGTGCGATTCAAGTATTAGAAGAGTTACTCGCTAAAGCTGAGGAACAAGAAAATCTTGACGACGCTAAAAAAGTAGAAGTCCTCTCTCAATGAAGTAGTTAATATTCCCAAAAACTGCCATGATTCAAAACCTAGTTTTGAGAATAATCAGCTTGCTAGTTGAAACCTTAGCAAGCGTTGTTTCTCCCGCAGAGCAACACATTAAAGCCGGACCAGTTGACTCAAGTGATAGCAGTAATCTCCCGATTATTGTGCTAACTCCGGGTTGCTTTACCATCAGCCAACAGCCCGGAGAAAACACCTCTAATCAACCGCGTCCAGAAGAGTTTCGGGAAAAACTGGCTGTCAGCCAAGAAAAGCCTTTAGGACCATATATCTTAGCCAAAACACCGCTACAAGGAACGATTCAGTGTCAAGTTTTCTTTGCTGAAGGTACATTAACAGAAAAGCAAATTTGGCTTCAGGAAAAACAAGACTTCACCATCAATTATACAACTAAAGAGTGTAACTTTATCTATGATATATCAAAAGCAGAAAGTATCCTGTTTATCTACTCGTTTGTCGGGATTTTTAGCTTAAGAAACTTTGAACAAGAACTTTTCATAGAGATACAAGCTGCAAGTACCAATGAACTGGAAAAATTAACGGCTCTCATTGCTGGCTCCATCCTAACCCACCACGACCAATTAATCGAAGCCTATAATCAAAACCCCACCTACAAAACAGAATATAATGCAGCTTCCCTGGGAATTTTAGCCCAACTGCGACAAATTCAGTTTTTAGCAGGAAATCCAGCCGATACATCCTCAATTAAAATGAAGCTGAAGTTTTTAGTAACCGGTCAACTGAAAGCAACACGAGCAATTAGTGAAAACTTCGGTATCATCGAAAAAATTGAGATTATAGAACCAACGGTTAGTCGATAATTTCCCGATCAATTTTGGGTAAACTGTCATCAAATTCCTCTCTTTTTTCTCACCAGATACGGCAAATTTCATACTAAATCCGTTGAGTATAGGCTACATATCAGGACAGGCACTCATGCACTCTTGCACTCATGCAAAAGGAGGATATAGATAATCAGTCTTTCAATAAACTAGATTTAGTATAAATGAGTCTTAGCTATAGCAGTTATCTTAATGGTGAGGTACGAAGTTGATGCCAGCAAGGGAATCTTTAAGAAATTACCCAAAATCCCTGAGTATAGATATTGACGGCGCTAGACTCCCAACGTATAGATAAATACTGTTTCTGGAAGCCCATGACTGTGAGCTACGAAAAAATCACCCCACCGACAACAGGCTCGACAATTACTTTTTCTGAGGGAAAACCTCTAGTTCCCGACGATCCCATCATTCCCTTCATTCGCGGTGACGGTACGGGGGTCGATATCTGGCCCGCAACCGCAAAAGTTATCGATGCAGCGATCGCCACAGCCTACGGTGGTCAACGGAAAATCCATTGGTTTAAAGTCTATGCTGGCGATGAAGCTTGCGAAATCTACGGGACCTATCAATATCTACCCCAAGATACATTGACAGCGATTAAAGAATATGGTATAGCCATCAAGGGTCCCTTGACCACTCCCATCGGTGGCGGCATTCGTTCCCTGAATGTGGCTTTGCGGCAAATTTTTGACCTTTATGCCTGTGTTCGTCCCTGTCGTTACTATGCGGGAACCCCTTCCCCCCATAAAACCCCGGAAAAACTCGATGTCATCGTCTATCGGGAAAATACCGAGGATATCTATCTCGGCATCGAATGGAAACAAGGCACGGAAATCGCCGATAAACTGATTAATTATCTCAACACCGAACTAATTCCCGCCACTCCCGAACACGGAAAAAAACAAATTCCCCTCGATGCGGGTATCGGGATCAAACCGATTAGTAAGACGGGTTCCCAAAGATTAGTCCGCCGGGCGATCGAACGGGCGCTGACTTTACCGAAACCGAAAAATCAGGTTACTCTCGTCCACAAGGGTAACATTATGAAATATACGGAAGGGGCGTTCCGGGATTGGGGTTACGAATTAGCTAAAAGTGAATTCCGGGATGTGTGCGTTACCGAGATGGAGTCTTGGATACTCAGCAATAAGGAGAAAAACCCTGATCTGAGCATCGAAGATAACGCCCGCATGGTGGAACCGGGTTATGATGCCCTCACAGACGAGAAAAAAGCCAAAATCTGCCAAGAAGTGACCAGTGTTCTCGATGCTATCTGGGAAACCCACGGTAATGGGCAGTGGCAAGATAAAATTATGGTTAACGATCGCATTGCCGATAGTATCTTCCAACAGATCCAAACCCGTCCCGATGAATACTCGATCCTCGCTACTATGAACCTGAATGGCGATTATCTCTCCGACGCGGCAGCGGCGATCGTGGGTGGTTTAGGGATGGGACCCGGGGCGAATATTGGCGATACTTGCGCTATTTTTGAGGCAACCCACGGCACAGCCCCTAAACACGCCGGTTTAGACCGAATTAACCCCGGTTCGGTGATTCTTTCCGGGGTAATGATGTTGGAATACATGGGATGGCAAGAAGCGGCGGATCTGATTAAAAAAGGTATTGCTGCGGCGATCGCTAATCGACAAGTTACCTACGATTTAGCGCGTCTGATGGAACCTCCCGTTAATCCTCCTCTGAAATGTTCCGAATTTGCCGACGCGATTATCTCCCATTTTGGGGATTAATTTTCCGGTTAGGGTAGCCTGAAAACTGCCCTATTTTTCGGAAAATCCCGTAACTACTGAGGTCTTGACAAATTAGGAAAAAACCAGAACTTCCCCTTGAGAACTTGAGTTAAAACTATTGGTAAAATTAGTGGCTGTGTGGCTAGGTTAATTTATCAGTGCGAAATCAGCCGCTATCAGGGTAGGAACAGTCAACAAATTGGCAAATTCAGCACCAGTTCCTAAGCCAGCAGCACTACCATTTTGATTTCAGCTGGTTGACTGAAGCCATTACCAATGCTACTTTGTAAGGCGGTAAAGATGGCTTTACTTAATACCATTTTATCACTGCCCGAAGTGAAATCGCTGATGGTATCGATTCCTAAATTACTACTATTGAAGATAAAGTTATCGCTACCATTACCACCAGTGAGTAAATCATCGCCGGAACCACCAATTAAACTATCATTTCCGTCTTGACCGGTTAATTGATCGTTGCCTCCACCACCAGTTAGAGTATTATTAAGGCTATTCCCAGTTAGTCTATCATTACCGCTATCGCTAATAATATTTTCGATGGTGTTATTTGCCGAAAAAGTCAATTTTAGATTATTG
>VYMA01000117.1_pt1 | contig 18530 bp, 13 predicted proteins | sample 5109851 | NCBI WGS metagenome assembly VYMA01 (sample SAMN12291814, study PRJNA351875) | freshwater metagenome | isolation source: freshwater lake | place: USA: Michigan, Wintergreen Lake | collected 2011-08-02
ATTGCGGGCTTCGTGTTCGATGGTATCTTCAAACACCCATGCTTTGCCGCGCTCCCGGCGCGTGGATTGCCCCCCATACGGGCTTTCTAAACTCGCGTTTGGTCTGCCATTTACCCTTGTTGGTTCCAGATGGCTGTTGGTTCCGGGTCGGCAATCAGGTTCGCCTGTGGGAGCGCGGCAAAGCATGGGTGTTTGACGATACCATCGAACACGAAGCCCGCAATCAGGGCACCGGCACCCGCGTCGTTCTCATCTTCAACATCTGGCATCCGGACTTGACCGAAGAAGAGCGCCATTTGGTTGGCGCGCTGATGACTGCCGTAGAGACGTTTGAAGTCGTGTAGATCGCTGGCCAAGAAAAAGGCCAATCTGCCGAGTGACAGATTGGCCTTAAAGTCTTGCTTACGTAGCTGAAATTCAGCCAGCTTCAGACTTAGTTGCCACCGGTGATGGTGAAGCTGTTGCCGATAGCAGCTGTGGTCAAAGCGACGTCGCCAGCCACATTTGCCAAGGTCAAGTTAGCGACTGCTTGGTTGATGGCACCGTTTTGTTGCAGGTTGCTGACGTTCAAGGTTGCGGTCGGCAGGGTGGTCAACGAGAAGGTGTTGCCAATCGCTGCAGTGGTCAAATTGACCTTGCCGCCAACGTTTTGGATCAAAGCGTTGGTGGTTGCGCTTGGGTCGATGTTACAAGCCTGATTGTTGTTTGCATTGATCGCAGCCGCGTTAGAGCTGGTTACGGTGCCGGTGTTGCAGATTGCAGCTGCGGTGCCAACGACGTCGCCGCTGACATTCTCAACGCGGGTGTTCAATTGTGCGCTCACATCACCCCAGTAACGTTGGGTGTTGTTGATCGTGCCGATTGGGCCGGTGATGTCGGCCGTAAAGGTGTTGCCAATTGCAGCCGAAGTTTGTTCGACTTTGCCAGTCACACCATTGATGTTGCTGTTCAGGCGGGCTTGTACGCCGCCGGATGCAGCTTGGTAGTTACTGATGTTGGTTGCGTCAGCCGTTGTGTTGCGAACCGTGTTCGATGCAGAGTTTGCAATAGCAGCAGCAGTTGCGGTCACGTCTTTTACGTTGTTCGCAGCCGAAGTCGCAGTGCCCAAGTTCAATGTCGCCGACACCAACTGATTGTTGGTTTGGGTGTTGGTGATGGTTGCAACGCGGCTCACGCTCACAGAAGCGGTGTTCGCGATTGCTGCAGAAGTTGCATCAACTTTGCCGCCAACAGTCGAACCAGTGCGAGTGATGCCAGCATTGGTTTCGGCAATCGCCTTAGCAACGTTGCTTTGGTTGGTGTTAATCACGGTGCGTTGCGCCATGGCCGACGAAACAACCGAAGCGCTGAGCGCTATGGCGGCTGCGGTGATGAAGAGTGATTTTCTGTTCACTGGATACTTCCCTCTTTATTGCCGATGAAACGTTTTGTTCCAACGAACTGGTTACATACTGTCGCAACGCGGTTTTCTTGTATGAAGTCCAAACCTCGATGCGTGTGGGTCAACAATGCCGCTAATTCCCTTCGCGACGCAGACGTTCCTGCATCGTCTCATTGTTGGACCGGCCCCCGGGCGCGAAGGGTTGATCTAATTGACCTGCCTGAAGCCCCCGTAAGGGTGTGTTCACTTGGGTCTGCCCGAAGTTTGTTTGACCGTCTGCCGATTGCGGCGACTGGGGTCTTTGTTGTGAAGGCACGTTCTGCTGTTGGCCTTGACCCATCCGTGATTCTTGCAGCCAAGGTGCAAGCGGGACGGAAGGCGGTGCAAAAGCAGCAGGTGCTGGATTGGCGTATTGGTTCGATTGACGGGGAGTCGCCGCAGCTTGAGCGATTGCTCGCCCAGTAGCGGTTTGTGGCACAGCAGCAAACTGACGTGTTTTGGAGAAACATGGCGCAGCATCATCGCCATAAAGTCCAGCGGTAAATTCAAAGACCGAGCGATCAATAATGCTGCGAATGGCCATTTGGATCGGCTCATTCTTGCGACCGCCAATCCCGATATCAATGGTATCAGAGCCAGAAGCCAAGACGGCACCCAATTCGCGTTGTTGGCCACGGACCTGCTTACGGTATGACTTGACGGCGATCACTTCGGTGGTCCGCGCATCGATCAAACGCAAGTCCATCCCGACATCGACCACATAATCGCCATTGGTGGCAAAGGCCGAGCCGCCTTTGTTGCCAGATTTGCTGATGGAAGCATCTTGGCCGCGGGACACAAGATTATGGTTGTATTCGCTGATCCCGCCGACGATATAGAGGTCGACGCCCTGGATCTGGCCTTCCTGCGGTGTCCGGATCACCGTGGGTGAATCGCGCAAAAGTCGGTTGTTTGCAAAGTCGAGATCAACTTGAGTGACGCCCGTATCAAAGCGCTCAATCACGCGCATCCCGGCATTCGAAACGGCGGTAATGGCCATCAATGTGGCCCCTTGAGTCAATCGGCGACCCAAATAGAGGTCATCAGCCCCGGTCATGTCGGTAATGTGCCCAACGGCGACACGCGGAGCGGGATAAGATTGGCTTCCCGCAATCTCCGCAACGCATCTCAGAGCCGGTGTATAGTCGGTTTGCGTGATGGCAACCGGGCTACCCTTCAATGTTGCAACCGGCGCAACGGGGGCTTCGCTGGCGCCGGTGCTGGCGCATCCTGCCAGCAAGGCGCTCATGGCGGTGCAAATCAAAAGAAGACGGGGAGCTCGATAAGTACGGGACATAGGTTTCACCAATGCTGGCGCGCGATGTTATCGCGGCGTGTTAGTGGTCGCGGTCACACGACCATTATTGATTTGAGTGATCGAGATTGTGGAGTTTCGGACATTGCTAATCGAAACAATGTTGCCGACAGCCGTCGTATTTGTCAGCGTGGAGCTGGGCAGCCGACCTGACCGCGTTGAGGAGGAAAGCTGACCACCGAGGCCTGCGTTTGGATCGGACAGTCTCGCAGGTCCGGCTGAGCGCGAGCCGCCAAGGTCCACTGGACGACCGTTCACAATCAAGCGGACACCATTCTGGTCGCGGCTTGGGAAGCGATAAGGACTTGCCTCAACATCGGGTGTGACGCCGTAGGTGCGACGGATTTGATCGGCACCCTGCTGTTGAGCTACCGCAAAACTTGGTGCCAAACACATCGCAGTCACAAAAATCCCAAGGAATTTCTTGCTGAAACGCCGAGGCTCTTTAGCGTGTACCATTCTGGAACATCCTATCCTATTAACGGTTTGGTAATAGAATAGAAAGCAACTGCCATGCCAGCACTTTTTCGGTAATTAAATCATATACTTAAATCTGTTACAGTTTAGTTACACTCGAAATCTGTATCTAACTGGCTTTTCGCTTTACCTGAAACTGGCCGTATGGCTTAAAGCGATACAGATAAGTCGGTACGATGGACTCAACGCTCTCTAAGGTGGTTACCCTGAGATCAGCTAAAGTCTTGGCACCAGCGCTCACCACATTGTCTGTTTTCAGCATGACAACCTGGTCGTCCGTCAGCGGAGGGCCGGCAAACGGATAGAGTTTGAACACCGCATCAAGCACGGCGCCCAAAGGCTGCGCGACAAAGAATGGCAATGGTGCTAGAAAGCGGGGCCGCTCAATTTCCTTTAAGATATATTGCAGGACTTCTTTGAAGCTGTAGACACGTGGTCCGCCCAACTCATAAGTACCGCCGCCACTGTCGAGCGCATTGACCGCAGCTTCAGCGACATCGCCAACATAGACCGGTTGAAACTTGGTGTGGCCACCACCAATCAAAGGAAGAGCGGGAGACATGCGTGCCATAGCCGCAAACTGGTTGAAGAAGTTATCTTCAGGTCCAAAGATAATAGAGGGGCGAAGGATGGTCGCATTTGGGATTAATGCACGCACAGCCAACTCACCTTCACCTTTTGTGCGCCCGTATTTAGAAGCCGATGCTGGATCAGCACCTAACGCGGACATATGAACATAGCGAGTGATCCCAGCCTTGGCTGATTCGGCGGCGACGGTGCGTGCCCCTTCTAATTGGGTGGCCTGAAAGGATTGCTTGCCCGTTTCAAACAAAATGCCAACCAGATTGATCACGCCGGTGGCCCCCTCCAGGGCGCGGGCGACACTTTCTGGGTTGCGTACATTGGCTTGAACCAGTTGGATCTGCCCGACATCGCCCATAACCCGCAAATCTTGGCCTAAATGGGGACGTCGCATCGCCACGCGCACGCGTTTGCCCGCTTTTGCTAGTGCGCGCACAATATAGCGGCCGACAAAGCCAGAGCCACCAAACACGACGATCACATCATTGGACATGGTTTTCCCCTATAATTCGACATCGGCATAGTCTGATAGGACCTCGTTTGTCGAGCGTTTGGGACACCCAATCAGCTTAACGCAGCGGTCGATTTGCCGCACCCCCCACCTTGCTGCTATAGGCCCGGCACACTAGGGCCTCCGCCACCTGATCTCGATCAAGGGTAGATGGGGCCTCCACTGCAGATTTCCTCCCGGAGCATGACCCGTGACCACCCTTTCTGACGCGCCAGTTTCATCGGCTGCGCTACGCAATATTGCGATCATCGCCCACGTTGATCATGGCAAGACTACGCTAACCGATCAATTGTTGGCCCAAGGCGGTGCCTACCGCGAAAATGAAGCCCGCGCTGAACGCGCAATGGACTCTAACCCACAAGAAAAAGAGCGTGGCATCACGATCTTAGCCAAGTGCACCAGCATTGTGTACGGCCAAGGCGCTGATGAAGTCCGCATCAATATCGTCGACACCCCAGGTCACGCCGACTTTGGTGGCGAGGTGGAGCGCGTTTTGTCGATGGTTGATGGCTGTCTGCTTTTGGTCGACGCGACCGAAGGCCCGATGCCACAGACCAAATTCGTGCTGACCAAGGCATTAGCACTCGGCCTACGCCCTATCGTAGTTCTGAATAAAGTTGATCGCCCAACTGCCCGTCCTGACGAGGTTCTCGATGAAGTGTTTGAGTTGTTCATGGCGCTCAATGCTACTAACGAGCAATTGGACTTCCCTTCGGTTTATGCGTCTGGCCGCGACGGCTGGGCGTCGCTCATACTCGATGGTGCCCGTGAAAACCTGAACCCCCTGTTTGAGACCATTATCGAGCATGTTCCCGCTCCAGATGCGGCCCTGCGCCGCGACGAGCCTTTCAAGATGTTGGTGACCATGTTGGATTCCGATCCCTTCTTGGGTCGTATTCTGACAGGCCGTGTTGAAAGTGGACGCTTGACGGCTGGTACAGTCGTGAAGGGCCTCAGCATTGATGGCAAAACCATCGAACGTTCGCGCATTTCCAAAGTGCTGGCGTTCCGTGGTCTGCGCCGTCAGCCAATTGAAGAGGCCGAAGCAGGCGACATCGTTTCCATCGCTGGTCTCTCCGCGACCACGGTCGCAGACACCATCGGCGACATGGACGTAACCGAAGCCATTCACGCCACGCCAATCGATCCACCAACCTTGTCGGTCACCGTCATGGTGAACTCGAGCCCCTTGGCTGGTCGCGATGGCGATAAAGTGCAAAGCCGCGTGATCCGCGACCGCTTGTTGAAGCAAGCTGAAACCGACGTGGCGATCAAAGTCACCGAGACCGCCGATAAGGACGCTTATGAGCTGCAAGGCCGTGGTGAATTGCAAATCGGCGTGCTGTTGGAAGGCATGCGCCGTGAAGGTTTTGAGATGTCCATCTCGCGCCCACGCGTTTTGACCAAGTTGGACGAAGATACTGGCCAGAAGATGGAGCCGCTGGAAGAAGTCGTCATCGACGTGGATGATGAATATGCGGGCGTCGTGGTTGAGAAAATGTCGCTCCGCAAGGGCGAGTTGCAAGACATGCGTCCATCGGGCGGCGGTAAGACGCGCGTCACCTTCTTAGCGCCCGCACGCGGTCTGATCGGCTATCACTCAGAATTCCTGACCGACACGCGCGGGTCTGGCATTATGAACCGCATCTTCCACAGTTGGACGCCTTGGAAAGGCAATATTAATGGCCGTCACAATGGCGCGTTGATTGCCAATGACAGCGGTAAGTCGGTTGTCTATGCGCTGTGGTATCTCGAAGAGCGTGGCGTCTTGTTCATCGATGGTGGCGAAGACGTCTATCAAGGCATGATCATTGGCGAGAACGCCAAGCCTGAAGACATGGACGTCAATCCGCTGAAGGAAAAGAAGCTGTCGAACGTGCGCTCGTCGGGCAAGGATGAAGCCATGCGCCTCACCCCACCTCGTCGGATGACACTCGAACAAGCCATTGCGTGGATTGACGACGATGAATTGGTGGAAATCACCCCTAAATCGATCCGCATTCGCAAAATGGAACTCAATCCCGCCTTCCGCAAGCGTAAGCCTAAGGCTGATTGATCAGATCAAAAACATGAGTTTGGGGGCTTGAGGCAGACGTCTCAGGCCCCTTTTCATTTGGGGCTGGCGACTATTTTTGTGTCGTGTAGCGAGGCGATCTCGGTGTTGGAAAAGCCAATTTCGGTGAGGATTTCCAATGTATGTTCGCCCAAAATTGGTGCAGGGGCAGGGGCTAGGCGGTCTACCCCCATGAAGTGAATCGGGCTGCCGGGCATCAGATAGCTGCCAATGCCTGGCTGGTTCAGCATGGCAAACATCGGATTGTCGAGGCTGCAATCGGGATCTTCTTCCACCGCTTGCTTGAACGTCCTATACTGACTCCAGGTCACGTCAGAGCCCGCGAGGCTGGTTGCGACATCTGACAAAGTGCGCGCTTCAAAAAAGGGCTGGAGTAGGCCTGTGATGGCATGGCGATGGATGAAGCGTTCGCCTTCTTGGTCTAGATCCGCATTAAGGCGCTGGCCCAAGTCTGCCAATTCCGCCTCTGTCCCGGTCGCAGCTTTCAGATTGCGCCATTGCCGGTCGGTGAGGGCAACGACCATAACGCGCTGACCATCTTGGCAGACAAAATCCTGCGCATAGGCCCCAAACAGCGAATTGCCCATTTTGGGCCGGTCGCTGCCATTGATGCTGGCTTCCCCAATAATCCCAAGATTGCCCAGCATGGCGAGTGCGGTGTCCTTCAAAGCCAATTCGATCAACTGGCCCTTGCCTGTTTTCCGACGATGGCGGTCTGCGGCGATAATCGCCATAGCGGCCTGCTGACCCGTGATGCAGTCCCAAGCTGGCAGGGCATGACCCACGGGCTCAGTAGAGCCTTCGGGCCCAGTTGCAGTCGGGAACCCCACAGCAGGGTTGACCGTATAGTCCACCTGCGGCCCGCCGTGACGATCCCCCAACACTGCCATCATGATCAAGTCCTCACGATGTTGCTTGAGCCCTTCGTACGACATCCAGCCGCGCAGACGCAGATTGGTGAGAAAAATGCCTGCGTCTTCTCCAGGGCGACAAATCAAACGGGTTAGGATTTCGCGGCCTTGCGGCGTCGTCATATCGACGGCTAGACTGCGCTTGCCTTTATTGAGGCCTGCCCAAAACAGGCTTTTCCCAGATTTGGTGATTGGCCAACGCTCGGCATCAAGGCCGCCTTGCAAGCGGTCAAAGCGGATCACATCGGCACCCATTTGCGCCAAAGTCATGCCAGCAAGGGGGGCGGCAACAAAAGCTGACCCTTCTACCACGCGCATTCCGTCTAGAATTCTATTCATCGTGTTTCCCCCGCCGATCGTCTTTGGATTGGCTTTTTGTTTGCTTTTGGGTCGCCGTCAGGCCCAGCTCATCTGGGCCTCCATAGTGACAGCGTGGTCGCCATTGGAGGCGTAAATCTGGGTGCTGGCTGGATCAGAGTTCGCACCGTTGAAACTTAGCGCATCAAAATCAAACAAGGGGCGGACGCCCTTGAACCGGAAAGCCTGAGGCTTTCTGTCGGCTTGTTCCAAGCAGGCAAAATGAAAGCCCAGAATAGCCTGCAAAGGTCCATGGACGACAAGGCCCGGGTAATTCTCAACCCCCATCGCATAATCGCGGTCATAATGGATGCGGTGGCCATTGAACGTTAGCGCCGAGAAGCGAAACAGAAGAACGGGGTCCAGCGGGACATCATGGCGCCAAGTACAGGCTGGCAATGGCACGGGCTCTGGCGGGGTGAAGACCTTGGGGATATCCATATAGACGATGTCTTGCTCTTCTTCATAAGCAAGGCTCGCGTCCACCCGAATTTCGTGACGGACCGTAACAAAGAACATGGTGCCTGCGCGCCCCTGTTTCTCGTTGATCTTTAAAATGGTCGAGGTCTTGGTCGCGTGGTCACCAATGTGCAGGTCATGATGAAAGGTGCAGCGACTGCCAGCCCACATGCGCCGCGCCAAAGTGATCGGCGGCAAAAATCCACCACGCTTTGGATGACCGTCCGGTCCGATTTGATGACTGGGTGCACGTGGCAAGAAATAGAGCCAATTCCACACAGGCGGTAGGATAGCCCCCGCTGTCGCAAAGGTTGCCGGGTCCAAGTTTAAGGTTGCCGCCAGCCCTTGTGCCGGGCCGGGGGCAAGTATTTCTTCAAGCGTTTCCTGTCGTCCCAGCCAGTTAGTAATGGGTTCCTGTGTCATCACCGCACCCCCGTTGGAAAGCTGTTCCAACAAAAGGCGGCAGCATTCACGAACCAGAGATCATGGCCGCAAGCCTCGCACAAGGCGCAACTTGCCAGCACGTCGTTCTGCGGACGGTTTGCCTAAGGCGCTTCAATGCAACAAAGGTGGACGCTTTTGGTCAACCTTAGCCTGTCTAGACGAAGGCCTAACACAGCTTCAAAACACACCGGCATTGGCAAGTTATAGGTTTAGCGGCCTGTCTCGGTTCAGCATTTTCACGATTGGCACCGGCAAAAGGAGCACAGCCAGCCTTACCGATCCGTCTGCTTTCCGGCGCGGCGCAAGGTGGTTCTGACTGGACAAGAAGGGCATTTTGGCCGCCGTCAGTGTTTCAGTCTTGGCCGCACAATGAACGATTTGCCCCTCCCCCAAGTCGGGAGAGGGGCTAATCTGCTACCAAATTCGGACGCGGTTCTCTGGCGCGACATAGAGTTTGTCGCCTGGCTTCACATTAAACGCTTGATACCAAACATCGGAGTTCTGCACCGCCCCATTGACGCGGAATTGTGCTGGGGAATGAGGCCCGGTCTGGACTTGGTTGCGCAGGGCTTCTTCGCGTTGCAGGGCCCGCCAAACTTGGCTCCAAGCCAAGAAGAAGCGTTGATCGCCCGTAACACCATCTAAGACAGGCGCTTTCTTGCCATTCAGCGACAACTTATAGGCCAAATGGCCCACGACCACACCGCAATGATCGCCAATGTTTTCACCTAAGCCCAGTTGACCATTGAGCTTCAGGCCGGGCAAAGGTTCAAAGGCGCTATATTGGGCAACCATTTTTGCCCCAAGCGCCTTAAAGGCTGCGACATCGGCTGGCGTCCACCAATCGCGCAAGACACCATTCTCATCATATTTGGCACCTTGGTCGTCAAATCCATGGCCCATTTCGTGACCAATGACGCCGCCAATGCCACCGTAATTGATCGCAGGGTCTGCGAATTCATCAAAGAACGGTGGTTGCAGAATGGCTGCCGGGAACACAATCTCGTTGTAGCTGGGATTGTAATAGGCATTCACCGTCTGGGGCGTCATGAACCAACGCGTCTTATCGGTCTTCTTCTTCAGATCTTCGAGATCATTTTTAATTTCAAACGCTTGCACGCGGCGATCATTGCCCAGCGGGTCACCCGCTTTGATTGCCAAGGCGCTATAATCGCGCCATTTATCTGGATAGCCGATCTTGGGATTGAAGGTTGCCAGTTTCCGTTGCGCTTTCACTTTGGTTTCCGGCGACATCCAAGTCAGGCCTTCGATGCGAACTTTGAAGGCTTTGCGTAAGTTCTCGACCAGCACCAGCATTTTGGCTTTGGCCGATGGGCTAAAGTGGCGCGCCACATAGACCTGACCAACGCCTTCGCCCAAAGCGCCATTGATGGCTTGGGTTGCCCGCTTCCAACGCTCGCGCTGAACGGGTTGCCCATTCAGCGTCTTTCCGAAAAACTCAAACCGCTCATCATCAATCGCCTTCGGCAGCACGCTCGCGCTTGAGGAGAGTAGATGATAGGTCAAGTAAGCCTGCCAAGTCTCAACCGGTGTCGCTCTGAACAATTTCGCCAAGGGGCCAATTGCGGACACTTCGCGGACGACGCACTCTTGGATGTCATTGAGTTGCGCCGCACCTAGGCCAACGGCCCATGGGAAGTCTGGCGCAATTTCGTCCAATTGCGCACGGGTCTTCAAATTATAGGTTTTGGTGCGGTCCCGGCGATCGGTAACATTCCAATGGAGTTTGGCAATCTCGGTTTCCAAGGCCATGATGGAGGCGGCTTTGGCTTCCCCATCCTTTTGCCCGGCGAGGTTCAACATCTTGGCGATATGAACGGGATATTTCTCGCGCAGCGTTTTGAATCGCGCATCATCTTTCAAATAGTAGTCCCGCTCTGGCATGCCCAAGCCGCCTTGGCCGATTGAGACAATATAGCGATCTGGATTGCCGGCATCTGGTCCGATACCCCAGCCGATAGGGGAAGGTGTGGGTAGGTCGATCTTACCAAAAAGGGCTGCAATATCTTCATGGGTTTTGGCTGAGTTGATCAGCTCAATTTCAGGCTGGATAGGGGCGAGGCCTGCCGCTTCAATGGCGTCCGTATCCATCATGGAGCGATAGAAATCGCCAATCTTTTGCTCGATAGAACCTGGCGCACTGTCTTTGGCAGCGAGTTCGTCGATGATGGCGCGAACGTCGGCTTCGGCTTTGGCAGCCAATTGATCAAAGGCACCCCAACGCACCCGGTCGTCCGGAATGGGGTTGTTCTTCATGAAGGTGCCGCCGCCATAGTTCCAGAAATCGTCACCCGGCTTGATGCTTAGATCGCGCCCAGCCATGTCAAAGCCGAAGGTTCCGATCTTTGGCTTATTGGCCGCCGCCCAAACAGTGTCAGAGAGACCTGCCTGCATGGCCACCGCGACACCCATGCCGCCGGCACTGGAAAAGAGAAACCCACGTCTGTTCATTGTTTTGCCCCCGCATTGATTTTGGAAACTCATTTGAGTCAGCCTGTCCTTTTTGACAGCACCTGTCACATTGTCGAATTAACTTGCAGCAAGGTTTGCCAAACAAGTCCAGTCGGGCGACGATGAGGGTGAACATCTGATGCAGCCCGCGTTCAAGGAGGTAAAGCTATGTCACAAAACATTGGGCCAGCAGATGTTGCGGTAATCACGGGGGGTGCCTCCGGTATAGGCTTAGCCCTAGGCCAAGCGCTTGCTGCAAGGGGTGCAGCGGTTTTGCTGGCCGACATTGAAGGCCCGAAAGCGGAGGCCGCCGCCCAAAAGATCCGCGATCAGGGCGGGGCAGCACTTGGCTGTTTTGTTGACGTGGCTGACTCAGAATCTAACCAAGCCCTTGCAGACTTTGCCTTTGAGCGCTTTGGCCGGGTGACTTTGGTGTTCTTGAATGCAGGCATTGGCGCTGGCGGGGCGATCCACAAAGCTTCGCGTGCCAACATTGCTTGGACTTTTGAGGTCAATGTGATGGGAACTATCGAAGGCGTGCGCGCGTTTGCGCCGCGCCTACTAGCGCAGGACATCCCGTCACGTCTGATCATAACGGCCTCAGAGCATGGTTTGGGCTTGCCGAGCCGTGGTGGGCAAGCGACACCCTATACCGCGTCAAAACACGCCTTGGTGGGCCTGGCTGAGGCGATGGCGCGTGACTATGTCGATACGCCTTTGGCCGTTTCGGTGCTCTGCCCGGGGTTAGTCGTCTCAGAAATCTGGAACGGGTTTCGTAATCGCCACGAGAAATTTGGTGGCCCGCGTCAGTTAGATGCGGCGTTTGGGCGCGAGAACCAAGCGGGTCTGCCTGCCTCCGTCGCCGCAGAGCGTATCTTGCGCGGCATAAAGGCGGAAGAATTCTTCCTTTTCACCCATGGCAACGACATTGCCGAAGTTGCTAGGCCACGTGCAGAAGCGATTGAGGGGGCCTTGACGCGCTTCTGGGCGCGCGAAGGTGATGAGGCTTAATTTGCTTCACCTGCTCAGACCTAGAGAGCCTGAGCAGGTGTAGGCGGGTATCTTACGAACGACCGCGACGGGGCACGAAGGTGCTGTCACCCCCGCGACCGACATTAGCGCCACCGCGTGCGCCAGAGCGACCGAGGCTGACAGGCTTACCGCCGAAGGTCTTCTTGCCTGCAACTGGCTTGGCCGACTTGCGATCATCGGCACGGCCTTCAATGCGGGCTTCCCCGCGTGGGGCAGGGCCCTTGCGTGGGGTGTAATCGCGCTGGCCTTGGCCGTTGCGATGGCCAAACGCTTCGCTCCGCGCTTCATAAGCGCGTGGACGATCGCCTTGTGGACGATCGCCCCGAGGACGGTCATCGCGCGGGCGATCATCACGAGGGCGATCAGCAAAGGAACGATCATCACGAGGACGATCATCACGGGGGCGATCGTTACGTGGACGATCTTGGAAGCTGCGCTCTTCGCGCGGCTTTGAATGGAACGGCTTGTCATTGCGTGGACGCTCTTCCCGGCCGGCATCGGCTACGGGGCGCACATAGGCTGGACGCTCGGCCGCTTCAGGTGCACGGGCACCAAAGCGGTTTTCTTCGCGTTGTTGCGGACGGCCTTCATTGAAGACAGAGCCTGTTGCAAAGTTGCCAGCGCGCGGACGACGGTCACCGTCATCGCTGCGATCGCGGTTGGAATATTGACCACCACGAGGACCTGGACGGCCACCACGGCCACCTTCGCGGCCACCATCACGCGCCCCGAACTTGCCATCGCGACGAGGATCGTTGCGTGGCTCATACAGCGCTTCTTTAGGCCCTGTGCGGCGCAAAACGCCGATCACATCGCCATGCGCATTGGTTGGGGCGCTCAGCGTGTTGGAGGTTTCGCCAACGGTTTCCACAAAGATGGTTTCGCCATCTTCGTCATACTGAACTTCAGCAGGCTTAGGCGCTGCAGGACGTGGTGCCTTCATCAAATTGGCTGGGTCCATCTTGGTGATGGACTTTTTGATCAAGCGCTCAATCTGGCGCAAATTGTCCCGCTCATGCGGGGCACAGAAGGAGATCGAGATCCCTTCAGCACCTGCACGCGCCGTACGACCAATCCGGTGGACATAGGCTTCGGGTACATCCGGCAAGTCAAAGTTGAACACATGGGTGACGCCATCGACGTCGATGCCGCGTGCAGCCACATCGGTACATACCAACAGGCGGGTGTGACCTTTGCGGAAACGCTCCAGCGCATGCTCACGCGCATTCTGGCTCTTATTGCCATGCACAGCATCAACCGACATGCCTTGTTGTTCTAGCTTGTCGAGCACCTTTTCAGCGCCATGCTTGGTGCGAACAAAGATCATGGCGCGCTTAACTTCAGGCTCATGACAAATGGATTCCAGCAATTGCTGCTTGTTCACTTGGCTGGACATGATCAAGCGCTGGTCAACCCGCTCTGCGGCCGACGACAAAGGCGCGACTTGGATGCGCTTTGGATCGGTCAGCAATTCTTCAGCGAGGTGGGCGATTTCCTTCGGCATGGTGGCCGAGAACAAGCTGGTTTGACGGGCCTTCGGGATTTCACCAACAATCAGGCGGATTGGCTTGATAAAGCCCATGTCCAGCATCTGATCGGCTTCGTCCAAGATCAGATGCTCGACCATATCAAGGCGGATGGCGCGCTGTTTCATCAAGTCGATCAAGCGACCGGGGGTGGCGATCAGGATATCCACGCCACGCTCCATCGAGCGGATCTGCTTACGGATGTTAGCGCCGCCATAGACCAAAGCGCCGGACAGGCCGACAAACTTGCCATAGGTGCGCAAGCTGTCGGCGATCTGGCCAGCCAATTCGCGGGTTGGGCACAGGATCAGCGCGCGGCACGCGCGTGCGCCGGCATGGATGCGGCGTTCGCTCAAATGGTGCAGCAAGGGCAGCGCGAAGGCTGCGGTCTTGCCCGTACCGGTTTGGGCGAGGCCCAAAATGTCGAGGGATTGCATAGCCGGTGGAATGGCCTGCATCTGGATGGGGGTAGGGTGCTCATAGCCTTCGCCTGCGATGGCGTTCAAGATAGGCTCAGCAAAGCCGAAATCGGCAAAAGTAGTCATGGTTTAGTCGTCTTTCACACGTCAAAGCGTGCGGTATCGCCCCCGTCACTTGGGGTGCGCACACGCGTCTGGGACGGACCTGACCTTGAGTTGCTTCAAGTCAGGCGCGCCAAATAGGGCTTACCTTCGCCCGGTGTGGCCTCGCGAAATCAAACACGGCCACTTGCAACGCCCAGACGGCGGAAAGCGATGAAAGAGCCATTGTGGCTCTGATGTGGGACGTGCACTTAAACTCGGGCAGATCGGGGGGGCAAAAGCCCCTCACACCTGACTTAGCTGCCGAGTGCTTCCAGGATCGTTTTCGCACATAGTGCCATTAAAACGAGTGAAGCCAAGGCAAACACCGCGAAGCGCGCAGCCACCAAATTAACGGTCGCTTGCACCAGCGAATGCAGTACACGAAGGCCCACATAGCCCCAAGCCAGATAAATTGAAACCCCATCAGCCCAATTTCCCACATGCGCGGTCAAAGCCAGCGCGTAAAACAGGGTCGGTTGCTCGTGCAAATGGTTATAATTATGGGCAACTTGGGCCACTTTCATCGGTAAAGCGTCCAAACTACCCGGTTTTACCGCCCCTTGCGGGTCAATGTTGTGTTTTTGCATAGCTGGTAGTCGGGTGGCATACATCCACACCCACATGACCATAGTCCACGCAATCAGCGCCAAAATTGGTAGTAACATGAGAGGCCCTCCCCAGAGCATTAATGTAAGCGCGGCAGTCTAGGACGGGATTGGCACAATGGGAAGGTGGGGTCGCCGAGACGGCCTAATTCACCCCCGGCCCCAAATGTTCCCGTAGGAAAGCCTCAAGTTCGGTCAGCATCTGCTGGCGAGTGGCAGTTTTTGACAGCCAATGGTCTTCGCCACGCAGCTCGACCAGTTTCACATTTTTCCCGGCCGACTTTAGCGCGCTGGCCATGCCCGCACTTTGTTCAAAGCGCACCACGGTATCATCCCGCCCGTGCATGAGCAGGATTGGGGCATTTACGCTGTTGACCAAACGGCGTGGGGAAGCGGCCTCAATCGCGTCGCGATCGTCCGCTCCCATATGTTCCACCCAGTAATTGACAGAGTTGGACTTAGAGGCTCCAGCATCATCTTTTTCCTGTGAGATCATTTTGGGCAAATCTGAGACCCCGGCAACCGCCACGACACAGCGGTAGAGGTCTGGCGTCATGGTAGCACCCGCCAAAGCAGCATAGCCGCCATAGCTCGCCCCCACGATGCAGACGCGCTTGGGATCGCTTAGACCTTGTTTGACCGCCCAAGCGACGGAATCGGAGACATCATCTTGCATCCGTTTGCCCCATTGCCGCCGTCCGGCATCAGCGTGCGCCTGTCCAAAGCCAGTGGAGCCTCGAAATTGGGGCTGGATCACAACATAGCCGCGCGTCGCCATAAACTGGGCCCAATAGTCAAAGCGAGGCTCGTCGCGTGCTTCGGGTCCACCGTGGGGGAAGATAATGGTTGGCGCGTTTTTGATGTCCTGATCACCCGGCGGCAGAGTGACATAGACGGGAATTTCTACCCCATCGCGAGATTTAAACGTTGTTGCCTGAAGGCGGCCCATTTGAACATTTTTAAGGCTTGGGTACGCCTCATCAAAGCGATTAATTTTAGGGCCGTCGAGGTTCAGCAAAATATATTCTGGCGGTGTGCTGGGCGTCTCCATTCTGGCGACAATTTTCTTCCGGTCGCGGGTAAAGCTCATGATACTAATGATTCTATCTGGAAAGGTGGCTTCCAACGTGGCTTGTGCGTCCTGTAAATCCGGGCTGATCATCCGGTCGACAGGCTCCAGCCCGCCTAACGAAACACCATAAATGACTTCTGACCATGGGTCTTTGAAAATCGACTCAAGTTCCACGCCGTCAGCCCGCAGATAGGTTGTCGTCGCGCCGGTGACGGGGTCCATCGCGAACAGCTCACCAAATTCTGACTTGGACCATCTGCTAAAGACGATCTTACCCTGCTTAGACAATCCCATCAGTGTAATGGCTCGACTGGGCGTGTCATCGAGCCGCAAAACTTCTTTGAATCTTTTGCCCTCGTCGGACAGAAAAAGCTTTGTCGTCATGGCTTTTGGGTCATGGTCGACCCGTGCCAGCGGTTTGCCCGCTCGATCTGTAAGCCAATCATAAGTGTGCTCAGCACCCAGCGCGCGGGTAAAAACTTGTTTGCCGTCTGTTGCCACTTCAAACAGGTTCAGAGCGAACAAGCCCAAGTTACTTTCGTCATAAGCGGCCATCATGACGCGATTGGGCTTATCGGGCAGTGTGGAGATTAAGTAGACGCCCGAATTATACGTCCGAACGCTGTCGCCGGAAGTCAGCAGGTTGCGGATCCGGCCTGTTTCAAAGTCCATGGAATAGGTGCGGTAGAACTCAGTCTTAGAAGCAAATATCCGCAATGTATCGCTGGCTGTAATCAACACGTCACCGCCATCCTCAAATTGAATGCTGCGTAGCTTATTGGGCCCGACGTCAACGCCAATCTTCTTGTTTGTGGGCACATCGAGCACCCACACTTGGCTTTCCCCGTTCGCGCTTGTGTAGCCAAAGGCGATCCGGCTGCCGTCGGCCGAAATGGCCACTCTTGAAATAACCGGCGCGGCGGCAAAGGCTTCCGCTGTGGCTGGTGGCGCTTTGGCCCATCCCAAAGCTGGCCATGAGAGCGCCATACAGATTGATCCTGCTACAAGACCTAAGAGCCCATCTGTTCGCATGCATGCCTCCAATGAAGCCAGATTGCTACAGGCTTCCCGCTAAGGCAATCCCGGGTGCTGACGCGACCTTAGCGTCATCTGCTGGACCTCTGGAAATCTCAACATCAGCTTGCCAATCGCATCGGTCAGTCCCATGGTGGGTGAAAATCAAGCTCTGGGGGCTCTAATGCGTTCATTACTTTTATCCACCGTTCTAGCTTGTGTCGCCGTAGGTGCCGTCCACGCACAGACGTCGCCGGCACCATCGCCCGCTACCTTTATCCACGTCGGTCGCCTGATTGCAGAGCCTGGTACTGCGCCAACAAATGCCAAGACCCTGATTGTGCGTGATGGCAAGATTGAAGCTATTCGCGACGGCTATGTCGCCCCTGCAGCGGGTGCCAAGTTGGTCGACCTGAAGGCCAAAACCGTCCTGCCCGGGCTGATCGACAGCCACGTCCACCTGCTCTCCGAATTATCGCCGAATAGTCGTCTGAATGAGGTGACCAAGGAAGAAAGTGATCTAACGCTAGATGGCTTGGTCAATGCGCAGAAGTCTCTGAAGGCTGGTTTCACAACGGTCGTCGATTTGGGTGCGGATGGTCATCACACGATCTTCGCTCTACGCGATCAATTTGCTTCAGGCCGCCTGATGGGCCCGCGTATTCTGGCAGCAGGTGCCGCGCTTAGCCCAACGGGGGGGCATGGGGATGTGCACGGCTTCCGGGAAGACATCATGCACGTCATGGGGCCTGAAAGCGTTTGCAATGGCGTCGATGATTGCCGCCGCGCGGTACGCGAACAGGTCAAGGCTGGTGCCAACATTATCAAAGTCACCGCTACCGGGGGCGTGTTGAGCAACACGGCCAGCGGCCTTAGCCAACAATTCTTCGATGATGAGCTCAAAGCCATTGCCGATACGGCGCATTTACTTGGCAAAACCGCGACCGCCCATGCCCATGGCAAAGGCGGGATCGAGGCCGCTCTCCGTGCTGGCTTTGATAGTATTGAGCACTCCAGCTATGCGGACGCAGAGACCTTCGCCCTCTATAAGGCCAAAAATGCTTGTGTGGTGCCAACCTTATTGGCCGGCACAACCGTCACCGAAATGGCCAAGGCTGGCGGCACCTTAACTGGCGCGCAGGCTGCCAAGGCTTTGACCGTCGGCCCACTCATGGTCAATATGCTCAGCAAAGCGCGTGAAGCGGGCGTCTGCGTGGTGTTCGGCACCGATAGCGGCGTCTCCCGTCATGGTGACAATGCGCGCGAGTTTGAGCTGATGGTCCAAGCGGGCTTCACCCCGGCCGAAGCGCTGCGCAGCGCGACAGTCGGTGGCGCCGCCCACCTTGGCCTGTCCGATCAAATCGGCACCTTGGCACCGGGCAAAGCTGCAGACCTTGTCGCAGTGACGGGCGATCCATTGACCGATATCTCCGTCCTGCGCAAAGTTGAATTTGTGATGGTGGGTGGCCGTATCGCGAAGGAATAGGGGGGGCCTTCAAAGCCCCTCTCCCCAAGGGGCGAGGGGAGTGCGAAGAGATAAAAACTTATCCCCCACCCACCAAAGCCCGGATAACCTAAGCCCATCTCCGACGAGAGGGCGTTGTTGCTGCAGCGGTGACACCGGTTGGGGATGGGTAAGCGGGACTAATCGGGGCAGACGTGGCTGCCTCGTGTTTTCATGAGGATTAGCTGTCCT
>VYMA01000165.1_pt1 | contig 18313 bp, 12 predicted proteins | sample 5109851 | NCBI WGS metagenome assembly VYMA01 (sample SAMN12291814, study PRJNA351875) | freshwater metagenome | isolation source: freshwater lake | place: USA: Michigan, Wintergreen Lake | collected 2011-08-02
TCCATAACCTTACACATTTGTTACGGATGAATTGAGCAGTACGAATAGCATCGTCTATGGCTTGATACTGTTGAGTTTTAGCTTTAACTTTAAACTCTAAGACAAACATTTTACACACGGGGTACTTAGATAAAATCAGTATAGCACACTAAAAGTTAAGTTAACAAGATATAGTTTAAAAAGCCGTCCTAAAAGGACGGGGCTTTAACCCAAAATTTCGGTAAAACTCGATCGACTCGCGCTACCATATAGCGAACAATTTCCGGAGGAGTGTACCAAACTCCCAATTCTTTGCGTAAATCCGGATCAAAAGCTTGCAGAAATGGTTCATAGAAATACTGTACCGCTTGTCCTTCATCGAATTGACGAAAAAATTCCTCTCTTCGTACTCGATTTAAAGCTGCACCGGTCCAGTTCAAGACTTCTACTAATCCCAAAGATTTTAACTTACTCGGTGCGGCGATCTGCTCAAATAGGATCGCTAACATGGGAACATGGAGATGATGGGCTGCGGATTTCCAATCGAACTTATCCTCGCGATTGAGGTTTTCCTTGTGCCATAATACCCAAGCAGAAAATAAACCATAAAAGAGGGTTTGCACGAGGGTAGAACGAAAAAATTTATCTCCGCGTTCTTGTTCAAATTTGATACCTAGGGCATTTTCTAAAGCTTGACGAATATTGGCCAGAGCGGGAAGATCGGAATGATGTTCTAAACGTGCTTTTGCGTCGCGTGCATAGGAAGCGAGGAACCAAGCAACATCAGCCGGTGAAGTGATAGGAGCCGCCTGTAAAAGCACTCTCTTTAGGTATTCTAAGAGGCTATCACCCTGTTCGGCGGCAAATTTGGATGGATTTGAGGTTTTTAGCCAAAACTCGGCTTCTGACGGGGCTAAACTATAGGCTTCTAATTCTACCGGTTGACCTTGGCTATTGCGACCAATGAGCAGAAAATCGCGATAATTGGTGACTAATACTTGACCGTATTTTTGCCAGTATTTTTGTACTTGCTCGCTGGCGGCGATTTTTTTGATATCTTCTTTGGTTCCCTTAATCTCGATCGCGCCTCTTTCGGGAAAAACCGCCGTAAAAGGCTCTAATTCTTGATTTTTGGGGAATTGATCGACGTTAAAAAGTCCCCCGTCCGGCAATCCCGCACCCTGATTTCTGAGGTTGATAATGCAGCGCACTCGCGGTTTTAGGGTTTTACCGATTTCGTTCAGGAGAGTTTCAAGAGTGCCGTAGTAGGAGGTTTCTTTTACCGCTGCTTGGGAGGAGTAGATTTCTTGCAGGTTGCGAAAATAGTTGACGAGGGGATTCATAAAAGTGGCAGGAACATCACCCAGTTAAGAATAATTACCCAGTCACGAACAGAGTGCCGAATCTCTAATACATAGATCGCAAAGTTCTGTAATAACTGGATTGATTTAATCCATAGATTTTTTGAAAAGATTCATGAATGTAAAAACTATCTAATCCAAGAATCAACTTAACCCATATATATCCTTTTTGGATTAACAGGTTATGCAGAAATTCACTCGGTCTCTCGATAGTCATACTATTAAAAATATACTTGTCAAAGGGGAAATCTGCGAGAATTCTCGTTTCAGCACCTTCTACATCTATAGACAGGTAATCGATCACCTCGGAAGCTTTGTGTTCCTCTAAAATATTCGCTAAAGTTTTCGTTCTTAACAGTCTGACTTCTGCATTTTTAATGTTTTTTTTTCTGTTATCGGTATCTTCATCGATAATTCCTCCATGAAGATCGCTGCAAATAAAATCAATTTCTTTCTCTCGGTCATCCACACAAACATTCAAGCAAATAGCACTTCTATTTATTTTTAGCTGTTCAAAATATATCGGGTTTGCCTCAATACAAATGCCCGACCATTGATAGCATTTTTCTAACAAATAAGTGTTATTGATTTTTATCCCATCCGCAGAACCTATCTCGACAAAATAACCCTTCTCTTTGTGATCGAAGGCCTCATTAATGACCCAGTAGTCCTGTGCAGCTTGCGATAAACTTTTTCGACTGGTAAGTCGCTTCTCCCGTAAAATTTTATATAAAGAACTCTGTTTTAAAGAATCGGTGATATTTGGCGGCAATAACTTTTTAAAGCTATAGGCGGAATCCCCTAAAATCTTATTAATGTTTGGCATTTTGAGTTCTTACGGTCTTGCGTAAAGTATATCTAAATTTTCTGTTAAACTCTACCATGTATTTTTCAAAAAGTCAAGTGGTATTTTATCGGAGATACGGCTAATTTCTCAGTGCGAGTAGAGAGTTATGGCATTTATCTCAGTGGTGAGGGACAAAGTTTTCGTTTTGGGGGGTCGGGTGTCGGTAGTCGATACCAAATTAGGTTACACTTTATCTTGAGAAAGGCTGTAACCCCTGATGGTATATTTTGGCCATAGTATAGCTCGTTAGTTTAGATTTGTTCAATTGGAGAAATAAGATTAGATAAAATTTCGTTCCATTTTAATTTATAAATAGTTTGTAATTCCTAATCTATTTCAATCAGATGGGAATAGATATTGATAAATTCTTCTGGAGATGATATCAGTCTCAGATAATATTTAATTGTCGGTATAATACCATTGGTGATTATTTGACAACCATGGTTGTTTTTGATAGTTTGAATCTCAGACATGATTAATTCCACTTCTGTGGGTTTAACATCAAAAGATGATAGGATATAATATCTTCTCGGATTAAATTTAATAATTTTATCTTTAGCAATTAATTGTTTTCAAAAATATGTTTCTTAATGGCAATAGCCAACTCTTGAATCATGGGAATACAAACCGAATTACCCACCTGTTTATAAGACTCAGCTAAGTTAGGATGAATTTGAAAACTATCGGGAAACTTCATCAGTCGATAGCATTCTTGGATAGTTAATTTACGCACCTGATCTTGTTCGGGTATGTAAATAAAAAAACGTCCAGATGTTTCCTGAGATGGTATAGTGGTCCAGAAATGCTAAAGGGTTGACAGGGAAATCCTGCTGTCAACACTTCAAAATCAGGGAGGTCATGGATAGCAATTTTTCTAATATCTTGTTCGGGAATTTCTTGAAAATTATTGAAATATACTTTTCGACAGTTTTCGTTTATTTCACAAGAATATACACAGTCATAACCAACGCTCTCGAAAGCTAATCTAAATCCTCCAATACCAGCAAAAAGATCGATAAATCTGAGTTTTTCGTTTGTCATTGCAAAATTATGACACCAAAGAAATTAATCAATGGGTGCGTTAACAAAGCGTAACGCACCCCAAAGAAATTACACCGAAGTTAAGGTTTTCTCCGCGCTAATTTGCGCTTCGGGACTATCCGCTTCCGAGGGGGGAACCACTTGCCAGAATTGACCGAGATAGCTATCCCAATTAGCTAAAATTAACTTACCTTTGGGGCTATTAGTGCGTTCTACATGGGCCTCAATTAAAGATTTTAACTGTTCAGCGCCAGCAGCCGTGCCAACCCGTTGAATCTTGACAATTTCGGGGTTAAGTTTCTCCGGTAGGGATTGGTCGAGGATATAAGCTAATCCCCCTGTCATCCCGGCGCCGACGTTGCGACCGACGGAACCAAGCACAACAATTACCCCCCCGGTCATATATTCACAGAGGTGATCCCCGGCCCCTTCGATAACTGCTTTCGCGGTGGAATTGCGGACAGCAAAACGTTCACCAGCGCGACCATTCGCGTATAATACCCCACCGGTGGCCCCGTAGAGACAGGTATTACCGATGATAGCGTTATCTTCGGGCTGATAGTTGGCGTTTTGGGGCGGTAAGATGACAATTTCGCCGCCGTAGATGCCTTTACCCACATAATCGTTAGCTTCTCCCTCTAAATGGAGATTGACACCGGGTAAATTAAATGCTCCGAAACTTTGACCAGCTGCACCCTGGAAATTGAGCTTAATTTTGCCTTCAAAGCCGTCATTACCGTATTTTTGGGCAATTATCCCCGCAATTCTCGCCCCCACGGAGCGATCGGTATTGACAATCCTGTAGGTTTTGCTGACGGTTCCCTGTTGCTCGATCGCCCGTTTAATCTCGCTATCTGCTAGAATCTCGTCATCGAGGACAGCACCGTTACTATGTACTTCCTCGTGCTGCAACCAAGAGCGGTCTCGGCCATCGGGTAAATTTAACAAACAATCGAGATTGAGAGATTCTGTCTTAGTTAAACGAGCATCGGAGCGCACTTTTAACAGATCTGCTCGGCCAATCACCTCATTTAAACTGTGATAGCCTAATTTCGCTAATAATTGCCGCGTTTCCTCAGCCACCAAAGTGAAGAAATTGACCACATGAGCGGGAATTCCCGAAAAACGAGCGCGGAGACGTTCCTGCTGGGTAGCGACTCCCACAGGGCAATTATTCGTGTGACAGACGCGGGCCATGATACACCCCTCGGCAATCATAGAAATGGAACCAAAACCGAATTCCTCCGCACCCATGAGAGCAGCCATGAGGATATCCCAACCGGTTTTTAGTCCCCCATCCGCACGCAAAATCACCCGATGACGCAGTTGATTTTCCATTAACATCCGATGCACTTCCGTTACTCCCAATTCCCAGGGACTACCTGCGTGTTTAATCGAACTTAGGGGTGATGCACCTGTACCACCATCGTGACCAGAAATCTGGATAATATCAGCGTTAGCTTTGGCAACTCCGGCCGCAATTGTGCCGATACCGATCTCAGCCACTAATTTGACGGAAACTTTGGCCCGGGGGTTAATTTGGTGTAAATCGTAGATTAATTGCGCTAAATCTTCGATCGAGTAGATATCGTGGTGAGGAGGGGGAGAAATCAAAGTTACTCCCGGTTTTGATCGCCGTAACATGGCAATATAGGAACTGACTTTTTTCCCGGGTAATTGACCTCCTTCTCCCGGTTTTGCTCCTTGGGCCATTTTAATCTCTAGCTGTTTTCCACTCATTAAGTATTCGGGGGTGACTCCAAAACGTCCCGAAGCTATCTGTTTAATGGCAGAATTGGCCGTATCACCGTTTTTTAAGCCGTTTAGGTGGGGCATAGTCACAGAATGTCCCTCTGCATCCACATCGCTTAAGCTGGTATAACGGATCGGATCTTCTCCCCCTTCTCCGGAATTGGACTTACCTCCGATGCGATTCATGGCGATCGCTAGGGTTTCGTGTGCTTCCCGTCCCAAGGCACCGAGGGACATTCCCCCTGTGCAGAAGCGTTGCAGGATACTTTCGATCGATTCTACTTCTTCGATCGGAATCGGTGCGCGATCGCTGTTAAATTCTAATAGATCGCGTAAAGCGGTGACAGGTCTTTGCTGTAAGATTTGACGATAGGTTTCGTAATGGTCGTATCCTTCACCTTGGGAGTGAGCAGCCACTGCTTTATGGAGTGCTTTCGCCATTTCTGGGGAATTCATGTGGTATTCTCCCCCCGGACGGTAGTTGACAAAACCGTAGTTTTCTAGTTTTTTGGCCGTAAGATTGGGGAAAGCTTTGCTGTGGAATGCGATCGCTTCTTGGGCCACCTCCGCAATGCTTAAACCCCCGACGCGACTGGTAGTACCGTTAAAAGCTAGTTTAACTAAATCTGCCGATAATCCGATCGCCTCGAAAATTTGCGCCCCATGGTAGGAAGATAGGAGAGAAATACCCATTTTCGAGAGGATTTTCAGTAATCCTGCTTCTACGGATTTGCGGTAATTAATTAGGGCTTTTTCGAGGCTAATAGCTTCTAATTTGCCGTTTTCCATCAATTTCTGCGTTTTTGGCTCGATCCACCACTGGGCGATCGTTTCTAACGCAAGATAGGGACAGACTGCGGAAGCGCCATAACCAATTAGACAAGCGAAGTGATGGGTACTCCAACATTGGGCCGTATCGATAACGATCGAAGCTTTTAAACGCAAGTGTGAGCGAATCAGGTGATGATGGACAGCACCAACAGCTAATAATGGGGGAATATAGCTAGTTTTTTCGTCAATAGGAGCAGTTCTGTCACTAAGAATTAAAATTTCCGCTCCCGATTCTACTTTCTTGGCGGCCTCAGCGCACAAATTAGCGATCGCATCTTCTAATCCCCCCGGTCCGGTGGTCAGATCATAAAGGGTAGAAAGTTCGGCTGTTTTGTAGCTAGAGGTTTTAACTTTGGCTAATTCCGCATTATTGAGCAGGGGAGAGTCTAATTTCAGTAAATGTGCGTCATCAACCCCTAATTTAAGGATATTACCCCGTCGTCCCAGATACATAGTCAAGGACATGACTAAACTTTCCCGTAAAGGATCGATGGGAGGGTTAGTAACTTGGGCAAAACGTTGTTTAAAGTAATCGTAGAGAAGATGGGGTTTACTGGAGAGGACTGCTAGGGGAGTGTCATCACCCATACAGAAAGTCGGTTCTTTTCCCTGTTCTGCCATGGGAACGATAATCATATCCACATCTTCGGCAGTATAACCGAAAGCGGTTTGCAGGGGAAGGAGATTACTAGGAGCGGGAATGTCGATCGCTGTTTCTTTGTCAATAAAGGTGCGTTGGGATTTCACCCATTCACCGTAGGGATTAGATCGGGCAATTTCCTGTTTAATCGGCCAATTACGCTTAATTTCGCCTTTTTCCAGATCCACCGCGAGCATTTGACCGGGGCCGAGACGACCTTTTTCCATAATGGTGGTTTCATCAAGGGGAATAGTTCCCGCTTCCGAGGAAACGACGATATAACCGGTGTTAGTAATGCTATAACGGGCCGGTCGTAAACCGTTGCGATCCAAACAAGCGCCGACGATTCCCCCGTCACTGAATACCAGTAAAGCTGGACCGTCCCAGGGTTCCTGTAAACCGCTATAGTATTCGTAAAAGTCGATAATTTCGGGATAATCCTGTAAATCTGGCTGATTATTGTAGGCCTCCGGCACTAGGATCATAGCTGCTTCTAGGGGACTGCGACCAGTTCTCACCAATAATTCTAGGGCGCTATCGAGGTTATAGGAGTCGCTGTTAGCGGGGTTAACAATGGGAGTCAGGGATTGTAATTCTTTGTGGGTCCAACCTTCCGTTTCTAAAGCGGGTTCCCGGGCCGACATCCAGTTAATATTGCCTAAAAGGGTGTTAATTTCGCCGTTATGACCCAATAAGCGCATCGGTTGAGCGAGGGGCCATTTTGGTTGGGTATTGGTGCTAAAACGTCGGTGATAAATGGCGAATTGACTGCTATAGGCGGGATTTTGCAGGTCTAGATAGAATTCTCGCAGTATTTCGCCCCGTACCATCCCTTTATAGACAAGGGTGCGACAGGAAAAGGAACAGAAATAGAAATCATCGGCCAGTTGCTTACCGACTTCAGAACGGGCAATATAGAGTAGGCGATCGAATTGAGAACCGGCTAAATCGGGGGAAGTAACCAGAATTTGCTCGACAAAGGGTTGATTTTCCCTTGCTTGTCTTCCGAGGGTTTCAGGACGGACGGGAACGGTACGCCAGCCTAAAATCTTAATATTATATTTATTGACAATTTCCTCGATATGTGCTTTAGCGTCGGCTCGTTCTTGGGTTGCTTGGGGAAGAAAGACCATCCCCACCCCTAGACGCTCAGATTCTGGCATATTTAAGCCATTTTCGACGAACCAAGGAGCGAGGACATACCTGGGGATAGCGGTCATCATACCGGAACCGTCACCGGAATCCTGATCGGCGCTGCAGCCTCCCCGGTGTTCCAAACAACCTAAGGCTAAAAGGGCCTGTTCAATCAGTTGATGGCTGCCAGAACCGCGCACATCGGCAATAAAACCGACTCCGCAAGCGTCCCGTTCCTCTACGAGCCATCGGGGACCCCAATAGGGATCGATTTGGTGTATATTGTCGGTTTTTAGGTTATTTTGTTGCGCCATAGAAGTTATCCTTACGGTCGTTGTCTAGAAGGGTGAGATAGCTGGTCTGCTGAAAGGGTCAATCTAGAATAGAATTTTTTTTGATCTTGCCGTTTCGATTGTCGCTGATTTTTCCTAATTTTTGCCTGTTGCCATCTTTATCTTGGCCAGTCTGAGGAATCACAGGGGATCTACCATGATATAGTAGCTCTCAGGAATTGTCATCGAAAATCCCCTGGATGGGGGTGAAACATCTAAATTTCCCTGTTCTATCAATTGCCAGCCAAATATATAGCGTTTCTGATTCACAAGAGGTACATTCACGATTGTGAACAGCTTAATCAGCAAAGGTTTAAGTGTGCCGCACAGATGCGAGAACCGCTATATACCTTTATCTTCTTACAATAAACCAAAGACCACATTTGATCACACTCTATAACTAATTGGCCTTTTGATTTTTCAACAAACCTTTACTTAACGGGGGACAGCCACCAATTTATTGTTGACCCTTCAGCTTCGGGATGGGTCAACATAATTTTGTAACCATGACCAACTTACACCTGTAACTCTGGCAATACTTCCTGGAGAAATTCCTGATAAATTTCTGGAACTGAATAGTTTTTCGTTGGGGCCAGTTAACCATCTATGGATAAAAGAAATTAGCATAATGTTTTTTAGATTGGGATAACAGGTTAAGATTCTCTAAAACCAAGGGCGATTTTGACAAGTAATATCGACTATTATAAATAAGGACAAGCCTAACTGTTTCGCCTGTAATCTGGCACTCCTTCTACAGCCTTTATCGTCAAGGTGAAGCACAATCTAAGAAACGCTGTAATAGCTATTTCAGTCATTTATTTGATTGGCCTTTACTTCAATCATAGCATCTAGAACGCAATAGTCCTGAATCACAAAGAAGATTGAAGAATACATTTTGCTTCCAGTAACAGTAACTTTTCATTCTCAAAAACCGTGCATTGTTCCTTGAGATTAGTAAGGACAGGAACAGAACCTTGTTCTAACTTTTGTAAAGCTTCTTCGGTGGCAGGCTGAAACTGTTTTAGCCAAGAATTGTTACGAACATAATCAGAAGTTAAAGACCCCTTGTCTAATAACCAAAAATCTATTCCATACTTGTTAATAAAAGTTTTGACTACTTCTAAATTATCGCTATATTGAGAGTTAATAGAATCAGTTACTCGTGAACGAAACTGATTGTAATAGCCTAGCTCATAAGGAACATCAAATTTGGGGGCAGCTAAAACTGAACGTTGGGCAAAGCTTGGTAAATTAGATGCTTCGTTGGACAGGGAAGCAATTAGTATATCTTTTGGTTGTTGTGCCAAAAACTGATATAGTTCTTTTTCCATTCCATAGTTATAACCATGAGTAGAGGTGAGATTTAAAAAACGACTGGGATAGAGTAGAAAAATTATGGCTAGGAGTAATACAATTACCTGAGCTAATATTTGTTTTTTATTCTGGAGTTTTTGGTTTTTATTATTACCCTGAGACACCCATTTTTCTAGGAAGCAAATAAAAGCATCTACAACTATAATTAAAGTCATGGCACTAGCCAGACAAATAACATACAAAAGTGAGTGGGCATAGCGACTGGGAAGATAAAGCTTGAATAGCAAGGCATGGGCTAAAAAGAATAGAAATAAAGATATAAAAATGATTTGGCTCAGAATTGTAGTGGCAGAAGTAACCCGATTGGCTAAAGGAAAACGAGATGGATAGCGTAGTAAAATCGGTAAGAATAAGCCTAAGAATAAAATTTGACTAGAAAAAAGCCAATTAAGTTGTAAACTACTGCGACTATTTCTACTAGCAAACCAGTAATTCCACCAGTTTTGACCAAAAAATACTACTGAACCTCTGGTCTGAAACTGTGGAAAACTTTTAGCCTGTGCGACCGTAATCATTGGTCCATATTCGGAAGAACTCAAAACATAGGGTAAAAGCACCAAAAAAGTGACAACTAATCCTGCACCGCATAAAAGAAAATTACTTGGCTCTAGGGACGGATGCGGCCATCCTTTTTGCCAACGTAATAGTCTTAAAACCAGAATTCCACCACTTACAAGAAGATAGGGTGGATAAAATAAACCTTGCAGGACAATAGTCACTAAGCAAGGCCAGAAAGAGCGGCGTAGTAGATAGTATAAAAATGCTAAAAATAGTAAAGGACCAAAAGCTCTTGGTGTACTACCAGACAGTAAGACCCCAGTAATTTTTTGATTGAGTAAAACGGTAAAAATAAATCCCACTGCTGGCACAGGTAACAACTGTCGTGCTAAAACAAAGCCATAGCTTGTTGTCAGCAAAAGCAAGGGGATAGGCAACAATTTACTCAAAAGGATGGGGTTGATTCCTAGACTAGCAAAGGTACGATAAAGTGCAGTATAGCCGGCTGGTAGAGATGATAAAAAGTAGTCACCTATAAAATCTTGAGGGAATAGAGATGATTGCCAAAAACGCAATAGCCAAGTTACATGAAATCTGGCATCTTCTTGGATAGCATATTCACTATTAAAACCAGCTTTTACCAAAACAATAATGTTAATTATTGCCAAAATTAAACTTAAACTGAACCAAAAGAGATTTCTGGCACTGAAAAATTTTTCTGTGGGGGCAGTTAGCCATCTATGGATAAATGAAATAAGCATGATGTTTTTTAGATTGGGATAATTAGGTTAAAATTCTCTCAAACAAAGTGCAATTTTCACAAGTAATATCCACTATAAATAAGGACAAGCATAACTGTGTTGATTTACTAGAGTGTTTATTTCGCCTGTAGTGGGTATCACTGGGAGAGTCCACTATTTCACTGGTTCTTGTTAAGAATAGTTGAATTAAACAAATTAAAGTCAAAATAATTGGAAAAATTTTCCACACGACTTGACATTTAATTTCTACTATAACTTTACTTATTATGGCTTGCGTACTTAACCAGTAGTTCAGTTAACACCTCTCCAAATTGTCACAAAAAATGCTGACTATCCCGATATTTACTATCAAGTTCGTTTATCAATCATGTCTGCTAAAAGAGCAAACATTCCTGTTTGGGTTGTCGCTATTAATAGCAGTATAGTTCTTTCTGTGAGATCTTGATAAATAACAAGATCTTGAATTAAGGTAAATAAAAACCAAAGGAAGAAAAACCCAGAAATCGGTAGAAAAACCCGAAGTGGTGCAAAATACATTCCCACCCTGAGGATTAACTGGACAAAGCGCAAAGTATCGCGGATAGGCTTAATTTTACTCTTGCCTTGGCGAGCAAAATAGTCAATCGGTTCATAATGGACTAAATAACCATTAGTTAACATGGCTAGGGTAATCGTAGTGGTAAAACTAAAAGTATCGGGTAAGATAGTAAAAAATCTCTCTACCACGCTCTTACGAAAAACCCGTAAGCCACTATTAAGATCCAGAATGCGACTATTGGTAATCCATTCGGCAAAACGGATAAGAAACCACTTAGGAATTTTGCGAATTGTTGGATAAACGACATTAGCACCAGTGCGCGCCCCGACCACCATATCGGCCTTCTCTAGCAGGGCAACTAATTGGGGAATTCTTTCGTTAGGATAGGTTCCATCCCCATCCGTAATCACGATTGCCCCATATTTAGCCTGTCTAATTCCCGTTTTTAGCGCCGCACCATAGCCACGATTTCTGGGATGTTCGATTACCCTAAATGTCATCAATTCCTGAAGTTCTCGCAAGATTTCACCCGTTCGATCCTTAGAACCATCATTAACCACCACAATCTCATAGGTACAATTAGAGAGTTTTAGTTGTTCTTGGAGAAGTTCTAAAGTCGGAGTAATACCCTTTTCCTCATTGTAGACGGGAATGACAATAGAAAAAGCATCACTGATCTTCTTTCTTGCTGAACTTGACGATAATTTACTCTCCAATTTTGTACTGCTTTCCATTATTTCTAGGTGAATTGTTATTAGTTTATCCGCTAATTATGATTGGTTTCTTCCGGTATATCCTGGTCAGAGTTAACTATAAGTAATCGTGTAAAATCAATTTCCTAGTCGAGACGGGAGACGGGAGACGGACATCAGTTATCATTGGTCTGACTGTCTTTTCACTGATTACCGATTACTGATCACTGTTTACTGGTGACAGACATAAACAGCATTCGACCGAGATTGCGCTGAAGCCTGACAGAGTAGCGCCTTAGATGTGTAATTAATTGGTTCTTCGGTTTGTCTTATGCAATGGACGGGGTTATAAGGAATGAAACCCTTATAGAGACAGACATGGCTGCGATTTTTGTCAATTGTTTTCGTCTAGAGCGAACTAATCAATAATTAATTTTGCTTAGGTACATAATCATATTTAGTCGAAGGCTAAAGGGCGTCAAGAAAAACTCTTCCTCAACCGATCAGAACTTTCTGACTGTGTCTATCTAGTATATTCAATTTGTGCTGAACAGTTGTCAAGTAATCAACCGATTAGGAGTCTCTGTACTGATTTACTTGCTCAGGGGAGTTTGAACAAGTCCTCAACCGCTCATAACTTTTTGTACGCAGCCAGTATATCAGTGTATATTGAACAGTTGTCAAGTCCTTCAAAAAAAATTAAGGAATAGATTTATGGCAGAAAAATTAGGCATCGATTATTTTGACACAAACCGTCCCCTGGCGAAACTTCACGGCAAGACCACCCTGCAAATGCGCCGCAAAATGTATGATTTTTTAGAGAATGCCGTGGATGGTGTGAGGGGAAAAAAATTTTTAGACCATGGTTCCACACCAGAAACCACCAGACAAGCGAGTAATTGCTTGATTCGCTGGTTGTTGGAAGACGATGCTAGGGTTTATGCCTGTTCTCCTGAAGAAATTAGCCATTTAGCGGCAGTTTTTCCCGGATTAGTTGTCCTTGATTGGCCTCCCACACCTTCCCAAGTAGAAGGAATTGACTATATCATCTCATCGGCAGTTATTGAACACGTCGGCAATGAACAATCGCAGATTGAATACGTCAGCAGCCTGCTGCGATTATGTCCCCGCTTATTTATCACCACTCCTAATCGCTACCACTGGCTAGAATTTCATACGCGCTTGCCCCTCTTGCACTGGCTGCCGAGAAGTTGGCATCGCGCTGTCTTAAACTTAATTGGGATGAAGTTTTGGGCTAGTGAAAAAAATCTGCGCTTGCTTGCGGAAGATGAATTTGCCCGTATTATTGAACAAGCTGCCCGAATTAATGGTTTAAAAGTTACTCTCCACTGGTATAAGCCGAAATTTCTGGGCTTAGTGTCTAATCTCTGCGTTTTAGTTAACTAAGGCTGTCAGTCCTAAAACCACAAATCTATTCCTGGCCACAAACATAAAATAAGTAGGGAGGCACAATTATTTGTAGGATGGGTTAGCGGTAGCATAAACTATGCGGGCGTTGGGTTTCATGCTTCAACCCAACCGGAGTTCATCTTATATTTAATTCCACCCACCTACTTAAGTTATCAAAAAAAGACGAAAAGAAAGGACTTTTTCCGATAATAAAGGGCAGGTTTAACCCTGCCCTTTGCTCCGCTTTTTTGGCACTGATTAATGATTAAACCTCTTGCGTAATTAATTTTTCAGGGTTCAAAAACTGCAAAAATAAGGATTAAATGGCATAAAATATGTAAATAGACCATTTAACTGATTATTATTTATTCTTAATTCTCCTGACTACTGACTACTGGCTACTGACTCCTAATCCTAACAACAATTTTTGATTTTTACAAGAGGTCTATTAATGATTAACGTCAGTTCGGGATCAGGGGGGAAGGAAAAGGCGGCGGCTAGTAAGCTGAAAAATATATAACCATATCCTCGACAAATCCAGTACTCCCAACTCCGGTGCAGTCTTAACGAGTAATTTAGGTAGTCAACAGCTGATTATTGGAGCAATGGGGTCAAATTCAGGACAAAACTTTCCCTAAAGAGGCGGGTAAATCGGCTAATTTTTCTACCACTGTCACCCCAGCTTCTTGAAAATGACGTAAGCTATCTTTTCTGGTATTCTTAGCGGCAACAGAGTAGGAAAGTTGGTTAGAAATAATTGTTTCTGTATCGCCGAAATTGGTTTCAATCGCTGCATTTAACCCCACAAGATAGGCAATCACTGGTTTTTTGATCGCCGAGGCAATATATTTGGCTGCCTCGATTTCGGCCTTTCCCCCCACCTGACTGACGAGGAGAATCGCCTCGGTATTGTCATCTTCCTCAAAAACCTGCAACCATTGGGACAAATTTGAGCCAATAATGCCGTCAGTCCCCAAATTTACCGCCATAGATTCACCATAACCGGCCGCTGTTAAAGTTTTCGCCACTTCATCCCCTATGCGATCGCCACGGGTGATCAGACCGATTGTCCCCGATTGATAAAAACTGGGTTCACAAATACCCAACCAAAGATAATTGGGAATAATCACACCCTGGCTGCCGGGGCCGAGAATTAATGTCCCGGTGGCACTAGCTATCTTTAATAATTCCACCAGATCCAAGGGGGGAACTCCGGGGGTGACGATAATTAATTGGGGAATGGCTGCTGCGATCGCTTCTAAGGCCGCATCTAGGACTTGATTGGGGGGAACTAAAATTAAACTGGTCTTGATTTCTCCCGCTTCAGCAACGGCCTCGGCCACTAGATCAAACACTGGTATCTCTGCGATTATCTCACCACCGTGGCCACTAGCCACCCCCGCTACTAAACAGGTTCCCTGGGTTTTCAATCTTGCCGCATAATATTTGCCTAGGGGTCGATCGATCCCTTGCATAATTATCTGATCTTTATCTGTCCATTTCATATATTAAGTGTTGGGATTTGTTTCAGTAATCAGTAAACAGTAAACAGTAATCAGTGAGACATTGTTGATGGAAGTTTTTTTCAGTAAACAGTAAACAGTAAACAGCTTCTGAGGCCCTTGTGAACTGAAAACTCACATCTGATAACTGATCACTGATCACTGATCACTGATTCTAGGCTAATTTAATTGCTGCAGTGACCACCTCTTCTAAAGACTCTAACCAATGAAAGTTAACATCGGTTAAACTCTGGCTAAGATCGATCGCTTTGCTGTCAGCTAGGACGCGAAAAATTATTTGTGGTGGGGTGGGATTGAGAAAAGATCGGGGTTCCAAGGTTTGTCTTTCCTGTCGGGTGGCCCGGATCGTTCTTTCGCCGCTGCCCTGGCTGGGTGATAATGGGCTATAACTGCGGTAGTAATTGCTAATGCTCTCGATCGCTTTTTGGCCAAAGTCGGGATAACTGATAATATCAACGATAATCACTTTTAAATCGGGTAATAGTTGGAATTGTTGCAGACCGCCCTCTATTTGCTCGTTTAATTGCTCTAATTCTAGTCTTTCCTCCAGTATAAGCCAGGCCGCCAGTTTTGCTCCCTTGCTGGCTAAGGCATCCCAGACAGTGGACATCAAACCCTGGCCATTACTGATCACGGCTATTTGGCCAGTTTGATCAATTATCGACCAAGGGGATTGTAATTGGGGAGGGGTCAAGGCCAGAAGATCGAGATGTCTAGCTAAAGCGGCATCATTAACACTTATTTTGCCATCTAGGGCCATCACTTCCCCAGCTTCGTTGATACCCAGGGGATTAATCTCGATAATATCGAGATCTTTGCTGACAAAGAGACTATACATTTTTTCGAGAATTTGACTGATAGACTCGATCAAAGACCCTCTTAAACCCATAGATACGGCTAATTGCCGACAGAGATAGGGGGAAAATCTCGCTTCGATTACCACTTTTTGCATCGTTTCCAGTAAACTGTCCACATCCATCCCCCCTTGACTCGCACCGAGTAAAACTGGTCTTTGCAGATGATAATCGAGTAAAATGGCTAAAAATATCTCCTGTTGCGGATTGTAGCGGGCTTCTGCTAGGATTACCTCTGGATATTCTCCGGCGATCGGTAAATGAAAGATAGCATGGGCGGCAGCGATCGCATCGATGGTATTAGCGACAAATCTCACTCCTCCTGCTTTTCCCCGGCCTCCCGTGCGTACCTGGGACTTCAGCACGATAGGATAGGGAATGTTTAATCTTTTTAGTCCCCCCGGTTCGTGGATTGGTTGGGAAGGTAAAATGGGGATGCCTACCTGAGCAAATATTTCCTTGGCTTGGTATTCGAGTAAATCCATAATTGATTAATTGATAAAGTGGCGGTTCTCTCTTTGCTCGTTTCGGTAGCTTGGGGACTATGAAGATTATTTTAGCAACAGCATTCGGTTCGCGGGTGATCAGGGAGAATATTTTGGGTTGATAGGGGTGGGGGACTTGTCGTGACGGCAACCTCGATCGCGAAACTTAAAGTTAATTCGATCGGGTGATTTTTTTTTTGATAGGATTGAACCTATAATTTTCCCATAAATAGTTCTTGTTCCCCATTAACCGTGCCAAACTAAGAACTGCGGACAAATCAAGAGTTTTGGCGTTTCAATAGACCAAATAAACTAATAACTGGCAATTACTCGGAAATCTCAGTTATTTTTTGCTAAAATTCCCCTTTTTCCCGCATTTTCTTGCTTGGAAACAAACTTTTTTCCGCTTTCGTCTCTATTTTTAATTCGCTCCCACTAGGAAACTCAAGGGTAAGATGCTAAATTTTCAAAAGCAGGGTCGTCATCATCCTCTGACTCTATTAACAATGCTTTTAAGTGCTTCTTTCGTTGTGGTCTGCCTTTCCTTGACTCCTGCGATCGCACGTCAATTCGCCCCAATTAAACCAATTCCTTTGGGGAATGATCAATTAATTCCTGCCGGCACAGACATCCCTGTAAAATACGAGCAAGGGGAAAAAATTCTTTTAACCAAACAAGAAACTTTTTCTTTATCTCTGACCGTAACCGATAATATCAAAAATTCCCAAGGACAGACAATTATTCCCGATGGTAGTCAGATTATCGGAGAAATTAAACCGGATGGTCAGGGTTCGCGTTTTCTATCCCAAAAAATCTTTTTAAAAACCCGTCAACCCCAAGAAAAATCTATTGATGCTATTTCGGCAGTTTTCACCCGTCTAGAAAGGCTAATTAAGGGAGTTAACCCCGATAAAATTATTCAGGGTGCAGTATTAGGAAAATCCGCCGCTTCTGTCCTCGCTTCCTTTACTTCTGACCAACCAGTTAGCGAGGGATTATTACGAGGAGGAGGATTAGAAGTATTAGCTGGGTGGTTATTACGAGGAGAATCGGTGGAATTATTGTCAATTAACGCCAAGGAGGATTTAAAATTAACCCTTCGTTCTGATTTTACCGGTCAGTAAGCTTAAAAAAATCAGGTGTGTTAGTTATTAATCTAACACACCAGCTATCGAGACTAGGCGGCGTTTTGCCGATACCATTCAATGGTTTTTTGCAAACCTTCTTTAAATTCCATTTGAGCAACAAAACCGAATTTTTCCTGAGCGCGGGTTGTATCTAAACAGCGTCGCGGTTGACCATTCGGTTTATCTATTTCCCAAACAATTTCGCCATCAAAACCCATTAAATCACAGATTAATTCGACTAAATCTTTGATAGAAATCTCATAATTTGTACCAAGATTAACCGGGTCTGATTCATTATAGAATTGACTGGCCATGACAATGCCTCTCGCTGCATCGGTGGAGTAGAGAAACTCCCGGGTTGGACTACCATCTCCCCAGACAGGAAGTTGTTTATCCCCCCGTTGTTGTGCCTCATAAACCTTGCGAATTAAAGCAGGAATTACATGGGAACTACCCGGATCAAAATTATCCTCTGGCCCGTATAAATTCACTGGTAAAAGATAAATTCCGTTGAAACCATACTGCAAACGATAAGACTCTAATTGTACCAATAAAGCCTTTTTAGCGATACCATAGGGCGCATTGGTTTCTTCGGGATATCCTGACCATAAATCGTCTTCATGGAAAGGTACTGGAGTAAATTTTGGATAGGCACAAATTGTCCCCACACAGACAAATTTTTGCACTCCTGCTAGATAGGCAGCGTGAATTAATTGGGTTCCCATCATCAAATTATCATAGAATAATTCGGCGGGTTTTTCCCGATTGAGACCGATGCCTCCCACATGGGCCGCCAAATGGATAATTAAATCTTCTTCGTCGGCTAAACGTTGACAGTTTTCCCAAACTCTTAAATCACAATCTTTAGACCGAGGAATTGTAATTTTTTCGGGATTTGCCCCCGCTGCAATTAATTGATTAACTACTTGCCGACCTAAAAATCCGGCCCCCCCAGTGACAACGATTCTTTGTTCGCTTAAATTCAGCATATTTTTACCTCTTTAATCCACAGTTGTCATCGAACGATTGCGAAGATACGCCAAATCTTTTAATAACTGTTCGCTATCACCACCGTTATTAAGATTAATCCCCAAAGCCGCTAAATCTGCATCCACCATTAATTTTACCAGTCCC
>VYMA01000119.1_pt1 | contig 18050 bp, 16 predicted proteins | sample 5109851 | NCBI WGS metagenome assembly VYMA01 (sample SAMN12291814, study PRJNA351875) | freshwater metagenome | isolation source: freshwater lake | place: USA: Michigan, Wintergreen Lake | collected 2011-08-02
GGGGCACGCTGGAACCGAGACAATGCTCCCCGTATCCTTCGTCTGCGATGTGCTTATCTCAATCGTTCTCCTCTGTTGAGTATTTATGCTCATTCCTAAGTGGGATACACCCCAACCAAACGAGTGAAGAAAACGAAACTTCCCTGGCGAGTTGCCCTCGCTCTTACTCTCACAGGGGCGATAGCAGTTCCCGCAAACGCAGCCTCCTTCAACCCCCTAACAGGCGAACTGATTTTTACTAACGATGCTGACTGGGGTATGGGAACGTTCACCAATCTGAACTACAATCCCAATCCGCCAGACACGAACAACCGAGTCCCCGGCAACAACCAACTACAACTCAATCCGGCGCTCGTCACCCAGTTCAACAACATCTGGGTTGCTCTCTCCGGGCGGGGTACTGCCGTCCGCATCGATACTGACCACACAGATTCCGATGGCTTAGTCACCCTAACGGAAAGTGCCGCCGGTAATGGAGCAGTTCTGGGAGAGTATTACACCGCACCCAACGGGATGGGCAGGGACCCCTCCCGAACGACAGTTGATCTTGATGGTAACGCCTGGGTTACCAACCGGGCTGAGGCATCTGGCGGTCTAGGCTCAGTGGTAAAAATCTCTGCCAATCCAGGTACTGGGGCGACAACTTCAAGCGGGATTTGGAACGGTTCTACCTTTAATGTATTACCTTGGACGAATACTGGGAGTGCGGACACCAATGGGGGAACCTCAACCGCAGTCGATGATGCGCTTCTTCTTTATGTCAGGACTACTGGCACGAATGCCAGGACAGTGGCAATTGATGCCAACAACGATGTTTGGGTCGGCGGCTACACTAATAAACAACATCAATTGTACGATGGAGCAACAGGCGTAGCCGTACCCAATGGACCGGGAGCATTCAATTCTTTTAACAATGGTCGTGGTGGTTATGGTGGACTCGTCGATGGCAACGGGATTCTCTGGTCTGCTGGGATCGATAGCAATACCTTAGTGCGTTACGATCCAGCAACGGGAGCCTCACAGAATATTTCCGTGCCACAATCTTACGGACTGGGGATCGACACCAATGGGAACATCTGGAATTCTACCTGGACTAATTGCAGTGTCTATAAAATTAATCCCCTCGGTAGTGTTATCGGGGCGTTTAGTGCGGGTGGCTGTGGCAGCCGGGGTGTTGCCGTTACTCCCAGTGATAATAACGTCTGGATTGCCAATAGTTCTAACAACACAGTCACCCGCTTAAACAACAACGGAACTCTCTTAAACACAATTGGTGTTGGGGCCACACCAACAGGCTTGTCCGTTGATTCTAATGGTAAAGTTTGGGTCACTAACTTCAGCTCGAATAGTGTGATGCGAATTAACCCGTTGACAAACGCGGTTGATCTGACCATCGATCTCGGTTCAGGTGCTACTCCTTACAACTACAGTGACATGACTGGTTCCGTATCTGGTGGTGTCACCAATCCGTCTGGCTTCTGGCGATCGGTGACGGATAGCGGTATCACTGGACAGGAATGGCTGAAAATTTTCTGGAATACGGAGGCAGCCGCTTACCTACCAGCAGGTGCGGAAATTATCCTTGAAGCTCGTGCCTCTAACGATCCAGTCGCACTCATATCCCTGCCTTACACAACTTATAATAGCGGCGATGCCCTTAGCTTGTTAGGTCGTTACCTTGATGTCAAGGCAACCCTCAAACGCGGCGGGACGGTTGGCAGCGAAAGTCCGGTACTGTCGAATATTCGTATTCTCGGCCGTACCACAGAACAAGTACCAGAACCTTCTCCGTTCTTTGGTTTATTAGGATTCGGTTTATTTGGTTTCGGAGCATTCTGCAAACGCAAATTAAACCAGAAATAACCATAACCTAAGAAGCATGGCGTTGCTGAATCAAGGTATGAATGCCAACTGTGCATCGTATCCAAAAGTTAGTTTGGGTCTAGGTTTTAAAAATCCCACAAGAAGAAGATTCATAGCTCAAATCAGCAACGCCCCTTGACCTTGTTAAGGGTTGGTAGCGACAATTGGCGATGCCTCTGGGTATCCTGGTTCGACTGACTCTCAGGCTAGAAATATCTATTGAGGGAACAACCTTTTTGTCTTAGCCTTAATTGAAGGCCATCATATTTTCAGGCTTGGCGGTGCCAACTTTGGCATCGGGACTGACTACTGACGACCGACTCCTGACTCCGCCAGAGATTAACTTGCTTGGGAAGAGACAAAACCCGATAACTCGCGGAAGCGGATCTCATCGCGGTGGGGATCGGCGCGACTAACTTGTACTTGAAAGCGATCGCCTAAAGATACCGATCGCTCAAAACGATGGGGTAATTCTAACCCCAATTCCTCCAATAAAATCAAGCCTAAATTTTCTTCTTCCCGCAGCCAGCGTAACACCAGAGCTTGCCAGACTTGATCTCCCTGTCGTCGCAGAAATTCCAAACTCCAATAACGATTAGTTTGTCGTTCCACCGAGGTGGCTTCCTGGGCCGAACTAGCGACACTATAGAGAATTTCCTGCATTCTATCCCGGGTAAAAGGCAGTTGATCGCCCCGGAGATGGGCTTTTAGTTGAAAATGGGTCAAAAGGTCAGTATAACGGCGAATTGGCGAAGTTACTTGGGAATAGGTATTCAATCCCAGACTAGCATGACGGTTAGGAATCGTCGTCATCTCACTGCGCGGCATACAGCGACGCAAGGCACAGGAACGCACTGGGCCTGCAGGTAGTAAAATTAACTCCTCATCGGGGGGTAATTCCGGTTGTGGTTGTCCGCGGAAAGGTACGGGGATCTCGTGTTCCTGACAGTAGCGACCGGCGATTTCTCCAGCTAAAATCATCATTTCCGCTACTAATTGCCGAGATGGTGACACTTCCTGCAATTCTACGATAATTTCGTCGTTAGCCTTCACCTTAATGGATGATTCTGGCATTTGGATGTTAATCGATCCCTGAGATTTGCGCCATGCGTGGCGTTGTTTGGCCCAACGGTTGAGAATCCTCACTTCCGGTTCATGCTGCAGGTCCAGATGTAACATTTCGTCCACATCTTCGTAGGTGAGGCGATAGGTGGGTTTAATTGTACTAGGATGGATACGATAATCGGCGATCGCCCCTGTTTCATCGAGGATTACCCCAAAACTCAACGCGGGACAAAGTTTTCCCTGTACCAAACTCATCGGACCTGCGGCCAATTCTAGGGGAAACATGGGAACCATTCCCGTGGGAAGATAAAGACTGGTACTGCGACGACGCGCTTCTAGGTCTAATTCATCATCGGGAAGCACTAAACGGCTAGGATCGGCAATATGAATCCAGAGACGATGACCACCATCTGGGAGAATTTCTACCGATAATCCGTCATCGATTTCCTCGGTACTTTCATCGTCGATGGTATAAATTTTTTGGTGGGTTAAATCGAGACGATTGTTGACATCCGCATCCGCAGGGGGATTGAGTAAATTAAGACGCGCCACATCAAGTACCTTTTTCGAGAATTGAACAGGGTAGGAACTGCGTCGCAGGAAAAGGTTTTCGTGACTACTCCACCATTTCAAATCGACTAACAATTCAAAAGCAGCCTCGGGGGTTTGGGAACGGCCCAGCAGCGAGAGTATGTCCATGGCTGCTGGATATTTTTGTTCGGGTTGGAGGATAAATTTTTCTAGAGACTCCAGACGAATTCGATCGCTTTCTGACCATTCTACCGTTTCAGAGGCCAGGGCCTGTTGGAGACGTTGGAGAAATTGGCTTTTTTCCCGTTGACGCTGTTGTTCCACCTCTAGCTGGTGTTTGATTTCCTCTACCTGATTTTCCGAGCGGGCCTCGTAACCATCCCCTTTATTTTTAAAATAAACTTTATCATCACTCAAGAGACAATGGGCTGCATAGCAAAACTGCGGACTGCGATCGGAAAAGAGGATCTCGGCCATGGTTTCGGGAGTGACTAACTGATTTTCCCCGGCTAATAATTCCCAGGCCACTTCTAAACCACTAGCATCTAGATAGGGTTGGACTTCTCGCAGAAAATTGCCAATCTCCTTATGGTTGGACGGACCTGCTTTGACAATGTAATCGAAGCGTTGGGGACGCAGTTTATGCGGGTTTCCCCCTTGATCGATGACGATCCAATCTTTTTTACCTTCTGGGCGATCGATCACCCCTAAGCGCCTTTCTCCTTGCACCCGAAATTCTACCAGCGTTCCCTTATCCACTGCTTCCCCTTACTGCCTATCTATTTTGTCTATTTTCTATCATCCTCGATCGATTACTCGATCGGCAAGAGCAATCATCAATCCCCACCCACTAGATAGGTATAACGTCGCAAACTGCGTTCATAATCCTGTAGTAGTAATTGGGATTCTTCCACCGTTATGCGATTTTCCTGCAAAGCTTGTTCACAACGAAGACGTATTCTTTCTAACAGGTCTTCCGCGGAATATTGTACATAACCTAATACTTCCGTGATCGTATCTCCTTTGACTAGATACTCGATATCGTATCCCTTGGGACTCATCTGAATATGTACCACGTTAGTATCGCCAAAAAGATTATGTAAATTACCCATAATCTCTTGATAAGCACCCACCAAAAACATTCCTAGATAATAGGGTTCTGGAGAATGTTTCCCGTTTTTGTACTCCAACGGATGCAATTCTAAAACAGATTTTACGTCCCCGCGCAAATCGATAAATTGGGCAATTTTTCCGTCACTATCACAGGTTAAATCGGCGAGAATTCCTCTTTGAGTAGGTTCTCGATCGAGACGATGGATCGGCATAATTGGAAATAGTTGATCGATCGCCCAACTATCGGGAACTGACTGAAAAACCGAGAGATTGGCATAATAAATTGAGGCCATAATTTGCTCTAAGTCTTCCAAGTCATCGGGAACATAATCCTGTTGTCGGGCCACTTGCAGAATTTTGTGACAACAAGCCCAGTACAATTGTTCGGCTCTAGCTCGTTCTTTGAGACTGAGATAACCGAAATTAAACAGACTAATTGCCTCCTCTTTGAACTGTCCCGCATCGTGATAAGCTTCCTGATAATTGCGCTCATCGATACCCGTGTAGGTTTCCCAGAGATTACGGAGGATGAGGTGTTCTTTCCCATTGCAGGGATCGGGAGGGTTTTGGGGAACCTCACTACTTCCCAAGATATCAAAGACTAACACCGATTGATGAGAAGCGATCGCCCGTCCACTTTCACTGATGAGAATTGGGGGTGAAATCTGGGCATCTTCACAAGCTTCCTTGACCTCGGCCACGATATCATTGGCATAATTCTGCATATTGTAGTTTTTCGAGGCATAGAAGTTAGTTTTTGAGCCATCGTAATCGACCCCTAAACCACCCCCCACATCGAGATAGGTCATATTTGCCCCTAATTTCGCTAATTCCACATAAATCTGACTAGCTTCGCGAATGGCATCCTTAATGACGCTAATAGCGGAGATTTGCGACCCGATATGATAGTGCAGCAGTTGCAGACAATCTAACATCCCCGCTTGTTCTAATTCCGTCACCACCGTTAAGATTTCCGGGACGGTTAAACCGAATTTGGCCCGGTCTCCCGTGGAACATCCCCAACGACCCACCCCTTTTGTCCCCAGTTTCGCACGCACTCCCAAATGAGGGGCAATTCCTAACTGACGACTGACACGCAGGGTTAAATATAATTCTTCCAATTGTTCGATGACAATCAAAGGCCGATGACCGAGACGAGTGGTCAACAGGGCAGTTTCCAGGTATTCTTTGTCCTTATAGCCGTTACAAATTAGCAATGGTTGTGTTTTGTCATTTTTGCCGTTTAAGGCAGGTTCTAGGGTAGCTAAAGCAATCATTAGCTCAGGTTTTGAACCAGCCTCCAGCCCAAATTGATAGGGTTTACCAAAACGCACTAAAGACTCGACGATGTGACGGTGTTGATTGCACTTGATCGGATAGACACCGCGATAGACGTTGGGATAATTATAACGGGCGATCGCTCGGTTAAAACAGGCATTCAGGCGCTCGATCCGATCCTCGAGGATGTCACTAAACCGAATTAACAGGGGTAAACCGATATTCCGCCGCTTAATCGCCGAAACTAACTCGTATAAGTCCAAAGAACCGCCCCTTTCTCCCTGGGGCGAAACGGTAATGTTTCCCGCGGCATTGATCGAGAAATAGGGTTCTCCCCAGCCTTGGATGCGATAGAGATTTTCGCTATCTTCGATCGACCAATGTTTAACGGGGGCAACTTTTTCGAGGTTGTTACCGTCAGAAGGGGTCAGATCGACTGGAGATAATTGCTTTTCTTGTTTCTTAAGTTGAGTTTTACCGGCCATTGTCTATCGATCGCTCCGTGTGAGACTCCGATCTTCTATCTTAAGTCAGACTTCCCGTCCGCGACCAAGATTCCGATCGTGATAGAATTTACTAGCCGTCAGGAGACAGGAGTTAGGAGTCAGGAGTCAGGAGATTATTTTTATTTATTCTCCCTTGTTCCCACTGATGACTGTCTTCTCCCTTATGCCCAAAATTTTATAGTGAACCGCTTATGAAATTATTAGACTCAAAAGGACGTTTATTCGGTAAATTTAGCTTGCTTGATATTGGAGCGGCCTTAGTAATTTTATTGACAATTATCGGTATTTTTGTTGTCCCCGGTACGAGTGGTAAAAGTACGATCGCTCAAGTTACCAAAGAACCCATAGAAGTGGATGTTATTGTCCGGGGTTTAAGTGTTCTCAATCCTAACGCTTTGATTAATCAATTCAATACCGAGAAGAAAACTAATATTGTTATTCGTAATCAACCGGCCGGTCAAGTGGATATAAAAAATGTTAAACCTTTATCGAGAAATGTCTTAGTTCCGCAGCCGGATGGTAGTGTGAAAGTCCTACCCGATCCCCGCACGGAAAACTATTCTCAAGATATGATTATGACTCTCAGTGGTCAAGCGGAAGTTACCGATACCGGTGCGGTTGTTGGCGGTCAAAAGGTGAAAATTGGCACTTTAATCGAGTTGGAAGGAGATAATTATAATTTCAACACCAGTGTTATCGATGTGCGTTTACCAAAAAGGTCTTAATCATTGAGCAGTGAGCAGTAATCAGTAAACAGTGACCAGTAATCAGTAAACAGTGAAAAGACAGTAGGAAACTTCTATTTAACACTGCTCACTTGAAAACTCAAATCTGATAACTGATAACTGATAACTGATAACTGATAACTAATAACTGATAACTGATAACTGATAAGAGGATTAACTGCTATTTATACACCGCCTTTAGCTCGTTTGATCGAGCAGTTACAAAAATTACCCGGGGTAGGACCAAAAAGCGCCCAACGTTTGGCCCTCTATATTCTCAAACGACCGGAGCAAGACGCGATCGAATTGGCCCAGGCGATCGTGGATGCTAAAAAACAAGTAGGATTATGTCAGGTTTGTTTTCATCTTTCGGCCGAACCGATTTGTGAAATTTGCCGCAATCCTAACCGAGAAACGGGGACTATCTGTGTGGTAGCTGACTCCAGAGATGTGATTGCTTTGGAGAAAACTAGGGAATATTCGGGCAAATATCACGTTTTAGGGGGTGTTATCTCACCTATGGATGGTATTGGACCGGATCAATTAAATATACAGTCTTTAGTCACCAGAGTCAGCCAGAAAAAAATTCAGGAAGTTATCTTAGCTATCAGTCCCAGTGTCGAGGGAGAAACCACGACTTTGTATATCGGGGGTTTACTGAAACCCTTCACTAAAGTTACCCGTATCGCTTTTGGGTTGCCCATGGGCGGCGATCTGGAATACGCTGATGAAGTAACTTTAGCGAGAGCTTTAGAAGGTCGTCGGGAATTATAGAGCAGGGTATGAGGTTTTGAGCGGTTGACTTTTTGGCGAATAATCGAGCATTTGTAGCCAGCGATACAGTTTTATAATGCGTATTATGATTAGTTGCAGAATTTGTAGATGCAGAAATCTTTGGGGGGGGGATCACCAGCAACTGCACGGGAGCCAGAGCTATCGCTGTTAAAGACTTTAAAGGCTGTTCTAGAATCGCCATTTCGCCGAAACAGTCGCCGTTTCCCCAGATTTTTTAGGACAATTATTCAGCACGACTACTCAAAGGATTATTGAGATTGCCAGTGCCTGGACGTTTAACACTATGGGATTGTAACAGCGAGATCGCCTGTTGATACTGGGGATCATCCTTAGTTCCCAGCAAAGAAGGATCATCGCGGAAGCGCAGCTGTTGTTCTTGGGTTAACTCGATCTGCACATCGGGTTTAATGCCTTTTTTGTAGATATTTTCGCCGTTGGGGGGATAATAACGGGCAATTGTCACCGCTAATCCAGAACCATCGGAGAGGGTGTGTACCGATTGGACGGTACTCTTGCCATAGGTCGATGTACCTACTAAAGTCGCCCGGCCATTTTCTTTTAGCGCCCCAGCGAGGATTTCGCTGGCACTCGCTGAACCTTTATTAACCAAGACTACTAGGGGTAAATCGGTAATAGCGGTGTTATTGGCAATAAATTGACGATCTCCGCCCCGTCGATCGATGGTGCTAACGATTTTGCCTTGTTTCATCCACATGCGAGCGATATCGACACTAGCAAATAGTAACCCGCCGGGGTTGCCCCGCAGATCGAGAACATAGCCGGATATCTGTTGTTGACTTAATTCCTCGATCGCTTCTTTCATTTGTTCGGCTGCGTGGGAACTAAATTCATCCAGTTTGATATAACCAACTTTCACCCCAGCTTCCTCTTTGAGGGTATAGCTAACCGAGGGGATTTCGATATCTACCCGGGTCAAAGTCACTTCAAATACGCCCTGATCGGGACGGGCAAGCTGTAAACTAACGCTAGTACCCACTTCTCCCTGCATGGCTTCCATTGCTTGTTCTAAGGTCATTAAAGCGGTGGGTTTGCCATTAATTCTGATCAGGCGATCGCCTGTTTTAATTCCCGCTTCCTTGGCGGGGGATTTTTTCACCGTATCGACAACGATCAGATCGCTAGTGCGTTTATCGAGGGCTAAACGTACGCCAATTCCCGACAATTCTCCGGAAGTTTGACTGGTGAGGACAGAAAATTCCCTAGGAGTTAAAAAACGGGTATAAGTATCACCCAATTCCTTTAAAGCTTCGCGAATTGCTGTGTAAGCTTGTTGGGAATTAGTATAATTTCTGCTTAACAATTCTTGACGTTTTTTTTGCCAATCAATTTGATGAAAACTACGATCTACAAATTCATTATTAACAATTTGCCAAACCTGGTCGATGACTGCTTTCGGGTTATCTTCTAAGGGTTTTTCCCCTTTGGCTGCGGGGGTGAGGACCATCAGGGAACTAACTGCTAGGGTAGCGATCGCACCTCCAGATAGGAGTTTCTGCACGGAAACGAACGAGGGACGCGACTGGTTCATAAAGACAAAGCCAAAATAAGATTGACGTTTCAATAAAGCCATTCAAAAAGCGGGAGCATTTTGCCTTCGAGGGAGGTGAGGAGCAGTGTTAACTACGACTTCCCTAGAGATTAGGGAGTTCCTTGTCTGGCTCTAATATCCACTATAATTCTACTTCTATAAAATCGAGTAATATCTGTCGATGAATTTTTCCTAAAGGACGAGTCTGATTAATCTTCTCGGAATAGTATTCCCCTTGAAGGATGGCAGCCGGGGGTAATAATGCCAAATCTTGCCCTTCCGTTTGCACTAATTTTTCTAATTCCACGGTCAGGGGTACATGATAAAGATAACGGGAGAGATTATCATCGTTATAAGAGCGAAAATAGCCTAAACTAGGGGCTTCGTAGTTAATTTCTTCTTTTAACTCTCGTTTTAACCCTATTTCTGGATTTTCACCCGCTTCTAAGTGACCACCAAATAAACCCCACACCCCCGGATAGAGAATCGTCGGGATGTCGTCGCGCAACTGCATTAAAAATCGACCGTCCTGTTCTAAAATCGCCAAAGCAACGAATATCATCAGTTATCAGTTTTTTAGTTATCGGGAGACAGGAGACTCCGAGACAGGAGTCGGGAGACAGGAGTCGGGAGTCGGGAGACAGGAGATTATTTTGATTTTCTCCCCACTTCCCCACACCCCACACCCCACACCCCAACACTCTAACACCCCACACCCCCACACCCCACACCCCACCCCCCACACCCCACACCCTACACCCCACACCCCAACACCCTAACCCTAGCTATTTCTCCCTTTGTTTATGGGGTAAAAAGAAAGCATCGAGGGTATCTGAGATGGGTTTAACCACTGCGGGAGGTTTGGGGGGAATCGCTTCCGCGACGGGTTGTGCGGGGGGATTGGGTTTAACGGGGGTAAGGACGGGAGTTTCTGGGGGTTTTGTTTCAGCTGCGGTGGGAATTGTCACCTGTCGGGGATTTTCCAGGGGTTTAGTTGAGACTGGGGGAGAATTATTTTCTGGGGGTTTAACTTCTGAGGTGGGGGAAGGTTTAATTTCTGGGGACGGGGAGGGAGTGGGAACCGAATTAACTGCTACTGCATCCATCTGTTCTAATTCCACCACATATACTTCGTTAACGGTTTGGGAACCTTGGGGAATAGCCTCAAAGTCAATTTTGCCCTTAATGACGATTTCTTCGCCTTGACGGGGTAATTTATTGCTATTGGTGCGAATCCAAATCTTACTGGAACCATCCCGCAAAAGATAGGCTCCTCCCGCTAAAAAAGGGGCATAATTGCTGACAGTTCCCCTAAGATAAACTAAAGCGCCTTTTGGTTTTTCCTGTAATTGCTCGATCGCTGTTAGGGGAGGATCACCGATGTAGGGAACGGCAATACCGAGGTCAGCAAGGGTACTACAACCGAATAACCCTAGCAATAATAATAAACTGCCGATGCGCCCTACACGAGTCTGGATAGACATTCTTGCTTTAACCTTAACGAGTGCGATTAGCCAATCTTTTTGACCATAGAATGGATCCGAAAGATTTTTGTTCTCGGTATTATCATAGAATGTCCGTAACTACTTGCCAAATTCTCGACGGGAAAGCCTTAGCTCAAAAAATCCAGCTTGGTCTAGGAGAGCGCATCCAGACGCTAAAATCTTCAATGGGAAGACCTCCGGGGTTAGCGGTGTTGATGGTGGGGGATAATCCTGCTAGTGCCGTTTATGTACGCAATAAGGAGAAAGCTTGTACTAAAATCGGCATGGCCTCTTTTGGTCGTCATTTTCCTACCAATACAAGTGAACCAGAAATTTTAGCGGAAATTGTCCGTCTCAATCAAGATGAGCGGGTGGACGGGATTTTAATTCAATTACCCTTACCCAAGCATTTAGACGCGGTTTCCCTTCTCTACCAAATTGACCCGAAAAAAGATGCTGATGGCCTACATCCTCTCAATTTAGGCGGTTTAGTGCGGGGTGAGGACTGTATCCGCAGTTGTACTCCTGCGGGGGTCATGGCACTGCTGAAAGAATATAATATTCCCATAGCCGGTAAGCACGCGGTGGTGCTGGGTCGCAGTATTCTAGTGGGGAAACCTTTAGCTTTAATGTTATTGGAAGAAAACGCTACGGTAACTATTGCTCACTCGCGCACGGAAAATCTGGCAGAAATAACCAGAAGTGCCGATATTTTAGTACCTGCGGTCGGTAAAGCGAATTTAATCACCCCGGATATGGTAAAACCGGGTGCAGTGGTGGTGGATGTGGGGATTAATCGCGTCGCTGACCGTTTGGTGGGCGATGTGGACTATGCTGGAGTTTTAGAAGTAGCTAGTTATCTTACTCCTGTCCCCGGGGGTGTCGGTCCGATGACGGTGGCAATGTTATTAAAAAATACATTGTTAAGTTACGAACGCAAGTTATAAATCCGCAGCTACCAGCTATCAGCTATTCAGTAATTCTACCGATACAATCCTTGATTTTTTTTAACTATGTTGGTAGAATTTTGCAAAACTGGATAGACTAGGAGATTTTTGGTCATGATCTTTATTATCCCGATTATTCTTGGTGCGGCCGCCTTAGTTACTGCTGGTGTGGGTGTTAGCGCGGGTGCTGATGGTGTCTCCAAGCTACAAAAGGCGGAAAAAATTGGCAAAAGTGCCGAACAAAGATACAAAAAAGCCAATAAATCCCTAGAAAAAAAGTTTCAAGCTACCCAAAAATTCGCGGAAGAATACGGTCAACTGCAAATTAATGTCAAAATCAACACTATCGGCAGATTTATTAAGTTTATTAGCAGAATTGATCAAAGAATTAGTCAAAGAATTGGTCAAAATTCCTCCCCATCCCATCAACGCTTCTTAGAAGGGTTTGAGGGATTTTCTGCCGAACAATTCAATGAATATAAAGCAGAAGTTTTAGACGCGCAAAGTTTGGCTGTGGGAGGTTTAAAAGTAGTGAGAGTCGCCTCGGCAGCCAGTCAGACAACCCTAGGATTAATTGGTCTTTTCGGTACTGCTAGTACAGGAACAGCAATTAGTGGACTTAGTGGGGCAGCTGCTTGGAATGCCACCCTAGCATGGTTAGGAGGTGGTTCTTTAGCTGCCGGTGGCGGTGGTATGGCTTTGGGAACAGTGGTTTTAGGAGGTATTACCGTCGGACCTGCTTTAATGATTGGTGGTTTTGTCTTAGGAGGAGAAGGAAAAAAAGCCCTAACTAAAGCTATCGAATATAGCAAGGAAGTGAATAATAAAATAGCTCAATTAGATAAAAGTAAGTTTTTTTTAGGACAAGTTCAGCGCAGAATTAAGGAGTTACAATACCTCATTAATAGTCTTAATAGTAGGGCTATTAAGAGTTTAACCGAACTGGAGTCACTAACTAATTTTAATCCCCATCTAGAGGAAGATGTGGCCAAGTTTCGGGAGGTACTACTTTTAATTAAAGCCTTATCGGAAATCATGAAACTACCTATCCTAGACGAAAAGGGGAAATTAACCAAAGCAACGGAAAATCTCGGAGAAAAGTACCGCCATCTCTTAGAAAACTAATAGTAAGATGCCTGCCAAGTAGCTGGTTATAATATAATTAAATTAAAAATGGATTTTAGGTTCGATCCCCCCTCCCCCCCTTTGATAAGGAGGGTGTCTGATAATTTTTAACGCCTACCTACTCAGAAATAAAGAAAATGGTATAAGAAATGCTCTATAATTTAATTTAACAAACATTACCGAGTATTTCAATTAAAGTTAACTCTATTTCTGGAAATGATTCAATAAAAATACTTTCACCTCGATAATATTTCTGAATATTTTGATGACTACCCTGCAGCGGATGACGATAAACTTCTAAACATTCTTCTTTGAGATTTATAATCCAAACCTCTTTAATATTTGCTTCCGCATAAAGAGGAATTTTAGTATAGCGATCATAATCAAGAGTAGAATCAGAAACTTCAATAATTAAATAGATATCTTGGGGACAAGGATAGGCAGCAACATAAAAATCCGATCGAGGTATTAGTAAACTTAAATCTGGTTCTGGTTGAGAATTATTATTTAATCTAATCGGATTTTGCACTCCTAAGAGAATAAGATCGCCAAATTTTCGATAAAATAACTGAGTTAATCTAGCTATACCAGCAGCATGACGGGTTCCCATCGGTGACATTTTGATAATTTCTCCTCGAATTAATTCCACTTTTTCATCGGGTTTGATTATTCCCTGGGTTGTCATTTTTTCGTATTCTTCCACCGTAAACTTACGGGTAATCAGTGATAAAGACATTTTAACTAAACTCCTAAGATTTCTGCAATAGTGAATTCTATATCGGGAAAAGATGTTATAAAAACCCTCTCATTTATAGAGTATTTCTGAATATCCTGATAACTACCATGCAGCGGATGGCGATAAACTTCTAAACATTCTTCCTTGAGATTGACGATCCAAACTTCTTGAATATTTGCCTCCGCATAAAGAGGGATTTTAGTATAGCGATCATAATCGAGGGTAGAATCGGAAACTTCAATAATTAAATAGATATCTTGAGGACAAGGATGGGCAGCAACATAAAAATCCGATCGAGGTATTAGTAAACTTAAATCTGGTTCTGGTTGAGAATTATTATTTAATCTAATCGGATTTTGCACTCTGAGAATAATTTTCTGTCCTAACTTTTGATAGAATAATTGTATTAATCTATCTACAATAGAAGCATGACGGGTTCCCATCGGTGACATTTTGATAATTTCTCCTCGAATTAATTCCACTTTTTCATCGGGTTTGATTATTCCCTCGGTTGCCATTTTTTCGTATTCTTCCACCGTAAATTTACGGGTAATCAGTGATAAAGACATTTTAACTAAACTCCTGCTTTTTCTTTATTCTATCTGGACAGCCTTGCTGGGGTTGAATTATTGGTATTTAAACCATTAATCGGGGGGAATAAACTAACTTTTTGGGGACTTGTACTGATTTTTCAAGAAAAATCATCGCTTGCCATGGCGACAAAACCGCTAGATCTAACGTCTAAAAAGTTGGGGTGGGATCGAAACTGCCCCAAAAAAGCTACTATAGGTCAGTTGTCGATGTTAGAAAAAATAGCCGTTCCCCTCAGGAACATTAAGTCGAGAAATTTTATGGTTAAGCGAAAACAGCCTTATAGTTTAATTTATCTGCTCACTCTGGTAATCGGTTTAGTTATAGCGATCGCACCTAACGGACAAGCACAAACCCCCGACTCTAACACTCCTGCTAGTGATCCTAACGAATTAAAACCCTTAAATCAAGCCGATAGTGTCCTGAGTCTTCAGGGGGGACAACGTTTAGTGGAAGAAGCGAACGCCGCTATTAATGCCGCTAAATACGATGTCGCTGTGGACAAACTCAATCAAGCGCGCCGGATTTTTAACCAACTATCTAACTATCATCTGCAATTAGCTAATAGTTTCTCAGGAATTGACCCGAAAGTATTCGATTCTCAGCGTCAAAGTGCTTTAAACACCGGACAAATGCGGGATGAAGCCACCTATAAGCTTGCTTTGGTTCATAGGGCGCAAAATCAGCCAGAATTGGCGGTTCCTTTGTTAATTCAGGTGATTCAATCCCAAAACCCCACCAGTGAATTAGGACAAAAAAGCTATCAACAACTCTACGAAATGGGATTTGTCAGCACACCCATCTCCGCACCGACTCCCACCTCCGCAACTCCTAACAACTCCCCCCCACAGCAGTAAATTTTGTCCCTATTGACGAGCTTTCGGTAAAAATGGGATCAGAGTATCTTTAGTTGTTTTGAGGAGTTACGATGGTTGATTTTCGCCAAGTAGAAGCGATGATTCAAGAACAAATCCCCGATGCACAAGTGATGATTCGGGATTTGACGGGAGGTGGCGATCATTTGGAAGCGGTGGTTATTTCTGGCGAATTTGCTGGCAAAACCCGCGTTAAACAGCATCAAATGGTTTATGGCGCTTTACAATCGGCACTGGCTACCGAAGCCATCCATGCTTTGGCATTAAAAACCTACACTCCCGACAGTTGGGCAGCCGAAAAATAACAGTTATCAGTTATCAGTTATCAGTTATCAGTTATCAGTTATCAGTTATCAGTTATCAGTTATCAGTTAATTTTTTTCTGGTTTTCTTTGTGGCTAATTATCTTCACACAACACAGTCTAATTTAATTACTCATGGTTAGTAACCCATGCAGGCGTTGGGTTTCATGCTTCAACCCAACCTACGTTCATCTTATATTTAATTCCACCCACCCACTTAATTTAATTACTCATGGTTAGTCCTTTACTGGAACCCTTTCGAGAAGCCTATCGCAATTTGGAACTTTTACCCCTGCGATCGGATAAAGAATTACAGCGTTTTGCTGTCAAATACGGCACAGAAATTATCGACGAATTAGAACAATTGGTCGAAGATAGTCCTTCGGAAGACGGAAAAATTATTCTAGCAGGACATCGGGGTTGTGGTAAGTCAACCCTACTCTATGAATTTAAAAGAAAGTTAGATGATCGCTATTTTGTTGTTTTCTTCTCGATCTCAGACATGATCGAAATGTCAGACGTAAATCATGTTAATATTTTATTCTCGATCGCCGTTCAGATGATGTCAGAAGCGGAAGCCCAAAATTTAACTATTAAAGATTCTATTAAAAAAAGCTTTTATCAATGGTTTGCTGAACAAATTCGCACCGAAACCAATCAAGCAGATGCCACTGTCGAAACAGGTTTTAACTTTTCTTCCTTACTAGCTCACATTAAAGGAATTCTCAAGATTAATTCGACTATTCGCGAGGAAATCAAACAAAAATATGAGCGGAGAATTACTGATTTAGTTGCCCAAATTAACATTATAGCTAGTGCGATCGAGTCCCAAAGTCAGAAAAAAATCTTAGTAATTGTTGATGACATCGATAAAATTGACTTAGCACAGGTAAGGGATATTTTTCAATCCCATATTAAAGCGATTATGTTGCCCGGTTTTCGGATTATTATGACTATTCCGATCGCCGCTTTAAGAGAAGTAGCTTTAAAGGCAACTCTCCAAACAGAAACCAACGATCAGATCGTACAAATGCCTGTATATAAACTCTTTAAACAGGGAGAAATTAATTCACCTAATGCTATACCCGATCCGCAAATTATTGCTACTTTAACCGAGATTATCACTAAGCGCATCGATCCCGATTTAATCGATCCTGACACCCTCGAAAAAATTTGTCTTTATAGTGGGGGAGTGTTACGAGAGTTAATTCGCATTACTAATGCTTGCTGTCGGATTTGTTTGCGATCTGTTCGTCGTTATCCTGATGATAATACTCTAAAAATTAATCAATCTGTTTTAGAACAATCAATCACAGAAATTAGTCTCGATTTTGCTGAAAGTATCGGTACAGCAGATGAGGAAATTATTAAAACTGTTTATGAAAAGTCAAAACCGAAGGATCTCAAGGATCAAAATTTTCTAGATCTGCTGCATGGTTTATATATTTTGGAATACCGCAATGGCGATCTCTGGTATAATGTGCATCCGATTGTGGTTGAGTTAATGAAAAAAAGAGGAACAATTTGAATGGGATATTATGAATGATGAAACATCTTCAATTATTGACCAAAACGAAAGAGAATACGAAGGTTTAATCGTGTCTCTAGAGGCAAATCAAGAGAGATTAAATATATTGATTTGTGTGTGTGATCAGGAAAAATTGCGAGAAGAAATCATCGATCGCTATAGCAAAGAATTAGAACCAGTAATCCCTTGTTATCGGATTGATTTAGATCAAAAAGAACCGAGTTTAAGAGCAGCTATTGCTAGTTTAGTCTCCAGAAAACCAGAGTTACTACAAAACAAAAACTCCGTGATCACAACCACAGGAGTGGAAAAATTACACTCGATCGAATGGCAACAGGAAAAATCGGAACTAGATAAATTTTTTGGTTATCTGCAATGGACAAGGGAAGGATTGCGAGAATTTCCCTATTCTATCGTTCTTTGGGTAACAAGCACAGTGGAAGTAAATTTACGCAAAAAGTCCCCCGATTTTTGGAGTTGGAGAAAAGGAGTTTTTCGCTTTATTTCTCCTCCAAGTAACTTTTTACCTTGTCAAGAATTTTTACCAATTTTACAATCTTTTGACGAAATTACTATAGATAAAGATATTCCTTCAATCTCTAAGGAAGACTTGTTAGAACTAATCGAGCAAATCGAGGTAAATAAAGGCAAAAAAGAGCCAAGACTAGCGAGTTTATATGCCAGTTTAGCTAAAATTTATAACCATCGTTTATTAAATCTGCCATTGTCAGATTATCGTCAGGAACAACAGCTTGCGATCGAGTATTATCAAAAAGCGATCGATTTACAAAAAGAGTTAAATCTAGAACTTGATTTAGTTGCGAGTCTCAACTCATTAGCAGGTATTTACTATTCCCTAGGAGAATACCAAAAAGCGATCGAGTTTCATCAACAGTCCTTAGCAATCACACGGGAAATCGGTGATCGGGGGGGTGAAGGGAAATCCTACAATAATTTAGGCAATGTTTACTATTCCCTAGGAGAATACCAAAAAGCGATCGAATTTCATCAACAGTCCTTAGCAATCACACGGGAAA
>VYMA01000169.1_pt1 | contig 17807 bp, 24 predicted proteins | sample 5109851 | NCBI WGS metagenome assembly VYMA01 (sample SAMN12291814, study PRJNA351875) | freshwater metagenome | isolation source: freshwater lake | place: USA: Michigan, Wintergreen Lake | collected 2011-08-02
ATAAAATTGATTCAGGCTTTTTAACGGTCTGCCATTAATCAACAAAGGGATAAAGTCCGGTTGATTTGAAGTTACAGCCATCAAATTATCTATGCCTAAATCTATCGCAGCTATCTTTTCATTCGGAGCTAAGAACTGTTCGGTTTTCTCATAAATTACCTCGATTACATAACAATCACATTTAGGAACTATTCTAACTTCTGCTATGCGCTCTAACCCTCTCGTCGGCAAGGAAATTGAAGTACCTGATAGCTTGACTAACCCTTGCCTAAGACCTATTCTGCTTATAGCTTGAATCGTGTAAACTAAGAGATTTCTTCCTTTTTTTGGCTCCTTATAGCCAGGAATTTTGGGTTTTCCTAGAAATTTATCGGGGTGACTTTTAAACTCTGATGAAGCGGCAAAAAATGATTGCCAGTTTTTGTCTAATCCTCTTAAAACTTGTTGGGAAACTTTAGCGGGTAAAGCTTGATAATGTTCTGTCTCTTTTATCAGAGAAGCCATCTGATTATAGGTCAAATAGCCATGACCATAAATGAAGTTTTGTCGGATTAAATAATTGGCTGAGTTGTAGAGATTTTTAGACTGCCAAGATAAATTATCTATCTCCGCCCAAAATCTATGTCCTTTCTTGATAATGTGTCTTTCGGCTACTAACATTATTATCCGTTGTCTTTTAACTCAGCGTCGGGTTTTGAATGGTTGTCATCCGTTATGATAATTGTACCCGAAGGCAATTGATAACCTGTTAAATTCCCTTGTTTCCACCACCTCCAAGTCGTTCGATAACTTATTGCTGTTTTTTTTTGCCTAGTCTGATAGTTTCGTGTTCACATATTACCATGCTTGACTATATCTGACCATATTTGTATTGAAACTTTACAATACCATTTTTGCCAAACTATGACTGATGTGTTAGCTCGATTCTGGATTTAATCCCCTGAGAGGGGGACAAGCAAAGTCATCTTTTAGGGAGTCCGAGGTAAGCAGTAAGATTGAGATAGTCGAGTCACAAAAAAGATGGTACGAATTCTAGTAATTGATGATGATGGAGTAATTCAAACGTTTTTGAGCCGCGCTTTGCGGAAGGAATACGAGGTTTTTATTGCCAGTGATGGGGAAGAAGGATTAAAGCAAGCGGGGCAACTAAAACCAGCGATGATTATTTGTGATTGGATGATGCCGGGGATCGATGGGTTGGAAGTTTGCCGGCAAATTAAGCTTAATCCCCAACTGTCAACCACTTTTTTTATCCTCTTAACTTCTTTGGGATCGGTGGAGGATCGGGTGAAGGGATTGGATGCGGGGGCCGATGATTTTTTATGCAAACCGATCGAAATTAATGAGTTAAGAGCGCGCGTGCGGGCGGGAATGCGTTTGCATCAATTAAGTCATGATCTGCAAGCGCAAAAACAATTACTAGAAATGGAGTTAGCGGAGGCGGCGGAATATGTGCGATCGCTGTTACCCGAACCTTTTATTTCTCCAAAACTTGCTATCGATTTTCGCTTCCTTCCTTCTCGTCGATTGGGGGGGGATGGTTTTGATTATTATTGGTTAGATAATGACCATTTGATGTTATATCTTTTAGATGTGGCGGGCCATGGCTTGCGAGCGGCTTTACCTTCCCTTTCGGTGATTAATTTACTCCGTTCTCGTGGTTTAAGTCAGGTGAATTACTATGAACCTAATCAGGTTTTACAAGGGTTAAATCAAGTTTATCAAATCAGTCCTAAGAATGATAAATATTTTACTATTTGGTACGGAATTTATGATCAGAAACAACAACAGTTAACCTATGCCAGCGCCGGTCATCCCCCGGCAGTTCTCCTGACTCAAAAACCTTTTGGTCAGATGATTGAAACCAGACTGAAAGCCCCCGGTTTTCCCATCGGGATGTTTCCAGAGGCGGAATATATTAATCAGGTTAAATGCCTGAATTTCCCCAGTAGCCTTTATCTTTTTAGCGATGGAATTTACGAGATCGATTGTGTTGATGGTAGGATGTGGGGACTAGAAAACTTTATTCAATCTTTACGAAATTATCACTGTAATTACGCCAAAAATCTCGATAATTTTATTGAAAAAATTCAAGCTTTACAATTTGATGGCAATTTTAAGGATGATCTTTCGATCATGCAGGTGGATTTTCACTGATTAACTTCCTAAAATTTTTTGCTCTAATTCTTCTCGGTTATTAAAAATTTCAAAAACTCGATCCATATCGGTCAATTCAAATAACATTTTTATTTGCTCGTTAATCGAGCAGATTAATAGTTTACCCCCCGCAGAACGCACGGTTTTTAAGGATAAAACTAACGCCCCTAAACCAGAACTATCCATAAAGGTGACATCCTTGAAATCAACGATAATAACCTCTGAACCTCCCTGCACTGCTTCGGCAATTTCTTGGCGAAATTCGCTGGCTTGGTTGCCATCTAAAATACCGGATGGTTGAATAACTTTAATCGCAGAACTCATAAAAAAAAGGAAAAATTAAATGTTTTCTACCTGCTCACTGATAACTGCTCGCTGAAATCTGCTGACAGCAGCCAATCTTTAACTATTTTTAACATATTAGGGTCAAGAAAAGCGCAAAATTAAAAATAGGAATTTTTGAAACTGCATGGAAAGTTACGATGTCATCCTCATCGGTGCGGGGCATAATGGTTTAGTTTGTGCCGCCTATCTCCTCAAAGCCGGTTATCGCGTCCTCCTTCTCGAACAGCGTAGCGTACCGGGAGGAGCGGCTACCACAGAAGCGGTTATCCCAGATTTAGCCCCCGATTTTAAGTTTAATCTCTGTGCGATCGATCACGAATTTATCTTTTTAGGACCAGTAATTGAGGAATTAGAGCTAAAACGCCACGGATTAGAGTATTTATTCTTCGATCCTACGGTTTTCTGTCCCCATCCCTCTGGCCAATATTTTCTTTCCTATCGCTCTCTGGAAAAAACTCACGCCGCAATTGCCCAGTTTTGTCCGCGAGATGCCGATCGCTACCTTCAGTTTATCGACTATTGGGCGCAGTTGATGAATGCGATCGGTCCATGGTTTAACGCTCCGCCTCAAGATTTGCTCAGAATCGCCCGTAATTATAACTCTAGTGCCTTAGCTAGTGTCTGGAAAGCGATCGGCTCGAAAAAGAAACTGCTCGACTTCATCCGCACGATGATTACTTCCCCCGAAGATGTCCTCAATGAATGGTTTGAGAGCGAATTTGTCAAAGCACCCCTGGCTCGTCTAGCGGCAGAAATTGGCGCTCCTCCCTCCCAAAAAGGCATTACCTCCGGGATGATGATGATGGCGATGCGTCATTCTCCCGGGGTGGCTCGCCCTCGTGGTGGTACAGGCGCACTAACGGAGGCTCTGGTGAAATGTGTTGTCAGTCTCGGTGGGGTGATTTTAACCGAGCAGAAGGTTAAACAGATTCTAATTGAGGAAGGACAAGCGATCGGGGTTAGGGTGGACTCGGGACAGGAATATATGGCAAAAGCGGCTGTTATCTCTAATATTGACGCTAGACGAGTCTTTTTACAGTTAGTCGCCCCCGCCGATGTGGATGCCGCCGATCCAGAATTGCGAGAAAGGGTAGAACGGCGAATTGTCAATAACAATGAAACAATTCTTAAAATTGATTGCGCCCTCGCCGAAGCACCAAGGTTCGAGGCTTACGATCACAAAGAGGAGTATTTACAGGGAACGATTCTCATCGCCGATTCCGTGCGTCACGTTGAACAGGCCCACGCTTTAACGATTTTGGGGCAGATTCCCGACGAAAATCCCTCGATGTACCTAGATATACCCACTATTCTCGATCCCTCCATGGCTCCCCAGGGCAAGCATACCCTCTGGATCGAATTTTTTGCCCCCTATCAGATTGCCGGGGCCGAGGGAACAGGATTAAACGGCACGGGATGGACGGAAGAATTAAAAAATCGCGTGGCCGATCGAGTTCTTGATAAACTGGCCGATTATGCCCCAAATCTCAAATCCGCCATTATTGCCCGTCGGGTGGAAAGTCCGGCCGAATTAGCTAATCGTTTGGGTTCTTATAAAGGTAATTACTATCATCTTGATATGACCTTAGATCAGATGATTTTCCTGCGTCCTTTGCCGGAAATAGCTAACTACAAAACCCCCATTAAAAACCTTTATTTAACCGGAGCAGGAACTCACCCCGGCGGCTCGATTTCGGGGATGCCGGGGCGCAATTGCGCTCAGGTTTTCCTGCGGGATCGAAGCACTTTTCTGCAAAGATTATTCAGCTAAATCCCCTCCTCCTCAAAATCCTGATCCTTCACGGGGTGACAGAGAGCCTAAAAAGTTTACAGGGGATGGGGTGTAGGGTGTAGGGAAAAATTTTTGACTTGCCCTTACAGGTCGAAACGATCAATGATTGAGAAAAGAAGGTGATTGTTCTTGATATTGGGAAAATCATCTCTCATAATATCAGATTAAAAGCGATCGCCTTTGCTGTTTTAATAAGGTTGAGGTTGAAAATTATCGGGAATATCTAATTCAAATACTTGGTCATGAATCCGAGCCACATAAAACCCTTCTTGCAGAATTTTTTCCCGTAATCCTGGTGATAAATCAACCGATGCTAATATGCCATAGAGTTTTTTATCTTTGTGTTCAGAGAAAAAGCTGCGAAACCGTTGTAAAATACTTTTTAATTGAGTAATAGACTCCTCTCTGGCATGACTTTTAACCTCAACGATATAGGCGGTATTTAGCTCACCATTGGTATAGGCAAGGACATCAATTTCTAGGTGTTGTCCATCTTTACTGACTCGCACACTGGGACTGATGACTTCCATACCAAAGCGTTGCCTGAGAATCGTTTCCATTGAAGGAAGGGCAAGTCCTTCGGTAAAGCTGCCGAATTTTGCACCGAGTCCCCCAATTTGCTGACCTAATTCTTTGAGTTGTTTGTCAGTTTTCTGCTGTTGTCGGTCAGTTTCCTTGAGTTGTTGGGCGTTTTCCTTCTGTTGTTGACTGACTTCCTTCAATAGTAGGTCAGTTTCCTTGAGTTGTTTGTCAGTTTCTTTTTGAGCAGCAGTTAATTCGGCTTGAGCAGTCGCTAATTCGGCTAAGAGTCGCCATACGTCTTCGGATGTGGTTGCCATAGATAATTTTTTCCTGATGTCACCTATTCACTATTTTATCGGATTTCTGCGCTTGCCGAAGGCACTGGGGAGCAGACTGCTGATTCAATTGGGTAAGGTGGAGGCTAATTATTGGGACGAAAATCACCGCCACCAGCGACTAACATTCCTAATACTTTGATACACTTTTCTTAAAGCGACCAGTCCCCCAAAATGAAGGATTAAAGGGACTAAGTTGGGAATGGTTTTAGAGCAATTCTAAGAATTGTTCGATAGTTAAACCTGCTTCTTTAACAATCCCTGCCATTGTATAAGCATTAATCGGATTTGCTCGTGGAATGGTAATAGTCCGTTCTCCATTCGTCATGGTGATATGTTTCCTCTGTCTAGTGATGCGAAACCCCGCTTTTTCAAAGGCATTAACAGCGCGTAGATGATTAATTACCGGTAATTTTGGCATAATTACCCTACTTCCACATAACGAATTTCAGCATCTTTGTTTAATTCTTCAATTGTCTCTAAATAGTCTTGTATTGCTTCTTTGATATTTTCGATGGCTTCTGTTTCAGTGTCTCCCTGTGACCAACATCCGGGTAAACTGGGACACCAAATTGCATAACCTTCTTCGCTTTGTTTGAGTCGAACTTGATAGCGCATAAATAGTTACTCCGTAATTTTAACTTTCGATGGCAATCGCGGTTTCTAGGGAAATTTTAAGGTTGGTGTTTTCAGCAATTGTGTAATTAAGTTTTTCAAAACCGATAACTTTACCCTGCTTATTTTTCATTAAGATAACTTCGTCTCCTGTTTCTTCACAGAGATATTCTGTTTGGCGATCGCCAAACCAAACGGTGAGGGTATTACCCATCGGATCGTAATAAACATTTACTTCTGCCATAAAATTTCTCCTTCTTTAATTGCATCAGTGGGATAAGTTGTAATCAGGAAACCGTCTCCATTGAGTTTACGAATAATGGCACAGAGCCAACGTTTTTCTCGTTGAAGTTTGTAGAATAAATACACATCAGGATCACTGCGGCTACGTCGAATTTCATCAGGTTGACTTAGGGTTTCTTGGACTAATTTTTCTTGTCCTTTCATGATGGGATGTTTGATCTGAGTAATGATTTCCCAATAGGCAACACTGACATGAATGGTACAATTAAGGGGTGTTAAAACATCGAAGAGCAGATTATTATCAGTCATGGTTCTGCCTCTCCCAATAGTTTTTGTTCCAAGCGAGTTATAGGCTAATTTCACTATTTTATCGGATTTCTGCAATCGCTGATTCACTTGGGTAAGGCGGAGGCTAATTAGTGGGACGGGAATCACCGCCACCACCGACTAACATCCTTAATCCCTTGATACACTTCTCTTAAGGCGACCTCTCCCCCAAAACGGGAGCATCTCATTTATGCAAGTGAGTAATTATACTTGTCCCTCAAACTGGTTTCTAGCAAGGCTTTCAAAAGAGCTTGACATAAAACCTGATTTAGGGGTTACAAAGGTGAGAGGTATTTTCCCAGAAAGATAAGTCAACATTAGCAGGAGTTAATGTGGCGGTTAATGCTTTTAATGCCTTTGCACGGTAGTATTCAGACCCAATCCCTCTGGCAATTTCTAAGGCTTCTGGTAAGATTTCGGATAAATAAAAAACTAACCACGTCGTCTATAATCACTCCATTCAGGAAACTCAGAAAGATATTCTTTATTGATTCCACGGATGCAAATGTATTCACCCTGAATCCAGACATATCTCACACCATTCGGGATTGTCATAAACTCTTGCCAAAGATTCAGCCTCTAAAGATGCCGGACGATCTCTAATTGGAGTTGAGATTGTACCCAAATCACTAACCCATTATAAACAATTGCTGATCTATCGTTTTTCTGAAACTTTAGGGCGGACGGGTTGCCTTTATCCAATTGATATAATAGCCCAACCCGATCGCTAAGGGAAGCGCGGGTTGGGAGAAGACATCGACCTAATATTATCTCAAGACTAAAATGACAAATTGAATTAGCATCGAGCTATTTTGCCAATACAAGGTGTCAAGATAAAACTAAGGAGCTAAACGTTGCCTTTGCCAACTGCCATCTTCTTGACGATAATAACAGAGACGATCGTGGAGACGACTGGGGCGACCTTGCCAGAACTCGATTAAACTAGGAATTAGGCGAAAACCGCCCCAATGAGGAGGACGGGGAACTTCACGACCAGCATATTCTTCTTTTAGTTCTGCTAGGCGTTTTTCGAGGATATCCCGCCCAGAAATCACTTCACTTTGATGGGAGGCCCAGGCCCCTAAACGAGATTCCCAGGGACGGACAAAAAAGTAATTATCCGATTCCTCCTCGCTGATTTTTTCTACAGTTCCCTCAATCCTAATTTGCCGCTGCAATTCTCCCCACCAAAACACTAGGGCCGCATTGGGATTAGCGATTAATTCCTGTCCTTTGGCGCTGTGGTAGTTGGTAAAGAGAACAAAACCGCGAGGATCGAAGTCTTTCAACAATACCATGCGGGCCCGGGGTTTACCCTCCGGGGAAATAGTAGCTAAAGTCATCGCGTTGGGTTCCAATCTTCCCGAAGATACCGCCCGTTCTAGCCATTGTTTAAATACAATGAAAGGATCGGCAGATGTTTCTGACTCTAGCAATTCTTCAAGATTGTAGTCCAAGCGCAGGTCAGCGATCGATATGTCCATGGTTTTGCTTGCTAAATTCTATCCTTTGAGATCCTACAAGATTCTACAATCATGACTATCACCTCGGCCAGTGATGCGATCGCCTCTCTTTTAGAAATGGCGGAACAGGGAGAGATTGACCCCTGGGATGTGCAGGTTATCGATGTGATCGATCGCTTTTTGGCAGAATTGGGGTTATTAAATGATCTAGATTTAGCCATGGCCCAGGCTAATTTACCCCAATCGGGACAGGCTTTTTTATGGGCTTCTATGTTAGTTTTATTTAAGGCTGATACCCTAGAAAGATTGTCTTTGGACCAGCAAGAAGAAAGTCTGATTGATGAGGAAATTAGCGAGTTAGAACGGGAATTAAGAACTTTACCCCGTTATCTAGAAAATCATATTCGCCGTCGTACTGCTGCCCCACCACCGCGCAAAAGACGGGTAACTTTGCAGGAGTTAATCACTCAATTGCAACAGATTGCCCTAGAGATTGAAGCTTTACCGAAACTGCCTGTAGTTGTCCCGAAACCCCGGCCTCAATCCCGACGGGAAGCGGTACAAATTATCACGGAATTAGCCCACCAAGAAAACCTGACGGAATTGGCAGCGGAATTGGACTTTTTTTTGCAGAGAAAGTTTTTTCAATTAGAGAAAAAGGAGATAGAGTTTGAGTATTTATTGGATTTATGGCAAGCTGAAAAACCCTCTAGTCACTCGGCAACACAGGAAAAGGTGGCGATTTTTTGGGCTTTACTTTTACTAGCTTCTCAATCAAAAGTGGAGTTAAAACAAGAGGATTTTTATCAAGATTTAACTATTTCTTTAATTAGGGTTGGCTGAAGGTGTGGGGTTTTACCGATTATTTTCATCTGGTCAATTACCTAATTTTCAGAACGTAGGTTGGGTTGAAGCATGAAACCCAACGCCTTTTCCTAGGAAATAAAGTCATAATCCTTTCCCATCGCTTCTAGTTGAGTTTTGATCTGAAACCAACTATTAGGCAATAAATCTTTGATAGGGGGAATAGTATCGATTTGAGAGGCGATTTCTTGCACAAGTTGCTCGATTCTCGCACCGGTTTTACAGGAAGTGGCGATTAGCTTGGTGATTTGGGGATATGCGGTAGAATTGCCTCCGTAGGTTTCAATCAAAAATACTCCGAAAATTGTATTGACAAGTATAAAGGTTTTTTGTTAATATTCATTCAAGCTTTGATCACAAAATTTCTATTTTCGATTTTTTCAGGATAAAATATCTTTTCAAAACAAGGGTTTTTAGAGAAAATACAAGCTTTCGGCTTGTCAAAGGTAATAATTCAGGCTAAATATTATGGAAACTAGAAAAATTTTAATTGCCACTAAAACTTATCCATCTATTAGCACTAAATATCAAGAGACAGTCTGTACGGCAGGAATATTGTTAAGTGAAGAGGAAAATCCGCTACAGTGGATTAGAATTTATCCCATCAGATATCGTTATTTAGATTTTGATAAACGTTACCCTCGGTGGGCAATTGTTAGTGCTAAAATTAAAAAGAATGATCAAGATTACCGTCCAGAAAGCTTTAAAATTGATGACAATTCTTTAGAAATAATTAGAAAAATAGATACAATTAATAATTGGCAAGAAAGAAAATCCCTAGTTCTATCTTTACAATTTAGGTCTATCGCCGATATTCAAGCACAGGGAAAATCCCTAGGGATTATTAAACCAAAGTCAATTGAAAGATTTTTTTCTAAGAAAACTTCTAGAGAATGGAATCAAAAACAACAGGCTGTCCTCAATCAACTAGATTTGTTTGAGCCTAATATAGACTTAGAAAAAATTCCTTATCAATTTTTTTATCAATTCACGGATGAAGATAATGTACCGCATAAATACTCAATTAGTGATTGGGAAATTATGGAACTTTATCGCAAGTGCCGTGATCGATCTCAATTGTCAGGACTAGAAGCTGAACAGTATGCCTTAGAAAAAGTTAGACAAAAACTAGAAGATGATTTTTTTGAAAGTAAAGATTTATATTTTATTGTGGGAAATCTCAAAAATCATGCTAAGTCTTTTATGATTATTGGTTTGTTTTATCCTCCCCTAGTAAAGTTCAATCAAATGGAGTTGTTTTAGAATCATGAAAAATCCACCTACAAGGCAATCATTGATTTTAACCTTTGGCTACGGCAATCGTTCAAGCTATGATACCCTTTTAGCATATATTAAAGAATTTAAGGTTGATTTTCTGATCGATGTTCGAGAAAAACCCCGCGCATGGAGTCGCAAATGGTATGGTGATCAACTTGAAAAATTGTGTCATCAACAGGGAATAGAGTATTTGTCAGAAAAAACTTTAGGAAATATTTCAGGGACAAGTCATTGGGTTTCCCCTGAACCGGAAAAAGTTGATCAAGTTTTACAAGATATTGCTAAAAAAGCTCAGTCAAAAACAGTTTTGCTATTATGTGCAGAAATGGATTATCATCGTTGTCATCGGGTTGAAGTGGCTGAGAAGTTAAAAAAATTAACTCACCAACCAATTAAGCATTTAGAATAATAAATTCTACACTTGCTGTGGACGAAATGCCTGTTCATCCCATTCTTCTTGATAAATAGAGTCAGAGGTTTGATTCATTTTGAGTGCAATATCACTTAAGAGTTTGTGGCGTTTGAACATTCTTCTAATTTCACCATCGACTAGATTTAACAAATAAGGAATTTCATGTCCCAATTTGACAAAAAGAGAGAAAATATTAAATATTTGTAAACTTTTTCGCCTAAGTTACCTTTCTGTGGTAAGCAAATCTTTACTGCTCCGATTCGGGGGTTTCTTGGGGGGTGTCATCGTTGTTGGTTTCTCGCTGGGGACTTGCGCTTTGATAATGTACCATTTATGGCTTGTCTGATTCTTCTACAGAGCGACTGTCTGGCTGGGATATTATTCCTACGCAGGTCCCCTGGGTTATTGCTGAGGTAGAGGACTTGCAGGGAGGTGAGTTGAGCGAGCGCTTCTGGTATCTCGCTGATTTGGTTATTGTTGAGGTAGAGTCCTTGCAGGGAGGTGAGTTGAGCGAGTGCTTCTGGAATCTCCCTGATTTGGTTATGGCCGAGGTCGAGGCGTGGCAGGGAGGTGAGTTGAGCGATTTCGGGGGGAATTTCTGTTAAGTTTTTGTTGGACAGATCCAACTCCCACGCTCTTTCGTCCTTTGCCCGTTGAATTAACTCTAATACTTCCTGTGCTGTCATTGACCATCCCCCCGCTACTATATTTACTCCATTTTGGCAAAAGTATCGGGTTAATGCAACTGGTGGTGATCAGCTAGTCCACTGTTAACGGTAATACCAAATCCGTTTTTAATAGTATGATTAACTCCCACACGCGGTTATTCATACATTTGTATCAGTTTAGGGATGACTGATAATTGCTGATTGTCGCTATTTCTGCAAATGTGAGATGCAGCCAGTATGTCAAATGAATAATTATAGAATTCAAGAGAATTTATCCTGAAGACAGGGATTGATAAGGAATAATTTCTTCGAGGGTATTTCCTAACTTTTCCCTCGCTAGATCTAACTCGTATGCTTTTTGTAAATTCATCCAAATTTCTGCCCCTGTATTAAAAAAACGCCCTAATTTTAAGGCAATATCTCCCGTGATATTTCCTTGTCCCTTGAGAATTTGCTCAAGTTCATTCTCAGAGATATTAACTCTTTTGGCAAGCTGAGAAACATTAAGATTAATCTCCTCTAATTCATCAGCTAAAATTTCACCGGGGTGGATAGGACTTTTCCAATTATTCATCGTGAATTTTCCTTACGGCTCTTCTCATTAAGATGAAGTGTAACCTAATTTGATATTGACTCCTATCTCCCTGACTCCTTTAAACATTTCTTTTTTTCTCAAACCAAGTTTGTAATAATTCCCCCGATTCCTTGGCTAAAATTCCCGCGATTACCGGTAAACGATGGTTAGAAAAAGGACTATCTATAAAATTAGCCACAGTGCGGATAACCCCTGTTTTGGGATCGTCAGCACCGTACACTAATAATCCTAATCTAGCCTGAATGATTGCCCCTGCACACATGGGACAGGGTTCGAGGGTGACGTAGAGGGTACAATCATTTAAGTGCCAATTGCCTAACACTTGACTAGCGGCACGAATCGCCAGAATTTCGGCGTGAGCAGTGGGATCATGGTGTTTTTCCTTGCAATTAGCCCCTTGAGCGATTAAATGTCCCTGTTTATCCACGATAACCGCTCCCACAGGTACATCACCCCGGTCTCCCGCAGTTGCCGCTAAATTTAAAGCTAACTGCATCCATTGCCGATGTTTCTCATAGGCTTTTTCATCAATAGACTTTAGATAGTCCCACATTTAGCCAGTAAATTATCTAGTTTTTTCTGACCATCCAAAGCATACAAATCATCACAACCACCGATATGTTCATTATTAATAAAAATCTGTGGTACACTGCGTTTACCGTTGGCACGTTCCGCCATGGCTTGACGAGCGCTTTCATCCCCATCAATTTTGTATTCGGTGTATTTTACTCCTTTCCAACCCAGCAACCATTTAGCTCGAATACAGTAGGGACAAGTTGCCCAGGTTTGACGCTCCCATCGCACTCATGCGAGGGATTCTTGGTTCAACAAGTCCACTTACTTTAGATTCCTTGCGTTATCTAAAACAGAGGTGGTTCTTTCCCCAAGCGTTACTTTTCGTGCGCCCCACGATAGTTGTATTTCTACAAAATTTGCTTTAATTGAAACGTTAGCTTCAAATACTGCTTTGTCTAGTTCCTACAAAGATTTTACATCACGAGCAGGTGAGAAACTAGAACTATTGAGTAGAACCCTATATCTTTGATTGTCAAGGTGCAGAGGTTGTAGTGATTAGACTACATGGGTTTTTAGAGCGGTTGATTACCCTATCCGCTATGCTCACATAGTAGCTATTTTTCGTAAGTATGTCAAGACCCTTAAAAGAAAAAAGACTGCCGATGCTCATGACTCCGAATATGAGCAAGCGCACTTCAAAATACGCATCTAGAATGCAATTAACAATTTCAGAAGTTATTCGAGATTTTGCTCTTGAGATTAGACATTTATTTTTAGCTGTGCTTCGTGTCACTGAGCCTTTACATTGAGCCTGTCGAAATGTGTCGAAATGTGTCGAAGTGCTGTTTTATATTGACGGAACCTTTCATCTCCGAGGTAAAACCGAGAGTTCCTTCAAGCCGACATTTAAGGTAAATTTCCACATTGGCCTTGATATTCTCGTTATAACGCCCAAAAAGCGAGTTAAATAGATTTAGCATCGTTCTTACTAAGTAGTTAGGTGTTAAAAACTGTCAGATGCCCCCCTTATTAAGGGGGGATTAAGGGGGGATCGACACCCCCCCTTATCAAGGGGGGATTAAGGGGGGATCCATCTTCAATTTAATTATAACCAGCCACTTACTCTCCTATTTATCTCTATTTTATGGATTCCGCTACCAAAAAAGCCCAATTACGCAAACAACTAATTACCCAAAGACGAACGCTTCCTAAGCATATTTGGCAAGAAAATAGTCAGCAACTTTGCAAAAATTTACAATCTTTACCCCTCTTTCAACACGCTAAAACCATTCTCGCTTACTTCAGTTATCGTCAAGAGCCGGATTTAAGTTCCTTATTTTGTCAACACCATCGCTGGGGTTTTCCCCGTTGTGACGGAGATAGCCTGACTTGGCACTGTTGGACTGCCGACGATCCCCTAGAATTAAATCGTTATGGCATCTATGAACCAACAGCGATCGCTCCTCTCATTTTACCTGCCGAAGTGGACTTACTGTTAATTCCCGCCGTCGCTTGCGATCGCAAAGGTTATCGCTTAGGTTACGGGGGAGGTTATTTTGATCGTCTCCTAAATTCCCCCGAATGGCAAGCTATCCCCTCGATCGGGATTGTCTTTGACTTTGCCTATCTCGATACCCTTCCCCTCGATACTTGGGACCAAAAATTACAGGCAATCTGTACCGAATCAAGAACCGAAATTTTTTAACAATTATTTCCCTATTCCCTTACACCCAATCCCCAAGCTGATCCTTGTCTCCTGACTTGAAAGAGGGTGTAGGGTGTGGGGTGTGGGGAAATGGGGTGTAGGGTGTGGGGTGTAGGGTGTGGGGAAGTGGTAAGAATAAATAAAATAATCTCCTATCTCCTGTCTCCTTGCTCCTGACTCCTTGCTCCTGACTCCTTACCTCACCGTTAACTTTACTTTTCACCGACTACTCATATATTAAGTTTTATTGAATCCGATCGACCCTTAAGATAGCTTTGCTAGGATGAAGTTCGCATCAAGAGATGTTTATAGTAATCACCAGAAAAAGTCAACAGGGAAGCAATGAAACACTTTCACGAACAATGGATTCAAGAATGGTGTCAAGAAAACGGCTGGACAGAGCTATTTCTCGAACGCTACAGTAATTATTGGGCATTCCCTCCCAATGCCGTGATGCCAGAACCAATTCCCACCAAAGTGTTACAAAAAATTAAGCGCCAAAAAGGTCTATCTCCTGCCGAAAAACTTTGGTTAGGAGTGGCGATCGGATTGACTGTGACAGCTTTAATTCTCTGTGTCATCCTCGCTTGTCCTATGCCTATAGTTCTCGCTTTCGCTTTTGATGCTGTCACCGCAGCGCGATTGGAAGTGGAATATTAACCCAGCAAAAATTGAGAAGTAAAAACCTAAAAAGGGGGAGATTTTTCCGCAAGTCTTCCCCTTTACCGCTTTTTTCCGGACAGGGACGATCGATCTGTCTTGAATCAGTGATCGGTGATCAGTGGTCAGTAGGAGAATAGAATATTAAGTGAGCAGTATTCAATGGCAGTTTTCTGCTGTCTTTTCACTGATTACTGTTTACTGTTTACTGGACGGCTACGCCGTGCCTTTGGCAACACTGAAAAGTCCCCATGTCCGAATCTCGTCGCTTACAGTTTACCCCCGATCTGGAAATTTGCCGTATTTTGAACGGAATGTGGCAGGTTTCAGGCGCCCATGGTTCGATCGCACCCCAAAAAGCGATCTCTAGTATGTTCTCCTATCTAGATGCCGGTTTCACCACTTGGGATCTGGCCGATCATTACGGTCCGGCCGAAGATTTTATCGGTGAATTTCGTCGTCAATTAGTCGCTCAAAGGGGCATTGATGCTTTAAATAATCTGCAAGCTTTCACTAAATGGGTTCCCCGCCCGGGTAAAATGACTAAGGAAATAGTCGTAAAAAATATCGCTATTTCCCTACGTCGCATGGATGTGGATAGTCTCGATTTATTGCAGTTTCACTGGTGGGATTATCGCGATAAAAATTATCTAGATGCCTTATATTTTTTAGGAGAATTGCAACAGGAAGGCAAAATTAAACACCTAGCCTTGACTAATTTCGACACGGAACATTTAAAAATTATTCTCAGCGCTGGGATTAAAATAGTCTCCAATCAAGTCCAGTTTTCCCTAATTGATCGCCGTCCCCTCGTCAAAATGGCGCAATTTTGCCAGGAACATAACATCTATCTCCTGGCCTATGGTACTCTAGCAGGAGGCTTATTAGGGGCAAAATATCTCGGTCATCCTGAACCTAATGCCATGAGTCTCAATACCGCTAGTTTACGGAAATATAAAAACATGATCAATGCTTGGGGAAACTGGCAATTATTCCAAGAATTATTAACCGTTCTTAAAGCGATCGCTGATTCCTATCATGTCACCATTCCTAATGTGGCAGTGCGTTACGTTCTCGAACAAAAAGCCGTAGCTGGAGCAATTATTGGGGTGCGTTTGGGTGTTGCCGAACATATCCAAGAAAATGCCCGTATTTTCGATTTTCAATTATCCCCCCAAGACTATCAAAAAATTGATCATGTCTTGCAAAAATCCCGGGATTTATTGCAGTTAATCGGTGATTGCGGTGATGAGTACCGTCGTTAACTGAAAAGGTGAATAGTTCTATCCCTATTCAATCCCTATCTAGAGGAAAAGTTGTCTATAAGTAGGTAGGTGTTAAAAATTCTCAGCTTTCCCCCCTTATTAAGGGGGGACTAAGGGGGGATCGGCACCCCCCTTATTAAGGACTGATAACGGATAACTGATGACTGATAACTGAAAAGAGGCTAATGATGAGATTTGAACAACCAATCCCCGATGATCACGCTAATCAATGGCGCTATCAATTAGATCAATTCGTGCAAGAAAATCAACAGGAATTAGCCGGTTTAATGTGGGGTTTACTCTCGGAATGGGGAGAAGATGCTCAAGAAACCCTGGGCATTGATCTTAAACCTCAGCCCCATTTTGTCTGTTGTTCTAGGGAAGCTCTAGAGAAATTAAATCGCAAGGTTAATTGTAAAATTCAAGAGATGCTTGGGATTATTTATCGCTATAATCCCAGCGAAGAAGTGGCTATAGTCGCTATCGGTGATGGTCAGGTAAAATTGATTTATTTTCAACCCGATCTTTCTCCTCCTGAATGTTTTGATCGCCTCGAAGTGGATCTCGATACCCTCATTCAACAGTTAGAGTCCAAAATGCTGACGGAAATCCAATCTTTCCCAATTTGATGCCGATTGCCAGCGCAAAAAGTTGGCAGGTTGTCCCACCGATAAACCCGCTAATCCGATCGCTTTTCTGGGGGATTCTGTGCCTAGGAGAATCGCCGTTTCTAAATCACATATTCCCCAGTTAACTAAATTGGCTACTCCTTGTAATAAGGGTAAGGTTGTCCCCGCTAAAGTACCATCAAAAAGTCTTGCTGTTCCCTGTTTAACTTCAATTTCTCTCTCGTCCCAAGGATAGACACCATCCCCTAAACCGATCGGCGCTAAAGCATCACTCACTAAGAAAATTCCTCGATGATAATTACTGGCTTTTAGTAATAATTCTATCATGGTTGGATGGATGTGTTGACCATCGGCAATTAACCCACAATACACATCGCAATTGATAATTGCTTCCCCTAATAACCCCGGTTGACGATGATGTAAAGGAGGCATGGCATTAAAAGCATGAGTAACCATTTTTGCCCCCTGGAAAAAGGCTTTTTTGGCTATTTCTTGACTCGCTTGCGAATGTCCTAAACTGACGGTAATCCCTCGATCGCTTAGGTATTTAATCACCGTACCGCTACTATCTAATTCTGGGGCTAGGGTGATAATTTTTACGATCGATAAGTAGTTCCCAAAGATTTTATCTATTGTTTCTATACTTGGGGTTAAAAGATATTGTCCCGGATGCGCTCCCCTTTTTTCATAGTTTAAAAATGGTCCCTCTAAATGTACTCCTAAAACCTGGGCGCTCGATCGATTTTCCTGTTTTTGTTTCTCGATATATTTGGTAATTACTGAGAGGGATTTTTGAAATTTCTCCACGGACGTGGTGACTAGGGTGGGAAGATAACCATCAATTCCTTGATTCCCCAGATAATCGCTAATCTTATCTAATTTTTCTAGATCTGTTATTTCTAAGTCAGGAAATGCTAATCCTAATCCTCCGTTGATCTGTAAATCTACTCCTCCTAACGATAGCCAATCCCCTTCCATATCGATAATCTTTTCCCCTTTTATCCTTCCCCCCATCTCCGTTATCCTCTCAATCTTTCCCGCAGCATTTATCTCTATTTGTTGTCGATCGTGATGGGGGGGAATTCTAGCGTTAATTAGGGTTATCATAGAAGCAGAAAACTAATTTTTTTTGATTATAATCTCAAAAAAAAACTTTTTTTTTGATGATGCTTGACAAGGGAGCATTTTTTTGATATGCTTTTTTATACAATGGAAATCTATGAGTTTATTTTTGATTGCTTATAGTCGATTATATAAAAACTGATCATAAAAAAATAATACCATAACCTGACCGCTTCCTGTCCAGAGATTGCAAAAATACTTTACAAAACAATTACAGCCTTTCTCTGGCGGTTCTTAGAAGAGAGTGACTGTCAATAGCAGCAGAAAACTAATTTTTTTTGATTATAATCTCAA
>VYMA01000120.1_pt1 | contig 17762 bp, 19 predicted proteins | sample 5109851 | NCBI WGS metagenome assembly VYMA01 (sample SAMN12291814, study PRJNA351875) | freshwater metagenome | isolation source: freshwater lake | place: USA: Michigan, Wintergreen Lake | collected 2011-08-02
TTCCCGCCAAAGAGTTTAGCATCATGATAATAGTAATGACAATTTTGATGTGACTATAATACCATATTTGTGTCGCTTTTTTGCCTTATGAAGCTATCGTTCAACACTTCTGGGCGATTACCCAATTGAGATTCAAGTTTTACATCAAGATCTTCATCATCGAGATCTAGTGAAGCTTGAAGTAATAAATCCCTGATGCCAGCTTGTATATCGGCTTCAGTGCGCTTGGCTTCTCTATTGGCTAAGTTGTTGACAATTTCAATAACATTTGACATTTTAGTAAAAGCAAAAAATTAGATCGTAAGCCTTAAAAATATATTAATTTTTGATGACAAGGTAATCATTTCCCTAAAAGATAAGTAGGTAGATGTTAAAAATTGTCAAATACCCCCCTTATCAAGGGGGGATTAGGGAGGGCAGGGGGAGATCGAAGGCAAAATCTATCTTCTATGTAATTAGAACCACTTACTTAGAACACCCTTAATTATACTAGCCTTTTCACTTAAAACCGAGGAATATGATTAAAAAGATGACGCATGACCACAAACTCCCAACAAAACAACGAATAGCCATAACCCTGACGCTCCACCGTCCTCACCTGAGCTTGTAAACCCTTTAAGGAAAAATCAGGATTCCAACCCGCATATAAACCCACCCCCACCGGCACATACCGGGAAGCTGTCGCCAGTCCCGAACCCGAAAGACTTGCCGCCACCTGATTGGGAGTTTTCCGATAGATCTGTAGGACCACCTCATCCACAATCCCTTGACGCACCCAAGCCAACCAATTTTGATTATATTTATTCACCGCAAAAGAGTGAGGATTAGGCGAAAGACTCACCACCAACTTGGGATTAATCGCCTTGACATGATCATGTAACTTGCGGGTTAAATTCGTTAAAGCCTGACTTTTATTACCAAAAACACGGGGAACCGCCCAATGATCATCTAACTGAATCCCCGCCAAATCTTTTTCTTTTAAAATATCTTCCATATTGCCCAAAAGATAGGCTTGCACCTGCGGATTCGCCGGATCTAACCAGACATTCGTTTCCACCACCGTCTTCCCTGCGGGCGTTTTTAATAGCCAATCCGGATGCTTTTTGGCAATGGGATCCTTAGGCGATAACATCAAACCATACTCAAACCAAGCATAGGGCTTCAAACCCTGCCGTAAAGACTCCTTAACCGCTGCCCTCCAGGGATTGATCAACGGCGGCACAAACAACCAATTCGTCGGACGCTGGGAAGTCGGATAAAGCGTTCCCCCAAACCCATAAACACTAAAATACACCCGGTCATAACCCGATCGCGAAAGATGATTTAACACCTCATCTAAAGACGTAGTGTGATGTAACAATATCGTGCCAATATTGGTTAACCAAACCCCCTTCATCTGCTCATTTTCCACTGCCTTCCGGGGAGCCGCTCGGTGAGTAACCAACAACAAAAAAGCCACTCCAGCAACAATCCCAAACCTCTTTAGGTACTTGCTAAATTTAACCATGATTGCCGACCAACCCCACCAAGATATTTGATAATAGTATTATTGTAGTCCGATTTTTGATATTCAGTTCCTCATCAGCGATCGCTGTTTAGTTATACTAAATCTGGTTATTAAAGACTGATTATTTATTCCCCTTTTTGCATGAGTGCCGTTTGCATGAGTGCCTGTCCTGATATGTAGCCTATACTCAACGGATTTAGTATCAGACCATGTTCACATTCTTCTTACTTACCCACCCCTGATGCTCTTGGGTGGGTTAATAGTCAACCTAAAAGCAACTTCTTGCCAATTAATGTGGGACAATTATCCTAACCATTTTTAAAAGATTTATTGGCAAGACAAACGGGTTTTGTGGACAGGGACGTATTTCGTGGCTAGTTGTGGTGGTGTTACGATAGACCGACTTATTAAAAAATATGTCGAGAATCAGGATTCTCCTGAGTATTAGTTGTGCTGCGCTGTTCTATATTGGCGGAACCTTTCATCTCCGAGGTGAAACAAAGGGGTTCCTTCCAGCCGACATTACGGTAACTGCGTTGTCAAATGCTTATTGTAACCCACAGGCAAAGGTGAAACAATCTCTTATCCCTCTGAAACTCTTAATTTTGCCGCGTTTCTATACTTATCCAATATCTTGCGATCGCTTGTATTTCCTACCAGCCAAATTCCGGCAGATTTTTTCCCAAAAAACCCTTGACAAATCCCCGCACTTGACATACACTTATATATAGAATGGGAATCCGTGCCTGCCTGCGAACCCTCTTTTTTTAGGTCAAATAAGCTTCAAAAAAATAAAAACCCGATACCTGACCAATACCAAAGACTTATACGAACAAGACTATCTTGCTTGGTTAGAAGAAACGACCCAACAACTGTGACAAAGACAGACAGATGTATTAGATTGGGGAACCAACAGAGACAAAAAGTAGATATTTATCTCAATCAATTACTCATTCATCTGCTTCTCTAAATACTGGACAGTGTCTTTCCTACCGGCCAAATTCTGGCAGATTTTTTTCCCAAAAAACCCTTGACAAATCCCCGCACTTGACAGATAATTATATATATAGTGGGAATCCGTGCCTGCCTGCGAACCCTCTTTTTTCAGGTTAGATAAGCGTCAAAAAAATAAAAACCTAATACCTGACCAGCACTAAACAGGATAGGGTATGACAACTAAAGACTTATACGAACAGGACTATCCTGCTTGGTTAGAAGAAACAGCCAAACAACTGCGACAAAGACAGACAGATGTATTAGATTGGGAACATCTCGAAGAAGAAATCGAAGCATTGGGGAACCAACAGAGACATAAAGTAGATAGTTATCTCCTACAATTGCTCATTCATCTGCTTCTCTACCAATACTGGCCGGAGGAACGAGAAAGATGTGCGCGGGGATGGCAGGACGAAATCGGTAACTTTCGGGTGGAATTAGAACTTTTATTGGAGTCGAAAACCCTTTATAACTATTTTTTAACCAGAATCGCCGTTATTTACCCCAAAGCAGTGAAGCGAGTCCGACAAAAAAGCCAATTACCGGCCGCTATCTTTGCCGAAAGCTGCCCCTATAGTCCCGAACAAATCCTCGATTCCGATTTTCTCCCCTGAAATTCTGGCAGATTTTTTCAAAAAAACCCTTGACAAATCCCCGCACTTGACAGATACTTATATATATAATGGGAATCCGTGCCTTCCTGCAAACCCTCTTTTTTCAGGTTAAATAAGCGTCAAAAAAATAAAAACCTGATAACCAGTCCCTAACTACCTATAAGCTTTTCACCCAATCACTAATCAACCGGTTAACCTCTGTGGGAATTTCATCGTGGGGACAATGGCCGGCAGTTAGATAATATTCTGTCAGAGAAGGATAGTATTGACGGAATTTGGCCCCGCGTTCCCTAGTATTCATCCAAGGGTCCCCTTCACCCCATAACATCAACAGGGGACAACTTAACTTTTGCAGGAGAATATCCACATTTTCCCCCCGGGGAGATTTAAACACAGAAGCAAAAACTTTGGCTGCTCCCGCATCCAGGGAAGGACGACGGATATCTTCTATTAACTGCTCAGTAATGGCACTGCGATCGAGATATACTTTCTCTAGGGTTTTGCGGATAGTTTTGGGTTGACGGGTATAGAGAAATAAGAGATAACTGGCCCAAGGTTGCAGCAGCATCGATCGCAGTAGTTTTTGTGCTAAATTAGGCTGACGATTGCTTTCTGTATCGCTAAAGGGACCGGCGCTATTGAGGAGAATTAATCCCCGAACATTCTCGGAATGATTAGCAGCCACACAGAGAGAAGCGTAACCCCCCAGAGAATTACCCGCTAAAACCGTCGGTTGGCCCACAACTTCCTTGATAAAATCATTTAATTGTTGCTGCCAAAGATTGCCACTATAGACCATATCCGGTTTAGCTGATCTACCGAATCCTAACAGATCGATCGCCCATACCTCCCATTCTGAGGCTAAACCTTGCACATTTTTTCGCCAATGGTCGGTGGAAGCGCCAAAACCGTGGACTAATAGTAAAGGGGGTTTTCCTGCGACTCTAGTACCCGCTTGCACATAGTGTATCGAATTTCCTTGCCATTGCCAATTTTGCTTTGTCGTCAGAGCAGCTGTATTCATCGGCTGTTTTGTTAAGTAATGTTAATAATTCTTAGTCTAACCGATTGAGAAACTGGAAACAAAGCTAGAGATTTTTGACCAAACCCCTTGACCAAAAACGGAACTTGACATATACTTATATATATAATGGGAATCCGTGCTGCCCTGCGAACCCTTCATTTTTGGGCAAATAACCCTAAAAAACACTCTCAAAAAAATCTTGAGCGGGATTAATCCACTGGTATGGGTGGCTAACCCCAGAGAATTACTCCTGAATCATTGGGACAGTTTTTTTGCTAATTCTGATATAACAGCTATGAAGATTTTGACGATTTTACAGGGATTAATTGACAAAAATCCCTTAACTGAGGCGGATCTAGCAGAATTACTAGCGATCGAATCCTTAAATTTTCAGCAGACTAACCCTCTCATCCTACAGGAAAGGGCGGAACTATTAACGATTCTCTGGCCGCGAGTCTGGCAAAAATGTCAGGAGTTAGGGATAAATCAGCCAAATCAGATTTTGATCAGCTGTTGGCGCTTGTGGATTCCCTGGGCGCTAGAGCTACGCAACCACGCAAAACCGTTGATTCAAGGCATTTTGGCTCCCCAAGGCACGGGAAAGACCACCTTAACATCCATAATGTCGATTATTTTAGCCTATTTTGATTTAAAAGTAAATAATCTCTCTTTAGATGATATTTATAAGACCTATAATGAGCGAATAAAATTGCGTCAAAAGGATGAAAGATTGCGCTGGCGTGGTCCACCGGGTACTCATGATATAGCATTAGGAATTAAAGTTTTAGAACAGGTTTGTCAGCAAGAAAGTCCGATTTTAATCCCGCGTTTTGACAAGTCCCTGCATCGAGGACAAGGAGATAGAATTGCAGCGGAACAAGTGGAACGAGTTGATATTCTTTTTTTCGAGGGTTGGTTTGTGGGCATGAATCCAGTAGAAGAAACAGTCTTTGATCATGCCCCCGATCCGATTAATAGCGAGGAAGACCGACAATTCGCCAGGGATAATAATCAAAGATTGCGAGAATATCTACCCCTCTGGTCAAAAATCGATCGCTTACTGATTCTTTATCCCCTTGACTACCGTTACAGTTTACAATGGCGACAGGCGGCCGAAACAAAAGGAGGTATGACCCCATCAGAAATCGAGGAATTTGTCAAGTATTTTTGGAAAAGTTTACATCCGCAATTATTTCTCCCACCCCTGCTCAAACAAGCGGATATAGTGGTAGAAATTAATCGCGATCATAGTCTGGGAAAAATCAGTTATCAGTGAGCAGTAGGCAAGAGGCAAGAGGCAAAAGAAAGAATCTGGCAATTCTCCTACCCAAAAAGAAGGTTAGAAACTAAGTCCATAAAATCTTCTAGCTTAACAAATTAGGTTTTAGATTCCGTCGAGTTAAAAGAAAGCTCCGAACTTGTCACTTAACACTATTGACTGAAAACTCACATCTGGTAACTGATAACTGATAACTGATAACTGATAACTGATAACTGATAACTGATAAAGCTTATGATTGAAGTGGAACATCTGAGTAAAATTTATGGTTCGACCACGGCAATTAGTGACGTGGATTTTACCGTAGAAAAAGGAGAAATTCTCGGTTTCTTAGGACCAAATGGAGCGGGAAAAACCACAACTATGAGGATTTTATCCGGTTATATTCCTGCCACAACAGGAACAGCAAGGATAGCGGGATACGATGTGCATCAACAATCCTTAGAAGTGCGTCGTCGCATTGGTTATCTTCCTGAAAATCCCCCCTTGTATCCAGAGATGACCGTGGAAAGTTTTCTTGATTTTGTGGCACGGATTAAAGGCATCTCATCGGGGGATAGAAAAGCGCGGGTAGATTTAGTTTTAGGTAAATGTCAGTTACTAGAAAAAAGAAAAGTTATTATCCGCAAATTATCCAAGGGGTATAAACAGCGTGTGGGAATTGCCCAAGCGATCGTACACGATCCACCAGTAATTATTTTAGATGAACCGACAGTAGGATTGGATCCGAAACAGATTATCGAGGTGAGAAATCTGATTAAAAGTTTAGCGGGAGAACATACAATTATTCTCTCCACTCATATTTTACCAGAAGTGAGTATTACCTGCGATCGAGCGACAATTATTAATCGGGGTCGCATCGTAGCCAATAATATTACTACCGCTACCCCTGCTGGTTCCAGTTATGAAATTGAGATCGAAGGTGATAGGGATTCCCTGCTAGAAATACTGCAACAACTGCCAGAAGTAGAGCAAGCTGCAAAAGTCGGCGATAACCTGCTCAAAATTGTTGGTCAAGCGGGAACAAACCTAGGAGCAGAACTTGCTAGAATAGTTGTCAACAATGGTTATAACTTATTAGAAATGCGTCGCACCCGTAAAACCCTAGAAGATATCTTTCTGGAAGTAATCGGCAGCGGGGAAAGTAACCAGCAAGAGGAGAGGCATGATCAATAATATCTGGGCGATTTTTCGCAGGGAATTTCAAAGCTATTTTACCGCCGCCAATGCCTATATCATTATGGGGATATTTTGGTTAGTGGCGGGATTTTTCTTTAACTCCCTTCTCTATGGCATTATTCTCGATATTGGTATTCAGGAACAATCGGGATTTCTGGTAGCCAGAGATACGGTGTCTGAATTTATGACCACTTTCATCGGTATTATTTTATCCTCTTTATTGTTGGTAATATTGCCAGCCCTGTCTATGGGATTATACGCAGAGGAAAAAAAACAGGGGACCCTAGAACTTTTAGCCACTTCCCCCCTGACTAATTGGAGTATAGCCATCGGTAAATTATTGGGAGTGCTGGCCTTTTTTACCGTGATGATTACCCCCTTTTGGATTTACGAAATAGTGGTTTTTAGTACCGCAGTTCCCCCGGTAAATATAGCCAGTATTTTACTAGCTCATCTAGGATTAATTTTACTGGCAGCGGCCATCCTAGCCATCGGGATGTTTATATCTTCCCTCACCAATAGTTCTATCCTTGCTTACATCATCACCTTTATCACCATCTTATTTATCTGGATACTGGATGTCATTGCTAACAATGCCGAAACCTTCTTTCGAGATCGCATTGGGGGAGAAGTGGGAGAACAGATCGGATTTTTCCTAAAAGAATTGCTCTCCCATCTATCTTGGTATCAACCCTTTAACAATTTCGTGCGGGGAATTTTTGACAGTAGTAGTTTAGTCATCCTCCTCAGTTATATTCTGCTGGGAATCTTCCTAACTACTCAAGCGATCGAAGCGGACCGTTATCAAAGAAACTAACTATGAGATACTGGCAAAAATACAGTAAATTTCTCTATATACCCGCCCTCTTTCTGGGTAGTGCCGGCCTAACCGTGGGGTTAATCTCCGGTCAATGGTCATCCCTCTCTCTGGGGTTATTAATTGCCGGGGCTATTCTGTTTCTAGGGTGGCTGTTGTTATTAGTAATCACTGCCAAAGACTTTTGGCAAAAAAGAAGTACCCGCACTGGCACTCAAACCCTCATTACTACTATTATTGTCCTCGGTGTTATCGGTTTAATTAACTTTCTCGCCATCCGTTATCCCTATAGAGTTGATTTAACCGAAAACCAAATCTTTAGTTTATCCCCCCAAAGCGAAAGACTATTAACCAATCTGTCAAAACCCGTCAAAGTCTGGATTTTTTCAACCCGGGGAATCAGTGGCAACGAAGAGGAACTTTTAGCCAATTATCAACGCAAAAACCCCCAATTTCAGTACGAAATAGTTAACCCAGAGAAAAAACCCAATATCGCTCAGGAATTTAAAAAACTAGCCAATGATAATCTAGCCAGAGTCTATCTACAGTATGGTGAAAAAAAACAACCCCTGAAAACTATTAGTGAAGAGGAAAGTCTCACGGAAGCGAAATTGAGTAACGCCATCGAAACCGCTAAAACCGATCGCACTTTAACCGCTTACTTTCTGCAAGGTCATGGAGAAAATGCCATCAAAGAACCTCAAGGGGGTTTAGGACAAGCAGTCAATAGTTTAGAAGCAAAAGGTTATCAAGTAAAACCACTTAATCTAGTGGAACGTTCCACCATTCCCAATAATGCCGATGTCATTATTATTGCCAGTCCCAAAAGAAAAATATTTCCCCAGGAAGTCACCGCTTTAAAAAACTATCTTGAGCAAGGGGGCAAAATTTTATTAATGATTGACCCTCAAACCGAAACCGGATTAGAACCCTTATTAACCCCTTGGGGTGTGAAACTAGATAATCGGATTATTATTGATGCTTCTGGTGCCGGGGAAATCATTGGTTTAGGTCCGGCTAGTCCCATTATTACCAATTACGGTAATCATCCCATTACCCGGGATTTTGCTAACGGTATTTCTATCTTTCCCTTTGCTCGTCCCATCGCTACCGTCCCCGTGGAAGGAATTGAAGCCGTATCTTTAATGATTACCAATGATAAAATGTGGGCTGAGAGTGATTTAAATGATCAGAATCTCCAGTTTAACCCTGAAAAAGATTTAGCTGGCCCCTTTGATCTAGGAGTTGCTCTGACGGGAAAAAAAGGTAAATTAATCGTGATTGGTAATGCCAGCTTTGCCAGCGATGGACTATTTGAACAACAGTTAAACGGAGATATATTTTTAAATTCTGTGCAGTGGTTAGCCAGTGGTGAAACAGCCACCTTATCTATCCGGGCCAAGGAACCAGAAAATAGAAGAATTAATTTAAATCCCCTGCAAGCTAACGCTATTTTTTGGATAGCGATGGTAGTGATGCCTTTAGTAGGATTTACCCTAGCTGGATTGACTTGGTGGCAACGTCGTTAATCGAGTTAGAATCTAGAAAAATCATCTCTCTTATTCCTCTAACTGCCATGACCACAACCCAAACTATCCCCCAATTTTTGACTTTTGATGACTATATTAATCAATATCCCGATGATGGACAACAATACGAATTAATCGCAGGAAAATTATCGGCCATGATGCGACCGATCGGAAAACACGAAGAAATTGGCGGTTTTATAAGCATGGAGTTAGGATTGGAGATTAGAAGACGGCAATTGCCCTATTTTATCCCCAATACTGCCGCAGTAAAACCCCTTCGCCCCCATACAGGTTATCTACCCGATATTATTATCTTAGACAGAGAAAATCTAGTTAACGATCCCTATTGGGAAACCGCTTCCTCAATTTCTCTGGCAACATCAGCTAAATTAATTATTGAAATTGTCAGTTCCAATTGGCGAGATGATTATCTGAAAAAATTCGACGACTACGAACAATTAGGAATTGCCGAATATTGGATTATCGATTATTTAGCCAAAGGTTCGGCCCGATATATCGGCAGCCCCAAAGAACCCACCATTTCTATCTATCAATTAATCGATGGAGAATATCAAGGTAATTTATTTAAACAGGATCAACGTCTTATTTCAGGGATTTTTCCAGAGTTAAACCTCACTGCTAATCAAATTTTTCGTGCTAGAGCTTAAAGAAAAACCCGCATTTTTAGATTAATTACTATTTTCTTCAGGAGGAGAAGGTGATAAAACAGGAGGAGCGATCGGTTCAATTTTATCCTCATTAACCGGGGGATTAATCACCTCTGGAACAGGAGAAGGGGAAGGAGAAGGAGAAGGAGAAGGAAGGGGAGAAACTTGAGGACTCGGCTCCGTTTCAGGAAGGGGAACAGGAATAGGAATTACTTCTTCTGGGGTGGGACTAGGAGTTAATTCTGGAGTCGCTTCTGGACTAGGAATCACCTCTGGGGTAGGAGTAGGGGATGGAGTGGGAGTCGGGGAATAAATGGGAGTCCGTTGACGAGAAGGTCGTCGGATAGGGGGAAAATCTTGGGAGGGAGGAGGAATGATTTCAGGACTAGGAGAAGGTTCAGGGGTTGGGGATGGTTTAATTTGCTCATTTTTGGGAAAAATAGCCATAAATCCCCGATATCCTAGGGCAAAAGCCCCAATTGTCACCGCAAAAATCAGCAAAATCCACAGCCAAGGATTCTTTTTTTCCCCAGAATTGGGTTGAATAACCACAGTGGGGGAGACGGTTGGTTTTGGGGGTGTAGAGGACTTTAATCGGGGACTATGGGGAGAAACCGCGATAGTTGGTTGGGTGGACAAATCGGGGGACATTTCTGCCAAAGCTGCTAACATTTCCCTGGCAGTAGCAAACCGATCCCGGGGATGAAAACGGATCGCTCGATCGATTACCATAGCTAAATTAGGATTAACATTTTCTGCCTCCTGTCGCCAGAGAATTTCCCCCGTGCGCGAGTCAGTTTCTAGATATTGGGGAGTTTTTCCCGTTAATAAAAAAATCGCCGTTAAGCCTAGGCTGTAAAGGTCACTAGAAAAGACCGGTCTCCCGGCAGCCTGTTCCGAAGCCATATAACCGGGGGTGCCAAGGGCGATCGAATAGGCACTTTTTCCCGTAGGATCGAGTAAGGTGGCCACTGCTTCTTTCATTACCCCAAAATCGATCAAAATGGGCAAATTATCACTATTTCTTAAGATAATATTATCGGGTTTCACATCCCGGTGAATAATGCGGCGACTGTGAATAAAATCAATAACAGGCAGTAAATTCTCTAAAATCGTCCGCACTGCTGAGGAGGATAAATTTCCCTGTCGTTGCTGTTTTTGGGTTAGTGTCTCCCCTTCAATCCACTCCTGCACCAGATAGAAATGATTATCTTGGGCAAAATAACCGTATAAACGGGGTATTTGGCGATTTTGCTCCCCCAATTCCTCTAAAACGCTTGCTTCTTTCTGAAAACGTTCTTTTAACCATTCTGGCATCTCCTCACTTTGAATAGCCGGCTGCAATTTTTTAATCACACAGCGCCGTTGAGAAGGCATATTCGTATCGATAGCGATATAAGTTTCCCCAAATCCCCCCCTAGCAAGGGTACTAACAATTTGGTAGCGATTGTTTAAAAGCACTAGATTCATTACCCTGAGAGTGCAAGCGTGGTCATAAATTGTTCCTAGACTAACATTCTTTCGTTAAGGAAAAAGTCAAGGGAAAAACTAGAGTCAAGTCTAAGGAATCCAGCGACGGATTTTCGTCCACAAAGGTGCATTATCTTGACTACTCATCTCCTGAAAACATTGATAACAATCGTAGGCGCGATTAAGATGGGCAGTGATTTCTGTAGCATTGGGATGGGAATTGCGATCGGGATGCCAATAACACAAGAGAGTTTTATAATTATTTTCAATCTGGCTAGTCTTGCTCAAAGGAGTAATCCCCAAAACTCGCCACCAAACGGGATTAGACGACTCCATAATCATCACAGCCAAGGAACGGGGCGAAGGATAGAGAATTTGGGCGATTAATGACCAATCTGCCCCATAACACAGCCGATAAACCGCTTTTACTCGCTCTTTTCCCAGCTTTTCACAAGCTTGTAGATGCCATTGACGAAAATCTTTCCGCATCTGCTGATGAGTTCGCAAATCTCGCTGGGCAAATCTGCCATAGGCTAGTTGATTAGTCCCGATAGTGTTAAAGTTACCATTAGCGATCGCTTTTAGGTCCCAGTAAAGATGATAAAAAGGATCTTGACCCAAAGCCAGACTTTCCAGAATTTCTTCAGCGTAACCTCTAGCCGGATTTAATCGCAATAATTCCCGTAATTCCCGACAAAACTGCTCATTTTCGGGCATACTGCGCCATTGCCAATAGTTAATATCTGGTTTTGCCAGAGACTGCTGATAGAAACTGCGCCAGACTTGCGGAACAGTACAGGCGATCGGTGTAGCCAAAGGAGTAGCCAGAGGACAAAATTGACCCTTTAAAGAGCTTTCAGGAGCATCTTCCAGCAAACAAGCAAGATGATAGGCGGGATGACTACGGGGCTTTTTTTGGGGGCTAATAAACCAAAAAGCCGTTAAAATGACAATTAAGTACAAGAGGAGAGAAAGAATTTGCTCCGCCATCGCAACTTTTAGTTAGTCTGCTGAGTTACCCGAAAAATTATAATTGGTGCTATGGTCGCTGAAAAGTTCTTTGTATCTCAGTTGATTGTCAGGAATCCACAAAACGGGGTGATATGCCGAAAGTTTCCCCATATCCTTACTCTGGTTATTCGGAAAGTTTCTGCATAATCAACAGTTAGATGGCTTAGGCTATCAGCTGGGGCATACTTGAAGAGTGTCTGTTCGAGTTCAAAAATTAAAGTGACCAGCACCCCTGGAGCAATATGCGACAATCAGAATCAAAAATTGCGCTGCTGATTGATGCAGACAACGCCCCTGCATCAAAAATTGAGGCGATCGTCTCTGAAATTGCCAACTATGGAGTTGCCAATATTCGTAAGGCTTACGGAAACTGGAAAAGTCCTGCGCTGAAAGCCTGGGAGGAGTGTTTGCATGAATACGCTATTCGCCCCGTCCAACAGTTCGACTATACGAAGGGCAAAAATGCTACCGATGCTGCAATGATTATTGATGCAATGGATTTGCTGTATACACAACAGTTGGATGCTTTTGCAATCGTGTCGAGTGATTGCGACTTTACTCCTTTAGTGATGAGAATTTTGACAAATGGCTTAAAAGTCTATGGATTTGGCGAGAAGAAAACGCCATTGCCTTTTGTTTATGCGTGTTCAACATTTTTATACCTAGAAACTATTGATCAAGCAGTAAATTCTGAGGAGACTTCCAAAGTTTCTGCAAGTGTTAAGAAAACTGGTAAAGAGTTGAAGCAAGACACCAAATTAATCAGTTTATTGAGGGGCGCGGTTTCTAGGACTCTAGACGATGATGGTTGGTCGAATTTGGCAGAGATTGGCGGACACATAGCAAATCAGGCATCTTTTGACCCACGCAACTACGGATATGCAAAGCTGAGTGGCCTGTTCGAGGCTATTGACTTATTCGAGATTCAGCGAAAAAATAAGGCAGTCTTCGTGAGGAGCAAGCAAAAGAATGGCACTACTCCAAAAACCTAGTGCCGATCTGGTAGAGTGCTTTCCCTCATGCAATTCCTACCGCTGCAGCGATCAATTTTAAGGAAACCCAACATCCTTACCTGTTACTATGAAAGGGTATAATAAGTTTACTTAAGGTAATAAAGGAGCTAAAAAACCTTAATGGAAAGTCGTATCCATATCCATCCAGATATTTGTAATGGAAGACCTGTTATAGCTGGAACTCGAATTCCGGTGCAAACAGTTATGGAATTTTTGGGAGCAGGGGATTCTATTGAAGAAGTCCTTGAAGAATATCCCTCTCTGAATCGAGAAGATATTTATGCCTGTATGCAATTTGCAGCAAGATTGATGGCGAATCACTATGAAGTCAGAAAAATTGCATGAATGGTTTTTTCTTTGATGAAAATTTACCAGCTAAAATCCTGTTTACTCGATCTTTACGATCATTCATGTTTCGGTTTTAGGTAGAAGTCCAAGGGATACGGAAATTTGGCAATATGCAAAGGATAAAAAACTGGTTATTGTTACGAAAGATACAGACTTTTCCGATCAACTAATGCTTAATTTTTTTTGCACTAAAGTAGTACATCTCCGTTTTGGCAATATACGAAAACGAGAATTTCATCAGTTTTTAGCTCCTATTTGGCCAGAAGTTGAAGCTTTGGTCATTGAACATAAATTAGTTAATGTCTATTTAGATAGAATTGAAGCATTTAGATAATTTTTCCTAACATTCATTGCGATATCGCTAAGGTGGGTAATGCCTGCCTTACTCTAGGGAAAGTCCAGTAATAATATCTTCTGGGGGAATCCCAGCTTGAATTAAATTGGTTGTTAATCCTTCTTCAAGATTATCATCTTCAATGACAATTTTATTTTTCAATAAACGAGCGTGAAATAAAATTGTATTAATCCATCCTTCTTTTTCCCAACCAGTCATAATTATTAAAAAGTTGCCTGATTCTGGATCACAAACTGGGGTAATTTTAAGGGTTTGTAATCGAGGTTGCATCGACGACTCTTTTCTGATAACTTGAGTCAGAATATCGGCATAATTTACTGTGTTATCCATTCGACAATTATCTCCTTTTGAGGATTATAAATAACTAAATTGATTCTGTTACGTTTAATAACCAGTTGGAAAATAGCTTTTTTGAAGTGTTTTAAATAAACCGCTTGACTAATGCCCAAAAAAAGGTTTCTTTCAGGTTCTTGTGAATCTAAAGCCCATTGGTATAATTGAAGTTGTCCTATTGTTTTTTCTAATTCACTGATAACTGAAGGCGTATCAAAGTCTTTGATTTCTACGGCAATTTTACGATCTTCTTTTTCCGCAGCAAAAAACTTTTCTGCTCCTAAATCAGCTTTAAGCAAGGTTTTTTCTAAGGTTAGAATTAAAGGATCATCAGTGATTTTCCAACCTTCTTTTTCTAAAGTATGACGTAATGATAAATGTAGATCGTCTCGTCTGGACATCCTTATAAACCCTGCTTAAGAGGTTCGTTTCCTATTTTACTACAGTTCGCCCTAATTCGGATTTATTATGACCGAAAAAGCGGTAAGGTGGGCAATGGCCACCCTACTATTCCTATTTCCGTTTTTTCAGGCTAGAGACTAACCCTAATCCTAACAAGGCAACAACGGAACTCAGTGCAGATCTGGTAGGGTGTGTTCCCTCATGCAAGTCCTACCGCTGCAGCGATCGATTTTGGGGAACGCACCACGATCATTGATTCAAGCAAATGATTACAAGTAAAAAACGTCTATGCACAGCGACGGACGGGAGTGCGATCGGTTATGAGAGAGTTGTAAATTTTTGTTACGAAGTGCAGTCAGATTGAACAATTGGTGCTAGATTTTAGGGAAAAAAGCTGATGTTATTTCGGCTGATTGTCAGGAATCCACAAAACGGGGTGATATGCGGAAACTTTCGGCATATCCCTACTTTGGTTATTCGGAAAGTTTCTGTATAATTAGTTAAACCTAAAAAATGAGGCAAAATAATGACGGACAAAAATAAGCCAGAAGAAGTTCAAGAGGCAATGATTTCAGTGGGAGTGGGTACAGCGATTGGAGCTAGTGCATCCGCAGTAGTTGGGGGTATGGGACTTGCGGTAGGAGGAACTGCTCTAGGAGTCGGTATGGCTCCAGTAGCAGCAGCAGGAGCAGTGGTCGGCACGGCAGTTTACGGAACCAAAAAAGCAATAGAAGAACAAGACGCAACGGCAATTGGAGCAGCGGCAATTGGTGCGGGTGCTGGAGCCGGTATATCAGCATTGGTTGGAGGTATGGGATTAGCAGTAGGAGGGACGGCAGTTGCAGTGACTATGGCTCCCGTAGCGGCAGTAGGAGCAGTAATTGGTTTGGCTGGATATGGGATCTCTAAATTATTCACTGAGTAAGCAATGGCTACACGGAAAAGACAGTCCCCCAATGCTGCTCAAAAATTAGTAAGAGCAGCAATTCGGGACTTTATTAATCAGCTTAATGGCATAGTTATTGAGCCGGAGATAAATACTCCTGTAAAGGGGACAGAGGCTTGGTATCGGGACAAACTGGCTGGGGAATTAGGAGGAAAAACCGAGGTTTACATTGATAAGGTAGGTAGAATAGATGTCTTAACTAATACGGAAATAATTGAAGTTAAAAATACAAAAGGCTGGAAATCAGCGATTGGACAAATAAAGAGTTATGGACAGTATTATCCCAAACATAAAATGAGAGTTCACCTATTTGGGAAATTGACTGAAAGTAAACTGGAAACTATTCAGAGAGTATGTAACCTGGAAGGTATAACTCTAACTTGGGAATAGTATGATCGCCGCTCTGGTAGGGTACGTTCCCTAATGTAACTCCTACCGCTCCACCGATCGATTTTGGGGAACGCACCATGATCATTGATTCAAGCAAATGATTACAAGTTAAAAACGTCTAGGCACAGCGATCAATGGGAGTGCGATTGGCTGGTGAGCGTTCTCCGTCTCAAACAGATTTTACACCATCCACTTAGGGCTTATGGGTTAATCTATCTCAATAAGCCCTGCTTGTTACTGTGACTAATCACATTAACGATAACCCTATCATGTCTAAGATCTATCGTCTTGCCCAAGGCCACTTAAACCTATTGGAAACCTGTCCACCGAGATTTCAAAAAGTCTATCTAGAGCAACTTAACACACCAGCTGACCCCGGGCAATTGCAGCGGCAAGAATGGGGCAGTCAGTTTCACCTATTATTACAGCAGCGGGAATTAGGGCTGCCGATCGCGTCCCTATTACGCGAAAATGAACAGTTAGAACATTGTTTAACAGCCCTATTAAAGGCTGCCCCGGCAATTGCCGAAAATCCAGGAGAAACCAATCGAGAAGCGGAACATTGTCGCAGTTTAACTGTGGGTAATTATTTATTAACGGTTATCTATGATTTAATTTTACTAGAGAGCGATCGAGCGATAATTTTTGACTGGAAAACCTACTTAAAACCTGTCGATGCCGACAAACTAGCCAAAAATTGGCAGACGAGACTTTATCTGTATGTTTTAGGAGAAACTTCTGCTTATCCTCTTGATAGTTTATCGATGACCTATTGGTTTGTGCAGTTACCCCGCAGCCCCCAACAAGTTACTTTTAACTATAATCAGAAACTACACCAACAGACAGGGCGGGATTTACGCCGTTTATTGAAGGCTCTTGATCGCTATCTATCAGCATACCAAAATGATTTAGTTAATTTTCCCCATCGTCCCGATTGTCAGCTTCATTGTCCCTATTATGTTGCACAAGAGCGATCGGGCCAAATAGAGTTACCCTCGATCGAGGATATCCCTGAAATCAATCCTTTTGTCTAATTTTGCCAATTTCGTCAGAATTCTCCGAGTCGGGAGATTGCTTTTATTTATTCTCCCCACACCCTACCCCCACTCTGCAATAATTACTCGCAGCCAGAAATGCGTTGGTTTGTTATCATACTTTGTGCTTGTTGTCAAAAAAACTTTTTTTTTGCAATAAAACTACACAAAAAAAAGATCATCGTTGTGGGTGAAATTGACTCATTTACCTGTCTTAATTAGGATTACCTTGTAGGTGTAGCAAGGGTTTCAACCATTGCCGCCCAAAAAAGTACAGAATAACCAACTATGAAATTCTACCAAATCGCTGTAACTATTGCAACATCGTTGTTAAATAAAAATATTTCTCAATTAATTCTTAAGAATTTATAAATATTGCGGAATATTAATTTAAATATTCTCAAGTTTTTGGAGTCAATAAATAACTTTTACTTATCTTTGGTCAACATTGGGTTAGGAGTCAGTATTCTCCGAGTCAGGAGATTATTTTTATTTATCCTTCCCACACCCCACACCCTGAACCCCAGTCTCGACAATTCTCCTTCTCTGGGACGTTAACCATGGTCGATAATAACAAAAGACAGATCGATCGCTTGCGCTCATGACCGGCAACCACTACCAAACCTTAGAAATCAGCCATAAATCGACCCCTGACGAGATTAAACAGGCCTATCGGCGTTTAGCCAGACAATTCCATCCCGATAGTCAAAACGATAGTGCCAGTCACGATAAACAGCAATTCTCATTTTGAAAACAAAAGAAGATAAAGTTCTCTATGTGAACAAGAGAACTTCTGTCTAATTATCATTTTTTTTCAAGATAATCATCATAATTAGCTTCAAGAGAC
>VYMA01000121.1_pt1 | contig 17750 bp, 19 predicted proteins | sample 5109851 | NCBI WGS metagenome assembly VYMA01 (sample SAMN12291814, study PRJNA351875) | freshwater metagenome | isolation source: freshwater lake | place: USA: Michigan, Wintergreen Lake | collected 2011-08-02
GGGAGAAATCACTAGACAATTAGCCTACAAATGCCGTTGGTATGGGAGAAATTACCTCGAAATAGATAGATGGTTTCCTAGTTCTAAGCGGTGTAGTAATTGCGGGTATATTGCTGAGAAAATGCCGTTAAATGTTCGAGAGTGGGACTGTCCAGACTGTGGGACACACCATGACCGAGATATTAACGCCAGTAAAAATATTTTGGCCGCAGGACTTGCGGTGTCAGTCCGGGTCGCGACCATAAGACCAGAACAGAGTAAATCTGTTAAGGCAGGTGCGAAACCCCGCAAGGGAAAGAAGCAGAAACCTAAATCGTGAGGTTTGGGAATCACCGTCCGTTTTACGGCGGCGAGGATGTCAAAAGTTTAATCAATCTCAGATTATGAACATCTAAAGTATAGATTTAATATGCTCTTGAATGTAAAGTTTTATGACGAGATTCAACGTTTTTGAGCTTAATCTATTGACTTAGTTGCCCAAATAGTTGAACATGGGGGAGGGGAGCCCAGATAGGGATAACTTTTAGTTGCGGAACTTAAGCATCTCATAAAGTTGCTCCTCCTGACAATCCCCTATCTAATTCGGACTCCTTGTGCAACAAGTCTTTCAGAAGTTTTCTGCACCACTAAGGGTTATTACTTACATTGACGATGAAGAATGTCCAATGGTTAACACTACGCCCACTGCAACATCTAATTCTGACTCTAATCAATCATCCTCTAGCAGTTTTTTACAAGACAATAATGGTAATAATTCAGCCATTCGTTTAATGTGCTTTATGGCATTAATTACAGCGATCGGATTTGGTTCCTACACATTGGTTAACAGCAAGGATGTTGGGCCTGTGGGGACGAATCTAACGTTTGCTTTTTTAGCGGCTGCTTTTGGCGGAAAAGTTGCTCATAAATTTGCCGAAAATTCGTCCCAATAGTTCCTGCAACTTTAAATTAGAGAATTTGCTCGAAAGAAAAAATTCACAAAACTGGTTTCTCAATTTATTAGTAGAAGGTCGTTGGGTAGGGCGATCAAAGTGACCCAATAGCGATCGCCATGAAATTAACCTAGTTATTCCATCGCGTAATAGTCGGCAGTGGGAATCGGCACGACTCTAAATGGTGAGGACAGAGCTAAATACTGAAAGTGTTAACCTTTGACCTCTCAAGTAATTTCCTTTAAGTTCAAATCAATTTATCAAGGAGATTTAGCTCATGTCTTTTCCTTACACTCAATGTATATCGGGAATCACCATTCCTGCTGGTAGTTTTATTAACACGACTTTTGTCGTCGCGGCTTACCAAAGTGGTATCTCAGTTGGGCAATTTACACCAAATCCAACCCCGCCAAATTATACTTTAGGAGGCGTGAGTAATCTTGACAATAGTGGTGGCAGTACTACTGCCATTGAGTTTCTGTTGAATTACGGTGACACTAGCTATTCACCACCTTACTATTTTGTTTACGGGTCTAACAACGAGAATATTTGGCTTAATAGCATTACTCCCGCTACTGGGGGCAATCAATTTACAAGTAGTAATGTCACGACTCAAATTTCTGAACACAGTCAACCTGATGCCCCCATTGCCGCATTTTTTTATTATGTCCCCAAAAGCTATCTTTACGTGGCAGCATCTAATGGCAACCTCTATTGGTATTCAGTTACTTGGTCTAACGGCGTGCCGAGCTTGTCTTATGTTGGTTCAAACACATCTTATACGGGGCAGTATGCAGTGTCTCTGACCTTTTTACCCGCGAATACAGTTTCTGACTACGATTGTTTGCTACTCGGCGGCGTATCAGAGGCTACGGGGGTTATCTTCAATGCCGCAAACCCATCTTCAACACCTTGCTTGTACAGTGTATATACCAACTATCAATACGGAGCTGCCGATATGTCTGATGCCTATCCGATACTGCCATCGGCTGTTTGTCGAGTACCAAATGGTCTTTATTTGGTATCACAGATGACAGGGCCTGGTGGTCAGCTATTCTTTAGCCCCTATGGCAGTGGTGTGTTGAATGGTGCTGGATATCTAATAGGTTTCGACGCTCAAAACCCCCCTATTTGGATACCACCCAGTGATCAGATCATTTTGTCTTTGGCTTACTCACCAAACTCTGGTCAGGCTGATGGTTCAAACTATCCAAATGGTGCGGTATTTATTGCTACGGCTCCGTCCAATCCTGGCAATTCCTCTATGGGAAGTATGTGGGTTTGCGATGTGAATACCAACAGGGTAGGCAATGCCGCCCAACAAAGTCAAAGCATCTCGGGATCGCCCTGGGCTACGATTGCAGATGCTAATCTGAATTATCTATGTGCAACGGGTTCAAGTGGTGTTTTCCATAGTACATTAGCAGCCTATAGTCCAAGCTCAAGCATTCCTGAGAATGGAATGTTAGTAGCAAACGATCCAACTAGTGGTGTGCATCACGAATGGATCAGTGATATTGTTTCAGCCGCTGCCTTAGTTTTTGGTGTGGTGACAGGCGATCCAGTTGCCGTCGGTTGGGCAACAACCGGAATTGTTGCTGGAGTGGTAGATTCCAAGACGGGTTATTAAGCGCATAGGACGCTATAGGACAAGTCTATCAAGACTCTAAGTACAGGATGCGATCGCTTTTTGGATCAGCCGAATGAAAGGCGATCGCTTATCTAATTAACAAAACTTAGCACAACCAGTTAGGAGGTCGTTAACCAATGGTTTTATATCAATGCAAAGATCCCTATGTGATCACCGTTAAAAATGAGGATGGATCTTTGTTATGGAATTTTAATCATTTTCCCTGTAGTTTTGTTGGTGACAGACAGGGAGAAGCCTATACAGGAACGATTCCTTTTGAGTTTAAACCCGACAATATTCCCCTAGAAGTTGCCAATGCGAGATTGTTTTCGGTTTTTGGTTTTGATGATCCAGCCTGGCGGGGAGTTCCCTTAGATATTCATCTTTGTTTTGCGGCGGATCAGGGAAGGCAGTCTATCAGATTGATTCCAAATAAAGCGGCGAATTTTGAGGTGATTGAAGACAGCGAATATTGTAACATTATTCGTCATGTCTATAACAGTAGTTCCTATTTTGAAATCTTTCTGGGTAGTACAGAAAAAACAAAATATACAGATACTATTTGGCTGTATATTATGAATGTTTATCCAGACTGACTGTTTACCCACTGCTTGATGAAGTAGCCTCTCAAATCATTCTCAAAACAACCATTGCTAAATTTAGGAGACAATTCAATGAGTCCTAGCTACGATCAACAGCAAATTCTTTTCTGTCTTTCGATGTTGGCTAATATCAGTGATAGTAACAAATTACTAACTGATTTGGCTGATTCTAATGTCCAAACAAAAATCGGTCAATGGACGATAGTTTGGGGTCCTGTTATTTATGGACACGATCCCAAAAGTCAGGTCTGGGACAATATTATGTATGTCGCTAAAGGTGAAAATCTAACAACAAATAATCCTCAATATGTAGTGGCGATCGCCGCAACCAACCCCAAGTCTGTATTTGACTGGTTACAGGAAGATGTTAACACCCATAATATGGTTCCCTGGTCTAGCACAAACCCAGAACAAGGTAATATTTCTGAGGGAACAAATGCGGGGATAAAAATTTTGCAAGGAATGAAAAATTCAAGCAATTTATCTCTCCTAGACTTTCTGACTCAGGAAATACAAAAACAGCCCAAACAACCAATAGAAATTATTACTACAGGTCATAGTTTGGGAGGAGCCTTAGCTCCTGTTATGGCGTTATGGCTTTATGAGAATCAGACAAGCTGGAACCCAAAAGGCACACAAGTCAAGGTTTATACGCAATTTTCCGCCGGTGCAACCCCTGGCGATCAAGACTTTGCTAATTACTATGAAACGACAGAGCCAGGACTCAATCTTTCCAGCCGATTATGGAATAGTTTAGACATTGTTCCCCATGCCTGGAATACCACCCAACTTGCTCAAATTCCCACCCTTTACCAACCCTGTAATATTACTAAATCTTTACAAATTTCTCTACTGGTAAACAAACAAATTCAAAAGGTTAAAAACTGTAATTATCAGCACCTTAATCCAACAACTTTTGCTATGAAAGGGCAATGTGGTATATTTACAAAACCACAAACAACGGCAATGAAACAGTTTCTTCAAGAGGCTTATTTTCAACATATTCAAGCCTACTTTAATTTACTCGATATTGAGTGGCCACTGACTAACAATTTATCTGATACTCTAACCCTATCTGAGCAGGATTTAGATACAATGGATGCTAAACTATCTTAGTTTTTTAGTCTTAATTAAATCAGTGATCGCCATTATTAAAACCTCAACCAGGAAATCAACACTATGAAATTAGAAGACATCGTTCAACAAAACCTCGTTAAACCCATTGATTCCTTAGCAGGAGATTCCGAACTTTGCCGAGAAGTTCAGACCCGTTTGCAAGTTCTCGGATTACTTCCTGCTAATGGTGTTGATGGCATTTATGGACCCCAAACCAAACAAGCTTTTGAGCAATTCAAGCAAAAAATTAAAGAAGGCGAACCGGATACCATAGGAGCATCTTCAGCAAAACTTTTACTAGATCTTCAAGAATTACCAGGCGGTAGTAATTTAATCTCCAAAGCTCAAGCTGAATCTATCTACGGTAACGTCATCAGCGATGGACAATTAGCAGACCTCAATTCTTGCTTAAATCGCTTTGAAATTAACACTCACCCCCGAATGTGTCATTTCTTAAGCCAAACTGCCCATGAAAGTGGAGGCTTGAAATGGATGAAAGAACTCGGTAGCGGTGAGGAGTATAACGGACGGAAAGATCTGGGCAATATTGATCCAGGAGATGGTCCCAAATATAAAGGAGCGGGCGTTATTCAACTAACGGGACGCAGTAACTATCAAGCTTTTGCGAATTATATTCATGATCCGAAAGTTATGGATGGAGTTGACTATGTTAGTACCACCTATCCTTTTACCAGTGGCGGTTTTTGGTGGCATAACAATAACATGAATGCTCTTTGCGATCGCGGTGCCACGGTGGAAGAAATCACCCGACGAGTGAATGGTGGTCTTAACGGACTAGCAGATCGTCAGGCTTACTACGAAAAAGCGATCAAAGTTTTTCCTGTTTAGCAATTGAGCATAAATCTTGGACTCAACTCAATCTGCTAACAAGTAAGTAGGTGGGTGGAATTAAATATAAGATGAACGTAGGTTGGGTTGAAGTATGAAACCCAACGCCCGCTCATGTTACGAAGTGCGCTAACCCATCCTACAAATAATTGTGCCTCCCTACTTATGATTATTATGTTGTTAGTCCTCTCCAACAGATTCCCCCTAGGCAACAGGGAAAGTTTTGGCCACAAGATGATCCTGGTTTAGTAGGAACAGAAAGGAGTAACTCTTATGGGTGCTAGATTTCACCTACAAATTGTCAACGCTACGCTATGTAACATCAAGCAGGGAAAATCAGGTAGTTACCAGATGGAGTGGAATCCATCTTCTAATATTGCTCCTAATTCCTTTACTCAATTTGAGGCTGAGTTTAAGGAAACAGTGGGTCATTGAAAAAAATTAACAACAGGAGAAACAACTATGACTGGTACTAATTCCACTAGCCCAAATTATGTAATCGTAACCGATCAATATTGGGATGGTTTGGCTGATAATCCCCTTGGTGCCACGGAAATTCGCGTCGAAAATGGCAATATCACTGCGATCGCTGCAACAGTTGATCACAGCAACGCTCAAATTATTGAACTAAAAGGACACACCGTTACCCCTGGTTTCATTGATTGTCATGTTCATATTACCTTCTGTGAAGGAGATCCTACAATTCCAGAAAATCCTTATATGGTGACAGTGCCATTAATGACCCTTTATAGCTTAAATCCCCTGAAAACACTGTTAATGAACGGTTTTACTACTGTAAGGGAAGTGGGTTGTCCCGATCCAGAATTTATTACCGTCGATCTCAAAAAAGCGATCGCCAAGGGCTGGATTATTGGACCAGATCTATTAGTAGCACCTCACCTGATTTCAGCCCAAGGAGGGCATGGTGATTTTACCTCTTTAGTTGCTTTTCAGTTCAGACCAGAAAAATTTGAAGTAGCAGACGGAACAGCGGAAATTATCCGCATAGTACGGGAAGAAATTCGCTCAGGAGCAGATTGGATTAAATTCTGTGCTACAGGGGGTTTTAGCTCTCCTACGGACGATCCCAGTCAAACCACCTATTCCCAAGAGGAGATGAATATTCTGGTTAGTACCGCCAAAGATTTCGGTATTTCTGCTTGTCCTCACGCTTATGGAGGGGAAGGGGTTCAACGTGCTGTTAATGCGGGGGTACGTTCCATTGAACATGGTAATCTTGCCAGTTCCGAGACTTTGCAATTGATGGAACAGAAAGGAGTGTATCTGGTACCAACTCAATACACTGTTTTAGAAAAAGCTCGCAATGCTAATAATCCTGAATATTGGCAAAATCGTTCTTCGTGGCAACACGCTAAATATCAAAAATATGCCGCTCAACTGATTGCTTGTGCTGATAATTTAGCTAAAAGTAACGTTAAGATTGCTTTTGGTACTGATGCAGGAACTTTTCCTCATATAGATAACTGGAAAGAGTTTCCAGCGATGGTTCAAAATGGTATTACTCCTTTACGCGCTTTAAAAGCTGCAACTACTGTAGCGGCTGAATTATTAATGCAGCCGAATATTGGTGCGTTAGCGGTGGGGAAATTTGCTGATATTATCGCTATGCCGGGTAATCCTTTTGAGGATATTAATGTTACTGGTAAAGTTGATTTTGTCATGAAACGGGGAGTCATCTATAAACAACCATCGGGAGGACAAGTATAATGGTTTTGTCATCAAATCTCTGGAAGACACCAGTAACACTGCTGACCGGTTTTTTAGGTGCTGGTAAAACTACTTTACTTAACCGCATTCTTAAGGGTAAAAGCGATCGCCGTTTTGGCATACTGGTCAATGATTTTGGTAGTCTTAATATTGACCAGATGTTAATTAAAAATAGAGACGGTGATCTAATCACTCTTGAGGGAGGTTGTGTTTGTTGTACTTTACAAAATAATCTGGTTAATTCTCTCCCGAAAATTCTATCTCTCCGTCCAGATCAGGTATTAATTGAAGCCAGTGGAATTGCTAACCCTTATACCCTGTTACAAACCCTAAAGCGTCCAGTTTTAAGTAGAATAATTCGCTTAGAAAGCATTATTACCCTAGTTGATGCGACCTATCTACCCCAAATTTGTGAACCATCTGGAAAAATTAACTATCAAGATTTGCTAATTGATCAAATTTCGGCCGCTGATATTGTGGTTCTCAATAAAATTGATTTGATTGATGAAAAAGCACAAATTAATGCTAGTCAAATTATCAAAAAAATAGCACCATGGGCGCGTTTGTTAAAAGGGAGTTATGGGGATGTTTCCCTAGATTTATTATTAGGATTTAGGGACTCATTTCCCGTTCATTCTGTATCTAGTCAATTAAAATCTAATCACTCGGATAACTTTCATACTTGGAGTTATGAAAGTGTTCGCCCTTTTCAGTTATTAACCCTGGGAAAAATATTAGGGAAATTACCCGTAACTGTATTGCGAGCTAAGGGTATTTTATCTACTGTTGAATATCCCAATAGAAGAGTAATTTTGCAACAAGTGGGGCCGAGAATTACCTTAGAAATAGGCGAAGAATGGGGTAATAATCCACCCTTTACCCAATTAGTATTAATTAGCACAGAGGCAATTAATACTAATATATTACAAGATCAATTAGATAGCTGTTTAAGAGGAGAGGATTTTGAGGTAAATTCAAAAACTCAAACCAGGGATAATTTGATTTTAAGTAACTAAATGTAACAAATATATCACAATTATCCAGGGTCAAACGTTTTATTAATGTGACAACGAGAAAGGGGTTAAAGAACTCTCGCTCTTTTGAAATTCAATCAGTTAATCTACCGTCTTATGGCTAGAAAGTTATCAAAAAACTGGTTTGAAAACCTCTCTCTTCTGTAGCCTTTTCATTCTATTAATCAATCTAAAAAGTCCCAAAAAATATGATCACTTCCACTCCAGTAAAAAAAAATGACGATGTTAACGCCTTAAATGCGGATATTAGGGAAGTTTTATTAGAGGTTTTGCCGATAATTTCTCCTGAATTACAACTAGAACTCACTAAGTTAGTTCAACAGATTCATCATCTGAATTATTTGATTTATAAAAAAAGTAATAGCTGGAAAATTGGTTGGTTTATTTTTAACAATGATCCAACTAAATTTATTTTGTTATTAGAGGAAATTAAATATATATTGCTCATGGCAAAAACCAATAAAGTCGGAGTTGATGCTCTTCGAGAATTCAGAATTAATATAGAAAAGGAAATCACTAATGATCGCTATTTTTTATGGGGACATATTTTGAATGTATTTAGTTATATATATTCTGTAAAATCAGTCCCATTCAAAATATTTTTAGGTTTATCTATGACAACTCTTTTATCTATTATTGCTCTCAAATTTTCTGCTGAAGAAATTTACAAATTTGATGATAATTTACAACAGAAATACTCTCAAGAGGAGTCACTTATTTCAAAACCATTACCTCAAGCAAACTCCCCAGTCCCCATTCCTTCTAGTAGTTATTCAGAAAATTTAAAATCATCGAGTGATACGATACATCCTAATCGGCATATATTTTATGGTTTAGTTTATGCGGCAACAGCAGGAGTGTTGGGAAGTGTTGCAAGTATTTTACTCAGAATTATCGACTTTCGAGACCAAAAATATGACGACCCCCTCATTCCTTTTTTTATTGGTTTCTTTAAACCATTAATTGGTCTAATTTTAGGTATTTTTATCTTTAGTTTAATTAGCTCAGATACGTTGATTAAAATTGATTTTATGATTAGCCAAGATCAAAATTCTTCTAGTTTAATAACCAACAAAGCCCGTCAGGATTTATTTATCTTTTCCTGTGCTTTTTTAGTGGGATTTAGTGAAAGATTTGCCTCAGATTTAATGAAAAAAACTGAATCGGAATTAATTGAAGAAAAAGAAAAATAATGTTATTGGCTAAATTATAGGGACTTTTGCGGATTCAAGATATACAATAACAGCAGTGGGCAAAATAATTGCGGAGATCAAGAAAGTAACCGTTCGCATCCGTTCATCGCTGTTTGAGTTGCCTTTTTTCTTCTTGAGCATCCACCAGAGAATGGGTATAGCTACCCCTTCATGGACAATGCCGACTGTGAGGATGTTGTAGTGATGACTACCAAATGACCAATTGGTGCGGTCAATACTCAATACCCAGGGTTGAGGGATATGGAGCCACTGGACTACAATGGGAGCTATTTGAGGGTAATCTCTCTCGAAGTCCCCAAAAAAGCTTTGTCATCGTTTGTAATGGGACTCTACTAATGCCCCACCTTCAAAACCTAGGGCTAATTCCTTGAGGTTGACGGTTTTTACTTTCAACAGAGCCAGTAAGAATAGAGCGAGGAAAGAGAGTCTTGCTCCGTGCCATCCCTTTAGGAGGTTTGAGAGCTTGTTTCAATGCGTTATATTAGTTCCTAGGGGTTTCGAGATTAGTGTTATTTCTCATAAAACCCTACTCCCGCCTACTTTTCCAGCTTTTTGTCCTGTACTTAGGAGAATTTACATAATTTTCCTCTCTAAAGCCAGAATTGACAATCATCTTCTAATAAACTAGGATAAATTCCTTGTAAGCGTCGATAGGCAATAGCATCCGCTCCATATAAAGGGATAGGTAAACGGGGGTCTTTGAGAGAACCATAGTGAAGTAAAGTTAATTTTAAGGTAGTGTCAACTAACTGTTTTAAATCTACTGGCTCTCCTAATTCATGAACTTTTAAGCGCAAGGGACGAGGAACACCTATTTGTTCAGACACTTGGGAGGTTATCAGGATAACTTCCCGCTTTGAAAAAGCAAAAGCCAATCCTTTTGAAGGAGCATTTATCTGTTTTTGCTCAAAATTGTAAAGTCTAGGAATGCCAGTTTTATAACATTCTACGAGAATAAATTTAGACTTAATTGCTCTAGCTCTTGCTAGTAAATTGTCAACCTCCTTTCCTTGAAATTTACCATCTCTGTAAATGAGAACTGTCTGATTTTTTAGTTCAGCTTGCGGTAAAAAATTTTCCAGCATACGTTGAGGAATTTCCTCTCCCTCGGTTAAACTATCTTCTACCCGACAGCGAACAAATTCTCCCTGTTTTCCATATAGTCGCACACTGGCACAAACATTGAGACTCCCCGGAAGATTTTTTTTAGGAATCCTTCCCACATCTAAACCAATAAAATAATCGGCAATTTCTAGAGGTTCAGCAAGGACATAGGGTAAATTTCCTAATTTGGCTAGGATTCCGGGGACAACTTGATTGAGAATATTCTTATAGTTGCTCTTATCATTTAAAGTTTTCTCATAAATCATTTGAGTTATAACTCCACGCTCCAAAAACTTTTTTTTAATCCACGAATATAAACTTCCTTCTTCAGTATTATCAGCATTGCGATCCTCTTGAGGAAGAAATACTAAAGCAATATCTACAGGAATTTCTCCTCGAATTAATTGATCAACTGCTTCTTCCAGTCTAGCTCTTTTTTCAAATCCTACACCTTCAACAGAGAAATTTATTTGATTCTCTGCTGGCAAAATGGTCTCAAATTTATAAAGTTCTAATCGCTTTTCTAATTGTTCTCTAAAATCTCCCACTTTCAAATTAGCTGGTTTCAGAATAGCTAAACGAATTTTACGAGCAGGATCTTCATATTCTTGATGACGTTTATATACACCACCCTTCGATAATCCTTTGAGAGTTTCTCTTTTTTTTCCCCTTTCTTCCTTACCAAATAAGATGGGAGTTTGCTCAAGAGAAATAGAAGGAGTCCAAAATAATTCGGGGTATTCTCTGCTGTTAATACTTTTTTCTCTTAACTGAAACCCAAAGTTATTTAAAGTATTTTGTGCCTCCTGTTTATACAATTTTAATCGTTCTTGTCGTTCAGCATAGAAGATTTTTGTTTTCTTTAATAACTCTCCGTAATTGACTTGAAATAAACTCTCATCCTTATCTGTTACACAGGGTTTTAAAGCTGCCAATGGATAAATATACTCCTGGGGATTTTTGCCAAATTGTACCGCCACCACTGGTTGCGCCAGATGAGCTTCTTCTAATTTTCTTCGACTAATTGAACCTGTGGCTTTTGTTAATAGTTCCTCTCTTTTTTCCCCAATTGTACCCGCTATTTTAATGATTTTAGCCGTTCCATTGGTTTCTCTATCTTTAACCTTTAAACCTACTAATAATTTAACAGCATCTTGTCTATAGGGGTGATTTTCATAAAACTGTTCTAAATCTCCACTATAGACAATACTACTTTCAACAGTTAAACAAATAGCTGGATCGGTGTCATTGATGATTTCTGCCCAAAAGTTAACTTCTCTCCTTACCTGTACTTGGTTTTCACTTATCTGACTATCTTTGGGAAAAACTATTGGATAGGAAAATTTACCAAATATTTTCAGAATTCTAACTGCTAATTGTGCTGTAACTAAAGCTGTTATCTGCCAGTCTTTTAGCCAATGAATAGAATAATAGTGATCGCCAATATCTTCTCGTAAAACCTCTTGAATATCTGATAAAGCTTCTTTCCACTGTTGTGGAGAGGGAAGAGATTTTTCATCTTTAGCTAATACCCAAAAACAATTATCTTCAAAAATAACCACCACATCGGGAAACTTATGACTGAATTGCCAACTAAAACGATTACCTATTTTTCTAGTAACTTGATGATTAAGCTTAAAACAATTTAAACAATTATTCTTGAGAGTTAAGGAACTAATTTCACTCAAAAATGTTGGAAAATTGGCTGTGTTAGCTGCTGTGTAATTCATAATCTAAACCTCCTTATTTGCATAATCACAAATCGATGTAAAAGGACAATAACGACAGGCATAGCCACTTTGGGGCGGAAAAATATGATAAAAATCTTTGGGGTGATCTTTATATTTTTTTAGTTGTTGTTGATGTTTTTTTGACAGGGAAGCTAGTTCGATTTTAACTGCTTCTATTGCCTCGGAAGACAGGGATATTTTTTCTGAGCTTGTTTGGGTTTCTAAATTGTAAAAAGAAGCGACAATTTTTTTCTGAGGATAACGGTAACTAGCCGCTAGTAAATAAATATGAGCCTGACGACGATCAAAATTAGATTGACCGGTTTTCAAATCTAAAATATGTATGGTGTCATCAGCTTCTCTAAAAATACAATCAAAGGCAGCGGACAAATTAAACCGATATTTACCTTGCTCGATAACAATAGGTTCTGGATAACCTTCATCGCCTCTAGATAAATTAATAATCTCTTTATTCAGTAAAATTGGTTGTTGATAGTAATTGTTTAAAATTACTAAAACCCTAGCTTGAATTTCTGGCGATTCTTGCTTTAATTGCAGGATTTCTGCCACTTGTTCCACCCCATCGGTATCAGATAATCTCACCGACTCTTGATGAAACTCAAAAACTCCTTGTTGTGCCAACTTACCAATTTTTTGCGGCTGATTATCTTCTGATAGCAACCTTTTAACTTCTGGTTCTTTGTTTCGCGCTTTTTCAAACCCACGTTTTGTCTGACAATGCCAATTCTCATAGCCAATCGCTGGTTTAAGCGATCGCCAAAGACTATAGCTCATCGGAGGATACCAAGGCTTTTGGGGAAACTGGGAGGACACGATTTTTTCCCTAGTGTTTACTTTTGTGTTGACTAAAATAATCAACGCCAATTAACTAACTTTAGCCTATGTTGATTTAAATAGTCAACCCTTGATATAATTTTTTTGAGCGGTTGGGAGAAAAGCAGTGTCAGAAACATTTGGACAGGTTATCCGCAAAGCTCGTCGAGAAGAGGAATATAGTCAGAGAGAACTAGCTAAGTTGATTGGGGTGGACTATACCTATCTATCGAAGCTAGAAAATGATCATGCGGGTTATCCTCCTAGTCAGCAGGTTATTGAGTCCTTAGCGACTCATTTAAAATTAAATGCTCAAACCTTAGGGGAATTGGCGGGACGACTGAGTTCAGATGATCAAAAAGTCTTCAAAGAGTTAGTTCAAAAATACCAACAAATGCCGATTTTATTGCGTCGCATGAAAGACAATCCCAATTTTGCCAAAAAAATTATTTCTGAGGCGACAAAATTAGAACCAGAGGAGTAAATATCTTGCATATTATTAAACCCTATAGTTTTATTCCCAAAACAGTGATTGAAGCTCAGGCAGACAATATTCTCAAGAAAGTAAAAGCTCATCGTCGTCGTCCCTTAAAAAATTGCGATATTGCGGAAGCAGCGGCCGATCATTTTGACTTGGCTATTGAATGGACAGATATAAAGCCAGATCAAGAGGGAGAAATCGCCGCCATGATTATTCCCACAGAAAAGAAAATTATTCTCAATGAAGATGTAAAATTCTTAAAAGATTCTCAAAATTCATCCCTGGCAAAAGAAGGTTTTAAAAATTCGAGTTTAGCCCATGAAATTGGTCATTTTGTCCTTCATATTAATCAAACGGCCGTCTCTAACTTTTTGGATCGAATCAATCAGGGAGATTCCTTAGAGACAATTCAACCTTTTCTGTGTCGGACAGTTGATTCTAGCCAAAGAATTGAATGGCAAGCCCAATATTTTGCCAGTTGTTTACTAATGCCGATGAGTGAGTTAGAGAAAGCTATCAAGGGCCGTGACTTGACTAAATGGGGACATTTGTATGCGATCGCCGACGAGTTGGGAGTAACTATTACTAATCTTAGAAATCGTTTAGAGAGTCTCCATTGGATTAAAGTCGATCAAAAAGTAATTTATCCCGGCAGTAATTTTCCCAAGAGATAGCTTAAATGTTCGGAGAGAGATTTTGCCCATCTCGATCGACTTATTTACTCATAATTTCGGCGGGTTGCGAGTTAGGAATCGGTTCAAAGTTGTGGTCGTCAGCCAGATATTCGGGATAGGTGGAGAATTGGGGTAGTATTTCTAGGGTAAAAGCTTCGGCAGCTTTTGATCGATAACGATTCGGGTTAATAATTACCGATAAAGTGCGTCTCACTTCCACATCTTTAATTCTAGTTGCGTGGATAACTCCCATTTGTAGTTCTTTTTCGATCGCTGTCACCGAAACAAAAGCCGCCCCTAAACCGGATTGTACAGCATTTTTAATCGCCTCGATCGAGTTAAGTTCCATCTCCACTTTTAAGCGTTTGGTATCGATCTCGCAACGGGTTAAAACCTTGTCGATGACTTTGCGAATCGTCGATTGGGAATCGAGGGTGATAAATTTTAGTCGATATAAATCCTCTTTTTGAATCATTTCTACCTTAGACAGAGGATGAAAAATAGGCAGGACTAAAGCCAGTTCATCGTCTGCGTAGGGGATAATCCGCAGGGTTTCTTGTAATTCGGCGGGAACTTCTCCCCCGATAATGGCTAAATCCACTTGACCGTTAGCAACGCTCCAAGAGGTGCGACGGGTGGAATGAACTTGTAGCTGTACGGATACTTCTGGGTATTTTTGGCGAAAAATCCCGATCATGCGGGGAAGAAGATAGGTTCCCGTGGTTTGGGAAGCACCGATGATTAGGGTTCCCCCTTGCAGATTTTGTAGATCTTCGATCGCCCGACAGGTTTCTTGACAGAGAGTGATAATTTTTTCGCCGTAGCTTAAGAGTAGGTGTCCCGCTTCCGTTAATTGGGCTTTCCGACCGCCTCGGTCAAATAACGGCACATTTAGCTGTTTTTCGAGGTTTTGTACCTGAAGACTGACCGCCGGCTGAGATACATACAGGGTATCTGCCGCCCGTTTAAAGCTTCCTTCGGCAGCGATCGCTTTGATAATTCTCAGTTGGTCTAGGGTGAAGGGAATGTCGGTCATAGAAAGCCTCAAAAACAGCGACAGGAGAAGGGGAGGACAATAGCGACAAATCTTAAGCCAGTGCCGATAAATACACTGAATTGACAGTACCACACCACGGGGATCAATGCTTCAGGTAGTTCCAGTTACCAGTTATCAGTTACCAGTTATCAGTTATCAGTTATCGGTTACCAGTTATCAGGAGTCAGGAGTCAGGAGCCTCCGAGTCAGTCCCGGTGCCACAGTTGGCACCGCCAAGCATGAAAGTGGTACTTTTCCCTCCTACACCCCACACCCGACACCCTACACCCCACTTCCCCACTTCCCCACCCCTCACTGATCACTGAAAAAGGCTGCCTGAGCAATTATTGCATTGACTTTTGTGTACCACTTAATCGTTCTTAACCAAGAATCTTAATGATATTTTAAGATTTTTTAAAAAAGCGCCCCTAGCCGAGATGAACGTATATTCTATAGGGGAGCGAGTGTAGATTCCTATTCCCGTTCGATCGCCCGCTAATTCTCTGGAGATCAGCATCCATGCTTACTTTGCTCCGTTCGCTGCTATTTTCCACCCTATTAAGTTTTGTTGCCCCCGTCCTCTTGGTGGGTTCTATTTTAGCTGCTTTATTCGCTACCAGTCACGTCCCCGGCTTTACTTGGGTTTCTCAGACCGGTTTTAGCCAAATCCTGCAATTTTTAACCATTTTCGGCGACGGTTATCCCCTACAAGGAATGTTAACCATCGCTGTCACCTGTGCTTTTGTTGGCAGTTTATTCGATTTATTTAACTTTTATGTCTATCAAACCAATCGGGGACAGTAACAGACAAAGGGTGATAGGGACTGTCTAGAATGGGAATGAGGTTTTTATGCGATCGAATCGTCTATGCGCCCTATTTTTTACCGTTTTTGGCTACTAACAATAATTTCTCTGCTGCTCACCCTCAGTATCGGGATTGTCAATCCCCAAACTAGTTTCGCACGCTCGTGGATGGATTTACTTTTTCGCGGTGTACAAGTTATTCAACTTTCGACTATTTCTCCTCAGCAGGAAGTCGCTCTCGGTAGGCAGATTAATCAGGGTTTATTAGAATCGGGTAAGATAAAACTGTCCAAAGATGCCAGAATTAACCAATATGTCCAAGAAATCGGGCAGCGACTAGCGGCAACAAGCGATCGCCCTGACCTTCCCTACACTTTTCAAGTGGTGCGCGACAATAGTATTAACGCCTTCGCTACTATGGGCGGATTTGTCTATTTACACACGGGATTGATTAAAACTGCTGATAATGAGGCGGAATTAGCCAGCGTGATTGCCCATGAACTCGGCCATATCGTCGGTCGTCATTCTATCACCCAATTACGCAATAATGCCCTCGCCCAAGGACTTCTCAGCGCGGCGGGATTAGACACAAAAACTTGGGTACAATTGGGAGTCAATCTCGCCTATAATCTGCCCAATAGTCGCAAGGATGAGTTAGAAGCAGACCGACTGGGTTTAAACAATCTAGCTGAGGCCGGTTATGCAGCCAAGGCGATGATCTCCTTTATGGGAAAATTAGCACAACAAGGCGGTTCTACCCCCGCAATTCTCAGCACCCATCCGGCTACCAGTGATCGCATTTTGGCACTGCAAAAACAGCTTAATTCTGTGGATACTGGTCAAAATAAGGGTTTAGATGCGGATTATTATCAATTGCAGATTCGTTCTCTCCAGTAATCTAGAGATAAAATTATTGTACTATCAACAAGGATCGCTTAAGAAAACCTACTCCTAGAGATTTTACGAAAATGTCTAACGAAACCGTTACTTATAGTCTTGAATCCGTCCTCAAGGAAATCAAAGATAGCATCAAGGAAGTTAACCAAAAAATCGATATCCTACAGAAGGATGTCACCCAAAAAATCGATACCTTGCAACAAGATGTTAACCAGAAATTTGACAGCCTACAGAAGGATTTTAACCAGAAATTTGACAGCCTACAGAAGGATTTTAACCAGAAATTTGATAGCCTACAGAAGGATTTTAACCAGAAATTTGATAAAATCGACGAACGGCTAACTAAGCTAGAGGTAGGACAAGCAAAACTAACTGAGAAAGTCGATGGGATGGATAGAAGACTAGAAAAGGTGGAAGGAACCCAAAAAAATCAAGTTTGGACGTTAATTATCCTTTTAGGAGGAGCGATCGGAACAGCAGCGTGGCGATCCTTTTTTTCTGGCAATCCTTAGAAATATTGTCATAATTTCTCACTTTATGGTAGTTTTGACATCCTCACCGCCGTAAACGGACGGTGATTCCCAAACCTCACGATTTAGGTTTCTGCTTCTTTCCCTTGCGGGGTTCCGCATCTGCCGCCCCAGATTTACTCTGTTCTGGTCTTATGGTCGCTCTACAGACTGACACCGCAAGTCCTGCGGCCAGAATATTTTTACTGGCGTTAATATCTCGGTCATGGTGCGTCCCACAGTCTGGACAATCCCATTCTCGAACATTTAACGGCATTTTCAAGGGCAATATACCCACAATTACTACACCTTTTAGAACTGGGAAACCATCTATCTATTTCGAGGTAATTTCTCCCATACCAACGGCATTTATAGGCTAATTGTCGAGTGATTTCTCCCCAACTAACGTCAGATATTGCCTGAGATAATTTCGGGTTTTTGACCAGATTCTTGACGGCTAAATTCTCAACCACAATCGTTTGGTTTTCACGAACTAATTGAGTGGTTAGCTTATGTAAATGGTCTTTTCTGCTATCGGTGATTTGAGCGTGAATTTTGGCTACTTTGATTCTCGCT
>VYMA01000185.1_pt1 | contig 17733 bp, 17 predicted proteins | sample 5109851 | NCBI WGS metagenome assembly VYMA01 (sample SAMN12291814, study PRJNA351875) | freshwater metagenome | isolation source: freshwater lake | place: USA: Michigan, Wintergreen Lake | collected 2011-08-02
TTAGCTAGTGGCGAACAGGCTCCTGTAGCTCTGACTGCTCCTGCTATCAATGGTTAATTCCTAGTCTGAACGAAAAGGCACTCCCGCAAGGGGGTGCTTTTTTGTTGTTAGAATTGGGGAACAATGAAAAACGCTGGAAAATGCTTATTCTCAAACAATCATCATCATGACCGCTCTCACTGAAAAATATACTCTTAGTCAATATTTTGATCGGGAAATACAATCCCAAACTCGCCATGAATATCTGGATGGAAAAATTATTGCTATGACAGGAGGGACACCGACTCATAACCGCATTATCAGTAATTTATTAGTGGCTTTATATACCGCGCTAAAAAATCAATCTTATGCCGTTTTTGTCACCAATCAGCGTTTATGGATACCTGAGCGGCGAATGGCAACTTATCCTGATATTATGGTGATGCCTGAACCTCTCACTTATCAAGAAGGACGCAAAGATACTTTAATTAATCCTGTTTTGATTACGGAGGTTTTGTCTTCTTCTACTGCTAATTACGACAGAGAAGAAAAGTTTGCCGCTTATCGAACGATTGCAACTTTTCAGGAATATTTATTGATTTCTCAAGAAAAATGTTATATTGAACATTTTCAAAAAGAAGGCGAACGCTGGCTTTTTACTGCTTATGAAACTAACAGTATTATCCGTTTAAAATCTTTGGGGATTGAGGTAGCGGTCTCAGATATTTATAACAAGGTAATCTTTGAAAATAATTAGGGTCTGCTGAAAAAGTTTTTCCTGGGGGTAGGGTGTGGGGTGTGGGGTGTGGGGTGTAGGGTTTTACCAGTTTTGAGGTGGTCAGTTACCTAATTTTCGGGGAAAAAAAAAGCCTAAAGATATTATCCAACAAGGTTTTTAGATTTATTCAGCAAGCCCTAATTAAAGGTTGATAGATGAATTTTTTGTTCTAATAAAAATAGACAGGTTTTTATCAGAGTTAAGAGGTGAAACGATGACTTTACAGGAAATGATCAAATCTTTTGAGGGTTTATCAGGGGATGAACAAGATTTATTATTAGAAATTTTGCGTAAATATAGGGCGGAAGCTAAAGAAAAAGAAATTTTAGCTAATTTTAAGGACTTGAAAAACGCAATCGCTACTGGAACAGCCAAAAGGGGAACCGTAGAAGATTTGATTGCTGACTTAAATGAGGATTAACAATGGATCTTATATGGAGTGAAGGGTTTAAGCGTTCATTTAAAAAGCTAATTAAGAAAAATCCTCAGTTAAAGCCTAAAATTTTCGAGGTACTTAGACAATTAGCAGAAGATCCTTTTACACCTTCGTTAAAATCTCATAAATTAAGTGGTAATTTAGAGGGATTATGGTCTTGTACTGTGGCTTATAATTGTCGAATTATTTTTAGTTTTTCGGAAGATGGAGAATATTTAGAAGTTATCATCTTGTTAATTGATATTGGTAGTCACGATCAAGTGTATAGAAAATAGGCTAGACTAGACAGCGATCGCAGTTATCATAAAATCCTCTTGGAAAATAATTAAAATTGGATGGATTTGGGAAAACTGATTCTAATTTTCTGGATTTTATTACACAATAAAAAAGTTATAGCGGTATGCAGTCGAATGAGGTATACTGCAACAAGCTATAAGTCAGTCTAGGCAAGACTTTGTCTGTATCTCACTCAAGCGAATACCGCTATATCGTCGTTTTAAAAAGAGCAATAACTTGCACTACTTTCTTTGTTGTAGCTATGTTATGTGAGCTTGTAGGGTTCTAACAAAAGGCTACCAACCCTGAGTCACTTGATTAGAATTGAGAAATAATTGACCTCTGTCAACAGTAGTAAAATTGCGATCTTCAATAACCCCAATAAGGTTTCCATCAAGACTAATCAGGGTATCAGCAGCACTACCTCCACTTATATTGATAGTCTGTAACTGAATACGAGAGGAGTAATAATCAATTCCATTAGCAAGTACAACCCAATCATAACGAATATCAAATTCTCTGAGAGTAGCATAGCCTGAACTCATATAAAAGCTAGTATTACCTGTGCCTAGTACATAGTAATCTGTACCACCGCCCCCAATTAAAACATCTAGATCAATATGTGCCGTTGTTCCTGCACCTCCGGAAGCACCTTGTAACCAGTCATTACCATTACCTCCAGTGAGGGTGTCATTGCCATTTAAGCCAAAAAGCCGATCATTAGTGTTACTTCCGATTCGATTAATCGTATTGTTTCCTGATGTACCATAAAAGTCTGCCATAATCTAATCTCCTTAAATTTTCAGAAATTTTTAGTCATTCTGTTAACGATGATATACAGGCAATGATTAAGTAACAAGCAGAAAAAGTCAGAAGAATTGCCTACTTCTATGTCAAATAAAAGTCAGATAAGTCAGATTTTTGGGCAAAATGTATCTTACAAATACAGAAAATGTGACAATTAGAGGTATCTAAGAATCAGCACTGACTAACTCATTGATAAATTGTTTAATAATAGGCAAAGTTACAAAGTTACAATAATTCTCATCTTCTCTTTTTTCTAATAAATTTCTTCTCAGTAAAGACTGAATCGCTTTAAATAAACTAGAGGGATGTTCCGATAAATTATGTAATAAGGTTTCTAGGGTTATCTCTTGTTCCTCTTGACTGACAACTATCATAATTTTTTGTTCTAATTTTGATAAATATTGCCACTGCTTTAATAGAATATCTTCTAAGTCATCGGGAATAATTTGATAGTTTAAAAAAGCAGACACTTGGTTATTAAACAGAGTATTAATTGATTGAGTCGCTATTTTTAGATACAAAGGTATTGCTCCATATTGCTCAATCAATAATGACCATTTTTCGTCTTGTTTTAAATTTGCGATTCTTAAAATTTCCTTAGCTGACTCTTGTAATCCTGACAACTTTAATAAATAGCTCGATTCTTGTTTAGCTAAAGACTTCCTCTGAACATTAGAGACAAAAAACACACAACTTTGATGCTCTAAATTTGTGGTATAATCAAGAAATTGCTCGCATTTTTCATAACCTGATCGGTAAATTCCTGCATTTTGCCCCTCTTGAAAAAGGGTTTCACATTGATCCAAAATGAGTAAACATTTATGCTTTTTGAGATAGCTGAGTAATTTATAGTTTAAGTTATCTTGCTCAAATTCAGATATCTGATTATTATTAAAAATCTGGATTAACTCTAATTTAAGCTCTCTCCAAGAATTATAAAATGAGCAATTGCGCCAAATGACAGACTCAAAATTATCTTTAACTTTATCGACTAATTGAACCATTAAAGTTGTTTTACCCACTCCGATTAACCCCGTTATCTCTATCAATTGATGAGTTAAAATAGCTTGTTCGAGGAGATAAATTTCCTGAACTCGACCCAAACAAAGCTTTAAAGCGGGCATTTGTGACAAATCACAAAGATTTGAGCCTGAGACAGAGGAGGTTTGCCCCTGCTCCTGATAAATTGCTATATTGACATCATTGTAGTTATTAATAAGAATAGAATTTTGTAAAGAATTGCGGTAATGAGAGTGATCTAAATATAATTGAGGCGAACCTTCAGGGAACTCCCAACTTCTTAAGCGAGATTTAGCATTAGCTTTCGTAATATTTTCATTCAAGTTATCTGACATAAGTTTCCACAACTTAGAACCTTCATCCCTAACATAACCTTCACTATAACCAATCTCTTCAGCAATAGTAAAATAGCTTTTATCCATCATTGTCCCAAAAATAATCTGTTTTTGAATTAAATTTAAGTATTTACCCGTAGCGGTATATACTATTTTTTCAACAAAGGCAATAATTGGCAAGGAGTCCATGATAGTTGTTATCTACTGATCTTTAATTTTATTTTACTTTTTATAAATAAAATTATACTTATCATCTTTGCTGATTTCTGTCATCTGCCGGGCGATGGGTGTAAACACCATGGCGTTCAACCTCAACGGTTTTAACTTCAACCAGTCGATTCTCGATTCTCAAGGTCGTGTAATTGGTACTTGGGCCGATGTGTTAAACCGCGCTGGTATCGGTATGGAAGTAATGCACGAGCGCAATGCTCACAACTGCTTTCAGAGAAGAAGTCAGAATCTAGGGATAATGGGGTACAATCAGGCTAATTGATTAGGGTTTGCTGAAATAACTTTCAATTCTTTGGCTAGTCTTAAGAATTCTCCCTACATCCTATCCCCAAACCCTGTAGGAGCCTTTACTTACACTCTCTAGTTTACTCCTTTTGTGTCAGTCTGGGGTTAAGCTTCGCTGGTGCGGCGAATACCTTCGTCGAGAACGAAGAACTGAGGGTTAAGAGAAGCCAACTGCTCTCGCAGCTTTTCGATTTCGGAAGCGGGAGCGTGAACTTCTAGGCGAATAATCTTGGCGATTTTGAGAACTTCGTCTAGCAGTTCCCCAACGTTTTGCAGGTGGGCAAGAACTGCCGAGGCATCGACGTAACCCTCGCGGCAATGAACAATATTGCCGCTAAAGGAGAAAGCATAATGGATACAGCCTTCTTCGGTGCGGGTTCTCTCAACGAACTTGGGTCCTAGTTCCTTAAACGCAGCAATTTTTCCTTCTGGTACTTCAAAGTAGGGTACGAGGGTACAGCAAGTATCGATTTTGAACATTAGATTCTCCTTTTAGGTGTTGCGGAGGGGTATCCTGCGCTTGTGGTGATCAGAAAAGGTTATCTCTGGGGTTGTCTAGAACGTGCGCTCCTACAGAATATCCCTATTCTGTCAAAGTGGGAAAACCCTTGTGATTTGTGAATCCCAGAACCTTTACCTAGACGGCGATCACCCAATTATTTTCTATTAAGAAATCTATTTTGAGGTCAAATCGCCGGAATAACCATTTCATCAAGTGTTGGGGGATCGCCGTCTCCGAGAGTGACAAAAGAGGGATAACATGAGACTGGGCTAAAACGGGGGTGAGTTAATAAGATAACCCACCCTGAAAGGGATTTAGCGATCAACCGACCCCATAATAATATCAATACTGCCTAAAATCGCCATAATATCGGCAACTTTTACCCCTTTGAGGATATGGGGCAGAATTTGAAGATTATTAAAATCGGCGGCCCGAATTTTCCAACGCCAAGGGAAGACATCATCATTACCGACGATAAAGATACCTAATTCGCCTTTACCACTTTCCAAGCGCACATAATGTTCACCTTTAGGGATTTTGAAAGTGGGGGCGACTTTTTTGGCGATATATTGATAGTCAAAATCATTCCAAGCTGATTTTTTCCCTTCCGCCATCCGTTTCGCTTCCAGATTTTCGTAGGGACCACCGGGTAAACCTTTCAGTGCTTGCCGGATAATTTTCACCGATTCGCGCATTTCCCGAATCCGCACCAGATAACGAGCAAAACAATCGCCGGCGGTTTCCCAATGCACTTCCCAGTCCAAATCGTCGTAACACTCGTAATGGTCAACTTTTCTTAAATCCCATTTCACCCCGGAAGCGCGCAACATCGGACCGGATAAACCCCAGTTAATCGCTTCCTCTCTGGTAATGCAGCCTACCCCTTCAATACGACGGCGGAAAATCGGGTTATTAGTGATTAATTTCTCGTATTCGTCCACTTTCGGGTCAAAATAATCACAGAAATCCTCGCACTTATCCACCCATCCGTAGGGTAAATCTACCGCCACGCCACCAATGCGGAAATAATTATTATTAATTAACCGCATTCCCGTCGCAGCTTCCCAGAGGTCATAAATCATCTCCCGTTCCCGGAAAATGTAGAAAAAGGGAGTTTGTGCGCCCACATCCGCCATAAAGGGGCCTAACCAGAGTAAATGGTTAGCGATGCGGTTGAGTTCCAACATAATCACCCGGATATATTGCGCTCGTTTGGGAACGGCGATATCGGCTAATTTTTCGGGAGCATTGACTGTAATCGCCTCATTAAACATCCCTGCGGCGTAATCCCAACGACTAACGTAGGGAACGTACATGACATTAGTGCGATTTTCGGCAATTTTTTCCATGCCCCGATGAAGATAACCGATCACGGGTTCACAGTCAATCACGTCTTCCCCGTCAAGGGTGACGATTAAGCGCAAAACACCGTGCATCGAAGGATGATGGGGTCCCATGTTTAAAACCATGGGTTCTGTTCTCGTTTCAATTTTTGCCATAGGGCTACCGATGATCCCGAAAATCTTTTTAAAGTTATTTTGACACTCTCCGCCTTAAAAGTGCGGAGATTCTTGGGCTGAATCCTGCCTCTACCAGCAAAGCTAATTTTGGTCTTACAGTTTCATGTCTAGTCCGACTACACCTATAAGGCAAGCACTCCTATAGACTACTCCCCAAGCGTAAATTTCTGTGTGTCCCACAGTATTTAATTGTTTTGCGTTCTGACAGTTTGGACTTAATTGAACACCATTGACTGTTAGAAATTTTGAGAACACGGAGTAGGACGTTTAACCTGTTTCCTCACGTTCTCACGGTCGGCAACCTATAGTCATTTTAGCACAAAGCCGTCTTAAAAGGACGGGGTTTTCAACCCAAATTTGCGATAAGTAAACGCCTTGACAATACACAAAAAAAGCGAGAAGCTTTCAGGCTGGCACCAGGGCGAGTCAGGGGTGAGTCGATAGGACCTGCAATTGCCCCAGAACCGATGCGTCAAAAGCTGATGAGTAATCCCCTTAGGTGACACTTTGAAACAATTGTGTCCAATCGAGATTGGGAGCATCTGAAGGAGCAACAATTTCGAGAATTTTATTGTTAGCGGCGGGATAAAATAGGGATTCTACGCAAACGGAAGCCACTTTTGTGCGGGGAATATTGCCCTCAGACAGGGTATCGGCGGATGACATTTTAATTGCATTAAGATTATCCTCATTTTTCAGGCCTCCGGGGCGCACAATCGTGTAGGTTAAGCCACTATTGATTAAATAGGCTTCCGCTTGTTTTTTCCAGAATAAAATTAACCAAAAGAGATTGAGGGGATGGAAAAAGTTCGATACACAGAGGGAAGTAACGAGAACAAAATGCTCGATTCCTTTCTTTTTGGCGGCATCGATGAGATTTTTAGTTCCCAAGTAATCTACTAACAAAGGTTCCGTGGGATTAAAACTCGGTCTGGCTCCCGTGGCGCATAGCAAAACGCTACAATCAGCGATTAGTGCCTCTAACTTATCGGCCTGTTGGACATCTCCGACGACGATTTCCACCCCTGCTGGCAAAATTTCTGCCGCTTTCTCTGGGTTTCTCACCAAAGCGCATACGGGAATCTGACGTTCGACTAATTGGGCAACTATTCTCCGTCCTGTTTCCCCCGTAGCTCCTGCTACAAATGCTTTCATCGCTTCTTGACCTCATGGTTTTTAACAATACGTTACACTAATCTCAATTCTACAAATTTCCCTGATCCTTTGGCAGTTAATCCCTAACTGTTTCTAGCACTATCATTTTCCAGGTTTTAAGTCATGCAGCATCCCCCCATTAACTCCCTAGCTCTCGAATCTGTAGAAGTCAAAGAAGACAATCAATTTCTCGGTTTTCAAACCCATTTTGCCGGGTGCATGGATATGTATAGCAATCAGGACAAGGTTGCCGATTATCTCCGCGCTCACGAAGGTTGGTTTTGTCGTTGTGCCGAACCGATGAAAACTCTGCCCTTCGGTGACAATGGTTATATTATCACCATCGGTAAATATGGTGCTTTTGGCTATGAACTGGAGCCGAAAATCGCCGTGGTTTTGGAGCTGCCCGTCAATGGAGTCTATCATACTCGCAGTGTTCCCATTCCCGATCAACCGTTTTTGGGCTATCTAGTGGATTATCAGGCAATTATGAAACTAGAGGAAATGCCGCTATCTTCTCCTAGTCAGGAAATTGAGGCAATTTTTCGGCAACAGGGACGGGATATTCCGGCGGTTATCACCCAAGTCACCTGGGAACTGCATATGGATGTTATGGTTAAGTTTCCCAAGTTTATTCATAAAATTCCCCGTTCCATTCTCCAAAAAACCGGTGACAAACTGTTGACGCAAATTGTTCGCCAAGTCTCCCCCCGCTTAACCTACAAAGTTCAAGAGGATTTTCACTCTAGCTTTAATTTACCCCTACCCCCTGCCTCCAGTCGTCTTTTCTATCGTCTCGACTCCTGCGAGGGTGGGTTGCTTGCCTAGGGTTTGGGGAGTCTGTCAACAGTAATCAGTAGAGCTTGCTGATGGGAAAGCAAGGAAAAATAAAGATTTGCTAACGGTGCTGGTCAGTCTAAGCTAGAATGTTAAGAAATGTTTACTTGTAAAAATAAACCTAAAACTACTTCAATATTTTATGTCTCTGCCTATCCGTAACGTTGCTATCATTGCTCACGTTGACCACGGGAAAACCACCCTCGTCGATGCACTCCTCAAACAGTCGGGAATCTTTCGAGAAGGGGAAGATGTACCCACCTGCGTCATGGATTCCAATGACCTCGAAAGAGAACGCGGTATCACCATCCTGGCCAAAAACACCGCCGTTCGTTACCAAGACACCCTGATTAACATCGTCGATACTCCCGGTCACGCCGACTTTGGTGGCGAAGTGGAACGGGTTTTAGGTATGGTAGATGGTTGTATCCTGATTGTCGATGCTAACGAGGGGCCGATGCCCCAAACCCGTTTTGTGCTGAAAAAAGCCCTAGAAAAGGGATTAAGACCGATTGTCGTGGTTAATAAAATCGATCGCCCTAACGTGGATCCTAACCTAGCCGTGGACAAAGTTTTCGATCTGTTTGTGGAACTGGGGGCCGATGACGACCAATGTGATTTTACTACTCTGTTCGCTTCGGGGATGCAAGGATTCGCCAAAGAAAGTCTCGAAGAGGAAGACAAAGATATGCAGCCCCTCTTTGAGGCGATTTTACACCACGTTCCACCACCGGCTGGGGACGTTAACAAACCCCTACAGCTGCAAGTAACCACCCTCGATTACTCGGAATACTTAGGACGCATCGTTATCGGCCGCATCCATAACGGCGTAATTAAAGCCGGTCAACAGGCCGCTTTAGTAAAGGATACGGGCGCGATTGTCAAGGGTAAAATAACAAAACTTCTTGGTTTTGAGGGCCTCAAACGGGTGGAACTAAACGAAGCCAGTGCCGGTAATATCGTTGCTGTGGCTGGTTTTGCCGACGCTAACATCGGGGAAACCGTAACTTTAGCCGATGACCCGCAAGCTTTACCCCTAATTAAAGTCGATGAACCGACCCTACAAATGACCTTCTCGGTTAACGATTCTCCCTTTGCCGGTCAGGAAGGCACTTTTGTCACCTCGCGGCAAATTCGCGATCGTCTCATGCGAGAATTAGAAACTAACGTCGCTCTGCGGGTGGAAGAAAGTGATTCTGCCGAGAAATTCCTAGTTTCGGGACGGGGAGAACTGCATTTAGGCATTCTCATCGAAACCATGCGTCGGGAAGGCTACGAATTCCAAGTATCGCAGCCGCAGGTTATCTATCGAGAAATAAACGGTCAACCCTGCGAACCCTACGAATACCTCGTTTTAGATGTACCCGAAGAAGCGGTGGGTTCGAGTATCGAACGTCTCGGCCAACGGAAAGGGGAAATGCAGGATATGCAGACGGGCAGCAATGGCCGTACTCAATTGGAATTCGTGATTCCGGCCCGGGGTTTAATCGGTTTCCGAGGCGAATTTATCCGTCTGAGTCGCGGTGAGGGGATTATGAACCATAGTTTTCTCGAATATCGTCCTTTCTCCGGGGAATTAGCCACCCGTTACAATGGCGTGATTACTGCCTTTGAGGAAGGAGTCGCCACTTTCTACGCCCTCAAAAACGCCGAAGACCGGGGGGTATTCTTTATTACTCCGGGGACAAAAGTGTATAAAAACATGATTATCGGCGAAAGCAACCGGCCCCAAGACGTGGAGATCAATATCTGCAAAACTAAACAGTTAACTAACCATCGTTCCGCCACCGGGGATGAATTAGTTCAGTTACAGTCCCCCGTGGATATGAGTCTCGAACGCGCCCTCGAATACATTGGACCAGATGAGTTGGTAGAAATTACCCCGAAATCGATCCGTCTGCGTAAATTACCGGTGAAAAAGTTAGCCAAACGTTGATGATCTGAATTGGTTATGATCGAGATCTAACAAAGAAATCCACTCAGATTTTCAACAAAACTGAGATGATAGAAAAAAGTGCCTTGAGTTTGAGGGTAAAGAATCTGCTGTGAGCTATTCTGCTACTTTGATGCGACATCCGATGTTTCCCGCCGCGTCGGACAGCAATCGTCTGCGTCTCTTTTCGGGATCCGCTAATGTATCTCTTGCCCAAGAGGTGGCCCGTTATCTGGGTATGGATGTGGGGCCGATGATTCGTAAACGTTTCGCCGATGGTGAATTGTACATCCAGATTCAGGAATCGATCCGAGGCTGTGATGTCTATTTAATTCAACCCTGTTGCAATCCCGTCAACGATCACTTGATGGAATTGTTGATCATGATTGATGCCTGTCGTCGTGCTTCTGCCCGACAAATTACCGCGGTAATTCCCTATTATGGTTATGCTCGCGCCGATCGCAAAACCGCCGGCCGGGAATCGATCGCCGCTAAACTGGTGGCTAATCTGATCACGGAAGCGGGGGCAAGTCGCGTGTTGGCCATGGATTTGCATTCAGCCCAAATTCAAGGTTATTTCGATATTCCCTTCGATCACGTTTACGGTTCCCCAGTGGTGGTGGACTATCTTCTCAGTAAACAATTACCCGATATCGTCGTGGTTTCTCCCGATGTGGGTGGGGTGGCTAGGGCGCGGGCTTTTGCCAAAAAACTCAATGATGCACCTCTAGCGATTATTGATAAACGCCGGCAAACCCATAATGTGGCGGAAGTGATGAACTTGATCGGCGATGTTAAGGATAAAACGGCGGTTTTAGTCGATGATATGATCGATACGGCCGGTACGATCGCTGAAGGGGCGCGGTTACTGAAAGCCAAGGGGGCGCGACAGGTTTATGCTTGTGCCACCCATCCAGTTTTTTCTGGTCCTGCGATCGAGCGTTTATCCAGTGGTATAGTCGAGGAAGTGATCGTTACTAACACGATTCCTGTCCCCCAAGAACATCTTTTCCCGCAACTGAAAGTCTTGCCGGTTGCCCCGATTCTGGGTGAGGCAATATGGCGCATCCATGAGGACAATTCCGTGAGTAATATGTTCAAATAGATGCTCGAATCCCCCTAAAACTAGGGGGAATTTTTATATTTAGCCCTTTTCTGTGGAAATGGGGTGGGTTAATGGCAGTATCAACCACTCCATCTCGCTGAGAGAGGGGGAAGTTGAGAAATATAGCAATTCTTAAACTTCACTGGTTATTTCACAGTCTGGCCGTACAATGGAGATACAGAACAGTTCTTCCGATAGTTATTGTGTTCTATTAGCTAAAAACGCTTAATACAGGAGATAAATAGCCCAAAATGTCCAAAGTGGTCGATATTAACAATCCACTGATCGATCCAACTCCTCCAGAGGTTCACTTAACTAATGCACCTCTAGTGTGTGTGCTTGGACAAGTACGGTTCCCACAAATTCTGGCCGTTGAGGATAAGAAATTTGTGACTCCATTTCAGGAAGCTATTAGAACAAAGTATCCTAAGTTACGGCAGGAACGAACTTATCAATTAACTTTTGATAATCAAGAAAAAGATGCCGTCAGATCTCAAGCTGAGGCTATCTGGCGATTTACAGATGCCAATAATCATTGGCGAGTCTCATTAGCATCTAATTTTGTAGCCTTAGACACATCAAAGTATGTCAGTCGTCAGGACTTTTTAGAGAGAATGAGAGAAGTTTTAACTGCGGTTAATGAACATATTCAACCCAACCTTGTTGAGCGAATCGGTATTAGATATGTTGATCGTATTGAGGGTATTGATGTAGAGAATATTTCTAATTTAGTCAGATCAGAACTGATAAATATTACAGCGTCAACATTTCAAGAACATATTCTTCAAAGTTATAATGAATCTCTGTTTCAGTTACCTGATACCAAAGAGACACTTTTAGCAAGATGGGGATTGATTCCGGGTAACGCTACTTTTGATCCAAATGTCTTTGAACCGATTGATCAACCGAGTTGGTTTCTTGATTTAGATATGTCTATTTCAGAGAATCAAGAATTTGACGTTGAAAAAATTTTAGAGGATACAAAAAGATTTTCTGAAAGAATTTATACTTTTTTTAGATGGTCAGTAACCGAAGAATTTCTAAGACGCTTTGGAGGTGAACAATGAGTAACTTAGTGCTTGAACGTTCAAATACTTTTGGCTCAATCAATCCTCAAAAACGATTTAGAATGTTTGCTGGTATTGCGGAATCCAGTACCATTAGCTCTGGTAATCTTGATGCTCAAAAGTTACTAGCGATTTCAGAAAGAACTAATAGCGGAATAGTTATTCCGAAGCACAATCCTCATCTTTTTCAAGATAGTCAAAAAGCGATTAATGAACTCAGAAAAACCAGTGGACTGACCTGGGAGCAAGTTGCCAAACTATTTAATGTTTCACGTCGAAGCATTCATTTTTGGGCAAGTGGACAGCCTCTAGCTAGTGACAATGAGGAGAAATTAAATAGATTACTGGGAGTGATTAGATATATTGATCGAGGAAGTGCAAGTCTTAACCGTAAGTTATTATTAAATCCTAATGCTGATGGGGAACTGCCTTTAGACCAATTAATATCAGGAGAATATGATAAAGTAAGAGAGAATCTTGGGCGTGGTAATCCACTCAAAAGACCTCAATTAACACCCTTGTCTGAGGAGGAGAGTGAGCTTCGTAGACCTTTGCCACCAGAGGTATTAATTGATGCTTTACAGGATTCTATTCATCATGATGTTGGACGTTCTAGACCGGCTAAAACATTGAGGAGTGGCCAAAATCGCAGTGGAAAGCAAACAGATTGATCTCATTAACAATGAGTTAAAAAAATGGTGTCAAGGGGATTTTGTTTTAGGAGAACAGTTGTTTGTTCATCGATTTAATCCTCAATTTCCTCTTACACCTGATTCTACAAAGCAAGATGGTGAAGAAAATGATCTTGTAGAATCGGAAGTAAAAGGTCTAGTTGTTGTTACACAAACTTGCGATATTGTCCGTTCTTGTTGTGAACGTCATTTTCTAGAAGTTGTTCCTCTGGTAGAAATTGAAGCTGAAAAAATTAGTGAGATAAAAAAAGGCAGACGACCTCAATACGCTTACATTGAAGGAGTTGCCAAACTAAACTTAGTAGCTGATCTCGATAGGGTAATGACAGTCGAAAAAGCATTAATCTTACAATGGAATCGTCAACAGGGTTGTGTAAATGATCAAGAAAAAAGACTCTTAAGACAAGCGATAGCAAGAAAAAGAATCCGTTTTGCTTTTCCAGATGATTTTGTTCAATTTGTCAGTAAATTTCAAAAACGGATACAAGATAAGCATACTAAACAAAGTGATGAAGGGGAAGCCTTACGAGCTTTGCGAGAAATTAGAGTTAGTGCAAGACCTTCGTGGAATGATGAAAATCCTGAACTTATGTTTTATTTTATTCGTGAAGAAGAACAAGAGAACTATAATGGCATTGGATGGGACAAATGGCTAGACAAGTGGTTAAATTTATTACCTAACTCTGGACGTTTTCAGTCTGATGGTTTAGTAGTAAGCTTAGAAGATATGACCGCAAAAGATTATGTTGAGAGTGATCAACTGGATCTTGATCATTTGTCTATGGCCCAAAGCAATATTGAAAATTTAGATTTATAGAAAACTAGAATTAAAACAATTTTCCAAATATTGGGCTCTTCTAGGTTCTGTGTGATAAGTTTAACTTACATAGGCTCGATCGATCTTTGTGTCCTCTGTGTCTGGAGTGGTTCCTTCCACTCCCTCGCCAGCAGGACTGTATCTTAATATTGTCGCAATTATGATACTGGTCAGATACAAAGTCTCCAGTTTTAGGGAAGAGGGAGAAACAAGCTGATGGCTAAAAAACTGATAACTGATATTAGTTACTGTACCTCATAATACTGAAAAATCTCTAGTCATTTCGATCGCGATTGAGAAGACCAATATTAGACCAGTTGAGACTTTCACTGGTCGAGAATGTCTAGAATTTATTGAGAATAACTAAATTTTCTTGACATTAATGCTATTTTGTGGCAGCGTCGGGGTTGTCAAGTCCTCCCAGACGATTGAAGGGCCAAAAACGCACCACGGCACGACCGATTAAGTTTTCCCGAGGAACAAAGCCCCAAGCGTGGGAATCATAACTATTATTGCGATTATCGCCTAAAACCAAATATTGATCGGGGGGAACTGTCACTGGTCCGAAAGTATAATCAGGTTCTTCGGCAATATACTTTTCCGCTAAAGCTTTACCGTTGACGTAAACTAGACCGTTTTTGACTTCCACCTTATCCCCCGGCAGTCCAATCACCCGTTTAATAAAAGCATCGTGAAAATTTTGGGCTTTCAGAGCGGCTGTCGGACTAAAAACCACTATATCACCCCGTTCTGGCTTCTGAAAATGATAGCTAACTTTCTCGATAATTAGGCGATCGTTAATCTGGAGAGTAGGTTCCATGGAAGAAGAGGGAATATAACGGGCCTCAGCCACAAAAGTGCGGATGCCAAAAGCCAAAATTCCTGCCGTGACAATGGTTTTAACTGCTTCTAGCCAAGGATTTTCTTGGGGGACGGGAGGGGGAGAAGGTTTTTCGGATTTATGGTTCAAGCTTTCAGCCATAGAATTTAAACTTTTGAGAAGGATTAAGCTAATGCGCTCTTTAATGTTCTAGTTTAGTGATAGTAGCAGCGTAGATAATATTTTAAGACAATTTTCCTATGTCTAGCCGACCACTGTTAATTTGTCAAGGCCGCATTCTGCTGCGGGAAGGGGAATTTCCTCGGGGGTAGAAAACGGTGATGTAGTCTCTCAAAAAAGGAGAGTTTTTCGCCGCTATTAAAGGAAAAGCTTGATAATTCGAGGATTAGATAGGGTCTGCTGAATAAATCTAAAAACCTTGTTGGGTAAGACTTTTAGACTTTTTGTCAATCCAAAAGTACCAGGCATGGGAGTGATCAGGGGGAAAATTAAGGTACTTTTTCCCTACCCCCACCGAAAAACTTTTTCAGCAGACCCTAGATACCTATCTCCCTTAAAAGTCACTTCCACACCACTACTCAGAATCTATGTTTGCACAAATTCTCGAATGATCGATTGGAAACTTGGATATTATTTTAGCAAAGTGACTTGACTCAGATCTATGTTTGCACAAATTCCCGAACGTTCGATGCACTATCTGCGATGGGTTGTAACCATCGCTTGGTTAATTCTGATATTTTCTCTGTTTTTTGACCCTATTTCGGTAAAATTAACCGATCCTAACAATCTTTCTAGTCCCCTGAGAGTTGCTCCCGATGTGTGCATTAAAGTCCAGGGAGTTTGCCTACCCCAATCCTCCTATCAGTTAGGTGCGCCGATTTTTTGGGGAATAGTGGTTCCTAGTGGTATTTTTATCTTATTAGTATTCGGTCACGAACTCTGGCGGCGTATCTGTCCTTTATCCTTTCTTTCTCAAATACCGCGCGCTTTGGGTAAACAGCGCCAGAAAAAACAGACCGATAAATCGGGAAAAGTCCGCTATGAAATCTATAAAGTGCCGAAAAACTCTTGGTTAGCTCGGAATTATCTCTATCTACAATTCAGTCTGTTATTTTTGGGTTTATGCGGACGGATTCTCTTTTATAATTCCGATCGCTTAGTCTTAGGCAGCTTTTTAATCTTTACTATTCTAGCGGCGATCTTTGTGGGTTATTGGTATGGGGGCAAATCTTGGTGTAATTATTTCTGTCCCATGAGTCCGGTTCAAAGGATTTACGGTGAACCAAGGGGTTTACTGAATAGTACCGCTCACGAAGACAGTCGCGGTGGGATTACTCAATCCATGTGTCGCATCGTCCATGAAGATGGTAGCGAACAAAGTGCCTGTGTTGCCTGTCAGAGTCCCTGTATCGATATCGATGCGGAAAGATCCTATTGGGATGGGATTACTAAGAGCGATCGCCAATGGCTTTATTACGGTTATTTTGGCTTAGTTTTTGGCTATTTTATCTATTATTACCTTTATGCTGGCAATTGGGACTATTATTTCTCTGGAGCTTGGGCGCACGACGAAAATCAGCTAGAATCCCTCTTTAGACCGGGTTTTTATCTTGCGGGTAATCAGATTCCGATTCCGAAGTTGGTAGCTGTCCCTTTGACTTTGGCAATCTGCACTTTTTTGGGTTACTTTCTCGGTAAAAAAGTTGAAAATGCCTACAAAGTCTATAGAATCCGCCAAAAGTCGCCCTTACCGACCGAAATTATCCGTCATCGAGTCTTTACTTTCGGAACTTTTCTGATTTTCAATTTCTTCTTTATTTTCGGTGGTCGTCCTTTTATTAATCTTTTGCCAAAATTTTGGCATTATTTCGCTAGTATTTTACTGGCAGTTTTGAGTAGTTTATGGCTATATCGCACTTGGACAAGAAATCCGGGTCTTTACCAACGGGAAGGACTAGCGGGAAGATTGCGTAAACAGTTGGGTAAACTGGATATCGATACGGCTAAATATCTCGATGGGCGATCGCTAGATGCTTTGCACGCGGATGAGGTGTATGTGTTGGCCAAGATACTGCCGGATTTCACCCACCAGAAGCGTTTAAAAGCCGATAAAGCGGTGTTAAAAGAGGCTTTGGAGCAGGGATATACTGACTTCGGCCACAGCCTCGAAATCCTGCAACAAATGCGCTTAGAGTTGACGATTACCGAGGCAGAACATCAGGCAATTTTAACAGAGTTGGGTGTGGAATCGGCCGAACTTCTCGATCCGGAAAAGCAGTATAGTCGCGAGGATTGGTTGCGTTTGCAGAGTTATCGCGATGCTTTGTTAGAAAGTCTGTTGGTGACATGGAAAAAAGACCCCGATCGCAAGGTGGGATCGGAATTGCTGGAAGTGTTAACCGGAAAGGGTTCCAGGTAGGCGATCGAGCATTTATTGACGGAATTGCCGGCCGCAGAAACGGAAACTGTCGAGTCTTTGCGTCGCCAGTACAGAGTTACCAGTCAGGAGGAGGAAACCATTCTTCATCGTCCTCTGGCCCATCAATTATGGCAAAATATCGCCCGCGCTTTTCAGGTCTTTGATCGTCTATCTTTTAGTAGTGAGAGCGATCGTGATCAACAGGAAAAAATTTTATTGCAAAGATTCCAGCTATTCGATAGTGATGGTTCGGGACAAATTAGCCTTGAGGAGTTAAAAGCTTGTATTGGGGCGATCGAACCGGGGGTGACAGACAAGGAAATCGAAGCTATGTTACAGCAGGCCGATACCAGTCGCGATCATCAGATTAGTTTTCAGGAGTTTCGCCACCTACTCCACCAATTCCATAAATAAACTGTCTTCAGTTAAGGAGTCTTTATTTTCCCTGACTCCTTATTCCTTAAAAAAATAGCTGTTCGCAGGCAGGCACGGATTCCCATTATACTAGAAAGTATAAGGCAAGTTGAGGAATTTTGTCAAGCCTTTTTAAGCAACTTTTTTCTATTTGTCCATCTAGACTTCACATTGACACTCCCATCGCTAAAAGCGAGGGATTCTTGGTTCACTGAGTTTCCTTAATCTGGCAGGACGTATCCAACCAAACCAGAGGGAATCTCACGCCGGCGCGTATTAGTTTC
>VYMA01000123.1_pt1 | contig 17350 bp, 10 predicted proteins | sample 5109851 | NCBI WGS metagenome assembly VYMA01 (sample SAMN12291814, study PRJNA351875) | freshwater metagenome | isolation source: freshwater lake | place: USA: Michigan, Wintergreen Lake | collected 2011-08-02
GAACCGGGACGGATGTCGCCCACCAGAACCGTGCCGGCCTCCGTGCCGTCGCTCTTCCACAATTCAATACCGTTCACGCCGTCATCGGCAGTGAAGAACAGGGTATTGCCCACTGCGGTCAGATTTTGGGGGTTGAGACCACTAAAGGGACTATCGTAACCGGGGTTGATATCCTTGACCAGAACCGTACCGGCCTCCGTGCCGTCGCTTTTCCACAATTCAGTACCGTTAACGTTGTCATTAGCAGTGAAGAAGAGGGTACTGCCCACCGCCGTCATCTGGGTGAAGAAGTCAAGGGAGCCAGCGGGACCGGGGCGTATATCCTTGACCAGAACCGTACCGGCCGCCGTGCCGTCGCTTTTCCACAATTCATTACCGCTAACGCCGTCAAAAGCACGGAAAAAGAGGGTATTACCCACCGCCGTTAGATAGCGGGGGGGGAAGTAAAAGCCAGCGGGGGCGATATCTTTGACCAGAACCGTACCCGCCGCCGTGCCGTCGCTCTTCCATAATTCCCGACCGTTAACGCCGTTATCGGCAGTGAAGAACAGGGTATTGCCCACTGCCGTTAGATAGCGGGGGTCGGAGCTAGAGGAACTGGGGCGGATATTCTTGACCAGAACCGTACCAGCCGCTGTGCCGTCGCTTTTCCATAATTCAGTACCGCTAACGCCTGCGGCACTGAAGAACAGGGTGTTGCCCACCGCCGTCAGACGGTTGGGGTTGGAGCTAGAGGAACCAGGTCCGATGTTCTTAACCAAAACTGTACCGGCCGCCGTGCCGTCGCTCTTCCACAATTCAGTACCGTTAACGTCGTCAAAGGCACTGAAGAACAGGGTGTTGCCCACCACCGTTAGATTTTCGAGGTCGGGGCTAGAGTCACCAGGGAGGATATTCTTGACCAGAACCGTACCGGCCGCCGTGCCGTCGCTTTTCCACAATTCAATACCGTTCACGCTGTCAAAAGCAGTGAAGAACAGGGTACTGCCCACCGCCGTCAGATTGCTAGGGTAGGAGCCATAGTCACCGGGGTTGATGTCGGCGACCCGAACCGTACCAGCCGCTGTGCCGTCGCTCTTCCACAATTCCTCACCGTTAACGCTGTCATAGGCAGTGAAGAACAGGGTGTTGCCCCGGGACGTCAGATTGCCGGGGTAGGGACCAAAGGAACCGGGGTAGATATCCTTAACTAAAAAAGGAACGGAGTCGTCGTCAATAATGGTCAAGGTTGCCGTAGATGGAGTGCCGAGAGTGGCTCCGTTGGTGGGATTGGAGAGGGTGACGGTAAAGTTTTCGTTCGGTTCTATCGTTGTATCTCCCTGGACATTAACGGTAATCACTTTACTGCTTTCTCCCGGGGCAAAACTCACTACCCCACTGGGTAACACTCCTCCGACAAAATCGGCAGCGTTAGCGGGAAAAGTGCCGGTGCCGGTAACTGCCCAACTGACGTTATTGCTTCCGGTGGTGTTATCCGCACGAGTGACGGTGAAGGTAAAGGCTTTGCTGCCACTGTTGCCCTCGGTTTGACTGCTGCTGGTGGCGGCAATGGTGAGGATGGGGATTGCTACATCATCATTTTGGATAGTGCCAATAGCTGTAGCGGTGGTAATGTTAGCGCCGTTGGTGGGATTGGAGAGGATGACGGTAAAGGTTTCGTTCGGTTCAAATGTGGTATCTCCCTGGACGTTAACAGTAATCACTTTACTGGTTTCTCCCGGGGCAAAACTCACGGTTCCTGACGGGAACACGGACCCGACAAAATCAGTGGCATTGGCAGGATTGCTGGCGCTGCTGATAACTGCCCAGTTAACGTTATTGCTTCCTGTGGTATTGCCAGAACGAGTGACGGTGAAGGTGAAAGCTTTACTGCCACTGTTGCCCTCGGTTTGATTGGCATTGGTGGCGGCAATAGCGAGGGTGGGAATTGCGGGCGTACTCACGGCCCACAATTCAGCACCGTTTACGCCGTTATCGGCGCTGAAGAACAGGGTACTGCCCACTGCCCTTAGATTGCTGGGGTAGGAGCCAGAGGAACCGGGGCGGGTGTCGGCCACCAAAACTGTACCAGCGGCCGTGCCGTCGCTCCTCCACAATTCCTCACCGTTTACGCCGTCATTGACAGTGAAGAACAGGGTGTTGCCTACTGCTGTCAGACGGTTGGGGTTGGAGCTAGAGGAACCGGCGCGGATATCTCTGACCAAAACCGTACCAGCGGCCGTGCCGTCGCTTTTCCATAATTCAGTACCGTTCACACCGTCATTGGCAGTGAAGAACAGGGTGCTGCCCACTGCCGTTAGATTGCTGGGGGAGGAGCTAGAGGAACCGGCGCGGATATCTCTGACCAAAACCGTACCGGCCGCCGTGCCGTCGCTTTTCCATAATTCAGTACCGTTCACGTCAAAAGCAGTGAAGAACAGGGTAAGGGTGTTGCCCACCACCGTTAGATTGTTAGGGCTGATATTCTTGACCAGAACCGTACCGGCCGCCGTGCCGTCGCTCTTCCACAATCCACTACCGTTCACGCCGTCATTGGCAGTGAAGAAAAGGGTGTTGCCCACTGCCGTTAGATAGCCGGGGTAGGAGCTAGAGGAACCGGCGCGGATATCTCTGACCAAAACCGTACCGGCCGCCGTGCCGTCGCTTTTCCATAATTCCCGACCGTTCACACCGTCATTGGCAGTGAAGAACAGGGTGCTGCCCACTGCCGTCAGACGGTAGAGGTTGGAGCTAGGGGAACCGGGGTTGATATCTTTGACCAGAACCGTACCGGCCGCCGTGCCGTCGCTTTTCCATAATTCATAACCGTTCGCGCCGTCATCGGCCTGGAAGAAAAGGGTACTGCCCACTGCCGTCAGATTTTCCAGGTTGGAGCTAGAGGAACCGGGGCGGATATCTTTGACCAAAACTGTACCCGCCGCCGTGCCGTCGCTTTTCCACAATCCACTACCGTTCACACCGTCATTGGCACTGAAAAAGAGGGTGTTGCCCAGCGCCGTCAGATTGTCGGGGTAGGAGCCAGAGAAACCGGGAAAAATATCTTTGACCAGAACCGTACCGGCCGCTGTGCCGTCGCTTTTCCACAATTCCCGACCGTTAACGCCGGCATTGGCACTGAAAAAGAGGGTGTTGCCCAGCGCCGTCAGATTGTAGGGGAAGGAGTTAGAAGAACCGGGGTAGATATCTTTAACTAAAAAAGGGGTTGACATGATTTTTTCCTGAATAAAGGGTGAAAATTAAACAATTAAGCCGGCAAAGAAGGGTATATCTGACTGAAAAACCGCTATTTTTGCTCCAGTAATTTGGGACAATTTATTAATAAACTCTGTCCCCGCATCTGCCGCCGCGACCTGACAACCGTACAGTAGAATTTGATTAGTCTTTGCCCAACTCTGTAACTGTTGGCGGTAATCGTAAATATTTGTTAAATTGAGTTGACAATTCCCTAAATATAAGCATCCCGGCGCACCATGGGAGACCAGGTGAATGGTGGTAATCTGGGGATTTTGTGGTAAAAAAGCGGTGATTTGTTCGATTCCGTTTTGATTGGGAGAGAGAATAACGGTGGCGACTTCTGGAATTACTCCAGCTTGGAGGGTTTGATAATCGGTAACACCAGCATCGAGGAAGACTACGGTAGCGGTTAAACGCTGATTTCTCGCACTATTCACCTGATTAACTTGACTCAAGCCATCAGATTGAGCGAAATTGAACAAAACATCGTCAATAGCAGGAAGGCTCGGCAAAAGGGTAGAAGTCATGACGCTGACTGTAAAGGATGACTGCCGCTATTTTATGCAAACAATCCCCAATCTTTCAAGGTTTCTATAACAAAAATTAATATTTATTACAAGAAAACGGGTTTCTCAAAGAAACCCGTTTTCTAAAGAAGTTCTAGGATTGGATTTTTGCCAAAGACTGCTTAAATTCTGCGAGAGAATTAGCGGTAGCTGCTAATTTTAGTAGCTCTTCTAAGATAGTAGGGTTAGTCATTTTGCCGATTATCTCTTCAATTTCTGAAGAAATTTGTCCAAACCGCACAGTTAAAACTGTTTTTATGTCATCGCGGCTTTTTTCTAACGCGCCAATTTCCTTGCCAATTTCCTTGCCAATTTCCTTACCAATTTCCTTGCCAATTTCCTTACCAATTTCCTTGCCAATTTCCTTACCAATTTCCTTACCGCGTTGGATTCCTCGTAACTCCATATTACTTACTAAAGGCATGGTTCTTTCCTCCTCAAATTGTTTGATTTTACTTTCTAAACTTGACTGTAATTCAGAGGATAAAGTCATCATATTGTCGATGATTTCAAACAGTTTAATTATCTGTTCTCTCTCGAACTCCTTTTCATATAATCCCCTGATTAACCTCCACTTCCACTGTTCCCGTTCTGGCAGCTTCCCAGTAGTCGCTTTTGTTTTCAGGTGTGCCATGACTATTATAGCAAAGGGATTGCTACTTGCTTCTAGTTCTGACCAGCTTTCCTCATAGTCCAGTAATTTAACCGTTGGGAATTTAAGACTCACTTCACAGCCAGCAATGGTATAATTATAGGAATCTGGTCGCCAATTTACTCGTTCATCTCCTAATATAGCGAGACTGATAACCGGTTTCTGATACAAATCAAAAGCCCGATAGTTATAAATATACATCCTCTGAGGGAAATTTTCTTCGTATTGACTTTGAATTTCAATATGAATCAAAATCCAGATTTCTTCTCCACTGAGTAACCAAACTTTATAAAGTTTGTCAGCAAAACGTTTTTTTGTCTTTGCTGAAGCGGTAATCCGTTTCAGTTCTTTTTCTAGGGATTCGGGAATTTTTGTCCAATCAATCAATTGGTGAACTTCGGGAAAGAAGAAATGTAAAAACGCTTCAAAATACTCGGTTAATGCTTCTTTCCAGGATTCATCATAATTGGCGGTTGGTTGTTTCATTATGACAATTTTAGTGGGTTGTTGTCAGAAGGTGATCGCTAACGTTAACTAAGCAGTTAAAGTATTTAACCAATTGATTAAATCTTCAACTGTAGAGAAATCGAATAAAGCTTCTCTCTCACAAGTCAAGAAAACGGGTTTCTCGAAGAACCCCATTTTCTAAATAGTTTCTCGCAGAAACCCGTTTTCTAAATAGCGCCTTTTTCTGATTTTTCTTGCCAAGTGCCGTGAAAACCGGGAGGGATAACACTGGGTAATTGCAGACAGCAAAGGGGTTCTTTTTCTAACTGCTGACTATCATAGATTCTCACTTGGCTGCTGTGATTATTGCCGTCGTAAACCACGACGATTAACCATCCCGTTTCCGGAGATAAACCATCGCAAACAAAAATCGGTTCACTTCCATAACAGTTACTTTCTAGATAAGCAATAGTTAACTTACCTGTGGAGTGATTATAACAAGCGGGAAGTCCGATAATTTCCCGACGAATATCGCTATCGGGACGATGGACAGCTAAAAAAGTATTTTGCCATTTTTGTCCCACCAGTTGCGGGGAAACCACGGGAAAATCACAGCTTAAATCCGAGAGAATTTCCTGATTAATCACCTTTGCTGATAGGGGATTAATGGTGATACTTGCCAATTTTCCGATGGCTAAGGTTTCGGTCTCACCCGTGGCAACTTCTTTTAAAAATTGATTAGTTTTAAAGTCGTCATAACGGACAAAAACAATTTCAAGATTGCCTTGGTCATTCACACAACCATTAGCGAAGTGCCATTGAAACCATGAATCTGTAACACTTTCACTGACTAATTGCAGAGAATCTCGCTCAAAAATTAGTATTCTTGTTCCTAATTCTGGCTGCCACTGCATGGCATCACTAAAAGTTTTAAATCCCAACAGTATCGATAATTTATCCGCTTTTATCGGTGGGACAAAAAAGACGAGATACTGTCCCGCTAAAACAAAGTCATGCAGTAGAGACAATCTATCTAACTCAAAAGTATTTTTCTGGATAATTTCACCAGTGGAGTCAGACTTATAGAGATTTAAACTAACTTTAGCACCGATTGTCACCCCGAAATTAAAAATCTCTCCTCTGGACAAATCTAGTTTAGGATGAGCGGAAAAAGTTTCCTTTGCTTGTAAGCTAGATAAATTATCTAAGCCTAGGGTTTCTAAAGATTGTAAATCTAATTTATGGGGAAAACCCCCTTCCCAGAGAGCTAATAATTTATCGGGTAAAGCTAACACTGAGGTATTAGCGGCATTTTTTACCTCTTTTCCCCAATTATTCCAAAAGAAGCCGGGGGCATTCATGCCATAATTAGGAAATAAATATTGATTAGCGGCACTTTCTTGCTGATAACCAGCAGTCTGAACATAACGATAGGTGGCACTGGCTCCCTTATCATGAAAATGTACAGCTAAAACTGCCCCATCTCCGTCAAACCAATGACCAACTTTTCGCTTACCTCTTTCTAATCTCCCCGGACCATTGCGGTAGAGACTCCCCCGCAATCCATCGGGAATTTTCCCCGATAATAAGGTTAATTGCGTTTCAGAAAATTCCCCTGCTGGTTTTTCTAGAGATTTTGCCCAAGCTTTCATAGATTTGTTTTTTTTAGTGATTACATAGTTAAGTATAGCCCTAGGCTAGGTTCAATGACGATAACTTAGGCAGTTTACCAGTTAATTAGTATTCGTCACAACCCATCAATTATGTCATTATAAAGTATCGGGATCAATTCCTAGAGAACGGATATATTCAGCTAAACGTTCAGCTTTTTGAGATAACTCAAGAGAAGTCAAAAATTTCTGACCATCTAAACTATAAATTTCTAACCCATCTTCTCTCAAATCAAATCGGATATTTAACCGAGGACTAACCCATCCCTTAATCTCAGGTATAGAACTTAATAGTCCTTCCTGTCTTAACCACCCTTGAAAATTATGAGAATCTGGATCATAGAGATAGTATTCTTCCACTCCATAACGTTGATAAAAGAGTAGTTTTCGCTCCATTTCTTCTAAGCTATTAGAAGGGGAGAGAATTTCAAAGACCACTTGAGGAGCGATATTATCTTCTTGCCATTGTTTATAGGAACCCCTTCTTCCTTTCGGACGACCAAATACTACCATAACATCGGGAGCAACCGGGCCGGTAATTTTTTTATCTTGGACAGGATACCAGAGCAGATTTCCAGCAATAAAAACGTTAGGAGAATTAGCAAAGAGAATCTCAAGATTTTCTTTGATTTTAACGATCCATTCGTATTGTTCGGTATTATCAGCCATGGGTTTACCGTCACTGTCGGGGTATTCAATATCTGGATCAATAGCTGGTGTAAAGGTCATAATTTCTGCTCTGAGGTTATTTGTCTGAAAATTAAATTCTAGCAGTGAGGCTATCTTTCCCCTCTAGTCCCAAAATAACATCGTCAATAAGGTTGATCAAAATGTTTGTGTACTTTTGTTAAAAAGAAAAAGTTTTTTTGACAAAAAGAACAACTTGTGCTAGAGGATAAATCTCTAACTTGGCAAAAATTCCCCGGACTAGAAGCTGATCAGCGATCGAGCGTTATAATCGAGCCATTACCCCGCGCTCCCGGTCGGGATGAGAAATCTATGATGACCGCTCTCTACGAAGAAGATTTTGTTCTCTGGACGGAAAAAACCGCCGAACTGTTAAAGCGAAAAGAGTTTGACAGAGTGGACTGGGAAAACCTGATCGAAGAGGTGGAGTGCATGGGAAAAAGCGAGAGACAGGCAATAACGAGTTTATTAACCGTTTTAATCGAACACTTGCTCCAACTATCCTATTGGGAATCGGAAAAAGAACGGAATGCCCGTCACTGGATAGTGGAGACCGAGGCTTTCCGAGCGCAATTAGAACAAAAAATAGATAGTGCCACCCTCGTCAACCATGCCCGCGATTCTTGGGAAAAAGCCTATTTAACCGCTAGAAAATCCCTGATTAACGCCAGAATCGTCGATAAAAATGCGATTCCCCTAGAGTTTATATTCACTCTCGAACAGGTATTAGACGGGGATTGGTTCCCGATCGATATCGAACCTTTTTTGGAAACCCGTCCATAAATTGCCGCCATATCCCCGCAAAAAGATTAGGATTATCAGCGAATATAACCGAATATGCAAGATATAGAGCAAATCCGCCGCCAACTCATCGAACGCTACCAACAATTATCGGCACTAGATCAGGTGATCGTCCGTCTTTTTTCCCTAATCTATGAACCGATCGCCCGCAGCACTTTTCTAGACTGTTTAAATCAAACCCATTACCGCGACGAGAACAACCGGCGATTTAACGGCCAAACCCTGAAATCCCATTTAGATCTCCTCCTAGAAGCGGAAGTGATCACCCAGGACAAAGGCTACGGGCCGCGCTGTCATCCCCTCCTCGTCGAGATTGCCAGCCGTGATAGCGTTAGTAAGGGAGAATTCAAGCGTTTTGCCGAGATTATCAAGGCAAAACTGCCGCAAACCCGAACTCGTTGGGATGAAAGCCTAGTTTTTCAGGGAAAAGAGCAATTAATCCGAGAAATCCGTCTGGCCATCTATCGTCAGGATTTCGACTCGATCGAAAAACAAATTGCCGATTATCAGAAAACCAGCTATTCCTCCTCAAAAACCAGCCTGGAAGACCTTCTCATCCTCATCTACGATAACCCCTTCGATGGGGATTGGTTACGGACGCAACCGACCAAGTTTCAAGCTCTAGCACTAAATAGCATTCTTGTCAAGGCTTTTGAAAAAATAACTCGCGCCGATGGAGCTTTTTCCCTCCTAGAAGAACTCTGTCAAGACCAGACCAGTGTTTCCGAAGCCCATTTGTGGCTCGAACAGGCAATCATCCGAGGACAAAGCGATAAAGTGCGTCGGTATCTCGATCGCCCCTTCCCGGAAAGCCAAGCAGCAGCAATCGGGGCGATCCGGGGTTGGATTGCCTTTCTAGGGGGGGAAAACAGCAAAGCGATCCAAGAATATACCCTCGCCCTTAAAGCCCTAAAAAAAGCCAAAGGAAAACAAAAAATCTATTTTTCTTCGATTAGCGGCTTCTCCTTTATTTTCGCCCTCCTCAAAGAAGGAACCCCCGAACGTCTCGCCGAAGCCGCCAGCTATACCAGTTGGGTGACGCGTCAAAACGATCATCCTTTCAGCCCTATCTATGCCCGTCTGGAAAAAATCATCGCTGCCCGTCAGGGAGATATGCAGGCCAAAGACGCAATCATCGACGCGACGATCAATCCCTACCAAATGGGCCAGGGTCTAGAGACTCTTATCTGTAGTATCTGTCTCTACTGGATGAGTAGCGACATCGCTAAAAAACATCTGCCCCGCCTACTCTTGCCCCTCTACAAAGATGCCAAGGCGGCCGGCTACCATTGGTTAGCCCTAGAAACCGGGGCCCTACTGTCCCGACTCGATCGAGCGCCGGAAGCGGAGGTGCTTAAAAACCAGCATCTCCCTTCCCCCCTGGTAGATGCGATCGAACCCCAGGAAGCTTGGCAACTGTGCCTGAATGCCTTGACTAATCTGTGCGCGCCAACACCAACCCCGGGTAAATCTAACCCCGTCGTCCGTCTTGCTTGGTTTCTCACTATCTATTCCGAGGATTATTTGCTGCAACCAAAAGAACAAAAACTCGACGCGCGCGGTAATTGGAGTCGCGGCCGTCCCGTCTCCCTTAAACGTCTGCGAAAAACTGGAGAAATTGACTATTTAACCCCGCAAGACCTGAAAATTTGCGCCCATATCTTCGTGGAATCCAGTTACTATGGCCAGAACGAGTATCACTTTGAGCGCCGGGCCATTATCGAACTGATCGGTCATCCCCTGGTGTTTTGGGAAGATTCCCCCGGAACGAGGGTAGAAATCGTCGCCGGGGAACCGGAATTGCGAGTAAGAAAGGAAAAATCGGGTAAATTAATCCTGTCTTTACTGCCCGATCTCAGCGATCGCCAAGAAGTGCTGATTTGGAAAGAAACCCCCACTCGCGTTAAGGTAATCGAAGTCAAGCCGGAACACCGAAGCATCGCCGACATTATCGGCAAAAGCAACCGCCTAGAAGTCCCCGACAAGGGCCGGGAAAAAGTCCTGGCCGCGATCAATTCCCTGTCCGGGATAGTGACAGTACATTCCGATATCGGGGGAGGAAAAGCAGCCCGGTCAGTGGCAGCCGATAGTCAACCCCGGATTCATCTCTTACCGGCCGGAGAGGGTTTAAAAGTGGCGGTTCTCAGCCGTCCTTTTGGGGCGGCCGGTCCCTATTTCCAGCCCGGAAAAGGGGGAGAAACAGTGATCGCCGAGATTGAGGGGGAACGGCTGCAAACAACTAGGGATCTAGCTCTAGAGAAAAAACTGGCCCAAACAGCGATCGATTCTTGTCCGATCCTGATCAGTTTCGAGGAAGAAAATGGGGAATGGCGACTAGAAAATCCGGAGGATTGTCTCGATCTACTGCTGGAATTGCGGGAATTAAGCGATAGCGTCCTTGTGGAATGGCCAGAAGGGGAAAAATGGCGGGTGACGCGTCAGGTGCGATTACAGGACCTACACCTAAATATCCACAGTCAACGGGATTGGTTTGCGGTCAGTGGGGAACTGCACCTAGAGGAGAAATCGGTGCTGAGTATGCAGGAGTTGATGAAACTGCTAGAGGGATCGCCGGGGCGGTTTATTCCCCTCGGAGATGGTCAATTTCTCGCCCTAACGGAGGCATTTCGGGAACGGTTACAGGAAATGCGCGCTTTCTCGGAAAAGTCCGGCGACGGTTTACGGTTTCATCCCTTCGCTGCCCCGATTCTCTCTGAACTGACTGAGGAAGTGGGACAACTCAAGGCCGATAAACGTTGGCGCGACAATTTACAACGCTTTCAGGAGAGTCAGGATTTTACCCCAGAAGTCCCCTCAACTCTACAGGCAGAATTGCGCGACTATCAATTGGAAGGCTTTCGTTGGTTAGCTAGGCTGGCCCAGTGGGGGGCCGGGGCCTGTTTGGCCGATGATATGGGATTAGGGAAAACTTTACAGGCCCTGGCAGTGATCCTTACCCGCGCCTCAGAGGGACCGACTTTAGCGATCGCCCCTACTTCAGTATGTTTGAACTGGATTAGTGAGGCGGAAAGGTTCGCACCCACCTTAAATATCATCCAATTGGGAACAGGCGATCGGCAAGCACTACTCGATCGACTGCAACCTTTTGATCTGTTGGTGTGTAGCTATGGGTTATTACAGCAGGAAGAAGTGGCTACCATGTTGGCCGGGGTAGAATGGCGGACAATCGTTCTCGATGAGGCCCAAGCGATTAAGAATTTCTCCACCAAGCGATCGAAAGCAGCGATGAATCTGCGGGGGGATTTTAAATTAATCACCACGGGAACACCGATCGAGAATCATTTAGGGGAATTATGGAATCTTTTCCGTTTTATTAACCCCGGATTGTTGGGATCCTTGGAAAGTTTTGATCGCCGTTTCGCCACCCCGATCGAAAAATACGGCGATAAAACTGCTCGCGAACAGTTAAAAAAACTGGTGCGGCCTTTCCTGCTTCGACGCACAAAAAACCAAGTTCTGGCGGAATTACCGCCGCGTACCGAGATTTTAGTCCCGATCGAGTTAAGCGTCGAGGAGAAGGCGTTTTACGAGGCCTTACGGCGGCGTGCTTTGGAGAAATTAAGCGAGAGTGACAGTACCGCCGGAGCGAAACATCTCCAGGTACTGGCAGAGATCATGAAATTACGCCGGGCCTGCTGTCACCCGCAGTTAGTGGCTCCAGATTTGGATTTACCCGGCTCGAAATTGTCTCGTTTCGGGGAAATTCTGGATGAGTTATTGGATAATCAGCATAAAGCGTTGGTATTTAGTCAATTTGTCGATCATTTAGCAATTGTCCGCAGTTATCTCGAGCAACGGCAGATAAAATATCAATACCTCGATGGTAGTACCCCAGCTGGCGATCGGCAAAAACAGGTGAAAGCGTTTCAAGCGGGGGAAGGGGACGTATTTTTAATTAGTTTAAAAGCCGGGGGGACAGGATTAAATCTCACCGCGGCCGATTATGTTATTCATCTTGATCCCTGGTGGAATCCCGCAGTGGAGGATCAGGCCTCCGATCGCGCCCACCGCATCGGCCAAAAACGTCCGGTGACGATTTATCGCTTAGTGGCCAAGGATACGATCGAGGAAAAAATTGTCGATCTGCACCACCATAAACGCGATCTTGCCGATAGTTTATTGGAGGGAACCGACGCAAGCGGCAAGTTATCCACTGACGAATTATTGCGCTTAATGGCCGAGGGATAAAAATATCTCCGACGCGGTTTAAACTAACTTTTTGATAGCTGCTACTAACTGCTCGATTTCTGAGGGCAAAGTGAAATAATGGACACAGGCACGCACACAGAGGGGGTCGAGGAGAGTTCGCAGTAAAAACCCTTGTTTTTCTAGCTGTTGCACTAAATTTTGTGGGCTGATGGTCGAGTCAATTTGAAAGGACACTAAACCGGATTCTGGCGGAGAATTTTTTAAACATTTCACCCCTTTAATTGTGTTTAATTCTCCCCAGAGATAGGCCGCTAATTGACAGATTTTTTCGTATCTTTGTCCCCCATCACCCCAGGCGTTATGTACCGCAATAGTTGCCCTTAAACCCTCAAATTGAGGATAGGCAGAAGTGGCCACTTCAAAGCGTCTAGCATCGGGTTTCCAACCGATAGGCTGTCCTTGCTTATCTGTTTCAATACCGCGCCAACCGATAAAAGTGGGCTGTAAACTAGGGAAAATTTCGGGGCGAATATACAATCCTCCCACGCCGGCCGGTCCACACCACCATTTATGACCCGTAAAAGCATAACAATCGGCAGCAGTAGTGCTTAAATCTAAGGGCAAACAACCCACAGATTGGGCAGCATCCACCACCACTAAAACGGGTTTTTCGGTGACAGAATTATCATGACAAAGCTGCGAGATTTCCTTGAGGGGTAAAACCTGTCCAGTATTCCAGAGAACATGACTAACCACCAAAACCCTAGTTTTTGAACGTAAATGAGCGGAAATGACTTCTATCGGGTTGCCGCCGTTTAAAGTTTCCCGAATAGGACAAGTGGAGATTTCCAGATGATAACGACGGGCAATTTCCCGAACTGTGGCGATAATTCCGGGGTGTTCACAATCGGTTAGCAAAATATGTTCCCCCGCTTGCCAGTCAACTCCCCAGAGGGCGATATTACAGCCTACAGTGACATCCTCGGTAATAGAGAGATTACTGGGGCTGATTCCCAACTCCTGAGCCATTTCTTGCCTGAGAAGTTCCGTTTTTTTGGTAATCCAATCGTTTACCCGTCCTGAAAAAGGACCCTTTTGTTGGAGAAAATTATGGGCATCGATAATCGCTTCTAATCCAGCCTTGGGCAAGGTTCCCTGACCACCGAAATTAAAGTAAACTTTATTGCTAAGTCCCCGAAATTCCTGTCTTTGTTCGGCTAAATCCGGTTTACTAGGGGCGCAATCGAGGCTATTTTCGTCTAAATTCTGCATAAGCGAGGAGATGGGGGGCAGTTATCAGTGATCAGTGATCAGTTATCAGTTAGAAGGTGTTGGGTTTTGGGGTTTTAGGGTTTTAGTTGAATTCCCCATTTCCCCACCTGACGGCTGACGGCTGAATTCTATCGACGGATTAAGTCGCAATTGTCACAATAGTATTAGAGTAGAGGAAACACACTTGGGAATGTTTCCTTTTTTTAAGTTTATTATTTTTTACTTTACTTCACTGGTCCAGGAAAGCTTAACTTTTCTCCTTGTATAGAATGCTACTGACCGATGATCTACTTCTAGACTACCAACGTTGTCAACGCCGTGGGTTTTTAAATCTCTACGGCAATAGCCAAGAAAAAGACCCTGAGCGAGATTTTTTGCTTAAATTGCGCCAGGAGAGTCAAAGTCACGTTAAAAAAGTCCTGCAAGACTCCTATCCCGATTATTGTTCCCTGACTACCCCCACCAGCGATATTTTAGCCGCCGCTAGGGAAACGGAAGCTTTGATGGGTCAGGGGGTATCCTGTATTTATCACGGAGTCCTTTTACAATCCGGCTATCCCGTCTCTTTAACCGGTTCCCCGCATTTATTAATTAAACAGGTAGGAGAGTCGAAATTTGGCGATTGGATTTATTATCCCCTCAATATACAACTCGGTCGCCGTCCTAAGCCTGAATATAAGATGCTGGCTACTTTTTACGCCTATTTATTGGCCGGTATGCAGGGAGTTTTTCCCAATTACGCGGAAATTGTCCTACGTCGTCATAATCGCTATCGGGTGGAATTGAATCTCTGGTTAAATAAACTAGAGGAAATAATCAAAAAGTTCGGCGAAATGGTGATTAATCGCCAAGAACCAGAAGTTTTTATCTCGCGTCAGCGTTGCAGTTTATGTCATTGGTATAGTCACTGTTATGGTATCGCTCAAGCGAGTCAACATCTTTCTTTAGTCCCGGGGGTGACTCCCAGTCGTTACCAATTTTTACAGTCTTTGGGGGTTTCCACCATGGAATCCCTGGCGCTTACCTGTCCTACCCGTATGGGGGAGGGGATGGGGGTAGAGGTGGCTAATCAGTTACAATTACAGGCCCAAGCAATTATTGAAAATCGGGCCTTTCGCAAAAGCAGCGGCAAAACTGCTTATTTGTCTCCCCTACCGAGGGCCGAGATTGAATTTTATTTTGACATCGAAGCGGAACCAGAACAGAATTTAGATTATCTTTTGGGGGTTTTACGGGTTGATTATCGGGTTAATACCCAGCAATTTTATCCCTTTTTGGCAGAAAAGCCGGAAGATGAAGGCAGGATATGGCAGGAATTTTTAACCTTAGTCATGCAGGATTATCAAGCACCAATTTTTCATTTTTCTGAGTACGAAGTGGAAACAATTAAACGATTAGGTTATCTTTATAAAACCCCTTCTTCTTTGATTAATCAGTTAGTTTCTCGCTGTTTTGATCTGCACTATCATGTAGTTAATTCGGTAACTTTTCCCGTGGAAAGTTATTCTTTAAAATCCCTCGCCAACTGGATTGGCTTTCAATGGCGCGATCGAGGAGTAAGCGGGGATCAATGCGTTTGGTGGTATGACCAGTGGTTAAAAACAGGAGATCGGACTTTATTGGCGGCTATCTTACGTTACAATGAGGATGATTGTCGCGCCACCTTTATACTAAAAGATTGGCTTTTGACATACCCCACGCCGTAAACGGACGTGGATTCTTCTAGCATCACTGCTGAGAATTTCTGGCTCAACGATGTGGACTTGAATTAGATTCCTGGCGAAATCCCACCTCTGGGTGGTTCTCTCCTCAGACTTTCGCGACCTTACAGAAGCCTGTTGTCGTATGCCCTACGATACAGTTCAAAACCTCTAAAATAATTGGTTTCTCTGGTACTTGACGCTTAGAGCTTTTACCTATAGGAGCATTCCCCTATAGAACCCCATAACTCTAGTTTTCAAGGCTTCAGCCGTGAGCTTTTGCCGAACGGTGCGTTCATCGGTTGATGACTGGGTTTTTTAAGCGGTTGCTTACCCTGCCCGCTATTCTTAATATCATAGATCATATAAAGTCGCCCTAAAAGGGCGAGGCTTTAAACCCAATTTTTCGGTCAACTTTTTAATTTGATTCTAAAGATTTATGACAAATAGGGGGGAATGTAGCCGCTGCTACCCGTAGCCGTCAAGGGAAAATGATAGGCTATGGGTGTGAAGACAGTCCCCTCACCCAATGGTGATCCCCATGTTCTCCCCACTTTTTCCGCTTCTACTCCTACTGCTTTCCTTCCTTAGTCTTCTCTGGTATCAAAAGACCGATAATGATATTTTTAAAGCTCTTGCCGTTAGTAGTTTGATTTTTGCGATTATTTGGGGCTTAGTTCTCGTTCATTGGTCAATTCACCTGCTGGGACTGCTGTTATTGTTAAAATTCAGAACCCCCGCTTTCAGCTTGGTGCGCGTGCCTAGATGATGATGGTTTGACCCTAATCTTCCAACTGTCCGGTAGGTACTTCGATCGCTTGTACATCGATCGTACCGGGAGCGGTGAGAATAATAAACTTACCCCCTGCCACTTTTAACGGTTCACCACAGTTAGGACATTGGCATTCCATGCGATTAAAACCCGTAAATTCGTAGCTACAGACGGGACAGCTATCTTCAACTAAATTGCGTCGTAACCACCAGCGAAAAATTACCCAAGCAATGACAGGGGAAATTATTAGGAATGCCACGAGAATTAAAAAACCATTGACTAACCAACCCAGTCCGATCGAGCCTAACAACAATCCGACTAAAATCAAAGATAAGAAACAACCCAAACCAGAATCATTGACAGAATAGCTGCGGAAAAAGTTGTTATTCACGGCTCAACCCTCGATTCATCAAAGCTGCAATTATCTTTAACCTAACACATTCCTAACACATTGCCACGGTTAAATCTTCTTTTTGACTCACTGGTTCCTCGCTCTATTCTACCTTGGGTTTAGTTTTGATCGAGATTATCCAGATTGACATCCTCATCGCTGGGGCTAGACGGTGATGACCGGCAGCTCGAACAGATTTAACCCAAAGAACTTCGGTTGGGCTTCGGCCGTGAGCTTTTGCCGAACGGTTGAAGCGTCAACCGGATGCGCCTTCTTTGCCGAAAGTCTTGAAGAAAAAAATTTAATCGCCAGTTATCAAGAGAAAGAATTGTGAACGCAAAGCGCTCGCTACGCGAGATCGAACCTATTCACAGAAGGCTGAAGATATTTAGGGTTTGATCATCAAGATATAGGAATCGGAGACGGCGTTTTGGACTGAGATTTAATTTAATTGCTGGCATTTACAATTATGAACTTGCTTGAGGCTATCATCAAGTGGCTGAATAAGACTTTTGCGGGATATCTATGGATGGTTGGCAGTGGTCTCGCCGAATGGTGTTAGGTTACACCTCGGAGCCTTCCGTTCCCCGCTTCAATGCCAGGGTTGTGATTTCTGAAACTGGGGGTGGCTATCGCCCTTACTCTCGCCTTTGTGTTGCAAAAATTGATCACAAAATATATTGACCTTGAGTTCCCTAGCCGAGTTTTGGTAGTACATTGGGGTTAAAAACCCTACTAGGCAGTTATTTCGGGCATTGCCCGCCTATTTGATGCCTAAAAGTCTCGGACTATATGAGAAACGTTGTCACCACCATCAAGAGCTAACTAGAACAAATTTACTAGGAAGAAAGACCCGACCAGAAAAAGGGGAAATAGCCGAAAGGCTTACGTAGCAAGGGATAGAAAAAAGATCAAAAAATTTTGCCAAAAGGGGTTGACAAACTTGGGGAAGTTAGATACATTGGTAAATGCGCGGTTGAAGCGAAGC
>VYMA01000177.1_pt1 | contig 16462 bp, 19 predicted proteins | sample 5109851 | NCBI WGS metagenome assembly VYMA01 (sample SAMN12291814, study PRJNA351875) | freshwater metagenome | isolation source: freshwater lake | place: USA: Michigan, Wintergreen Lake | collected 2011-08-02
CAATTCCCCTTCTGGTTAGGTTGGGACTTAATGAAGAACAAATTGCACGGGAATTAAATCTAAGAGTTGAGATTGTTCATCAATTTATTACCAATCAGAACAATTAAAACTTTTAAGAGATTGCTTCGGGGGGTGAAGAAGCAGGGGAGCAGGGGAGTACAGGTTGTTGCTCTCATAGTAGGTTGATTCATCAATCAACCGGCGTTGCTGATTTGAGATATGAATCTTCTTTTGTGGGATTTTTAAAACCTAGACCCAAACTAACTTTTGGATGGGTACAAGGTTGTCATTCATACCTTGATTCAGCAGCGCCCTCTTTCTTAACAAAAATTGACCTAGAAACTGTTGACTTGGATTGGCAGTTTTGCCATACCGTGAAAAACCAACTGATTGGAGGATTTTACCCCATGAAAACCAAGAAACTGACACCCCGTAACTCTGCTCCTGTCCAACGGGAAAATGCCGCTACCGTCTCTCGTGATGGCAATGCGATCGCCCCGAATAATGAGTTTATGCAGACAGGGAGTTACAGCGGTCCTTTTGCGGGAGACGACGCGGAGTAATGCTCCCGATTCGAGCATCGAACTTCAAATCATGTCAAAAGTCTTTTTCTGCTTGCCAGGGTGCGCGGTTTGCCCCAACGAATTGACGTACAATCCTTGTTAATTCAGAGCTTTCTGTTACCTGGCACGCGGGAGAAGCTTTTGAGCGAAGTGATTAAAAAAGTCGGGGATTTTCTTAAACTCTGAGAATCAAAATCAAAGATTTACATAAATCCCCGACTTTTCATCTTTAATCTAACACTTAAAATTATGATAGTTGCTGAGATTCAAAAAAACTCTCTCAAAGAGCAAAGAATACAATTTATCCGTAATCATCAACAAGCTTTTGATGTTGAGCCGATTTATCCTCTGCGGCTGTTTGAAAACTTTGTAATGAGTGTTGAGGGTGACTGCACAATTGAAGCCTCCTGTAAGATAGAATTAGATAAACTCATTGCCTCACGGTTTATGCTCTTTTTTAAAGATCAGTCCCAAGAATGGCAAAAATGTCTAGCTCAATCTTTAGCTTTTTTTCAGCAAGTTGAAAACCGAGTTGGTGTTGAATTAGATTATTCTTTATTACAAAAGTTTTTAGGACATAACTTTGACTTTAGCAAACTAGAAGTTCTCAGTGCTGGTCTTGATTTAAGAACTAATTTGGCTGATTCTAGTTTAAAAATACACATTAGAATTAAAGATTATCCTGAAAAGCTACAAACTGCTTTCGTTTTAAGTAATGGTGCTGCTGACAGTGATTATTTAAGTGAATTTGTTGAGTTAATTGGTTTTGATTTTTACTTTAATGGTAAAAGTGAAATCGAAATTTATGCCGAACTTCAAGAAGATGATTTTTTCAGACCAGAAACCATCAATTTAGTCTGGCGACATTTTCCTGATTCAGTCTTAAAACCTCTCCAAGGATCAAGTTTGTTTTTCACGGGTTTATCAAAAGCAAATAATAACCCAGTGCTTTACTATCATCTCAACAATCGTCAAGATTTAACCAATTATTTTGAAATCAATGATACAGCCCAAAGAGTTCACAGCTTTTATCAACATCAAGATATTTTACCTAATATGTGGGTAGGTACTACTCAAAAAGAATTAGAAAAAACGAGAATTGAAAATATTCGGCTTTATTATTACAAATCCTTCAAGATGGAGTAAGTTTTATTTTGATCATAGAAATGAATGACTTAAAACAACTCTATGACATTGATGATGATCAACTAATTTAGTAACTTTTCCTACTGAATGCCCCTACTCCCAAGAACAATTACTTGATCGTTCTTGGTTGCCCAATCAAAACTATTAACTTATAACTAATAACTAAATAATGATTCCAGGATTGCAAGCATTACACAAACTAACCCAAGGTTCCCCAGAGATTACCGTCGCCATTCTTGATGGTGTCGTAGATACTCAGCATCCCTGTTTTCAGGGAGCAAAATTAACTCGACTGCCCACCTTAGTATTACATGGTGCAACCAGTGGGCAGATGTCCACCCATGGGACTCATATTGCGAGTTTAATTTTTGGACAGCCTAATACAGAAATCGAAGGAATTGCCCCTCAGTGTCACGGTTTACTCGTGCCAGTTTTTTCCGATGACCGACGGCGACTATCTCAGCTAGATTTAGCCCGTGCGATTGAACAAGCCGCCGAAAATGGAGCGCACATTATTAGTATTAGTGGGGGGGCCCTCACCGATATGGGAGAAGCAGAAGACTGGCTAGAGCGTGCCATTGAAATGTGTAGCCAGAGAAATATTCTTGTCGTTGCGGCTGCCGGAAATGATGGTTGCGAGTGCCTCCATGTTCCAGCCGCCCTTCCTGCTGTCCTAGCAGTGGGTGCTGTTGATGCTAGAGGGCATCCCCTCGACTTTAGTAATTGGGGGGATGCTTACCAAAATCAAGGCATCCTTGCCCCTGGAGAAAACATCTTAGGGGCAAAACCCGGCGGCGGGACAATACAAATGAGTGGCACTAGCTTCGCTGCGCCCATCGTAGCAGGAGTAGCCGCTTTATTACTCAGTTTGCAAGTGCAGCGGGGAGAAACACCTAATCCCCACGCAGTCAGGGAAGCATTACTAAAAAGCGCCCTTCCCTGTCCCTTGACAAATAGCGAAAACGAACCAAAATGTTTAGCCGGCCTGTTGAACATTTCGGGGGCAATTAAACACCTAACCGGAGAAACCATGTCCGAAACCATAGAAACCCAAGCAACAGTAGAAGCTTCCGGCTGCGGCTGCGGTGGTACACCTGAAACCACCGAGGTTCAACGCCAAAACCTCGAACTGAGTGCCGCAACCAGCGCACCGGCAATCCCCGTTGTTGCCGCGCAAATTCCCAACCCTGTAACAACCTCTCAAGGAGTATCCATGCCTGAAACTACCACTAAATCTGTCACCCCTAGTCAAGCGGCTGAACCCGCTGGCGGAATCGTCTATGCCATTGGCACTTTGGGCTACGATTTCGGTACAGAAGCCCGTCGGGACACATTCAAACAGCTGATGCCCACCGCCGTAATTGGTGGGATTGAAGTTCCCTCTAACCCCTACGATGCCCGCCAGATGGTGGATTATTTAGCGGATAACCTCTCAGAAGCCAAATCCTTAATCTGGACCCTGAACCTGGAACTTACCCCAATTTACGCTATTGAACCCCTCGGCTCTTTTTCCCGCGAAGTTTATTCGGCTTTACAAGAACTGCTTTCGGGACAAGTACAAGCCGAAGACAGCCCCGAATATATCCAGCGGGTGAGTATTCCTGGACGCATCACCGGACGCACAGTACGTCTGTTTTCAGGACAAGTTGTTCCCGTCATTGAACCGGATAGCCCCCGGGGAATTTATGGTTGGCACGTTAATACTTTAGTCAGTGCGGCAATAGAAGCTGTTGGTGCAGAACAAACAGAAGCCCAAGAAAGCCAAATGCGCCGGACTTTGAGTAGTTTCCTCAACCGCATCTACTACGATTTACGCAATTTAGGGCAAACTTCCCAAGACCGCGCCCTCAATTTTGCCGCGACCAATGCTTTCCAAGCAGCGCAAACCTTCTCTGAGGCCGTGGGTGCAGGGATGGAGTTAGATAGTATTAATGTTTCTAAGAGTCCTTTCTGTCGGCTGGATAGCGATTGTTGGGATGTACAGTTAAAATTCTTCGACCCAGAAAATAGCCGCCGCGCTCGTAAAGTATTCCGTTTTACCATTGATGTAAGCGACTTAATTCCTGTCACCTTGGGCGAGGTTCGTTCCTGGTCTTCTCCTTATTAGTCCTCTCCCCTAAACTCTATCTATTTACCCCAAAACAACCATGAGACTTCCCAAACAGTCTGCTCCCGTCAAACGTCCCCATTTTATTCATCCCCACGAATGTGTTGATATTGTTCATGGAGATGGAGAAGACTTGGTATCTATCTTCGTTAAGTTAGTTCATGGAGCCAACTACAACGATCCGGCACAATTTCAATACCCTCACTATGGCTATCTAAAAATGTCCTCTTTTGGCGGTTTTCGTTATTAGTATCGACTTCTAAAACCTAACAAAAAACACTGGAGGAAATCAAACAATGGCTAACTCTAAAAGTTCTACGGAATCAGAAACCAATCCGAATGTTGAACAACCAGAAACAAAAAAATCCAACATTCAACAACAGGAAACAACTCAACCTAAAGCTAAATATATTCACGCAACTGGGTTAGAAGATTACGGACGCTGGAAATTGATGTTCCAAGATCGCAAGGCGAATCCCAATGATCCGCCGTTTCGTCGGGGTCGAATTTGGTGTTAAACACCTTCCATTAATCTTCCGGTTCTATCCCCAAGGCCCTTAACTGTTCCGCTAGGCGCTCGGCTCGTTGTCGTTCCCGCTCGGCTCGTTGTCGTTCCTGTTCAGTAGATTCCTGGGAAGTTAACAACAAGTTACCTTCCCCATCCCACCAGCGAAGCCAGGGAAAGAATTGATTTTGGTATTCTCCTTGCCAAATTCCTAACTCTACCTTTAAAGGAACAATAGGATAATGGCCGCGCTGATTAGGAGTCATTTTTTGGTAACGACCATTAACTAACTGATACATCTCGATCTGGGCCTTGTTAACTTCATAAATTCCATAAAAAGGAATTTGAATCGCTCGCTCATAGATCCAAAATTTACCCTTAACAGGCGTTTTATCCCGTTCTTCTTCACCATTGCCAGAGACAAATTCTAAGGCAATAACCGGTTCAATGGTTTCTTTCCACATCACAAAGGAACGGCGAACTTGACCATCAATAGTCGTGGGGACATGGGGAACATAAAACCAATCGGGAGCAACAGCACCCTTTTCTAGCGATTCTGGATGCTCTGGCAATCGCCAATAAATCCCACAATCTCGACCTAGACAGTAATTACCGTCAGGATGTAATTGCTCTAAAAGGGGTGTAATAGTATCCGTTAAAAGGTCTGCTTGGGGAGGCTCTTGATAGTTTTTCACAAAACTTCCATCTTTATCGGGGAGTTGGGTGTGGTCGGGTAAAGGGGAATCGCAATACACCGTGGTCGAAGGTTCCTGAATTGTGGTTGAGGATTGTACCGTTTGGGTGATTGAACTCATCTTTAATTCCCCTATTTTTGTTATCTAGCTTTTATTCTATAACTGTTCTTGAAAACCTGCAAAAACTATGCCTGATCTCAATGCTATCCCCGGAATGACCGCTCTTCGCTCCCATACCAAAGGCGATCCACGCATCAAAATCGCCGTTCTTGATGGACCAGTTGACTTAGATCGAGCCTGTTTTCAATCAGCAAATATTACCCGACTTGATCCCTATTGGTCGGAAGAATTTCCTATCGATCCCCAACACTTACAAGCTTTTTTAGATATAGAAAAAAGTGGCAAAAGTGATCAAGAAAAAGAGGAAATGTTTAAGGAGGCGATTCCAGATGAAAATATCCGCATGAGCTTGCATTTGCGCTTCCATGCTAACCATATTATCAGCACCATTTGTGGACAACCAGATTCACCGGTAGAAGGGATTGCTCCCAATGCTACTGTAATTAATATTCCTATCGCATATGGGAACGATGATTTTATTAATCCCCTCAATCTTTCTCGCGCAATTAGTACCGCTATTGAACAGGGAGTTAATATTATCCATTGTGCCGCTTGTCACCCAACTCAAAGCGGATTAGCTCACGAATTTATTGATAAAGCAATTCGTCAAGCACAGGATAATAATATACTCGTTATTGCTCCTGGTGGTAATGATAAAGGAGAGTGTTGGTGTGTTCCTGCGGTTTTAGAAAATGTCCTGACAGTAGGAGCCATGAAAGATACAGGAGAGCCGTTTAAATTTAGTAATTTTGGTGGTAAATATGCGACTCAAGGGATTCTTGCTCCAGGCGAAAATATTTTAGGCGCTCAACCCGCAACTGATGACCCCATCCGCAAAAAAGGGACTAGCTGCGCTGCTCCAATTGTGACAGGAACGGCCGCTTTATTAATGAGTTTGCAATTAGAACAAGGTTTATCTCCTGATGCAGAAGCTGTGCGAGCAGCCTTGACTAATAGTGCCATTCCCTGCGATCCCAATGAAGTAGAAGAACCAGAACGCTGTTTACTCGGAAAAATTAACATTGCTGGAGCTTATGAATTGCTGACAGGAGAGAAATTACAAACTGTTGAAGCGGATAACAATTCGTCGAATAATATCATAGAATCGACGGTAATTCCGATGACAGTGACAACCTCGGTTATCCCATCTAATACAACCGAGATGGCGACTCAGGGAATAACTATAACCCCCCCAACAGCAGCGACAATAGAACTGGTGATCGCTCCTAGCAATGCTTCAGAAAATATTTCCTCAACTGGATTAATAAAAAATAATCAAGCACATAACAATATTGTCCTAAATAATGTTGTTCCTAGTCAACGTTCAAACCTCGTCTATGTTTTAGGAACCTTGGGTTATGATTTCGGCACAGAAGCGCGTCGGGATACTTTTAAACAGTTAATGCCAACCATCACGATCGATAATATTGAATTACCATCGAATCCCTACGATGCACGACAAATGGTAGATTATTTAGAAAGTAATCTATCAGAAACTAAGTCTTTAATTTGGACAGTCAATTTAGAACTAACTCCCATCTATGCAATTAAACCAGTGGGAGCTTTTGCCGCTGAGATTTATCAAGTCATGCAATATATGTTAGCGGGTCAAATATTGCCAGAAGCTGACGAAGATTATGTGGAAAGAGTGAGTATTCCGGGCATTCTTACCGATGAAACTGTGAAACTATTTTCTGGTCAAATTATTCCTGTCCTCAAAGTTAATAGTCCCCGGGGAATGTATGGCTGGAAAGTTAATACTTTGATTGAATCAGCCATAGAAACTGTTAGTGCAGAACATGAAATCGCCGATGAATCTAGGATGCGGCGTTCTCTGACAAGTTTCTTAAATCGTGTTTATTATGACTTACGCAACGTCGGACAAATCGCCCGGGATCGCGCTTTAAATTTTGCGGCTACTAACGCCTTTCAAGCTGTACAAACCTTCTCCCAAGCAGTAGCAATGGGAATGGAATTACACAGTATTGAAGTAGAAAAAAGCCCCTTCTGTCGCTACGGAAGTGAATGCTGGGATGTGAAATTAAAATTCTTTGATCCTGAAAATGGTCTGCGTGCTAAACGAGTTTTTCGCTTTACTATTGATGTCAGCGATCGCACTCCAGTAACCTTAGGAGAAGTGCGTTCTTGGGCTGTTTCTAAGTGAGGTTTTAGCTTATCCCATTTAAGGCTCCCAAAACATTTTAGATAAAATTGAAATGTATGTTATCTTGGCATTTTGTATGTTAATTTAGCATAAAGAGTAACGAAGAGCCGGAACTTTTTCTATATATATGGCTATCATTCTGGCCTAGCAAATATGCTCCATCCCTGTCTATTAAAAAAATATTACAATAAACATGGGTCGATTAAGAAAAGTTAATGGGTGTATCCATTGATGGATAAGGGTGTTCGGCTATTGTAGTAGATATGTATGGGGAAGTTCAGCCTGAACTTCCCCACCAATCACACCTGGCGAGAAATAACAGGCTGATAGCTTAATGCTATAAATCTTCTTCTACCAAAGCCTCGACCCGTCCTGTTTTGACCGCATCCACCAAAGCGGCGTGATCTCGTTCTGTCTGCTCGGCATAAGCGATCGCAAATTCGCCCATCGCTAGATCGAACTGATCTCCTTTTCCCAAATAACCGCTAATGGTGGCCGCATCTCCAGATTTAGCGTGGGCGCGGGCCAAAGTCCAGCCACAGAACTCGGCGTAGCGTTGCAGTTGGACGGCCGATACTCCTTCAATGGGTAGGGAAAACTTCATATCCCGTAGTTGCCGTAAATAGAAGTCTTTCCCCCCTCTTCCCCGGGTCCAGCCCAAAAATATGTCGCTAGAGGATTGCATCAATCTCTGGCCTGTAACTACCCGTTGTCCCTGGTTTTCGTACTGGCTCTTGGCGGTATAGGGTTCCAGAACCGAAGGGCAGGCTTCCTTAACTTGTAGGATGAGGGGATGGTTATCTTCCGAGAACAATAGGGCGATATAACATCTGGTGCCGACACTGCCAATGCCCACCACTTTCAGGGCAAAGTCCTCTAATTGGTAGCGATCAAAGAGGACTCGGCGTTCCTCCGGCAGGGATTGGCGATAGTCTTCCAGACCCTCGCGCACGATAGTCTCCCAATCCGGTTCGTTGACATGGTAGAGAATAGGCGGCTGATCGACAAAGCGATTGCGTCCCCCGGTTTGGGTGACGATCTTGGGGTAGAGATGTTCGATGATGCGCTCGCGGGCCTTTGCCATCATCTGTTCCCGCAACTTCCGCGTCTTTTCGTCGGGAGCCATCTCGAGCGCCTGTTCTGCTCCTATGCGCGTGTACCATACCTCTAAGGGACTGAGGCGAGAATATTCCCGCAGGTGTTCTCGATAGGAACGAGCGCAATCGATCGCCGCCGCCTTCGATTCTTGATCGGATAGATCGCTATCCCTGCCGGCGATGACAAAACTGACCACCAGACGCTTGAGATCCCATTCCCAAGGCGCGGGCAGGGTTTCGTCGAAATCGTTAATATCGAAGACTAAATTGCGTTCGGGGGTGGCAAAAAATCCGAAGTTCAACAGGTGGCAATCCCCGCAGGCCTGCACGATAATGTCAGTTTTGGGAGTGGTGGCCAGATCGTAGGCCATCAAAGCAGCGGAACCGCGCAGAAAGGTAAAGGGACTCCGCAACATTCGTCCGTAGCGGATGGGAATCAATTCCTGTAACCGTCCTCGATTTGATGCCTCGATGATCTCGATCGGCTCTCGACCAGCTGCGGGGGGTTGCCAGATAGCGTGGCCAGAACGCGGCAGTCGCTCCCGCAGGGATTTACCGATCTGGATGCGTTCCTCCCGTGAACGGAATCGAGCTTGAGAGGGTGTCCGGATAGGGGTTTCTATTTGGTGGTTCATAGTGACTTTTTCCCCTGAATGAGATCAAATCCTTTGCTGTTAGATGGGAAATAGATAAGTCAAGACTGATGGTTCCCCGAATGGGATAACTTTCTAACATTTCCTCCTGTAGAGATAGCTTCTGATGCTCGGTTCAACAATTAATCTTCACTCGCTTCTTATCTGGGGAAGATCAACATTATCGATCACACATTTTTTTCTGAAATGGCTATCGCTTAAATTTGCTTAACTTTTAGCCCAATGGCAGCCAGGCTATTTCGATTGTATCTTGAGCAAAAATTGCTCGTGGAATGCTCGTAACAAAATTTTATCTCAAATGTCGGGTGAAGATCGTCGGTTTTACCGAAGGGATGAAACAAAGGCGAGCACAGAACAGCGAAGCACAACTGGGAATAAGTGTCCGGCTCATGTTACGCTACCGCTAACCCATCCTACAAATAATTGGGCGTTGTCAGATCAGAATATCAAAGATGCAATGCAATCCTTGCTATCAGGGTAATTGGCGTTGTCAGATGAAGAGATGAGAAGGCAAAATGGATAGAAACTCAATGAAGGAAAAAAAACGATGAAATGTCCAGAATGTCAAAGTGACCACATCAATAAAAATGGTCATCGTGGTCAAAAACAAAACTATAGCGTTTCCTAAGCTAGTGAGGTACACCTATTTTTCTTCCCTTTTGCCTTTTGCCTCTTGCATGAGTGCCTAAAACCCATAACTTTTGTACCTCAGCAGACTGAAAAACGCTATATATATGTGTAAACTGTGGTCGTCAGTTCATCCACAGCTAGGAAACCAAGGGCTATAGCGATGATGTTAAGCGTATCTGTCTGAAAATGTAGGTAAATGGCATGGGATTTCGAGGCATTGAGAGAGTGACGGGAGTCTCACGAACAACCATTATGGATTGGGTCAAACCAGTGGGAAAACTGCTGCCTGATTCCTATAATTCAGAAACGATTCCAGAAGTGGGAGAACTAGATGAATTAGAAACTTTTGTTGGTAAAAAAAAGAACAAAATCTGGCTCTGGACGGCTGTTGACCACTTTCGATCTGGAATTCTTGGATGGGTAATTGGTGGTCTCGCAAGGCGAGTGCCTTCGGCAACATAGTGCGGACACATTTCAACGTTTATGGCAAGCTATCTCATTTTGGCAATGTTATTTTTGGGTAAGTGATGGAAATCCAGTGTATCCAATATTTATCCCTAAGGTCGCTCAGATTGTTAGCAAAACTTATAGGACAAGGGTAGAGGGAGAAAATACAAGATTACGTCATTACTTAGCGCGTCTTCATCGTCAGACTCTCTGCTATTCAAAATGTGTCAAAATGTTAGAAAATTCCCTACCGCTTCTAATTCATTACCTTAAGTTTAAGGATGTTCCAGTTCCCTACACCTTTGCTTGATTCATCGGTAATGATTTGGTAGTAGTGCCGTAGCCCTCTTGCTTATCCGGTATGTAATAATTGGAACCCGATCAGTCTTTATACCTCTAGCTTGATCATGACTTTTCTGATAAATATCTTTTTGTGGCTCCTGTCTGGCTTACTCAAATATCAGTCTAGCACAGAACAAAATCACCCCTCTAGTTGTGGTCAACCGTTTGTGAGCAATCCCACTAATAAAACCGTATCTGACGAAACCAAACAATTAATTGATCAACTCTTGCTCGAACGAATTTTTTGACGATAAATTGCTAGAATAACAGGAGTAAGTTGGTCATATTTACAAAATCATGTCAACAATAAACTTGCGTATGTTCCACGTCAAGTAAAGGTTTCGGAAAAATCAAAAGGTAAATTGGTCATAGAATGTGATGAGATGTGTTTTTTGGTTTTTTTTAAGACGATAAAATTGTATATTTGGCGGTTAATTGATAGAAAAATAAGGGAAATTATTGGTGGCTATGCGCGGAGATAAGATTCGTCAATTAGCCAAACTACTTGGGGGCTACTTTCCCAGTTGTTTACAGACAATGTGCTGTTACTTACACAGACTTTTGGGAGTAATATAAGACAGTAATTCCCAGTAAACGTCATCGACAGGTCGGTCAAGAAACTGGTCAAACTAATCCTATTGAAAGATTAAATAATACCTGTCGACAAAGGATTTCTCGTTTGGTGAGAGAGAGTCTATCTTTCTCTAAAAAAATGGAGAATCACGTTGGGGAACCCTTTGGTATTTTATCCATGACTACAATGCACAGCAAAGCAAAGGATTAAGCCTCCATCACTACTACCGAATCACCACCAATGCTCAGCATTACTGAACCTGGCTCAACTGCTTGACATACCACTGAAGAAACTGATCCACATTCGCTTCCTTCAGTGGCGACAACGGGCCAGGTGTATAAGCCAGAGAATTGACACCCTGCTGTTGACGTTCGCAGATCAGCCAGTCCTGTTCAGAGGTGAGTTGCCAGAACGGCAGCAAGTCTTCCAACTGATAGTCTTTACCTGGTTGGGCATCAGCATTAACCAGCCAGACCACCTGAGCATGGGTGCAGTGCAGTCCGGCAGGGGTGAGGCGAATTGAAACAGAATGGTCGCTCGCTGCTGGCATGAGACCAGAAGTTGGGCATAGTGCGAAAGCGTAAGGTGCCTACATCTGGATGCTGGTATGCGCCCATTAAAGGATCGATGGGTTGACCGTTAAGCGATTGGGTAATGTAGTCCGCCGTGTTCGCACAGCGATAAACAGCATACCAGATCTGTCGCTCGGCATCGGGGAAAGCGTATACCCCCGCTTCGGTAAAGAATCCAGTTGTGGCACCCGAAATTCCAGATGCAGTCAGTGCCTGTTCATGTCGCTTCAGCGCTGTCTGAAAGTCCTCGGCAACTTTAGGAGTGAAAGTTTGTGTATTGTAGCGGTCGAAGTTAGAGGCGACATATTCGGGATGATGAGGTTCACAGTGATAACATTCTCGGTTGTTTTCCAAGACCAGTTTCCAGTTAGCCTGCATGAGAGTAGGGTAAAAAACCCTAAAACCATTACCAGATATAAGTTACAGCGACTTGATCTCAACAACAGTCTGTTTTGTCTCTCCGTCACTGGGCTAAATGAGAGAAAATAATGGTTAAAAAAGCAGAAAAAAGAGGACAAAAAACTGGATAATGTTAGGGACAGTAAGAGTTAAATTTTTCGTTGATCATGGCTGAGTTTTCTTCTCAACTTTCCCTAAACTTCTTTCCCAAAAAACCTTTAGAAGCCAAGTTCTCTCGCCTTGATTTGAGTTCAGATGCGGGGGTACTTCTGGTTAGACAAGCAGAAGAACAAATCAAAATTTGTGAAGGATTAGCAGATTGTTTGGAGGATAATCGAGAGCCAGGCAAAGTAAAACATTCTCTACATCAGTTAATTAGTCAACGAGTCTATCAAATAGCATCGGGCTACGAAGATAGCAACGACAGTAATTATTGGTGTCATGATCCTATTTTTAAGATTGCTTGCGATAAAGTTCCGCTTCCTGGAGAAGAATTATTAGCTAGTCAGCCAACGATGAGTCGGTGGGAGAATCAGGTAACAAACAGAGAAATCAAAGGAATGCGTCGCTTTTTTGTTGACCAATTCCTCAAAAGTTATTCACAACAACCAGAAGAAATATTGCTAGATATAGATGGCTGGGATGCTTTGACTCATGGGCATCAGCAACTAAGCTTATTTCATGGTTATTATGGACACTATATCTACTTTCCCGTATTAATTAATGAAGCTTCGAGCGGTTCCCCGTTAGTTCTACAACTTCGAGCGGGAAATTCTCCCCCAGGTAAAGGGGTAGCGGGGATACTAATACCAAATTTCAAAAACTATGGCATACTTATAGAAAAGATGATTAAGTGGATAAATTGGCGATGCCGGTCGTACCCAAAATTGATATTGTTGAGTCAGTAGAAGATTTAAAAGAATTAATGAAACAACAAAAAAGTAGTTTAGCCTACGCTAAAGTACAGTCCTTATATTTTTTGAAGATGGGGGAGGTAGAGACGGTTCGCCATTTAGCGGTATTAATGGGACGAGGGGAAAGAACAATCCATCGCTGGTTAAGTTTCTACAAAAAAAGGAGGAATCGAGCGATTATTATCGGAAGGAAACCCACCAGGAAGACCGAAAAAGATTTCGGTAGAAGAAGTCGCTCTTTTACAAAACGAATTAAAAGACCCAGGGGGTTTTACCAGCTATAAAGAGATTTATTTTTGGCTCGCGGTCGTTCGAGAAATTTCCGTCAGCTATACAACAGTTTATCGTCTCGTTAGACAGGAATTAGGAAGCTCAATTAAAAGTACCTAGACCACGAAATCCGAGACAATTGCCTGGCGAAGTAGATGAGTTTAAAGCGAACTTATCTAAACGACTAAAAGCTCTACTAGACAGGGAAAGCGAGAAAGTAAAGCGTTACGAGAAAGTAAGTTTTTGGTGCGAGGATGAAAGTAGATTTGGTTGTCACACTATTGCTCGGAATAAAATAACTCTTTTCGGAGTTAAGCCCATTGGTAATTTTCAAGATAACTTCCAATGCTTTTGGCTGTACGGGGCTGTAGAGCCTCGACAGGGCAGAAGCTTCTTCTATAGACCTCTTGCAAAAATCAAAAATCTGACCTTAGGTGAGGAGTCTCCGAGCCAGTATTCTCCGAGTCAGGAGAATTAAGAATGAGCATTAATCAATTAAATGCTCTATTTAGAATTATGCAAGAACTCTTATGAATTCTCCCCTTTAGATGGGGATTGTTTCGGAGAATATCTATTACAACTATCGCAAGCTTTTCCCAATGAATTACATATTTTACAAGTAGATAACGCTCCTGCACATATGGCGGGACACTTAGAAATTCCCGACAATATTATCTGGTTTTATCAACCTTCTTGTTGTCCTGAAGTTAACCCCGCAACAGAGAGTTTGGCTGTACCTGAAAAATTTTCTGGCATGGGAAACTTTTGAATCTCTTGATGCTTTAAGAGATAAACTCGATGCTCTTTTAAATCGTTTATCCAATGACACTATCGGGTATTTGACGGGATGGTCTTGGATTTTAGAAGCTCTATGTCTGTCAGGAATTTAGAAATTTGGTATTAGTGATAACGCAAGAGCTATTTATAAGAAATGGGTCGAGGTAGGTTTTCTTCGAGATTGCGAATTGGGCCTTGGCTTTGTTTATGATAATGATTGGACTCTGAGTATTACTTTGTTAGATGACCCTCACGACATTTTTTTTGCTTTTTTGGAGAAAATTGACTTCGACCCATTGAGCAAAAATTACTCTGCTTTTGCAGTATCAACGAAGTGTATGCCCATTTTATTCCCTTCTGGACAAATTAGTATCTTTTGTGTGTTTTTCTGGGACAAATCGGAGCCAACAGAATATCCAGAACCTCCATACTCTCAATATTATATAGGAATACTGTTCGGTCAAATAATTGGGAATTCAAATGGTGAGAAACGGACTTGTTTTGCCTATCAATTTTCTTCTGAGGATGAGTTAATCGTATTTACTCCAAATAAAGCGGAAAAGACTTTGGAGTATGCCTATCCTGGTCAAGGAAAAGTTAAGGCTTATCCGATTCCTTTTAGCGCGGCACAAGGAGTTCGGCAATGGAAAGGACAATCCTTAAGCACAAATATCGGCTCTTTTACAGACTTGCAAGACCAACTTGCTCATTTTTCTGATCTATTGAAAAATCAAAAAACGTGGAGTTTTAGCAGCGAAAACTTTCCTGTTGACTGGAAAGGGTCAGATTACTATGCTCTCCGAAAAATCCGTACACAATATGTTGGGAGTGAACCTGAAAGTGGCAACGTTTTTCCAAAGATTGATAGATAAATTGATAGCTATTTATAAATTGAGAGCATCAAAATTATAAGGTGCGTTAACTCAGTGTGATCGCCGAGCTTGTAACGCGATTTATAAAAGAGGTTAACCCCTCCTCTTTTCCTTTGGTCAATAGTGCGATCGCCGATCCCGTAGGTGCGTCCCACGCACCTTTTACTTTTGAAAAACACTTTAATCAATATTGCGATGCCTGACATTGCGCTAACATCTCCTGCATTATTTATTGCCAATACTGTCAGGAATTGTTGTCGCGCCCCAATCAGACCGATAAAAACCGTCAGCAATCAACCGATAGATCCTGAAAAACAGCCAATCCTGCGGTTTTAAACATAACCCATACCCCATAGGATTATTATGAATATAATCACAGTGTAAAGCAGAATCTCGTTCATCTCGAAAAGCTATCGGTTCAAGCCATGAGTAAAGTCGTTGTAACACTTCTTAGACAATTCAAAAAACTTTCAGCCAGAGAAAAATCTGAGTTCCTTTCAGCAAGCCTGAATCCGAATCGAGACTATGGCGACTGGAGTAATGATGATGCAGTATTGCTTGCGGCTCAATCGTTTGCTCGTCTAGGTGCAGAGGAGGAAGCGGATGGGGAATGCGAAGCCAGTCGGAATCACAGATGAAATTAATTGAAAATGGGCTGAGAGATTGGCTCTCTCTTTGAAAAAATGGTTAACTTAAGAGCGATCGCCGATCTGGTAGGATGCCTTACGCTACGCTAACCCATCCTACCTTTACTGCTATAATTAGCTCCAAAGACCACCATAACCAACTAAAACCATGACTCAAGCCACCTTTGCAGAAATACTAGACGCAACCGAACAACTTCCCCCAGAAGCTCAAGAACAACTTATTCACATCTTGAAAAGTCGCCTGCGAGACCAAAAAAGAGCCGAATTAATTAAAGACATTGACGAAGCTCAACAGGAATACGCTCAAGGTCAATGCCAATCCGCAACCCCTCAACAACTAATGGAAGAGATCCTTGCATGAGTTTTGTGTTATTGCGCTCCAATGTGTTTATTAGAAACGCTCGTAAAATTATCAAAAAACAGCCTTCGTTCGCTCAAAATATTCAAGACACCTTAGAGTTATTACAAATAGACCCTTTTCAACCTAGATTAAGAACCCACAAATTAAAAGGGGAACTCAAAGAATCCTATGCTTGTAATGCAGGCTACGATTTGAGAATTATCTTTAAATTTGTTGATCATGAAAATCAGCAAGCCATTCTTTGGGAATCTCTTGGAACCCACGATGAAGTTTACTAGGGTGATCTTGTAGATTATTTTACTATCCATATCACAATCCCAGTAACTTGGAGCGTGGCGGTGACAACAATTTGCAACTACAATAGATTGTTGTAACAGTCGTTCAGTTATGGAATACCGATGGGATGAAGCAAAACGACTTACTAATCTTCGTAAACACGGTATAGATTTTGCCGATGTTCCCGCCGTTTTCGATGGGGTGCTATAATCATAGCATAACACATTGAGAGGTGGAATCGATGCGAGTCATAGAGTTTAAGTTAAAAACCAATTCACCCCAAGAAATAGCCATTCAAGAGGCTATAAGAGTGGGACAGTTTATTAGGAAT
>VYMA01000143.1_pt1 | contig 15625 bp, 7 predicted proteins | sample 5109851 | NCBI WGS metagenome assembly VYMA01 (sample SAMN12291814, study PRJNA351875) | freshwater metagenome | isolation source: freshwater lake | place: USA: Michigan, Wintergreen Lake | collected 2011-08-02
GAGAGAGCGTAATTATAAACGCTCTTGCCAACATCGAGAATGTGGGCAATATCTTGCTTTTGTCTCTTGTTTACCTTTAGTTTGTACTGGTAGGTAAGCGTTATCACTGTCGTTCGTTTTGTGGTATGTAGTTACATTATAACACTTACTGCCCAATATGTCAACTGATTACAATCATGGATTCCGCTCTGTTTACAAACTTACCGCTCACGTCGTATTCGTCGTCAAATACCGGCGAAAAGCTATTAGCAATGAAATCTTAGCCCGACTTAAAGAAATTTTTGCGTCAACGCTCACGAAATGGGAAAGCGCGTTGCTTGATTTCAACGGTGAATCGGATCACGTTCACCTGATTATCGATTACAAGCCTGACATCGCTTTATCCAAACTAATCGCTAACCTTAAAACAGTTAGTAGTCGCTTAATTAGAAAAGAATTTCCCTACTTAGCGGCAAAGTATTTCGACAACAAACCCTATTTTTGGACGGGAGCTTATTTTGTGGCTAGTTGTGGCGGCGTTACCGTCGAACAACTAAAAAAATACGTCGAGAACCAAAACTCCCCGAAAGTGGAAACGCTACCGCGTTAGTTTTATTCTGGTTGCGATTCATCTCCCGTTAACCGCTACGCAGTTTAACGGGAGATGAATCGCGACTTTGAGATAGCAAAAAATAGGTCATTTAGGACATCTTCAATTTTCAAGCTCTTATCGGTCAATGGTTTTACCGATTGAGCGTCCTAACCAACTCGCTCTCTGCTATATAGTGCGCCTAAATGAATTGTGAAAAGGCATCGTATTTTTTAAGGTAATGTTCTAGTGAAACAAGCTCCTGAAACCTTTAGGCAGATAGGGTTTGAAGCAAAAAATTTTAAATTTGACCCTCTGACCATCATTATAGCTCGTTTCCGGGCAGAAAACCATCAAAAAAAATTAAGCGAACGGTGAGTTAAAATTTTTGAGTTTAAGCTTGATTTCTTCAAAGCTGCGGAGGGAGCATCCCAATTATGTAATGAGTATAAATGCTCAGAAGGGGAAAAAGGCTTTTGTAGTAACGATTCTGGTTCCAATCACACAATGCGCGAGAACCGTTGAAAATCTATGAACTCCCGAAAAGGCTTGCCATATAAGTATTTCGCATCTAAGTACAATTACATCATTAGACCTCTCGCAAAAATCAAAAATCTTCCGTTAGGCAAGGATCCAGTAGTCTCCGAGTCAGGAGAATTAAGAATAAGCATTAATCAATTAAATGCTTATTACAAGCATATTATGCGATTTTATGCCTATTTTTCTCATTTTTGAACTTTCAGAAATTAATTATGCAAGAATCCTATTCAGAGTAATGAGGTAAAGCGATTTTCCCCCCTGCTATCTGTTCCCTTAAACTCGTAAGTTCCGTCTTTACTTATGGCTAACAAATCTTTTAATTTGTCCGAGCTTAACGGCTCCAACGGCTTCGTAATTAATGGCATAGATGCGGGTGACTTCTCAGGCCGTCAAGTCAGCAGTGCCGGGGATGTGAACGGCGATGGCATCGACGACCTGATTATTGGCGCTCCCTATGCTGACCCCAACGGCAAGAGTAAGGCGGGGGAAAGCTATGTGATCTTCGGCAGCAGTAGCGGCTTTAGTGCCAGCCTCGACCTCTCTACCCTCAACGGTTCCAACGGCTTCCTCATCAATGGCATTGAGGCGAATGGCCTCTCAGGCTTCTCCGTCAGTGGTGCTGGAGATGTCAACGGCGACGGCATCGACGACCTGATTGTTGGGGCATTATTCGCCGACCCCAACGGCAAAAGTATCGCGGGGACAAGCTACGTGATCTTCGGTAGCAGCAGCGGCTTTAATCCCAGCCTCAATGTCTCAGAGTTAAACGGAAGCAACGGCTTCGCGATTTACGGTCTTGAGGCGGGTGATGTCTTGGGACGGAGTGTCAGTGAGGCGGGGGACGTGAACAGCGATGGCATCGACGACCTAGTTATCGGAGCAACTGGTGTTGACCCCAACGGCAACAGTGGCGCGGGAGTGAGCTATGTGGTCTTTGGCAGTGACAGTGGTTTTAGTGCCAGCTTCGACCTCGCCACCCTCAACGGCAGCAACGGCTTTGTAATTCAGGGATTTGAAGCAGGGGGACTCTTAGGCTACTCCGTCAGTGCTGCCGGCGATGTCAATGGGGATGGCATCGACGACCTAATTGTCAGCGCCCCCTGGTCTGCCCCCAACGGCAACAGCAAGGCGGGAGCAGTCTATGTGGTCTTTGGCAGCAACAGTGGTTTTAGTGCCAGCCTCGACCTCTCTACCCTCAATGGGAGCAACGGCTTCGTGATTAACGGCATCAATCCGGGCGACTACTCAGGACGCTCCGTTAGCAGTGCCGGGGATATCAATGGAGATGGCATCGACGACCTGATTATCGGGGCTCCCCAGATTCCCTTTGCCACTGGCATCCCCGCCAGTACGGGGGCAAGCTACGTGGTCTTCGGCAGCAACAGTGGTTTTAGTGCCAGCCTCGACCTCTCTACCCTCAACGGCAGCAACGGCTTCGTGATTGAGGGCATCGCTCCAGGAGACTCATTAGGCCTCTTTGTTAGTAGTGCCGGAGATGTCAACGGGGATAGTATCGACGACCTGATTATTGGTTCCCCCTTTGCCGACCCCAACGGCAACACTGATGCGGGACAAAGCTACGTGGTCTTCGGCAGCAGTAACGGCTTTAATGCCAGCCTCGACCCCTCCACCTTGGATGGCAGCAACGGCTTCGCCATTAACGGCATTGATGCCAAGGATAACTCAGGTCGCTCCGTCAGCGGTGCTGGAGATGTGAACGGGGATGGCATCGACGATATGATTGTCGGGGCGCGCTATGCTGACCCCAACGGCAAGGGGGAAGCCGGGTCTAGCTACGTGATCTTCGGCAATATCGCCCCCGCACTCGACCTCAACGGCCAGGGAACGGGGATTAATTTTGCGGCGACCTTTACCCCCAAAGGACGCGCTGTCTCGGTGGTAGATCAAGTCACCCTCACCGTCGCTGATTTTGCTCTGCCCGGTGGAGTAAAGACCGCCCTCAACCCTAACACCGCCACCCTCAAGGGAGCTACCGTCAAGATCACCAACTTATTAAACGGTACGAACGAATTACTCCGCGCCACCCCTGGCAATACCGGCATCACGGCCACCTATGATGCTGCCCTAGGGGTACTAACCCTCACGGGGACAGCAACGCTCGCCCGATACCAACAAGTCCTTCGTAGCGTTGTTTATAACAACAGGGCAACCAATCCCAATACCACCGCCCGCACCCTTGAGTTTGTCCTCGATGATGGGCAAGCTCACAGCAACACCAGTGTGGTAGCAACGGCAACCGTTACTTTCAAACAATCTTCAGTAGCTCTCAACAATGCTGCTGCCAGCACCGAGGAATTAAAGCTTTTACCAGGAGATTCATTATTTATGGCTAATGCCTTTTTCAATTTGTCCGAGCTTAACGGCTCCAACGGCTTCGTAATTAACGGTCTTGAGGGCGATTACGCAGGTCGCTCTGTCAGCAGTGCTGGCGATTTCAACGGAGATGGTATTGATGACTTAATTATTGGGGGATACGGGGCCTATTTAGCGGCCAATGGTAGTAAAGGGGTAAGCTATGTAGTCTTCGGTAACAGTAGTGGCTTTAGTGCCAGCCTCGATGTCTCTACCCTGAATGGGGCCAATGGCTTTGTCATGTATGGTCTTGAGGACGGAGACAACTTAGGACGCTACGTCAACAATGCAGGTGATGTCAACGGCGATGGTATTGATGACGTGATTATTGGGGCATCCCAGGCCAACCCAGACGGCAAGAATGATGCCGGGGAAGTTTATATAGTCTTCGGCAGCAGTAGTGGCTTTAGTGCCAGTCTCGACCTCGCTACCCTCGATGGTTCCAACGGCTTCGCCGTCCAGGGAATGAATGAAAATGATGCCTTGGGACGCTCCGTCAGCAGTGCTGGGGATATTAATGGAGATGGTATCGACGACGTAATTATCGGGGCAACCTTTGTCAACAGCAGCGCCGGGGCCTGCTATGTGGTATTTGGTAGTAGCAGCGGCTTTAATCCCAGCCTCAATGTCTCAGAGTTAAACGGAAGCAACGGCTTCGCGATTTACGGTCTTGAGGCGGGTGATGTCTTGGGACGGAGTGTCAGTGAGGCCGGGGATGTGAACGGCGATGGCATCGACGACGTGATTATCGGGGCATCCCAAGCCGATCCCAACGGCAACAGTAAGGCTGGGGAAAGCTACGTACTCTTTGGTAAGAGTAATGGCTTTAGTGCCAGCTTTGACCTCTCTAGCTTGAATGGTGCCAACGGCTTTGTCATCAAAGGAATTGATGCTGAGGATAACTCAGGACGCTCCGTTAGCGCTGCTGGAGATGTGAACGGCGATGGCATCGACGACCTGATTATTGGGGCATCCTTCGCCGATCCCAACGGCAATAGTAGTGCGGGGGAAAGCTACGTGGTCTTCGGCAGCAGCAGTGGTTTTAGTGCCAGCCTCGACCTCTCTACCCTCGATGGTTCCAACGGCTTTGTGATTAATGGCATCAATTCAGGGGACTACTCAGGTCGCTCTGTCAGCGCTGCTGGGGACATTAATGGAGATGGCATCGACGACCTGATTATTGGGGCTCCTACCATTCCCGTCGATCCCAGTATACCCGACAGTCCAGGGACAAGCTATGTGGTCTTCGGCAGCAGCAGTGGTTTTAGTGCCAACCTTGACCTTTCCACCCTCAACGGCGTTAACGGCTTTGCCATTAACGGGATTGATATCAACGACACCACAGGTCGCCAAGTCGATGCTGTGGGCGATGTCAATAACGATGGCATTGACGATATTATTATCGGAGCGCCCCCGGCCGATCCCAACGGCCAGATCAATGCCGGATCTAGCTACGTGGTCTTCGGCAATATCGCCCCCGCCCTCGACCTCAACGGCAATGGCGCTGGTCTTGATTTTGCGGCGAGCTTTACCCCAAGGAGACGATCTGTCTCGGTGGTAGATAGTGCCGCCCTCACCGTCGCTGATTTTGCTCTGCCCGGTGGAGTAAAGACCGCCCTCAACCCTAACACCGCCACCCTCAAGGGAGCTACCGTCAAGATCACCAACTTATTAGACGGTACGAACGAACTACTCCGCGCCACCCCTGGCACGACCGGCATCACAGCTACTTATGATGCTGCCTTGGGGGTGCTAACCCTCACGGGGACAGCAACGCTCGCCCAATACCAACAAGTCCTTCGTACCGTTGTTTACAATAACAGGGCAACCAATCCCAATACCACCGCCCGCACCCTTGAGTTTGTCCTCAATGATGGGCAAGCTCACAGCAACACCAGTGTGGTAGCAACGGCAACTGTTAGTTTCAAACAAACTGCGGCCACTGTCACCTCCCCAACTGTTACTTCCCAACAAACCGCAGCCTCTGTCACCACCACCGTCAGCACTAAAACAGCGCAGGATAATTCAGTATTCTCTCTGGCTGAACTGGATGGGATTAATGGGTTCACAATTTCCGGTACCACTGAAGGCGAGAATTTTGGCTTATTGGTATCAGGAGAAGGTGATTTCAACGGGGATGGATTTGATGACTTAGTTATTAGTGCCCCCTATGCCGATCTTGGCCGCAAGATATCGGCAGGAACTGCCTATGTGGTGTTCGGCTCTGGGGAAGGAATTCCGGCTAACCTCAAGGCTTCTGACTTAGATGGCAGCAATGGTTTCGCCATCCCTGGACTGGCGACCCTCAATCGATCGGGGCGATCATCTGCCATTGTCGGTGACATGAATGGCGATGGATTGGACGATCTAATTATTGGTGCGCCCTATGCTAGTACCCAAGGAGACAACGTGGGAGAAGCCTATGTCATTTTCGGCAGTACCTCGCCTTTCCAGGCTTCTTTTGACCTAGCTACCCTAAACGGCAGCAATGGTTTTACCCTATATCCGTTAATCTCTCAGACTCCCAATACTTTGAGCAGTGGTATTGAACCCGATACTTCGGAAGGAGGACTCGGCCGCTCAGTCAATAGTGCCGGGGATATCAACGGCGATGGGCTAGAAGATATCATTATCGGCTCGCCCTTCGTCGACAGCAACGCCCCACGAGCCGGAGCAAGCTATGTGGTTTTTGGCACCACATCTCCCTTTCCAGCAACGCTTGACCTATCTACTCTCAATGGCAGTAATGGCTTTGCCCTTACCGGTCCGCCTCAACCCGATTCGCGCTTTGGCCGTGCCGTCAGTACCGCAGGAGATTTTAACGGCGATGGCTTTGATGACCTGATTATCGGCGCTCCTGGTGGTTCCTACGAAGCCGCTGGCAGCGTATATATAATATTTGGCAAGGCGGGCAGTTTTCCCGCCGTCTTCAATACTTCTCGGCTTAATGGCAGTAATGGCTTCGCCATCCCCGGCATCATTCCAGGGGGGGTTTTAGGGCGGAATTTGGTCAGTACCGCAGGGGATGTCAATGGTGACGGTTTTGCTGATGTAATTTTTGCCGCGCCCTTTGCCGATCTCGAGGGAGAAAACTCAGGTCAAGCTTATGTCCTCTTCGGTAGTAATCAGCCTTTCTCCCCTTCCTTCGACCTAGCGACCTTAAACGGTAGTAATGGTTTCGCCCTCAGCGGTATTGAGGGCGATCGCACTGGCTTTGCCGTCAGCGAAGCGGGGGATATCAATGGAGACGGCTATGGCGACCTGTTGATCGGGGCTCCCAGCACTGATGGCAGCATCTACGTCGTCTTTGGCTCACCGAACCCATTTCCTGCCAACCTAGATCTTTCGCTCCTTGACGGGAGCAATGGTTTTGTCCTAGAAAGCGTTCTTGACGACTACAACGTCTTGGGGCGAGGGGTGAGTGCCGCAGGCGATGTTAACGGCGATGGCATTGATGACCTGATTGTCGGCGCTCCTCGATCTAACGCTGGCGGGATCGTTGATGCGGGTCAAGCTTATGTCATCTACGGCAATCTCCGCCCCAGCCTGGATTTGAACGGTACAGCCGCTGGACTGAATGGGACAGCCACCTTTAGCGGCACTCCTGTCGTCCTCACCGACAGTGTCAATCTCAGCTTGAGCGACACCAACAACACCACCCTGGCTGGGGCGACAGTGACGATTACCAATCTCTTGAATGGCAGTGGGGAATCCCTAACGGCTAACGCGACAGGAACCAATATTGCCGTCGCCTACGATGCTGCTAAAGGAACTCTCAGCCTCAGTGGCCGGGATTCCCTAGCTAACTACCAGCAAGTGCTGGGAACTGTCACCTACAACAATACGGCAGCGATTCTCAACCGCACTAGCCGCACCATCGAGTTTGCCGTTGACGACGGGGCGGTTTTCAGTAATATCAGCCAAGTAGCGGTCACGACGCTCTCTTTCAACCTGTCTAACTCGATTCAAGGTACTGCTGGTGCTGATTCCTTAACGGGGACAGCGGGAGACGATCTCATCTCGGGACTGGCAGGCAATGACACGCTGCAAGGGTTGGGCGGCAACGACGTACTCCAAGGCGGCAATGGTAACGACAATCTCACCGGCAGCGCGGGTAATGACAGTCTCACTGGCGGCGCAGGGAACGACCTTCTCGTCGGCGGATTGGATAACGATCTACTGGTGGGCGGAGCAGGCAGCGATAGCTTTACCTATCAGGCTTTGAGCGATCGGGGCACCGGTGCTGAGGTGATCAGTGATTTCGCAGCCACTGCCGATACCTTAGTTTTGACCCAACTATTTAGCAGTCTCAACTACCAAGGCAGCAATCCCGTGGGCGATGGCTACCTGCGGTTCCTACAGCAAGGGGTCAATGTCCAGGTACAAATTGACCCTGATGGTGCGATCGGCTCTGGCAGTTTCACAACCCTGGTGACAGTGAACAACCTCACCCCCACCGACTTGGTTGTTGGGGTCAACGTTCTTTTCTCTTAAAATTTGGCAAACAAGGTAGGTTTTAATGGCAAGTACGAATCTGACGGCCAGCGGCTGGACAAAGGACGAGATAGTTTTAGGGTTCTGGACTGACCAGAGCGATCTGGTCACTGATTTGAGCGAGGGGATTTATTTAAGATACATAAATGCCAATACCCTAGCTGGCAATGACTCCCTCAGCGGCTCTGCCAGCAGGACAAACAGTGACGGCATCCTCAACTACTTAGGCACGATCGATACTGGAGATGGCAATGACTCCCTCGCTGGCTCTGGCAGCGGCAGTTACAGTAGTGGAATCTATAACTCCGGCAGCATCCTTACCCAGAAAGGCAATGACTCTGTGAGCGGCTCTGGCAGCGGCACGAACAGCTTTGGCCTGCTCAACTACTATGGCGAGATCGATACTGGTGCTGGCAATGACTCTGTGAGCGGCTCTGGCAGCGGCACGAACAGCTTTGGCATCTACAATTACCAAAGTACCCTCGCCACTGGTAACGGCAGAGATTCCCTCACTGGTTCCGTCAGCGGTGACTACAGTGCTGGCATCATCAATTACGACAGTATCAGTACTGGCGGCGGCAATGACTCCCTCACTGGCACTGTCACCACTGGTAATGGCAGCTATGGCATCGGCAATTTTGACGGCAAGATCGATACCGGCGATGGCGATGACTCCCTCGTTGGCACTGTCACCACTGGTAATGGCAGCTATGGCATCTACAACTATTACGGCAAAATCGAAACTGGCGGCGGCAATGACTCTGTGAGCGGTTCTGTCAGCGGCGATGGCGGCTACGGCATCTACAACTACTATGGGCAGATCGATACGGGAGCGGGTGATGATACCGTGACTGCCAATGGCGGATTCGGCGGCAATGGCAGTATCTTGTTGGGCGATGGCAACGACCGGCTCAGAGGCTTTGGCAGTGGCAACTTCTCAGGGGGCAATGGGACAGATACGCTAGTTCTACCGGTTTTGTCGGCAGGGAGCTACAGCGTCGGCAGCTCTAGTGGAGCAGTGACTTTTACCTATGCAGGCATCACCATGTTGGCTCGGGAGTTTGAGCTACTAGAGCTAGGCGAGCAAACCTACGATTTTGCCAATTTACCAGGCTTGATTCCTGCCGTCTCAGTTGGAAGCAGCAACATTATCGGTAGTGCTACCCCCCCGACTTCCCCCCAAGCCAGCAGCGCTCTATCTACCCAAGAACCGTCGGGATTCTCTCTGGCTGTAATCAACGGGATTAACGGGTTTGCCGTCTCAGGGACAAACAGGGCCGATCAATTAGGCTTATTAGTCGCGGGAAAAGGCGACCTCAATGGCGATGGCTTTGATGATTTAGTGATCAGCGCCCCCTATGCTGATGCTAGGGGGGATACCTCTGGTGAAACCTATATAGTTTTTGGCGCAGCTAGTGGTATTCCCGCTAATATCAGTGTCTCTGACTTGAATGGCAGCAACGGCTTCGCCATCCCCGGACTGGTAGCAGGCAACCGATCAGGGCGATCGGCCGCTATTGTTGGTGACGTGAATGGCGATGGATTAGACGATCTAATTATTGGTGCGCCCTATGCCAGTACCCAAGGAGACAGCGTCGGAGAAGCATATGTTATTTTCGGCAGTAACACACCTTTCCCTGCCACTTTTAACCTAGCTAATCTAAATGGCAGCAATGGTTTTACCCTCTATCCCCAAATCCTGCCGCAAGGACAGACAGCGGACAATTTTGCGAAAGCTGGCTTCTCTCCGGCAGAAGGTGGATTCGGACGTTCCGTCAATAGTGCCGGGGATATCAACGGCGATGGACTAGAAGATCTAATCATTGGAGCTCCTTTTGTCGATGCCAGTGCACAGCGAGCCGGAGTCAGCTATGTTGTGTTTGGCAGCGCCTCTCCCTTTGCCGCCAAGGTTGACCTCTCCACCCTTGATGGCAGCAATGGTTTTGCCCTGATCGGGCCAGATGAAGCCAATGCAAGATTCGGGCGTGCCGTCAGCAGTGCCGGGGATTTCAATGGCGATGGCTTCGACGACCTAATTATCGGTGCACCGGGAAGTTCCTATACGACTAATGGCAATGTCTATCTCGTCTTTGGCTCATCGGGGGGATTTGGCCCCACTTTTGATGTGGCGGCTCTCGATGGCAGTAATGGCTTCGCTATCCCAGGAATTATGACTGACGGGGTTTTAGGGCGAAATTTGGTCAGCAGTGCCGGGGATGTCAATGGCGACGGCTTTACTGATGTAATTTTTGCCGCGCCCTTTGCCAGTGTTAATGGGGTCAATTCTGGACAGTCCTATGTACTCTTTGGCAGCGATGCGCCCTTTGCCGCCTCCTTCGATCTCTCTACCCTCGACGGCAGTAACGGTTTTGCTTTGACTGGCATGAAGCTAGACCGGGCTGGCTTTGCTGTCAGTGAGGCGGGCGATATCAATGGCGATGGTTTTAGTGATTTACTCATCGGCGCTCCCGATCCTACGGGCAGAACCTACGTCGTTTTTGGCTCATCGGCAGGATTTCCTGCCAATCTAGATTTGTCTAGCCTCGATGGGAGCAATGGTTTTCTGCTCACTCCAGAGGACGGACTGCTAGGAGATGAAACTTTGTTGGGGCGCGGGGTAAGTGCCGCTGGCGATGTTAACGGCGATGGCATTGATGACCTAATGGTCGGCGCTCCTCATGCTAACGTTGGCGAGTTTGTCGATGCGGGTAAAGCTTACGTGATCTATGGTAATGTCCGTGCGGTTCTTGATTTGAATGGTGGAGCGATGGGAATTGACTGGGCAGCCACTTTTAGCGGCACTCCTGTGGCTCTCAGCACCCCTGCCAGCCTCAGCTTGAGCGATAACTCTAGCAGTCTCAGTTCAGCCCAGGTGAGAATTACCAATCTCTTGAATGGCAGTGGGGAATCCCTAACTGCTAACGCTACAGGAACCAATATTGCCGTCGCCTACGATGCTGCCACAGGAACTCTCAGCCTCAGTGGCCGGGATTCCCTGGCTAACTACCAGCAAGTGCTGGGAACTGTCACCTACAACAATACGGCAGCAACTCCCAACACCACTGCCCGCAAGATTGAGTTTACCGTTGACGATGGGGCACTTTTCAGCAACATCAGCCAAGTAGCGGTCACGACGCTCTCTTTCAACCTACCTAACTCGATTCAAGGTACTGCTGGTGCTGATGCCTTAACGGGGACAGCAGGGGACGATCTCATCTCGGGACTGGCAGGTAATGACACGCTGCAAGGGTTAGGCGGCAACGACACTCTCCAGGGCGGCAATGGTAACGACAGTCTCAATGGCGGCGCGGGCAATGACAGTCTCAGTGGCGGCGCGGGCAATGACAGTCTCACCGGTGGCTTGGATGACGATCTACTGGTGGGCGGAGCAGGCAGCGATAGCTTTACCTATCAGGCTTTGAGCGATCGGGGTACCGGTGCTGAGGTAATCAGTGATTTCGCGGCCACTGCCGATACCTTAGTTTTGACCCAACTATTTAGCAGTCTCAACTACCAAGGCAGCAATCCTGTGAGTGATGGCTATCTGCGGTTTCGACCGCAAGGGGTCAATGTCCAGGTACAAATTGACCCTGATGGTGCGATCGGAGCGGGCAGTTTCACTACCCTAGTGACAGTGAACAACCTCACCACCACAGACTTGGTGGTTGGGGGCAACGTTCTTTTCTAGCATCTGAATGGGAGACAAGAAAAATTGAGCCCACGATGAGTTTGAGCAATTTTTCTTTCAATCCACTCCTTAAACCTCCTTGAAAACTTGCTCAATAGCTTAACTTGTTACGAATGGAGCCAGATACAAATGCAGTCAAGTCAGCGATCAACTGATTCCTCCTCCTCTCACCCCCTCAACATGATTGTTTCGAGAGGTTTTACCACTTGGTTAAAAGAGCAACGGGTAAGCCTTGCCTTCACGACTTACCAAGCGGGTAAACTATTTTTTATCGGACTGACAGATGAAAGTCGGCTGTCAGTCTTTGAACGAAATTTTGATCGCTGTATGGGCTTATGGACTGATGGGACGACACTCTATTTAAGTTCTCTCTATCAACTTTGGCGCTTCGAGAATGCCCTAGAACCGGGACAGAGTTATAATGGCTATGATCGCCTCTTCATACCTCAAATGAGTTATGTGACTGGGGACTTAGATATTCACGACCTAACAGTTGACCATTCAGGGGAAGTTATCTTTGTCAACACCCGCTTCAGTTGTCTGGCAGGGGTAAGTCAAAGGTATAGTTTTGTCCCCCTGTGGCAGCCGACTTTTATTTCTCAGCTAGTGGCAGAAGACCGTTGCCACCTCAATGGACTGGCTTTGCGAGATGGCAGCCCCCGATATGTGACTGCCATTAGCCAGAGCGATAGTGTGGATGGCTGGCGAGACTTTCGCCAAGATGGAGGCTGCGTTATCGACATTACTAGCAATGAAATCATGATCGCGGGACTGTCGATGCCCCACTCACCCCGCTGGTATAGAGATAAACTTTGGCTGCTCAACTCTGGGAGGGGAGAGTTTGGCCATCTAGACGGCAACGGCGTTTTCCAGCCAGTTACTTTCTGCCCTGGCTATTTGCGGGGTTTAGCATTTATCGGGGACTTCGCTGTTCTCGGACTGTCTCAACCCCGACAGAACCATACCTTTTCTGGTTTACCCTTAGAGGAGGAGTTGCGTCTTAGGAAAACTGAGCCTCGCTGTGGGTTGTTAGTAGTCGATCTACATCGAGGGGAGATCACCCATTGGCTGCGGATTGAAGGGGTCATCGATGAGTTGTATGATGTAGCTGTTTTATCTCAGATACAACGACCAATGGCCGTCGGCTTTAAAACCGATGAAATTAATCGCATCTTGACACTTCCACGCACTTAGGGCTTTCAATCATATCCTAAAAACTGAGCCATTTCGATCACTTTTGGACTGAATCCTTTGCCGTCTGAACGCCAAGGTAAAGGTCCTTCTAACTTGGGTAAGGTAATATTTTTGGGTCGGAAAACCGGATTCTTTAAAAAGTTAGGATCGTTACCAAATTGCGCTCCCAAAGGACCTGGGGAAGAAAAAGGGGAGTCTTCTGGATGTAACATCGCTTCAAAGGCTGCTTCATTCCAAGACAAGCCTAACCAGCGACAGATTTTCTCAAAGTAAAGAGGGGGATTGCCCAATAAATCTTCCCCCCGCAGCCGCATTTGTTTTTCGGGTGGTATAGATTCCAAGAATTCCATAATTCTGCTCTGCATCCGATACCAGAGAAATTGATAGTCAATGACAGCAGTTTTTTGTCCGGGATCTAGAGTGTTAAGCATAGTTGGGTTAGGAGTTTTTGGCGCTCCGAAAATAGCTTTTTTAGGGGCTTTGCCGATGCGAACCTCCGGGACCAGTTTCATGACCGATTCTCCTTGTCCTCGCGGATGGCGGACGAGGTGGAGGTAGTATGAATCAGGGAAAGTCTTGGGAATTCTTTGAAGATTTTCAAGAAATAGAGAATAAGCGGGAGACTTATCGACAATGCACAGAGGTTGAACTTTCTCACACAGTTCGAGATAAACTTCTCCTCCAGTCTTATGGGAACGTTGCATGAGCCAGCGATGAGCCATTTTAATGGCAGGGAAACTCTGTTCTCCAGAATAGAGTTGGGCAATAGTGCGTAAAAGTCCGTGGGTTTTTCGAGCCTGTCCTTCATCTTTCAGGCGCTGGAGAATATCTTCGATTGTATCAGCATAAAAAAGATTGATTTCTGGGACTCCATAGGTTTCTGGGTGCTGCCCTAACATGGCGCTGGTTAGAGAAGTAAACGAACGGGGAGAAGCCAGAATAAATAAGGGTGGGGTGGCCGACATGAGTAAATTTAGGAGTTATAATAATATTCCTTAACTTTGTCACTTATTGTATCCCAAATATGGTTACTTCGCCTAGACAGCGACCCTTTGACCCTTCCCCTCCTGCAGGACTGAAATTTCGGAACTTCTCACAGATCTGCGAAAATGGTTTTGGCGACGGACACAACACCCATGCCCACTCCATGGCCTGGTTTAACAATCATTTATTTGTGGGTACAACCCGCTCTCTGCTCTGTGCTCTCAAATTGCATCGCTGCATTGAAGAATGGGGACTTGAGGTCTGGCCAATTGAATGTCCCGATGATGTGGAGGGATTATATGAGCAAGTAGATCGACGCTCCCAAATCTGGCGTTACAATCCCGTGACCGAAGAATGGCGATATGTGTACCAATCTCCAATGGTAATGGGCAGTGAGGGGGGAATGGTGCCCAGGGAGATGGGCTACCGCCACATGATGGTTTTCCAGGGAGAATCCGATTCCCAGCCAGCCCTGTATGTGGCGAGTACCTGCCCTGGCCGAGCGCCTGGAGCTTTAATCTTACGGTCTGAAGATGGAGAGACTTTCCAGCCTGCTTCTGAATATGGTATTGTCGGCCTGCCGATCACCAGTATCAGGTTTTTAGTTCCCTTTCGTGGTAAGCTATATACTTCTCCCACTGGCTCTCGCAACAGTAAGCACAATACCTCAGACTACACCATTATTTACGAAAGCAGTGATCCTCTGGGAGGAAAATGGCGGCCCTGTAGCCTTAACGGTTTTGGTGATCCGACCAATGAAGCCGTGTTTGCTGTCTGTCCTTTTCGAGATCAGCTTTACGCCGGTACTTTCAATTGTACTGGGTTCCAAGTTTGGCGGAGTGACTGTCTGGGCCAACCCCCCTATAAGTGGGTAAAGGTGATTGACCAAGGAGCCTATCGCGGCCCGCTCAACCAGATTGCAGCCTGCATGATGGTTTTCAACGATGCCTTATATGTGGGGAGTGCGATTCAAAACTCTGGGTATGATATTATCAATCGCATCGGACCTGCACCTGGGGAACTGATCCGCATTTTTCCCGATGATAGTTGGGAGCTAGTGGTGGGTTCCCCCCGTCAGACTCCCCAAGGCGAAAAACGCCCTATTAGTTATCTACAACCAGGATTTGGCAATTTTTTTAATGGCTATTTTTGGCACATGGGAATTCATGACGGTTGGCTTTATTTAGGAACTTGTAATGGTAGTGTTATTCTCTCTTGGTTCGATCAAAGTAAGCTCGAAGAGCGAGCGCGACACTATTTGAATAAAGTCGGACTGGAAAATCTTATTAAAAATCAAAGTGGCTTTGAATTGTGGCGCAGCTGTGATGGTGAAAATTGGCTGCCAGTAGAACAACACGGTTTCGGCAATCCTTACAATATTGGCTTGCGAAATTTAGTTTCGACTCCCCACGGATTTTTTGCGGGTACGGCCAATCCTTTTGCACCTAAAATCGCCGTGAGGGAAAATGGCCAGTGGGTCTATACTGACAACCCGCGAGGAGGGCTAGAAGTCTGGCTCGGTAGGCCGTATTGACATACTCCCACCGTCAAGCTACGCTGTGACGGGGGATTCTTGACCTATCACTATCGGAAATTCCTTGTTCAACGAGACAGCTTAGATTCTCCATGTCTCCATTAAAAACCCAGAGGCCGGACTCTCCCCCCCCTTGCCCCCAGGGCAAGCGCAAGAAATTTTTGCTCATAATGTGCTAGTGGGGTAGCGTCACTGCCAGCACCTCAAGCAGATAATTTGTATTCATGGATGCTCGCTTCATTTTCTGCCT
>VYMA01000148.1_pt1 | contig 14204 bp, 14 predicted proteins | sample 5109851 | NCBI WGS metagenome assembly VYMA01 (sample SAMN12291814, study PRJNA351875) | freshwater metagenome | isolation source: freshwater lake | place: USA: Michigan, Wintergreen Lake | collected 2011-08-02
TTAGTTATTGTGACTAACTCTTTTGATTAGAAAAAGATAAACTTGAGAATCCTCGATCAAATTTATTGACTCAAAATCAGCTATACTTAATTTAAATGAATCAACCCTAGGGGGGTGGGGGGGATCGAACCCAAAATCTATCTTCAATTTAATTATAACCAGCTACTTAACTCAACGCTTCAAAATAATCGCGAATTTGATGATGTCGCCTGGATTGACGCAGTTTTTGCAACGCTTTCGACTCAATTTGTCGTACCCTTTCCCGGGATAATTCCAAAGTGCGACCGATATCAGCCAAAGAATGGGATTTACCATCGAGAAAACCATAGCGCAATTCAATCACTTCTCGTTCACGAGCGGTTAAATCTGCCAATAGTTCTCTCATATCTCTTTGCAAAGATTCATAGACAAGATGATTTTCTGAAGACAGTGCTTCGGTTTCCAAAAGGTCTAATAATTCCGTATCTTTTTCCTTACCTACTTTTATTTCTAAGGAAACCGAACGCGGCACTTTCATCAACACTTCCCGCACTGCTTCAGGAGTCAGAGCTAACTCTTGGGCAATTTCCTCTACGGTCGCAGTGCGACCGCGCATTTGCGAGATTTTCGTTTGTGCCTTCTTAATTCTGTTGAGTTTTTCGGTAATATGAACCGGTAAGCGAATAATCCGGCTTTGAGTTGCGAGCGCTCTCGTCATTCCTTGACGGATCCACCAGTAGGCATAGGTACTAAAACGATAGCCTTTGCTGGGGTCGAATTTCTTGACGGCGCGTTCTAAACCCAGGGTTCCCTCTTGAATCAAATCCAATAATTCTAAACCGCGATTCTGATATTTTTTGGCCACCGACACCACTAGACGTAAATTCGCCTTGATCATCTGTTCTTTGGCACGGGTACCAAGGGCAATAATTTCTTCTAATTCCCCCACTTCTAAGCCCGCTAGGTGCGCCCAACGCTGTTTTCCTGCTTTTAAAGCATTTTTTAACTCAGAAACGCTGATTTGGGCAGTTTTTGCCCAACGTTCTAGGGAGGGACGATGGGCTGATCGAGCGGTTAGCCGATCGCAAATCTCAATTAACTTGACAAATTGCTGTACTTGTGCATCACCTTGTTTAACGGCGGTGGCGCGTAATTTCAGTAAAGACAGATGACGCTGCACCCGTTGCGCTTGTTCAACTTCCTCCTCCTGTTTCAGTAGAGGCACTCTGCCAATGTCTTGTAGATATAAACGTACTAAATCAGTAGTTGTCCCTTTGCTGTAGCTTTTTTCGGGACTAGATACTAAATCATCTTCTAAATCACTGCCGAGAAAATCTTCATCTAGGTCGATCGAGTTTTCCTTCAATTTTAGGACAGAAAAAGAGGGAGAGATACATTCAGTTTCGAGCGTCGAGGGATTAATTGCAGACATGGCGGCTTCTCTACGGGCGACTGTGATAGGAATTAGAAACTTCTAAATCGTTCACCGTAGTCATAGATTTCCCAATTAAGCGAGGAAATGATGCAGTCGGGAAAATTTTTTTCTCAAAAGTATTGATCTTTAAACCTAGAAGTTATAGCAAGTCTGGGGTTTACCTTCTTGGCCCAACTTCTCGAATTAATGATTGATTTAGAAGTAATTTCCCCTACAGCCCTATTCCTATCTATTCCTGATTTTCCAGATAATTACTGATCTGTTCTAGTTTAGCCAGGGCTTTTCCCGACTGTAAACATTGTTGTGCTTGCTGGAAACCGGTGGGGATATCCGGGGCAATTCCACAGCGCCAAAGATAAAAACCACCGTTAAAAATTGCCGCATCGGTTAATTCATTATTTTCTCCGGCTAATAAACCCTTTAATTTAGCGGTGAGCATTTCTAAAGATTCGAGGGGATAATCTGAGGGACAGAAGCCATAATCGCGAGGATTTAGGAAAAATCGCTGAAAGGAAGGGGGATCGGTGGGATTTCCCAGACCAATAATCGCCGTCCGATTACAGGCTAAATCACAACTCCCCTCTAATCCTTTCACGGTGGTGAAGTGAGAGATATTTCTCAGGGCAAAAGTTTCGCGAAAACGCTCCTCGGTGGGGGGATGAACAAAACCCGATATTTGATGAATATTACCGACAAAAGGCGACCACATTAACTCTACCGTGGCCATGGGCGGACGTTTACCGATTTGCTCCCGATAGGTAACAAAATTCTGTACTAGGGGAAAATGGCGCGGAATATAGAAAAAAGTCAATCCCGTGGTGATTAAACAGTCTTTCACTGCTGCTAAGGATAATTGACTAAAATCTGCTCCTAATTGCTGCCAGATTTCCTTGAGGGAAATACCGTATTTAGTCGGCATTCGATCGCCCCCGTGCAGGACTACGGGAATCCCCGCCAACCCTAAGATTAAAGTAGTGATCGGAGTAACTGGGGCAGTGCGAGAGCGTCCATCGTAGGGATTGCCAAAAATAGTGATCGGATGCTGAAAAGAGGCTGATTCTAGGGTTATTTGCGGCCCAAGCTCGGCGTAGGCATCAAGCATTCCCGCTAACTCATCGCTGGTGGGGCGTTTAATGCGATGGGCAATCATAAAAGCACCGATTTGAGCAGGAGTTGCTTCTTGGGTTAACATCATCTTGGTGGCCATTGCCGCTTCAGAACGGGTTAAATTTTTGCCCGTATGGGTGCCACTACCGATCGCTTTTAGTAATTCTCGAAAAGTATCGCTCATCTCAAGGAAGAAAATAAAAAGTAAATGGGATTGATTGGGATTGCTAAGGCTGGACAGGGTGGTTTTCTAAGCTTTTAACCACACTTTGCTTCATTTGCCGCACTAATTGACAAAAATGAGCGATCGGTGGTATCTGTAGGCGATCGCTGGTGGTGACAAGGACTACCTGACGGGTGAGACGATGACTAAATTTACCATTATTAAGATGGGGATTTTCGCCACTAGGGGAAGCAAGAGGACGAATGGCGAGGGTGACATCGCTGCGAGCCTCCATCAGGGCAGATTGGGGCAGCAGAGCGATAATATTACCCTGACGCACCACACCGCGAAAAGCATCAAGGGTGTTTAATTCCATGACAGTTTTTAGGTGGGCATCCTGACGGGAAAACCATTCTTGTACTAATCTTTGCATTCCGTAGCCATCTTTGAAAACCACTTGCGGATAGGGGATTAATTCCGACCATGGCACTTCTTTGTATTGGGCGAGGGGATGATTAGCGGCCATGAGAATTTCGATCGCTTCTTGGTATAATACCTCGACCACCATCTCCGGGCTAGAGGTGAGAAAACGATTATTCATTACCAACGCCACATCTACTAAACCATCCCGCAGCACTTTTAAGGCGCGATCGCTGCCTAGGGCGGTAACTCTCAACTGAACTTCCGGGTATTCAGCACAAAATTTCGGCAAAATCGGCGGTAAATAGTGGGCGCACACGGAATGAATCGCCGCCACGCACAATTCTGGCTGTTTTCCTGCCTGTAGGTCAGTGATTTCCTCGTGAACATTCGCCCACTCTTGACAAATCCGTTTCGCCCGGGGCAGTAATTTCTCCCCAGCAATGGTTAACTTCGCTTGGGCGGTACGATGGAAAAGAGGTAAGCCCAAATCGGTTTCTAGGGATTGAATCTGGCGGCTGATAGTCGATTGGGTGACTCCACACTGGCGCGCGGCTTGACCAAAATTGCCCGTATCGGCTACGGCTAAAAAGGCTTGCAATTGCTCGATCCGCATTCTTTCTCGTTTTAATTACATTCCCTCATGACCTTATGACAATAACGAATTTTATTCTGACTTTTGGTAGAAATTGCTACCGTTTTCTCAGTTATCAGTTACCAGTTATCAGTTATCAGATGTGAGTTTTCAGTTCACTGATTACTGTTCACTGTGGACTGATCACTGAAAAAAACTAGCCCTGCACTACCTGTTTAAGGGTGGTAAAGGTTTCTAGGTTGATTAACCCCCGGCGCTGGCCTTTTTGGTTGGAAATGCCCAAAAATACCGATTCTCCCTGTTTGGGATTGCGATCAAATCGGGGTGAAGAATTGATATAAACTAAAGCACTATCGGACTCCATGGCGAATTGACGACTTTCTCGATAGGATTCGGTGACAATACAATCCGCATGACCGCTACTATACTTATTAATCCAAGCGATCGCATCAGTGAGGGTATCCACTAACCTAAAGGCCAGGGTTTTTTCTAAATAGGGTCTTTGCCAATCATTATCGGTAGCAATGGTTAAATGTTCCGGAAAATCCGCCGCTAATCGGGTATCTCCCCGCAATTTAAAGCCTTTTTCCTGCAAACTTTTAAACAAACGACTTAAAGTCGAAGAATTCTGATGGGGACTAATTAAAACTTTTTCGATCGCATTAACCGGATCCGGTATGCTGCCATGACTATCGATAATTACCTGACGAGCTAACTCCAAATCGCCACTAGGAGACCAATACAAATAACAGTTTCCCATGGCTGCGCGCAAAACGGGAACCGTGGCCAATTGACTTACCCGACCGATTAAACTAGGCCGACCGTAGGGAATAATCAAATTAACATAATTTTCCTGGGTCAGCAACTCCTCTAGGGAGGGACTAGAATCACAGGGTAAACCACTCACACAATCCACGGGTAAACCCACATCTTGCAATGCTTCTTGGATGATTTCCGTAATCACCCCATCGGAATGACTAGAGGCATTGGAACCGCGAATAATCAAACTATTGCCACTTTTTAGGGAAAATCCCGCCGCTACCATTGCTAATTCGGGAAAACCTTCATAGACGAAGGCAATCACTCCTAAAGGCATCCTTTGGCAATAGGTTTGGGACGGATTAAGTTGATAGGCTGCGTTAATTACCTGTTGCAGCGGATCCGATGCTTCCGCTAGTTGTTGCAATACCTCCACCGTCGTCTCTAAACGTTCGGGAGTTAACCGTAACCAGCGAATCATTTGTTCTGAGACGGCCATCTCTCGACTGACTTCTAAATCGAGGGTATTGGCTTCTAAAATGCGATCAAAGCCAGTTTTAATGCCCTTAGCGATCGCAATTACTCCGCGATTTCTTTCGTTGCCATTAAATTGACCTAGAGCCAGAAAAGCATTGTATGCTTGCTTAAAGATCGTCAGGGGGGGGGTGGAGGAACTTTCGATCATAGATTCTTGTCTAGCGTCGATAGGCTAACCAAAAGATGAATGCGGGCAAAATCACTAATAGCATAACTAGAATTGCCCCAAAAATCACGCTTACCCCCGGCGGTGATTTCAAAATTAAGGGTAGCCACACGATCGATAATAACAGAATTATCCCCATCATTAGGGGTAATACCTCTTGCCCAAGCCGCTGATTCATACTCACCCAACGAAATCCCGTCCAGCGCCAAGTGCGTTTATAGGGATAGTGGGGGGCTAATTGTTCGATAATTTGGCCGTTTTCCTGTACCACAAATATCTGTTGACAGCGATCGCAACCAAAGGCATCGGTCAATAAAATCGGGCATAATGTCCCTTTCCGACGACAGGGACAAGGATAGTCTTGGTGTTGGTCGATTTTGGTATATTTATGCGGTCGCACAAGCTAATTTTTTGTTTATAAACGGTTGTTTTTAGTCGCTCGTGAGCAATAGCTCAGGGATTCAATGGTTGCCCAAAATCCTGAAACCTGTTTCTCACGGGTAATTCCCATCTTAAGGGATATCCCTAAATTATTCCTACTAATCTTAAGATCTATTTCAAGATTTTTTCAAGCGGGCAACGCGATTCGAACGCGCGACATTCACCTTGGCAAGGTGACGCTCTACCACTGAGCTATGCCCGCAAGCCTTTTTTTCACACTTCCCTGAGTATGCCAAATCTCAGAGCATTTGTCAAGTGGTTTGGAGCATTTTTTTACAATGATTCATCTTCTGGCAAATCCCCCAAACCGGTAATAGCTTCGAGAACCACTTCTATCTTAGCCTGTAGTCGGTTGAACTGATGTTCCAAACGATCAAAGCGCTTGTCAATGGCGGCGAATTTTTCATCCACTGCGGCGAATTTTTCATCCACTGCGGCGAATTTTTCATCTATATGCCGTTCCATAGCGTCAAAAGCTTCCGTAATCCGCCCCTCTGGTTCTAAATCTAATTCCAGAGTCTTGATTCTCTCGACAGCGTTGACTAATTGCCGTCTGAGTTGGTTAATATATTTGTTCTGTTGGGCTTCGCTCATTAGTGGAACTCTTGGGGAGTGGGGACAACTAAAATCCTAAATGCTGGGGGAATTTTGTTAGCCTTCTATCAGTGCCTGTTGGGGATTATTTTCCAATAATTCTAGGGGTTTATTTTCATCCCGGGGGCGCAATTGACGCATGAGACTAGCCATTTCTAGGGCAGATAGGGCATAATTCCAGCCCAAATTACTTTTAATACCGGCCCGTTCGAGGGCCTGTTGTAGAGTATCAGTGGTGAGAATACCGAAGACAACGGGAACACCTGTCTGAAAAGCAGCTGCGGCGATACCCTTAGCGGCCTCGGCAGCAACGTAGTCAAAATGGGGCGTTTGTCCGCGAATAATTGCCCCTAGACAAATAACGGCATCGTAACGGTGGGAAAGGGCGACTTGACGGGCTACCATTGGCACTTCAAAGCTACCTGGTACCCAGATATAATCCACTTGCGTGCCATCGGGATTAACATCAACCCCGTGACGCTTGAGACAGTCTTGACAGCCTGATAACAGTTTATCAGTGACGAGATCATTAAAACGACCAATCACGATCGCAAAGCGCCAAGAGGATATATCCTCGGTAAAATTTCCCTCAAAAACAGTCATAGGTAGAAGGGGATAGGAGTGGGAATTATGAATTATGAATTGGGAAGTGGGGAAGTGGGGAAGTGGGGAAGTGGGGAAGTGGGGAAGTGGGGGAAGCTGTCTCATCACCCTATCACCCCAAAACCCTATCACCCTATCTCCTCCTGACTCCCGTTCTCCTGCTCAAGACTAAATCACTAAAAAGTTTAAAATAGCGACGGCAACGACTAAAATCGCCCAAATTGCCGAACCAACATAGAGAAGGGGTTTCGATTGGTCCCAGTTTTGGGGGGAAGCATAGGCAACGGGAACACCAATCACCATCAGCAAGGAAAATAAAACTAGGGCAATGAGAAAAAATTGAAAGACAATAGACATGATTGGGTTCTCCTAAAACACTTGATATTAGATAATTCTCCCTGATATAGTACCGTTCTCCAGAGTTATAGACAACTGAAGTTTTGGAAGGACTTGTTAAATGAGTGGTTTACTTCCGCTCAAAGAATAAGGACATCCAAGGTCTAAACGGCAAGCCCTTTAGTTCATAGCCACAAGGCATTTGAACTTACTTTTGCACATATCCTAATTGACTACCTCGCTTGAAAGATCAACATCTTCGCTACTACCATATTTTTGAACCATTTAGGTTATGGATTTACGGGTTGCTTGCGCCCATCTTCAAGGTCATCGGCTCTCGGATGTATCCTGATTTTACCTCTTTTGGAGCAACTTACTCTCGCAGTTTTCAACCCTACCAAATTTTGTTACTTAATGGAAATAAGAGATAGGGATTAGGGGATAGGGGACAGGTGGTGGGGAAATGGGGAAATTCAACTAATGCCCCAAAACCCTAAAACCCCAAAACCCCCAACCCCTAACCCCCAACCCCTAAAACCTCAAAAAAACTATGGATTTAATTTTATGTCATCAAACGGCGGATTTTGACGCTTTGGGGGCAGCGGTAGGTTTATCGTTGCTGAAAGCGGGTAGTCGCATTGTGTTAACCGGGGGAGCGCACCCAACGGTGAGGGAATTTTTGGCCCTGCATCGGGATGAATTCGCTTTAATTGAAATGCGTAGTGTCAATCCGGACCGTATTCGCTCTTTAATTATCGTTGATAATCAGTGGCGGGAGCGTCTGGGAAAAGCCTCCCAGTGGCTCGATTTAGGGCATTTACAGGCGATCGAATTGTATGATCATCATTTGGATAGTGAAAGCGATATTCATGCCTCTAGCGTCCATTTAGAGGCAGTGGGAGCTACCACGACTTTAATTGTCGAAGCTTTACAAAAAGCCCATATTCAACCAAACTCGATGGCAGCGACGGTAATGGCGCTCGGTATTCACGTTGACACGGGTTCCCTGACTTTTGCCGGTAGTACCCCTAGGGATGCCTATGCTTTGGCTTGGTTAATGACCTGTGCTGCTAACATTAAAACGATCGCCCAATACTGTCAACCGAGTTTTTCCCCCCGCTTACAGGAGTTATTTAGCCTTGCTTGGGAAAATCTGGAGATTAAAACGATCCATGGCCGTAAAATCGCCCACGTTCTCCTCCATACTGCCGATTTTATCCCCGGTTTGTCTAGTGTGGCCGAGCGCCTACTGGAATTATCCGATAGTGATGCGCTACTTTTCGGCCATAGTTATAGTAAAGACGAGGAAGATAATTCCCGACAGCGTTTAACTGTGATTGGTCGCTCTAGAATCGATGGGGTGAATCTATATCGGCTTTTTTCCCCCTATAACGGCGGTGGTCATGCTCAGGCCGCTTCGGTGAGTTTTCGCGATGTTCAGCCAGTTCAACAGTTAAACCAACTGCTAGAGGACTTAATTGCCCAAATTCCTCCTTCTCCTACTGCTAGGGATTTAATGTCTTCTCCGGTGCGAACAATTCGTCCCGATACTTCCATATCTCAAGCCGAGCGCATCCTTTTCCGTTACGGCCATTCGGGGTTATCGGTGGTAGATGAGCAGGATCGCTTAGTTGGGGTGATTTCTCGTCGTGACCTCGATTTAGCTCTCCATCACGGCTTTTCTCGCTCTCCTGTGAAGGGATACATGACTTGTAATCCGAAAACTATTACCCCCGACACTTCTCTTCAGGAAATCGAGTCCCTGATGGTAACCTATGATTTAGGGCGTTTACCTGTACTAGAAAATGGGCAGTTAGTCGGTATCGTCACTCGTACAGATGTATTAAGACAGATTCATCAAAATGAGCGGGTGCGTTTTGAAGGGGTTGCTTTGGTTTCCTGTCTTTTACCGACGATTAAAGAGCGTTTAGAGCCGATTTTATGGACTTTCCTGCAAGCTGCTGCCGCTGCCGCTCAAAAACGCGGTTGGCATCTCTATCTGGTTGGGGGTGCGGTGCGGGATTTATTGTTAGCGGCAGAAAGGGATACTTTATTGTTACAGGATATCGATTTAGTGGTGGATGGCTGCCATCGTGCCGCCGGTGTGGGTGCGGGGGTGGAATTGGCTAATTGTTTACAGGAAATTTATCCGGGGGCCCGGTTATCGATTCACGGGGAATTTCAGACGGCGGCTTTGTTATGGCACAAAGATGAGCGTTTTGGCTCGTTATGGGTGGATATCGCCACGGCACGCACGGAATTCTATCCCTATCCTGCCAGTAATCCCCAAGTGGAGGCTAGTTCGATTCGACAGGATTTGTATAGAAGGGATTTTACAATTAATGCTCTGGCAATTCGCCTAACTTCGCCGAAAGAGGGGGAATTACTCGACTTTTTTGGCGGTATGTTGGATTTACGCGCCCAAAACATCCGGGTTCTCCACGCTAATAGTTTTATCGAGGATCCGACGCGCATCTATCGAGCGGTGCGTTTTGCCACTCGGTTAGGATTTGTTATTGAACCCTTGACAGAAAGCTATATTAGGTATGCGATCGAAAGTGGAGTTTATGATCGCTCACGGCAACAAAATCAGAATGCACCTGCTTTACAGTCCCGTTTAAAAGCGGAGTTGAATTATATTTTAGAGGCGGATTACTGGGAAAGTGCCTTAGAAAAGTTGGCTGAGTTGGGGGCTTTGCACTGTTTACACGGGGATTTAAGTTTAAATCAGGCTTTATGGCGACAATTGCGCTCTCTCAGTCGTTGGTTAGATTGTTTAAGTCTGGAATTGCCGGTGAATGCCTGGTTAATGCGGTTGGAATTATTAATCGCTTCTCTGGCTGTGGGGGAAAGAATAGCGATCGCTAATAATTTACAATTGCCCAAAGATAGTGGGGAGCGTTTACAAAAACTAGAAGTTATGGAAAGGGAGATTAGCAATAATTTTGCTTATGATCGACCCGTTAGTCAAATTGTCAGCTTTTTCAATGGTTATAAGGTTCCTAGTTTGTTACTGGTGGCGATGCGGAGTCAGACTAGGATGCGGGCTTTAATCTGGCAATATTTAACTAAATGGTCGCAGATCGAGGCTCCTATCGACGGCAATGACCTAAAAGCTTTGGGTTATCAACCGGGTCCCCAGTTTAAATCGTTACTTGCGGCAGTCTTGGGGGCAACTTTAGATGGAATAGTCAGCAATAAAAGCGAGGCTATGGCTTTTATTGCTAGATTAACTAAGTCAGCAGATTAGGTATCGGCTGCCCCTTCATTTTCCGAAGATTGTCTTTGATCGCTGGAATAACCGCCTCTACCTCCTCTGGTGGTGGTACGATTAGAGGCGGCCCGGAATTGACGAGCGTAGGCGCGGTTGCGTTCCGCTTTTTCTTTTTTCAAATTACGACGTTTAGCCACAAGAATCTCCTTGGGATATTAGATAGACAAGCGGGGAAACGAGCGGGCGTTTCCCCTATTGACCATGAAAAGAAGTTAAGCGATCATAGCCTAGAATGGTTACGATTGGGGATTAGTAGCGACGATCTCGATTGCGATCGCCACCAGCGAAGGAAGATCTGGGTTCTCTTTCACGAGCTTGATTGACTTTTAATTCTCGTCCCATCCATTGAGCGCCGTCAAGAGCGGCAATAGCGGCCGATTCTTGCTCTGGGGTTTCCATTTCCACGAAAGCGAAGCCGCGTTTTCTTTTCGTTTCCCGATCCATGGGGAGGTGAACGCGCTTAATTTTACCATATTCGGTAAAAACCTCCGCTACATCCTCTTGGTCAACCTCGAAAGGGAGATTACCAACATAAATTGACATAAAACCTATCCTTGCACAGATAAAAACAACAGATTTGTAGAGAACCAAGATTTCGGGAACTAGCTGAACCAATACTAAACAGAAATGCTTTGACCATTAATACTGACAACGAGCCGCAGTGCCGACTTTTATTCTCGATCTCCATCCTAGCACATAGCTATTAGCTTTGATTGATTCTGCCTCTCCCGCCACCTGAGCAGATAAACTAGACTAGAATGCTGCCCCATAAAATGCCCTAATTATGAGTTTATCCCCCCATCCGATCGAAACTGCCCTAAAAACCCTGGCAGCGAAAGCGGAAAATTCCATCGAAGAAACAACAACCCTAGAAGACTTAGAACAGCTAAGGGTGAATTATCTGGGTAAGAAAGGAGAATTATCGCAGATTTTACGGGAAATGGGCAAATTAAGTGCCGAGGAAAGACCCCAAATAGGTGCGATCGCTAATGAGGTCAAAGAATTAGTACAATCGCTGCTGGAATCCCGGCGAGAAAGTCTAAATAATGCCCAAATTCAAGCGAAATTAGCGGCGGAAACCCTCGATGTCACCCTACCTGCTCTTAGCCGTCCTTTAGGGCGAATTCACCCCTTAAATAGCACAGTTGATCGCATGATCGATATTTTCGTCGGTCTGGGTTACAGCATCGCCACCGGGCCGCAGGTAGAAACGGATTATTATAATTTTGAGGCTTTAAATATCCCTGCTGACCATCCGGCCCGGGATATGCAGGATACTTTTTTCTTGAGTGATGGTCGTTTATTGCGGACCCATACCTCCCCGGTGCAGATTCGCTACATGGAAAGTCACGAACCCCCGATTCGGATTGTGGCCCCGGGCCGCGTTTATCGTCGCGATACCGTTGATGCTACCCATTCTGCGGTTTTCCATCAAGTGGAATTATTAGCGGTGGACCGGGGACTAACTTTTACGGATTTGAAAGGAACAATTAAAGAATTTCTTAAGCAAATTTTTGGGGCCGATTTACCGGTTAAATTCCGCGCTTCCTACTTCCCTTTTACCGAACCCTCGGCCGAGGTAGATGTGCAGTGGAAAGGCAAATGGTTGGAGGTGATGGGCTGTGGTATGGTGGATCCCAATGTCTTAAAAGCAGTCGGTTATGACCCCCAAATCTATACGGGTTTTGCTGCTGGTTTTGGTGTGGAAAGATTTGCTATGGTATTACATGAGATAGACGATATTCGCCGTTGTTATAATAGCGATATCCGCTTTCTCCGCCAATTTTAGGGGGATCAACCCGATGGTCATGAGTGAAGATTTAACCAAAAAAAGACTCCTATCCGTGGCTTGTCATGCCTCGATCTTTTTGAGTGCTACGCTGGTATCGGTGGGGATTCCTTTAGCTATTTATTTCATTTCTGATGATGGAACGGTGAAGGAAAACGCCAAAGAAGCTTTAAACTTTCACCTGAATATGTGGTTATACTACCTAATTGCCGGGATTCTAGTTTGGGTTTTAATCGGTTATTTGCTCTTACCGATTCTTGCTGTGGTGAACATTGTTCTCCCCATTCTTGCTATCCTGCAAGTCTGGAAAGATGCTTATAAGGTTTTCCGTTATCCTTTCATTTTCCGGGTTCTGTAATTAATTATCGGGGTTGAAACCTGTTCAACCCTTTTTAGTCCTATTCCCACTAGAAAAATAGCCTCTGGAGTTTATGACTAAAATTGTCATCATCGGTGCGGGGATAGTGGGGGCCACCATTGCCTACGAATTAAGCGCCATCGAAGGATTAGAAATTACCCTCATTGATGAAAAAAAACTGGGACAAGGAGCAACCGGGGCAGCTTTAGGGATTTTAATGGGTATTATCAGCCATAAAACTAAAGGTAGAGCCTGGAAACTGCGGCAAGAAAGTTTAAAACGTTACGAAACCCTCCTTCCTGAGCTAGAATCCCTCACCGGACTGACTATTCCCTGTAACCGTGATGGCATTGTCCTACTGCGATCGAGTGCTGAAGACGAAGAAAATTGGCGCAAGTTGGCGCAAATCCGCCAAGAACAGGGATATTGTCTAGAAATCTGGGATAAAGAGACTTTAACCCAAAAATGTCCCCACGTGGCCAGCGAGCATCTCCATGGTGCCATCTATTCTCCCAGGGATCGTCAAATTAACCCGGTCCTGCTCACGGAGGCTCTCGTCGATGCTGCGGCAAGAAGGGGGGTTAAATGTCAATTTGGGTTAAAAGTTGAAAATTTCGGCAAGACAGAGCTTCAAGGCTCTAATTTGAGGCAATGCACCCACGTTTATACTTCCAATGGTATAGAGGAAAGCGACTTTTTGATTCTTTCTGCGGGAATCGGTTCCACTGCTTTAACCGCAACTCTTAGGCATCCAGTGGAGATCCGACCGGTTTTAGGGCAAGCTTTGCAGATAAAATTGACGCAACCCTTAGAAAGTTCCGATTTTAAGCCGATTTTAACGGGAAATGACCTGCATATTCTGCCTTTGGCCGGAGCGGAATACTGGATTGGAGCAACGGTGGAATTTATGGACGAAAAGGGCGAAATTATCGCGGATACTGCCTTATTAGAACAAGTGTATCAAAAAGCGATCGCTTTTTGTCCCTCTTTGGCTGCGGGTGCGATCGTGCGTACTTGGTCCGGTAAGCGACCGCGACCGGAGAAAAAATCCGCTCCCATCATCGAATATTTGCCCGGATACGATAACGTTATTCTGGCCTCGGGACACTACCGCAACGGGGTTTTATTGGCCCCTGCTACCGCTAAAATGGTCAGGGAAATGTTGAGTGGTAAGTTATAGTCATTTCAGATAAGTCTGATACAGTCTAAACCGACAAAACCCTTATGAACTCTGGGATTGATATTCTCAATCTTAATTGAAATGACTATAGCTATCGATCGCTAAATTAGTGGCTTATGTAGGGCTTGCTGAATAATGGTAAAACCCTTTTAAAATAAGGCTTTTGACCTGTTAAAATCCGATGTTAGTGCAAGAAAATAGGATTGGTACATTCAAAAACCTTGCATTATTCTTCTTGTAGTACATAGACTGGTACAAAAAAGAAGGGCAACAAAGCCTGAAACGACCGGCTACTGACTCCTGACTCCTGACGACCGACTCCTAACCCCACCAACAAACTTTTTCAGCAGACCCTACTTATGAGGGTTTAAGCTCTACTGAGTCAGGAGTGTCGAAAGTCACGATAACAAGCGCAGCCGATACGACCGACGAGACTGCACCGGTTTGCACGATAGAAGCATTATTAAG
>VYMA01000183.1_pt1 | contig 13648 bp, 10 predicted proteins | sample 5109851 | NCBI WGS metagenome assembly VYMA01 (sample SAMN12291814, study PRJNA351875) | freshwater metagenome | isolation source: freshwater lake | place: USA: Michigan, Wintergreen Lake | collected 2011-08-02
GTTTCTTTTCGTGTAAGATCCGGGCAACTTCAAAAAATAAGGTTCCGCGTGCATCTTCAAAACCGTGTTTTCTGCCGGCGATACTAAACGCTTGACAGGGAAACCCGCCGCACATTATATCATGATCGGGGACAGTTTTTGCCTCTAATTTTCTGATGTCTTGATTATCGGGTAAATGACCATAGTTAGCTAAGTAAACCTTTTGGGAGTGAAGATCGATTTCTGAGGAAAAAACGCATTGACAACCGAGATTCTCTAGAGCGATTCTAAATCCTCCTATACCGGCAAATAAATCAATAAAAGTCCACATAAGTAAGTAGTTATAATTAAATTGAAGATAGATTTTGCCTCTGATCCCCCTGCCCCCCTTAATAAGGGGGGTGCCGATAGGCGGGGGGATCCCCCCTCATTCGTTTCGAGTTTACTGGTTAAGAACGGCTCTCCCGACATCATGGGGTAAAATGTTCGTCAATGTTACATTATTGTAGGGGTTTGGCATTGCCCATTGGTGTCAACTTAAGGGAAGAGGTTCCCATATTTGTCGATGGAGAGCCTCTTTCTCTCGATGTCGCTGACGTTCAGCTTTAATCAGTCCAAAAAGTTGAGCGCGTTCGGCTAAATAGCTGATTACATCTGGGTTTTCGCACCGAGAGAAAGCCTTAGCTACATAGTAAAGGCTTCTAAAAACCATCTCGACAGAAATTTTTTCTGGCGGCTGATGGAGAGCTACAGCCACATCTTGAACTATCTGAGTGAGAACAGTATAGAAAATCAAGGTAGTGAGAATTTGGATTTGTACGCCGTTAGTGTGTCCAACCCATAAATACGCCAGTCCTAAGAGTCGCTTAGTTAAGAGAAAAGCTTCTTCTATCTGCCATCTTCTTCTAGACAAATCACCAACTTCCTCAGCGGATAGTTGTTCAGAATCAAGCACGTTTGTCAAATAATCATACCAAGTATTTCCCCAAAGAACTGAGACTAATCTGACGGTCGAATGGCAAGGATTAGAGCGATACTGACCGAGAGGAATAATCTCATCTCGTTCAAGTTTTCCTGCGGACAAAACTGGCTTTATTTGGTAAGATGTTTTCTCCCTCATGCGGGTAAGAAAATATTTTCCTTCCTTAGTAAATTGGTCAAACCACGGAAAACTAAAAAAGCCTAGGTCAACGACTAGCCAGCCTGATGTAGGTAGCTCATTTATTAATTGTTCTGCCCATACTTTATCATTACATCGCTCATTTTTCTGATACCATACTGTCACAGGTACTTGCGTAAATGCTTCGACAATCATCATTATTCTTCCAGCCAATTTCCCAGATTCCTTCTCGGAAGCTTTCAGCCTTTTCCTCAGCTGCTCTAGGGTTGAACCCTCAGCTATCCAAATAACACTGAATTTTTATCTCACCTTTTGCCATTTCTCAGATCTGCTAATTTTACCTGACATTTCTCTTCTTTTTTCTCAAATATTTCTCAGCAGCAATACCAAGATTTCTGTAGGTAAGCTCATCAATCTTTTGGATACAGCTTGCTTACTTACTTCTAGAGGTTCTACCCAGAGTAATCCTTCCTCTTTTAAGACTCTTACAGCTTCACTTAATCCCGCTATCTGGCGATAGACTAAGCTTACCAATAAGGCGACCATCACGGGTAAGGTTAATAATCTATCTCTCATTATTTTTTCATGATTTCCTCGCATATATTTTAGCGGCGTAAATAATCTTGGCTCTAGGTATTTTTTAAGTTCTTCTATTACTTGTGGGATTTCTGGGCTTGGGCATTGATGTTGTCGCCGCCAATCTGGATTCCCCTGTTTTCTCGGTCGTTGCTTAGAGCGCGTTTTCACTGACTCACCTCTGACTTCTCCGCCTTATTTTACCATTTTTTACTTCCTTACTCTTCGATAATCAGCTACTTTTTATAATTAAGCTTCTTGCTTAAGTTGACACCAATGGCAAGCATTGCGCCCCTACAAAATCGACCCGCCTTTGGGCGGGAAAGAAAGGGAAAGAGAAAAAATAGGGAATGAGGGAAAAAAGGGAAAAAAGGGGAAAAGGGTTACAGAGTCCTCCCAGCACCACACACCACCCGAAAACCGCAGCTGAAGCTGATGTAGTCGCGGCGGAAGTAGAAGTTGCGGCAAGCGGAACGGCAGAGAAATGGAAAGTAGAACCAAGAACCGCCCCGCAATGGAGAACGATTATCATTACCATTTTCTATCCAGACACTTCCGTCCGTCGGCGCACCATCATAATTATCGTGCCAGGTATCGGCGCACCACTCCCAGACATTGCCGTGCATATCGTACAGTCCGAAGGCATTGGGAGGGAACTGTCCCACGGGAGTTGTTTCTTTTCGATATTTTCCCTTCGCTTCCCCGGCGTAGGTATTACTGGCAATGTAGTTAGCCAATTCCCCGGTAATGGTTTCCCCAAAGTAGAACGGGGTGGTCGTCCTGGCACGACAAGCGTACTCCCATTCCGCCTCACTAGGGAGTCGGTATTCCCGAACCGTCAACTTCGATAATCTCGCGCAGAACTCGACGGCATCGTACCAGTTGACTTGTTCGACGGGACGGCGATCGCTGTCGGGACGGTCTTTGAAGTGGGCTGGGTTGAGGTCAAGGTCTTTTTCTACTTTTAAATCCGTGCGTTCGGCGATCGCTCTCCACTGGGACTGGGTGATGGGATATTTACCCATGGCAAAGGGGGGGACAGTAACCTCATGTTGAGGGCGTTCATCCTCATAACTATCTTTCTCATTTGTTGACGAACCCATCAGGAAAGTCCCACCGGCGATGGCGACCATCTCTAGAGTGATGCCGTTGCCCAAATCTTGGGTGAAATATGAGGCTTCACCCTTTTCTCGTTCGACTTCCTGACCTTTGGCATTTACTTCTACCACATTAAATGTCATTGTGTTGATTTCCCCCAAATATTATCTCATTTGCCTTTAACCAAACTTTCTAACTCTACTATCTTTCTCTCGACCTCCGCTATCCCTCTACCAACACGCTCGACCTACTGGTTCGGCGAGGAGGAGTGGGGGAATTCGGACGGCGATTTGTGGTTTGCCCATAACAATCACATTTCTTCTGCCGCCATGCTACTAAACGCATAGCCAAATATTACCCTTCCAGTCATTTTTCTTAACGAACGGTCGGAAAGCAAACTACTTTCGATATCCTGCTAGAAGCAATACATGACAAGAGTTACAGTTTGGCTTTCTTGGATATTGGGTAAAAAATGTTCACAAGAGTTCTTGCATAATTAATTTTTGAGAGGGCAAAAATGAGAAAAATAGACATAAAATTGCATAAAAGCCCTAAATAGAGCATTTAATTGATTAATGCTCATTCTTAATTCTCCTCCTCACCTAAGGTCAGATTTTTGATTTTTGCAAGAGGTCTATTGATTATTACTCATTCTTAATTCTCCTGCCTACTGAATCCTCACCAACCACGACAATTTTGAATTTTTACAGTAAGTCCACTTTCTCACTTTCCCCACCCGCGACCTTTTTCCGTTAGATTATAAATGGATACAAAACTTAACATTTTATCCAGAATCTACCGAGAGGGCAGATCGTGCGGCCAGATACCCTAGAAAATAACCAGCATTCAGCCGATAATTCGCTAGTTCCCGAAGTTATCGCATTTAATCCCGAAATTGAGCCAGAGGAAACCGAATACTCGCCAAAACCGACAAAAACCAACTCTTGGCTATCGGGAGGAAAGGGTTTATTTATCGGTGTGGGATTGGGGGTTTTATTGACCCTAGGGGCGACTCGTTTCGCTAATCGACCCCAAACAGCCCAAAACCCCAATACTCAGCCCGTAGCGGCAAAAAATGAAGCACCAGCACAAACAGTAACCACCACTAGGGTAGAATCCACTGCCGTGGCCCGCACCCTGAAAGCGACTGGAAGCGTGGCAGCCTATGAATTAATTCCGATTCTTTCCCAAGCGACGGGACTACAAATCAAAGAAATCTTTGTCGATGAGGGTGATATCGTTAGTCAAGGTCAAATTCTCGCTCGTCTCGATGATACCGTCCTACAAGCGCAATTAACCCAAGCACAGGCAAATGTCGCCCAGTCGCGAGCGCGTTTGGCAGAATTGCAAGCGGGTAGCCGGAAAGAGGAGATCGCTAGAGCTAAACAAACTATTCAACGCATAAAAGCCGAAATTAGTCAAGCTCAATCGGATTGGGATTTGGCTAAAAAACGGGTTCAGAGGAACCAAAGTTTAGAAGCGGAAGGAGCGATCGCCCGGGATCGTCTCGATGAAGTCCTCAATGAAGAAAGAAAGCAAGCGGCGATCGTACAACAGACCCAATCCCGTTTAGGAGAAGCAGAGCAGCAACTAGCGCAATTGCAAGCGGGCAACCGTCCCGAAGTGATTGCCCAAGCTACAGCCCAATTAGCGGAGGCTCAAAGCCGTTTAGCCATAGTTAAAGCCCAATTAAACGAGACGCGCCTGATTTCCCCGGTCAGTGGCAAAATTGCCGAAAGAAATGGCCGCATCGGGGATACCACCAACGGTCAAAATGCTCTCTTTAAAATCATCGAAAATGGGCGTTTAGAGCTAAGATTACGGGTTCCTGAGAATCAATTGCCCTTAATCCGCGTCGGAGCGCCCGTTACTATCACTTCCGATGCTAATACCAGTCTGAAACTATCGGGACAGGTGCGCGAAATTAATCCCATCGTCGATGAGGCATCTCGTCAAGCAACGGTTAAAGTCGATTTAACCGACAATACAGGATTAAAACCGGGGATGTTTTTACGAGGTGCGATCGTGACAAATATTAGCAATAGTTTAACCGTCCCCATGACCGCGGTTTTACCTCAAAAAGATAATCAAGCTCTAGTTTATTTAGTGGAACCTGATAACACTGTTACCGCCAAAACTGTGCAATTAGGTCAAATTATGCCGAATAATCGTGTGGAAATTCTTACGGGTTTACAAGCTGGCGATCGCATTGTGGTCAAAGGGGCAGCCTATCTCGGTGATGGCGACAAAATTACAGCAATCAGTGATCAGTAATCAGTGATCAGTAATCAGTGATCAGTAATCAGTTGATAACTGAAAACTGGTAACTGAAAACTGATAACAATGGCCGAATCTAAAACCTAATTTGTTAAGCTAAGTAGAAAGGCACAATTATTTGTAGGATGGGTTAGCGGTAGCGTAAACCATGGGTTCGTTGGGTTTCATGCTTCAACCCAACCTACGTTCTGAAAACTGAAAACTAAAAACTGATAACTGATAACTGATAACTGATAACTGATAACTGATAACTGATAACTGATAACTGAAATTATGGCTTTTAATATTTCTAATTGGTCTATCAAAAATCCCATTCCGACGATCCTGATCTCCCTGGTTATGGCCTTAATGGGATACATTGCCTTTCTAGGATTAGGGATCGATCGCTCTCCTAATATTGACATTCCGGCCGTGATTATCACCGTTAATCAACCCGGCGCCGGTCCAGAGGAATTGGAAACCCAAGTCACCAAAAAAGTCGAGGACGCGGTGGCTGCTTTGGGTAATATCGATCAAATTACTTCTACCGTTAACGAAGGCAGCAGCACCACCACCGTTAACTTTATCCTTGGCACTAACAGCGATCGCGCTACCAATGATGTACGCAATGCCATAGCGCAAATTCGACAGGATTTACCCCAAGATGCTAATGATCCAATTGTCCAACGTTTAGAATTTGCCGGGGGTGCGGTGATGAACTATACCATCTCCTCCCCGAAAAGATCGATCGCCGAATTAAGTGATCTAGTCGATCGTCAAATTGGCCGCGCTTTAACGGGAGTACCGGGGGTAGCGCGAGTCAATCGGATTGGGGGAGTCGATCGAGAAGTGCGTGTAGATTTAGATCCCAGTCGTCTGATCGCCTACGGTATCACGGCTACGGCGGTTAATGACCAAATTCGTAGTTTTAATATTAATTTACCCGGAGGGCGATCGGAAATCGGTGGTAGTGAACAAACTGTCCGCACCCTCGGCAGCGCTGAAACGATCGAAGATTTAAGAAATTATCAAATCTCTTTACCTAACGGTGATACCGTCCCCTTAAGCAATTTAGGGACAGTTAGGGATAGTTCCAGTGATCCCCGACAAATGGCCCTCTTAGATGGGCAGCCAGTGGTGGGTTTTTCGATTTTACGGGGGACTGGCAGCACCTTGGTGACGGTAGAAACAGCAGTGCGTCAAGAAATCGAGAATTTAAAGAAAAAACTGCCCGAAGATATTGAATTTCAATTAATTTTTACCCGTGCCGACTCAATTCGTGCTAGTTACGAAAGCCTTCTTAGCGATCTCCTGATTGGTTGTCTGATGACGGTGATCACGGTAGGTCTATTTTTAGGCAATTGGCGCGCCACGATTATCACGGGTTTAGCCCTGCCTTTGTCGATTTTCCCGACTTTTTGGGTGATGCAGTCCCTAAATTATACCCTTAACGGTATGACCCTGCTGGCCTTAGCTTTAGCTTTGGGTAATCTGGTGGATGATGCGGTGTGTATGGTGGAGGACATCGATCAACATTTAGCTATGGGTAAAAAACCCCTGCAAGCGGCTTTTGATGCCTCAAAAGAGATTGGATTAGCCGTTTTAGCCAGTGCTGCGGCAATTATAGCGGTATTCCTGCCGGTTGCTTTTATGGGCGGTGTGCCGGGCCAATTCTTTCAACCTTTCGGCGTTACGGTGGCGGTTTCTACCCTATTTTCCAGTTTGATCGCTGTCACCGTCACCCCGATGTTAAGTGCCTATATTCTACAGCCGAAAAAGCTGAAAACCGGTGATAATAATCCCTCCTCGCGCCCGCGTTTTCGTCCCTACAAAAGTTTGTTAACTTGGGCTTTACGTCATCGAATCCTGACTTTATTGGCGGCTTTGGCCTTTTTTATCGGTAGTTTACAGTTAGTTCCCTTGATTCCAAAAGGGTTATTTAGTTCCGGGGATACCGGATTAAGTACGATCAGTCTAGAATTGCCTCCCGGTGCAACTTTGAATGATACTGTTGCCGTGGCTAATCAGGTGAATAGTTTACTGCAAAAAAATCCCGCCGTCGCTAATGTTTTGGCTATTCCGGGAGATTCGGGACGGGTAAATACCGGGTTAATATATGTTAATTTAGTTCCTAAGGAACAGCGATCGCTAACTCAACGGCAATTTGAGGAACAAACCCGCCGGGATTTTCAGAAGATACCGGGAGCAAGAGTGACTTTTCGGGCGCAGGGGGGAGCAGGAAGCACTAAGGATGTCGCTATTATTTTAAAAAGTGAAAATGGCGATATTTTAACCCAAACTGCCCAAAAATTAGAGCGAGAAATGCGGGCTTTACCCGGTTTTGTCGAGGTAAGTTCCGGGGTAAGTTTAGTTAAACCGGAGATTATTATTCAACCGGATCCTGTCCGGGCTGCTGATCAGGGAGTCTCGGTCAGAGCGATCGCCCGTACTGCATCTTTAGCTTTAATCGGCGATAATGAGTTTAATTTAGCTAAATTTAACCTTGCTGACCGACAAATTCCCATCCGGGTAAAAATTGCCAATGATGGACGCAGTGAGATAGAAACTCTGCAAAATTTGCGCGTTCCTAGCAGTAATGGGACGTTAGTACCGCTTAACTCGGTGGCGACAATTAGCTTAGGTAGTGGACCTGCGGAAATTCAACGCTTTAACCGTCAACGTCAGGTTAATATTGGAGCTAATTTAGAGGGAGTTTCTTTGGGAAGTGCGGTGACACAAATTCGCGCTTTACCAATCATGAAAAACCTACCCCCAGAGGTGACAGAAGAACCCTTTGGTGATGCTCGTATTATGCGCGATATCTTCGCTCGTTTTTTGGGGGCGTTAAGTTTAGCAATTATTTCTATCTATGGGATTCTGGTATTGTTGTATAACAATTTCCTCTATCCCCTAGCGATTTTAACTTCCCTTCCCTTATCGATTGGTGGTACTTTAATCGCTCTGTTAATTACCCAAAAAGAGTTAGGTTTATACGCTTTAATTGGCATAGTTTTATTGATGGGATTAGTCACTAAAAATGCGATTCTGTTAGTAGATTTTGCCCTGAGTGGCATTGAGGCAGGGAAACCGCAATTTAAGGCGATGATTGATTCGGGAGTCTCTCGTTTACGACCAATTATTATGACCTCCGTTTCCACAATTGCTGGGATGTTACCGATTGCTTTAGCTTTAGGTGCAGATGGGGAAATTCGCGCACCGATGGCGATTGCCGTTATTGGTGGTTTTACCACTTCCACCCTATTAACTTTGGTGGTTGTGCCGGTAATCTTTACTTATATCGACAGTTTTTACTATTGGTTGCGGGGATTATTTGTTAAACAAAAACCCAAGTCGATTTAGTACAGAAAACGGGTTTCTCGGAGAAACCCGTTTTCTACTCGGAGAAACCCGTTTTCTACTCATGCAAAAGTCAAAAAGGGAATAAATAATCAGTCTTTAATAACCAGATTTAGTATAAAATATCTTGCTGAAAGCTTGAGAAAAAACCCAGAGAAACTGACCCATGAATCCCTTGACAGTCACACATCAAACTCTATCCCTTCCCCCCATGGGCTGCGGTACTTGGGCCTGGGGAAATCGTCTTCTCTGGGGTTACGATGAGAGTATGGATAGCCAGTTACAAGCGGTTTTTAATCTCTGCGTCGAGCGGGGTGTCACCCTATTTGATACGGGAGACTCCTACGGCACAGGCAAACTCAACGGACAGAGTGAGAAGCTATTAGGACGCTTTACGGGGGAATATAGCGGTTATAACGCTGATCATATCCGTATTGCCACCAAACTCGCCCCTTATCCTTGGCGTTTAACCCGTCATGCCATGGTGAAAGCTTGTCAAGCTTCGGCAACCAGATTAGGCCGCCCGGTAGATTTAGTGCAAATGCACTGGTCAACGGGCAATTATGCGCCATGGCAGGAGGGAAGATTATTAGACGGATTGGGGGATTGTCTGGAAAAGGGGTTAGTTAAAGGAGTCGGTTTATCCAATTTTGGACCGAAAAGATTGAAGTCTGCCTATCAAAAGTTTGCCAGTCGCGGCATTCCTATTACCAGTTTACAGGTACAGTATTCTCTCCTTTCTACCTATCCTCTCACTGACTTAGGATTAAAGGAACTATGTGATCAATTGGGTATTAAAATTATTGCCTATAGTCCTTTAGCTTTGGGGTTATTAACGGGGAAATATCGAGATAATAAAAACTTACCCCCAGGATTACGTCGCTTCCTTTTTGGTCAATTAATTCCCGCTATTTCGCCTCTGATGAGTTGCCTAGAAGTTATTGCCCAAGCTAAAAATAAAACTATTAGTCAAGTTGCCTTAAATTGGTGTATCTGTAAGGGAACAATTCCTATCCCCGGAGCTAAAAATGTTCGGCAAGCTGAGGATAATTTAGGTGCTTTAGGATGGAGTTTAGACACAGGAGAAATAGCAGAATTAGATAAAATTGCCGCCGGTTTGGATAAAAAAATGGTACAAAATATCTTTCAAACTAAGTAGGGCTTTCGGTAAAATCCCACACCCCACACCCCACACCCTGCCACTAGGAAAAACTTTTTGCCGCAAACCCTACTTATCTTGAGAGACCAATTTTAAGCTAGGACGAGGTTGCAAAGTTCCCCCGTAAGCGACGGCAGTGTGAGAAGATAGAACAAGATGAGGAGATATGCCCAGGGAAATTCGATATATTTCCCCAGCTTTATCGATTAATTGCTGTTTAAGTGGCTCTTTCGGCAAATTTTGCCGCCAAGCTAGGGGAATCCCCTCGATACCGTTGTACAATCCCGCCCAAATTCCCGCTAAAGTGCTGGTTAATTGCCGTTGATAGGGACTAGAATTAGCGCGACGCACGCTAACGGCGAAATCCTCGGTCGTTTGCAGAAAGGTATAGAGAGAAGCCGCGATCGCAATTCCTAAAGGTGAGATATCTTTCGCCCAAGCCGATAAAATGAACTCGAAGGGATGATTTTGCCCTAAAGCTGACTGAATCTGCTCTAATAGCTTATTCTTGGGGTTAATAGTTAGTAATTGCCCCATTAACTGATTTAAAGGCCTTTTTCCCTCTAATAACAGACCTACTGCCTCTCCCCAAATTATCGCTTCTTGTCGGGTTAACTCGGAAATTAAGCCCTTTTTCAGCCAAAAATTTAATCTAGCTTGCCAACGTTCCCGATGGTCAGGCCAGGTTAAAATCTCCGGCAACAGCACAAATAATAACGCCGATTCCGACTGCTGCCTAGCTGCGATCGCAATGGGCAAATCTTCCTGAGATTGCAGAGCTTGCAAAAGCAGGGTCGTCCTCGGTGTAGCCTCATAGTTAAAGGCTGGTATTAGGGGTTGATTATGCAAGGATTCCCCAATATATGCCCCGATTAACCCTCCCTGAAGGCGATCGAGGGGTGAAAAAACCTTTTGCATAAATTAGCTCAATTTGCCCGGTAGGTGACTTCCTCGACTTTGCCCGGTTGCCCCAGTTGTTTAGCATTGGCATTATTAACGGCAACGTAAACCCCGCCGGCATTACCCGCTCTCACGGTTAATTCTCGGTTTGCTTGCCAAGTGCGATGGCTTCCCTGGGGCAGTACACCCTCAAATTCTGTCTTGCCATCTACCACCACCCGCAGCCAGCAGTCATCTTCCAGTTTTACCTCCACCACCAGCTGCTGATTATTGCTGGTTTTGTTGGCTACCGGTTGAAGGGGGTTGCTTTTCGGTTGGACAATTTGCTGTTGTGGCAAGGAAGGCGGCGGTAAGCGATTCGATTGCAGTACCGATTTTTGCAGCACGTGGGATAGGGTTTGTACGGAACCAATAACTAAGATTAAATAGAGAAAATAGAGATGAATCGGGCGAATTTGAAGACTCGGCAGCGATAAAGACGGTTTTGTTCCCCGAAAAAAGTTATTTACCTGGGTGGGAAAACGTCGGCTAATCGTCTCACCATCTAGGGACAGACTATCAGCAAATTGTTTGATTAACCAACGAATATAAATCGGTTCGGGCAATGACTCCAAATCCCCCGCTTCCAGCGCTTCTAGGCGATGGCGCGGGATCAAGGTTTTCTGGGCAATTTCTTCGAGAGAAAGGGACTGTTCTAGGCGATTTTTTTGCAAATAAACGCCGATTTCCAATAATTTGGTGCGCTGTTTATGCTGGGGATCGAGTTGTGATTGGAGAAGGCGAAACATATCGCTATTAGGGGCTGACTTTCAGCTTAGTTAATCTGGCTTGTTAAATATTTCAGTTCATCAAGGGTTAAAAAACGGTAATGACCCAAGGGTAAGGGGGAATTATTACCGGAGTTTAGTTGAATACGACCGATAGCACTGCGATGAAGTTTCAGGACGTGATAACCTAATTCTTCAGCTACACAGCGAATCTGCCGATTTCTTCCCTCCACTAAAATAACTTCTAATAGGGTTTTTTGGTCGGTTTGCTTGAGAATCTCAACCTGTGCGGGTAAGGTTTTTTTTCCCCCTAAGAGGATACCTTCTCGCCAACGCTGGAGAGCAAGTCTATCAATCGCACCATCTAGCCAAACCCGATAGGTTTTGGGCAAATGATAACGGGGATGGGTGAGGGTGAGGGTGAGTTGACCGTCGTTGGTGAGGAGTAAAGCCCCAGTGGTGTTGATGTCTAACCTTCCTACGGGATGTAACCCTGTCTCGCTGGCGAGGGAGTCGGGCAAAAGGTCAATCACCGTCGGCCGGTTTTGTGGATCCTTACAGGTAGAAACCACACCAATGGGTTTGTTGACCAGTATATACAATCTTTGGGGACGATTGGCCGGTTCAATTTTTTTTCCGTCTATCTCTAGGTGATCTTTTTCGGGGTCGGCTTTTTCTCCTAACTGCACGATTTTGCCATTCCGTCTCACCCGGCCGGCCACAATCATCTCCTCCGCCCTTCTTCGGGAGGCAATTCCCCACTGGGCAAGGATTTTCTGGACTCTCTCCGCCATTTTTTTTTAGTTTTTAACCCTTTCTCTCTCCTATTATAGGCATCCTAAAAGGGTTTTTTCGCCCAAAAAGTGAAGAAAAACCGAATATCTCCGGCTGCCTCTTTGATTTTTTTTTCTGAAAACTTCTCAAAAAAAAGAGGAGTAATCCCTTGACTTGGGCGGCGGCTTCGGTTATACTTTTCTTATAATGGGAATCTGTGCGTTTTTCAGTGAACTCTACCACTCCATTATATATAAAGTCTTATAAAAATATTATTGCAAAAAGCCGTGAAAAAAGCAAGCAAAATTTTGCCGACAATTGTTAAAAAAGTCGGGCTAATTTTCCTTACGGATGATATGACTTTAAACGGGTTATTTCTCGGTTATCCAAGCGGTAAACTTTGATTGGGGATGAATTGGGGACGTAAGCGACGGAGTTTGCGTCTCTTTGTTATAATTCAAAGGCTAGGCTATAATAACTCTTCATAAACACCGATAATTTTGGTCAAAGATGTAAAAAAAATGAATATTCAACTCGTGGAATCTCTAGTTAATGCAATTAAATCCTTGTCCCTAGAAGAACAGGAATTGTTAGGAAAAAAACTCAAAGATCACCCCTCTTGGGAAATTGCATTAGAACGAATTGACGCAACTCGAAAAGCCATTTATGAACGTCGTCAGGGAAACCCATTTGAAACCGATGTTACTGAAATTATTCATCAAATGAGAGAAGAAAGAGATCGGCAATTTATGGAAGAAATTGTGAGTGAATAGAGAAAATAATGACTAATACATTTATCTGTGTTGATTCTAGTTTTATAGTTCGTTTAACAACGGTTGAACCTTCTGTAACAATGTATAGTCAACTCTGGCAAAAATGGATGACCGAGGAAAATTTAGTGATTGCGCCAACTTTATTATGTTACGAAGTCACTAACGTATTTCATCGTCTGAAAAAAGCTGGTCAAATTTTGGAGACAGAAGCGCAAACCCTCCTTACAGAAGTCTTAGATTTACCCATTCAGTTTCATGGAGATCTTTACCTCCATTACCAAGCAATAGAAATTTCGCAAACCTTGAATCTTCCTGCTACTTATGATGCCCATTATCTAGTATTAGCTCAACGATTTCAAGCAAATTTATACACCAGCGATAAACGCTTATTTAACAGCGTTAAATCTTCTCTAAGTTGGGTTCATTTGGTTGAAGTGTAGATTTTTATTTTTTTCTGAATAGCCGCTCTTGTAGGGTGCGTGTTTGTGGCGATAATCTCTGAAAAAAACCTAAATTAACAATCGGCTGTAACAGATCAACTTTATTATTAAATTGGTGGGCTAATTCTTTGTACTAATCCCATCACACAAATGCCTATCTTCCTCCCTGACATTAATATTATTCTGCAAATAAACCCGCACCCAATCGCAACTACGCTCCATTAAATCACTTAAGCCCCAGTCTGTCCCAAGATTCCAGAGTTTGATAGTCCTGTCAGCACTACCGCTCACCAAAGTCTTGCCGTCGGGACTAAAATTAACGCTATAGACAGAGCTATCATGCCCCTTGAGGGTGCGGATTTCTTGGCCTGTTTCTACATTCCAGAGTTTGATAGTGTTGTCAGCACTACCGCTCACCAAAGTCTTGCCGTCGGGACTAAAATTAACGC
>VYMA01000157.1_pt1 | contig 12794 bp, 11 predicted proteins | sample 5109851 | NCBI WGS metagenome assembly VYMA01 (sample SAMN12291814, study PRJNA351875) | freshwater metagenome | isolation source: freshwater lake | place: USA: Michigan, Wintergreen Lake | collected 2011-08-02
TGAATGGATTGAATTTAGCGCCTATAAAGACCGAAAGAGCCTCCTCGCTTACGTTAAAAAAGTGCTGGACAATTTTGGAGGCGAGTATGTAATTAATTTTGCCTAGGTACTTAGCATAATGATAACCCAGGGAATCTTCTGGGAGTTTTAGCAAGGTTTCTAAACAGGGACTAGCGGTCAGATATCTTTGGGCAATCATTTGGGCGGTAGCTCGATCGCTTTTAACATATTGCAAAGATAATCGCTGTAACCAACTCTTTTTTAAGCCGTCTTCAATATCATATACAGACATCGTATTACCGGGATTTTGTAAAAGAGAAATTATTCCTTTGGTCACACTGATTAGATTAGTCGTAAATAGCATATAAACTCTCCTAAGCAAGTAAAAAGGGTGAGAATAATCGAAAAAACCGATAACCAATAACAGGTAAAAACTACTCCTTATAGGGATCGTACTGACTCAAGATTCTTTCTAACTTTGCTTCATCAATGCGATTAATTAAGCGTTTAGATTCTTCCACATCGCGGACAGTTTTTGATAAATTAATGGTCGAACCGACGCTAAATAGTAAACCCATGCCTAAATAACCTTTAATCCATGGATCTACTGGTAGATAAATAACTCCTAAAGAAGTGGCAGAAATAGAGACAAGAAAAGATAACCAAGTTTGAAAAATCCACGCTTGAGTATGACTGGGAGCAGTACCGTATTTTTTATCGTTCATAATCGTCTCCTAAATGTTTCTGCACCCATTCTATCTGTTGTAGAGGTGCAACAACAATGAGCGCTATCTAGTAGGGGGAGGGTTGAGAACTGGGGTGAATTGGGGTGAACTGGGGTGAAGTATCAAGTATAATCGTTGTCAGAATCTAGGACCAAAAAGATGGAGATTAAACATCTGAAAATTTGGTATTCTTGGGAAAAACAAGAACAGATGATCGAGCGCTTGGTGGGGAAAGTAGGATTAACCCGGGTGCGTGCCACTTGTTTTCTGCGTCTCTGGATTTATGCGATCGCCAACGAGGGACAGGTAAAACCCCCTTTATCCCAGTTAATTTTTCCCACCACTGCCATTATCTGTACCCATCGACAAGCATCGGATTTATTTTATCAGGATCAGGACCAGGGCAGCGATCGCTCTGCTGGTATGATGTTAGATAAATTAGCAGCCCTTGGTTTAATCGAAAAATTTTTTGACGGCAACACAACCAGAGTTAAAATCAAACCAATTGCGGGGATTTTAGAGCCTGATAGCTCAGAATCATCTGTAGAATTGCAATTAGATCAATTTAATCCCCGTTGTGATGCGATTCCTGTAGCTAACTTGCTGACAGGCAATTATAACTGGATGAATCGCAATGCTGAGGCAATTCCCCATCGCATTTCTCGTCTGTTGCGGGGTTGGGCAAAAGATTACACTACAGGTATGCGAGTTTTGCGTCGGGTAGATAATCTTAATCCCGTCGGTTTTTATCTGCTCTATCCCACCGCAAACGAGTCGGAAGCGAATTTTTTTTCCTCTCCTAACAAGAGTTTACATCTAAGTGCGATCAACGAACAGGATCCTTTTAAAATGGCATCTGTGGGAGATGAAAATTGTCTTTCGGTATTTATTCGCAGTTGGATGATTGATGCTAATTATTTAGAAAAATATCGTTTAATCTTCCTGCAAGATGCCCAAAAAACTCTCCAAAAAATGACCTTAGATTTTCCTAATCTCTGCGATTTACATACCTTGATTATCCATCCCGATTATGAGAAATTAGCCGCAGCCTTGGGATTTCAAAAAACTATTCAGGAATCCCCAAACTCTATTTATTGGATGTATTTAGGACTCGATCGCTTTTTATCCCTAGATATGAGTGAAATTCAATTTTAATCGGGAATGGGAAGTGGGGGGAAACAATCCCTAACTGGGTTTTTCAAACGGATTTGGTATAAAACGGTGACGTTTATGCTTAGTTTAACCACCTATAGGCTGGCAAGCCGGTGCGGTCTTGGGGACTCCCCAAGCGCCCAGGGTTGATAGCTGCCGCCTTTGTTGAGGAAACTCGGCGGAACCAAAGAATCCCGAAGCGCTTAGTGCCATAGGAGTGTCAATTAGGGTATTCTATGAGGGGGAGCAGCAAAATCCTGCCTCGAATATGGTTGTTGTTGAAAAAATCCGTAAAAAATAGTTACGGTCTTGTATAATCCGCTAAAATCCAGAGAAATAGCTTTTGCCATGGCGACTACAGAAGCATTGAACCCCAGTCAATTCTCACTCTTAACCAACCTCAGCACTGCTCGTTCAAGTTCACCCAACTCACAAGAAGAAATGGACAAAGTTATCATTCTCGTTAATGCCGAAGCTCAAGCCAGTGGTCAGATGTCTCGGCTATCGCCCGTTACCGAAAAGATGGTGATTGCCTTAAAAAATGCGGTTCCTAAATCCGTGGCGGTGGAGGTGACGGGGACGGCTTCTTTGTGGTCAAAAATGGAGTCGGGTAAAACCAGCCAAAATAATTTAATCTGGTGTCCCTTAACAATTCAATTACCCAATTGGGTGAATTTTCCGGGTAAAAAAGTTTATCAAGCTTGTCGGGATATCGAGGAAAGACGCGCTTGGGTTGCCCATACCCTGCACTATAAAACCAGTCAGGGAGATTCTTCTTTTGGGGATCTTTGGTTGCCGATCACGGTGACATCTAAGGGTTTAGAATACGGTGAGGTGATCGGGGAGGGCATGATCCCCAACGCCTACAGTCAACCGATTAGTCTAGAAAGAGAGAGTCTTAAGTCTTTATATCGGCTGGCATCGCAATTAATGGATAATTTACAGGCTCCTGCTTCTGTTTACTTGCTACAGTTTCGTCTGTCTCATCGAGAAGTGGTTTTTGATCGTCTCTGGCCTTTTCCTGCCGCACCTGCGATCGCTTCCCTGCGCGGTCAACAGACGGATCTCTATGCAGCCTACTGGAATTGTTTACGTCGGCAAGCAACCCTCGATCATTCCTTGGCAATTTAATCCCATAGCCGAGAAAAAATGTCTAACTTTGCCCACAACAGCGATCGATCCCTAAACTATCTAAAATTAAATCACTGACGGCGTTAGCGATGGCAAATTCACTATAAAAACTTTCGCGAAAATCAAAAGCTTGCATCTCGGTAACGATCGCAATTACCAAGCTACCGAGATCGTTTTCCCCTTCCAAACGCTGACGCAGAAAAATTTGACTAGCGCGTTCAGCGATAGTTTCATTAATAGCTTCGGGAATAAATTCTGCATCTAACCAACGATGCAAAGCGGTGCGCAGCCAAGTTTGTTCCTGTTGGGGATTTTCGATCGGTGGTAAAGTAATGGGCGGAATTGGTGCGGGATGATCAGGCATAATTAGAGAATGATCAGGCTACGAGACTGAATTCTTGGGGGGAGTCGTGGATATCGCCTCTATTATACAAGGATACGCACGCGGTTACTTTCTCATGGCCGATGAGGGAGGGCGATTGGGTTGGTATTCTAGTAAAAATCGCGCTCTTATCCCTCTTGATCGGCGTTTTAGCTATCCCAAGTCCCTAAAACGAGTTTTGAATCAAAATCGCTTTAGCGTGGCTATTAACCGCGATTTTGCTGGGGTTTGTGCCGGTTGTGCCGATCGCTCGCTGACTTGGATTTCCCCGGAGTTAATCCAAATCTATCAGCAATTACACCAGTCCGGTTGGGCCCACAGTTTCGAGACTTGGCAAGGGGATCAATTAGCGGGAGGGATTTTAGGTTTAGCAATTCGCGGGGTTTTTATCGGAGAATCGATGTTTTATAAAATTCCCGATGGTTCTAAGATAGCCATGGTCAAGTTAGTTGAACACCTCAGAGAACGGGATTTCTGTCTATTTGATGCCCAAATGCAAAATCCCCATCTGGCTAGATTTGGGGCCTATACTATCTCCGAAAAAGAATATCATGCCCTACTGGAAAGCGCTCTGCTCAAGCATTGCCGTTTTGTTTAAGTAGGGGTGGGGTTTTACCCATTTTCAGGTGTACCTGAATTTTCCCCCCGATCACTCCAATGACCGGCACTTTTTGGAAATCAAAAAAGTCTAAAAGTCTTATTCAACAAAGTTTTTAGATTTATTCGGCCAACCCTATTTATGTACTACTAGGGCGCAGAATCTGCACCCTAGATACCTTATTATCTTAGCGGGTTAAGGCCGCGCCTCTTTCGTACAAAGTGCGGGCATAATCGGTCCAAGTACCCTGGCCCCAATAACGGAAACAACTGGTTTGCACGAGCAAATTATAAAGCAGTGCCTCCAGATAATCCGGCCGTCGGGTGAAGCTAGGATCCGCCTGTACTAAAGGATCATATTTCTCGTGGAATTGAGCGCTTAATTGGTTCATCGGTTCGAGGACATTTTCGTAACCGCGCACCCAACTGAGATCATTTGTCCAAGATGCCCCATCCATGCTAAAACGGTGGTCAGTCTGTTTTAACTCAGCGATCGCCTGTTCCACTGCTTCCGGGGTAGCGGCATCCGGATTAACTCGCTGCCAGATTTTATGCTGATGTACGGCTTGAATTGGGGGATAATCTTGGGGATTAACGCCCGCTGCCTCGATTAACTCCAGATATTCCGTACCGTTAAATCCTGCCACACTGGAACCCCCCCGCATTTCCCGCCAAGGATTGGGAAAATCGCGAGGAAATTCATTCATCATCACGCCCCCATTTTCACCGTCGGCAATCTGGGAACCTAGGGAAAGAACCCAAACGCCGCCGATTTGCTGTTTACCGCGGCATTTGGCCTCGTGGTAGGGTTGCATTTGGGCGACTAATTTGGTGTCGGAACCCTGGGTTTTAATCAAAGCAGTAATCGCAATCACTTCACCGCGAGAATTACGGGCCAACAGGCGATTAGGAATATATTTTTGTTCCTGACTCAATCCCGAACCGTCGAGATTTTCCACCGAGTGTTCCTGTACCAATAACCAACGATAGCCGCATTCTTTCAGAGCTTTAATATACTCGTAGAGGGTATCAGGATGGTTAGGAAGGTGCATTTCCGGGGGAGAGAACCCTTTGACTCGTTTCAGGGCATCTGGGCCAAAAATCGAGGCAAAATAGGTTTGCCATGCTTGCATCTGTAATTTTAGATCGGGAATCGGTGTGGAAGGAGCCACCGCATGACTCCACATCGTCCCCAACCATTCCACATAGGGTTGATATTGACTGTTACAGGTGATTAATTTGAGTTTATCGAGGATATCCTGCCGTCCCATCTGTACCAAACCCCAGAGGAGATTGCCGGAATAATCGAGCATAATCCGGGGATTACAGCCTTCCGCCACCAATTCTGGGATAAAATCGCCCATGCGACTGTAACACCAGGCAAAAACGCTGGCATTATGGTTATCACCATCCCCCTGATTCTCGAACATATGCTGGAGATTGCAGATTAATTCACCGTTAACACCTGCGGGGATGGTGGGTTGGTGCATATGCAAGGCACAGGCAAAACCAGCCTTAATATTGTCTAATTTGAGATTTGTTGTCGGTAAAAAGATCGGATCATCGTGATTAACAATCGCCGCGATTTCCTGTTCCCAACCGCAAATAGTCGGTAGTCCGGGGCGGATTTCCGTGATAGGGTTCGATTTCGATGATACGGGTGTAGCGATCATAATTTTTCAGGCAAATAGATTGAGATAGTTTGTCCCCACTCTCCCAGGAACAACTTTTTTTACTGGCAACAGGTCACTCTTGACTGTTCACTGCTAACTGAGTTAAGAGCGCGAACTTTATCCTATCCCATTTATACTGAGAGTACCCCCTCTCCAGACACAAGCCTTCGTAACTCGTTAAAAATCAAGATGATTCTTTACTGAACTTAACCGATCCTCGCACTATGATACAAACAACTATCAGCCCTTTTACCTGTAAATTTTAACCATGTTCTCGGCGACTACCGAAATTCTTGTTATCTTCTTCCTTATCCTCCTCAATGGAGTTTTTGCTCTCTCGGAAATTGCCATTGTCTCGGCGCGCAAAATCCGTTTGGAACAATTAGCCAGAGATGATCGACGGGCGGCGGTGGCCTTAAAATTGGCCAATGATCCCAATCAAATTTTATCGACGGTGCAGATTGGCATTACCCTAGTGGGAATCTTTGCCGGGGCCTACGGAGGAGCCAATTTATCGGTCAGTGTAGCGCAATTATTGGCGCAAGTTCCCGTTTTAGCCCCCTACAGTCAAGCTTTGGGATTAGGATTAGTGGTGTTAATTATTACCTATCTATCCCTAGTGGTGGGGGAATTAGTGCCGAAACGGTTAGGTTTAAGTAATCCTGAAAAAATCGCTATCCTCGTTGCAGATCCTCTCGATAGGTTATCGAAAATTGTTTCGCCCGTTGTCCATCTTTTGAGTCAATCGACTAATCTGATTCTCGGTTTGTTGGGGATTAGCGGTAATAATAATGATTCCCCAATTACGGAAGAAGAATTGAAAATTATGCTTAAACAGGGAACCGAAGCGGGAACCTTTGAGGAAGCAGAACAGGATATGGTGGAAAGGGTGTTGGGATTAGGCGATCGCCGAGTAAGTCAGATTATGACCACGCGCCCAGATATTATTTGGCTAGATTTGGAAGATAGTGCCGAAATTAACCGCCAGAAGCTAATTGAGAGCAATCATAACCGTTTTCCTGTGTGTCAGGGCAGTTTAGATGAGGTTTTGGGGGTAATCGAAGTCACAGACTTATTGGCAGATTGTTTAACCGGTGAAAGTTTCGACCTGACGAAGGATTTACAACAGCCGCTTTTTGTGCCGGAAAGCACTAGGGGTTTAAAGGTGTTAGAATTGGTGCAGCAAAGTGGTCATCATATTGCCTTGGTAGTAGATGAGTACGGTGTGATTCAAGGATTGGTGACGCGCAAGGATATTTTAGAGGCAATTGTCGGCGATTTACCCCAATTAGATGATATTGAAGATGCTCAGATCGTGCAGCGGGAAGATGGTTCTTGGTTGATCGATGGGACAGTGGCGATCGAAGATTTTAAAGAGTTATTTGAAATCAGTGAATTACCGGGGGAAAAACAGGGCAATTATCACACTTTAGGGGGTTTTATTATTACCCATCTTGGTAGGATTCCGGGAGCTGCCGATCATTTTGAATGGCAAAGGTTGCGCTTGGAAGTGGTGGATATGGACGGTAATCGTGTCGATAAGGTGTTAGTCACGCTATTGTTGGATGATTTGTAAGTAATTGTTAGTAAACATCTAGATTTTTTTAAGCTTGTGAAGACCGATACAATTTTTTATCAACTCTTGCAAACCTTTCCGGGGTTAATTTTTGAATTACTGGGAGAATCAACCCAGAAAGCTGAAAATTATCAATTCTCCTCCCGAGAAATCAAAGAATTAGCGCGTCGTTTTGACGGTATTTTTTTACCAACCACAGCAGCACCGGAACTAATTATTTACTTTGTTGAAGTGCAATTTCAGGATAAAAGTGATTTTTATTGGCGATTTTTAACAGAAATTGTCATCTATCTCAATCAGTATAAACCCGTTCAGGATTGGATGGCTGTAGCTTTATTTGCCTCCAGGGATATCGATAATAATTTTCCCTATCAACTGCGGGGATTTGAGATAACGGGACAGATCAGACGTATTTATTTAGATGAATTAATCGATAGTCCAGATCCGTCTCTGGGTTTAGGAATTATTCAGTTAATCGTCGCTACACCCCAATTAGCACAGCAACGAGGAAAACCACTTTTAGAAAAAGCGATCGCTGAAATTGATGATCTAGTTTTCCAGCAAAAAGTTGTAGAATTAATTGAAAGAACCTTAGCCTATAAATTTACTAATCTTAGTCGCACGGAGTTAGAAGCTATGTTCGGATTAGATGATCTCAGACAGACTCGACTTTATCAAGAAGCTAAAGAAGAAGGTCGTGAAGAAGCTAAAACTGAAGCGATCACCAGTTTACTAGCTTTAGGTTTAAGTATAGAACAGATTGCCACTGCTTTGCAATTAGAACTTACCAAAGTACAAGAGACAGCAGCAAAATTATCCTCCCAAAATTAGAGGGGTAAATTATCAAGTTTCTCCCTGATTTTACCCTATTCATTCATATTACGATAGGTAGCCACTGCCGAGGGAGAAATGCGATTGAGGTAACGGAAAATCCAATATTTTAAGACTGTATCCAAGATAACGGGAAAAGTGGCGATAAAGAGAAAATTAAACTCGCGATTTTCCGGTAAACCGAAATGACGACTTAACCCTTCTAGGATCACTTCCCAACCGTGGGGAGAGTGGAAACCGACAAATATATCGGTAAAGAGAATAATTAAGAAAGCTTTAGCTGAATCGCTAAGATTATAGAGAATGCCATCCAGAAAAGACTTGACAATCTCGATTTCCCGACGACTAAAAGCGATAACAAAACCAAAGGCAATCAGGGAACAAATATCGGCGAAAATATTAGCGATCGCATTTAAACCTCGTTGGCGAAATTCTTCACTTAGTACCGCTGCTTTTTTAGTAATTTCTCCCTCGATTTCTTCGTTAGATAATTTGGGTGCTAAACCAATCATACCTCGAAAATGTAAAGCTTCCTCAAATCTTCTCAATTCCGAAAAAGCTTCTTCTTCCAAATCTTGATTAATAAAAATAAACTGTTCCTGTTGTTGGAAATATTTATTAACCAAGGGGGTGATCAGGAAAGTTTTGGTTAATTGCTGGGTTAATAAAGGAACAATAATTAACAGTAAAATAAACTTAAGAGAAATGGCTGTTTTATAACGAGAATTGCGAAATCTTTTTAAAACTGCCTCCTCCGATTCCTCCGCTTGGGGATCGATTTCCTGTTTAATGCGATTAAAAGTATTGACAAAAGAACGGGGTAAAACTCCCGGTTTTTCCGTGGCTTTTTGCGATTTATTACTTTTGATTATTTCCTCATCTTCAAGACTACCCGCCGCTAAAAAAGAGCGATTTCGAGAAGTCTTTATTTTCCCTGTTTCCCGCTCAACATTTCTGTTTTGCAGACTTTTGGGGACATCTTCAATATCTTCTTGCCAATAATTATCTTGATATTTTCCGATAATACTATCGATAAACTGAAGTTTTTTCAGACAAACATCTGTGGTGACAGTAATCACCCCATTATTAATTGTCGGTTGATTAGGTCCGAAGGTATTAACGATCGAGCGACTAGCTTTAAACTCCGTCAATCTGACTTTAATTTTTTGCAGATAACCTTTAACTTCTGCGATAAAATAGGAATTAGTGCTGCTGCCATAATTCGACAACTCCGCTGCCACTTTTCGCCCTTGAAAATGCTTGTCTTCTATCTCCTTAATCTTCAAAGCTGCATGATACGCCTCATCTAAAGAACGTTCAGGAGTTTGTAATAACCATTGATTAACACCTTGCAAAATCCGATTAAGATTCATAGGAAACAATTACTTCCACAAGGAAAAAAGCTAGAGTACCGATCAGTCATCTTAACAAATTCAATCGAGAAAAAACGATGTCAATCATACCAATTTGGATCGAAGGTGGCACGCGATCGGGAAAAACCACCGCTTTAGTCGGGGAATTTCGGCGCTGGCTGTCTCGCGATCGCTCAAAATCATCCCCCCTTGCTCGATCGATCTTAGTTTTCGCTGCCAACGATGATAATAAACGAGAATTAGCCGATCGATTAGCCATTGCTGTTAGGGGTAGCCATCCGATTCTCTGCAAAACCCCTTTAGGTTTTCTCACCGATGAAGTCATCCTGTTTTGGCCGTTAATTTTCGAGTCTTTAGGGCTAAAAGCGCAATTTCCCCGCCGATTACGCCCAGAAACGGAGCAGGAACTCGCCACCCGTCTCTGGCAACCAGCGATCGCTAAATTCTTCCAGCTTACTAGCATAAATGAATATCGTTTCGTCCGTCAAGTTCTCGATTTGTTACAATTAGCCGGTGCTAGTGGTGTTCCCGCAGAAAAGATACCCGAAAGATTAGCCGACGGATTATCAGAAACAGATTTAAAACGAGTTTTAGCGATTAATGAGCAGGAAATACCGGAAAAAGTGGGAGAATTAATCATGCAATGGCGTGATTGGTCTCTAGAACGTGGTTTATTAAGTTATGGTATCATCTACGAACTCTATTGGCGCTATTTATTCCCTGATAGTCGCTATCAACAGCAACTATTAAAACGCTTCCGGGGGGTTTTTGCGGACGATGTGGACGATTATCCGGCTATTGCCAAGGATTTACTCAGTTTTTTCCTCGATCACGATTGTTTTAGCGTTTTTACCTACAATCCCCAGGGAAAAATCCGCTTAGGATTAACTGCCGATCCCGATTATCTACACGAATTAGAGAAACGCTGTCAAACTATGCCATTATCCACCACTGAGGGGTTGGCAGCTCAGTTTAGCGAGACTGTTCTCTCCTTAATCAGCGACGGTAACTATCTTGGCAATCTTCCCGATCAATTCATCTCCCTGCAAACCACCTCTCGCGCCGAATTGTTACGGAAGACAGGCACAGCTATTATTCAAGCAGTCAAGCAAGGAGCAGTAAAACCCGAAGAAATCGCCGTTATTGCCCCCGGTTTAGACGAAATCGCCCGTTATAGCCTGATGGAAATTTTAACTGGTGCCGGGATAGCCGTTCAACCCCTCAACGAACAACGACCCCTGATCAGTTGTCCTCTGATTCGGGCATTATTGACCCTTCTCGCCCTTGTTTATGAAAATTTGGGGCGTTTAGCCCCCCAAGAAGCTATAGCGGAAATGCTGGTGATTTTTAGCCGTTATCGCTGGGATGAAGAAGAAAATTTAATTCCCGATATCGATCCAGTTCGCGCCGGATTAATTGCCGATCATTGTTATCAAGTGGATCTGGAAAATCCTCGTTTATTAGCGATCGAAACTTTTCCCCGTTGGGATCGCTTAGGACAAAAAGCTTGTACTGCCTACGAAAGAATTTGTCACTGGATCGAAGGGATGAAAAAACGGCAGCAAGAAGCCAAACTTTTCCCGATTTTTGTCTTAAATCAAGCGATCGAACAATTATTAAACGATGGGGAAAATTTGCCCTTCGATCACTTGGCAGCTTTGCGAGAATTAATGGAAACTGCTCAACATTTTTGGGAGATCGATCGGCGTTTGCGTGAGAGTGAACCCTCTTTTCAAAGTCCCAGCGAAACTATTAGTCAGTTTATCCAACTTTTGCGCCGTGGTACAATTACTGCTAATCCCTATCCCGTGCGACAATTTATTAAATCTTCCTCAGCAGTTACCCTAGGCAATATCTTTCAATACCGTTCTTTTCGTTCTAGTCATCGTTGGCATTTTTGGCTAGATTGTTCCTCCCCACTCTGGGAACAAGGAGGTGCTGCTACTCTTTTTGCTGCGCCAATTTTTTGGCGAAAAAGTCCCTATCAACGCTGGACAACAGCAGCAGAATTAGAGGAAAATCAGGCACGTTTACAGAGAGTTTTAAGGGATTTATTAGCAAGGGTAAGCGAAAAAGTTATCCTCTGTCACAGTGATTTAGGAGTATCGGGAACCGATCAAACTGGACAACTTTTATCCTTAGTACAAGCGGCAAAGGAATAAAATTTTCAAACCAAATTTTCGTCAGTAAGCCCTCTAACCCTTATCCTGACTTGATGTCAGTTTTTTCTTTGTCATCTGTACACCATCATTGACATACCCCCCCGATGTCGGGGGGTTGGGGGGAAAATACACCTAGCGATTTAATCCCCAGTATGGTATAAGCCATCAGTAATACTATTTTTCAAAAACAATGGCCGAAAAGAAAAATGGTACAACTTCTTTAGTAGCTTAAAAATGAGCAAAAATCAGCAAATTCTGGCAAAAATCGGGGGGGGGTAGCCTTGCTATCCTTCTTTCCTTGAGCTTAGGACAACAAGCCTCTGCTGTCACCCTCGTTGAAAACTTATCACAAACAAATAATGCCGCTCGATTATCATCGAGAGTGTGGAGAGGCTCAAGCTTTACCACTGGCAGCGGCGCTTATAATCTTAACTCTGCCACTCTTTGGTTCCGACGAAGCACACCCTTCAGCAATACCAGCTTGTTTCTTCGTCTCTATAGCAACAACAGTGGAACTCCTGGTACTCTGATAACCACTTTTACCAACCCAACTCTTCCTCTTCCTACCACTTTCGCCAATACAACCTTTACCTTTGCTACTCCGCAATCATTAACCGCTAATACCACTTACTGGCTAGTCAGTGGTACTTCATCCGGGGCGGGGGGTTACCAGTGGGGTTATACAAACTCTACCGCTCAAACAGGACTCCCTGGTTGGAGCATTGGTGATAATTATGCTTTTAGTACCAATCAAGGGAGCAGTTGGACCACTGCAGCTAGCTCCTTCAGGTTTAGTCTTGAGGGGACAGAACAGAGCCAGTCCATTCCTGAACCCAGTTCCCTTGTTGCCTTGTTAGGACCAGGAGGACCAGGGTTAGCCCCTAGCCTGAAAAAACGAAAATAGGGATAGTGGGGTGGGCAATGCCCACCTCTGGCAGCGAGTGCGAGATGTAAAGTGCCTTCTCCGCTCGCTTTACCTGTTAATCCTATTCTTTAGATCATAAATGCGATCGCCTATTCAAGCGTTTATGATTAATCTATGGCAAAAATCAGCAACTTAGGCAATTAACCCTTGACTCGCTTTATTTGGGATAAATTTAGCAAAGACTTCTTAGAAACCCTTCTTTCTCCCTACGGTACAGTAGTTGTCAGCAAAGAAGTCACCTCAGAAATTAAAGAAATTGATGTGTAC